>LUMJ01000049.1_pt1 | contig 177504 bp, 169 predicted proteins | sample 729631 | NCBI WGS metagenome assembly LUMJ01 (sample SAMN03860266, study PRJNA289734) | marine metagenome | biome: seawater column; feature: ocean; material: water; isolation source: Red Sea water column Station 22 - depth 500m | place: Saudi Arabia: Red Sea | collected 2011-10-15 | depth 500 m
ACATTAAAAAATCCGATACCAGAGACTGATATCGGATTTTGAAGCCTTAAAAAGATCGGTCAACCGATCATGAAAATATTCTTAACTGATCGGCATTACACCGCTTGGTGGGTTTTTTTATGGCTTAGCTACAGAATAAATTGAGAAATATTTATTAACACTTAATGTCGGATTGAAACTTGTGCAACAAATAAAAACAAGGAATGCTGTAATAAATATCTTTATGTGCAGACTACTAGGTTGTGATGGCTATTACTGACGAACTTAGATAAGTACGCCACAACAATTAGAACGGCATAATTTGCGGCTACAGCAAAGCAAGCCTACAACAATAACGAACGATGTTGACTGTTAACACGTGAGAAGAGGGAAGGGAAATGATTGAAATATCAGGCCTTGCTAAGCGTTTTGAGGTGGAAAACCCGAAAAAGCTTAGTGAACAAGAAAAAAAGGACCCGCGATTAAAAGGGCGCTATTTCCAATCGGTAAGGGATGTGTCGTTTACTTGCGAAAAAGGACAAGTACTTGGTTTATTAGGACCAAATGGAGCAGGTAAAACAACTACACTTCGCATGCTTTCAACAGCACTCAAACCTGATAGCGGAAAAGTTATTATTGGTGGTGAGGATGTGCTTACTAACCCTAATATTGCCCGTAAAAAAATTGGCTTTTTATCTAGTTCCACAGGCCTTTACGGTCGTTTGAGTGGCCGGGAGAATATTAGCTACTTCGGTGAGTTGCACGGTATTCCAAAAAATGTGATTAACGCGCGTATTGAAGAATTAGCTGACTTACTCGATATGCAAACCTTTCTTGATAGACGTGCCGAGAATTTCTCGTCAGGGATGAAACAAAAAGTCTCTATTGCCCGTGCTGTTATACACGAGCCTGAACTGGTGGTACTTGATGAACCTACTACCGGCCTTGATATTATGGCTACCAGTACCGTGATGGAATTCATTCAACGCCTTAAAGATAAAGGTACCCCGGTTATTTTCTCTACTCACCATCTTGATGAGGTGCAAACCCTTTGCGATAAGGTGACCGTGATTAACCAAGGTGAAACAGTATTTAACGATTCGCTAGCTGCCTTTAGCGCTTTGTCTGGTAATGACGGGGCTGGCGGGCAAATGCATAAGAGCTTCCTAAAAACACTATCAATGGATTCTGAGGAGATGGGCAATGTGGTTAATCTTTAAAAAGGAATTCAAAGAGCTATTACGGGATAAGAAAACCATCATATTCATGATTGGTTTACCGCTTTTATTGTTCCCAGCGATTTTCGGTGTCGCGTTCTTTTTCATGAGTTCAGCGGCGGATAAAGCTGAAAATAAAGTACTGAAATACGCGATAGTTGGTGAAGCGTATGCACCAGCAATTGTTCAGTCTTTTAATGACGCATCAGATAAATTCGAATCAGTTGCGATTGGCGATGAGACTGACTACGCCAAACTCATCAAAAACGAAACATTAGATTTTGTGCTGGTTATTCCTGAAACCTTTGATAGTGACGTTTTGCGTTCAGGTCAGCATAAAATTGAGCTTTATCTCAACGATGCTGGTCTTAATAAGGTGATGGGGCGTGTATCCGACATCATTGATGAATATACCGATGCTTTTCAACAGACCGCTTTTGCGCAGCTTAATCTAGATGAAACTCAGCAAGAGGCTTTGTTGAAGCCAATCAAAATAGAAAAGCAAAATGTCGCCGACGATCGCGAAGTGTGGGGTGAACGCTTAGGCGGTATGTTGCCATATTTCATTTTTATCTTGTGCCTTCAAGGCGCTATGGCTCCAGCGGCTGACTTAGGTGCTGGTGAGAAAGAGCGGGGTACATTAGAAACATTACTTATATCACCGATGGACCGTCATAAGCTGGTACTGGGTAAATTCTTTACTATCGCTACTGCGGGTATAATTACTGCGCTTATTACGGTTTCTTCCATGGCTATATGGGGGCTGGTGTTATCACAAGGCATGGCCGTTGAGTTTGTGGTTAAGATCATGTCGATGATTGGTCTTGTAGACTTCTTGCTGATCTTCCTAATGTTGGTGCCGGTGGTGGCAGTGTTCGCCGCTATTCTGCTTTCACTATCAATTTATGCTCGCTCGTTTAAAGAAGCGCAAAGCTATATGGGGTCACTGATTATGGTGGTTATTTTCCCTGTAATTATAGCCATGATGCCTGGTGTAGAGCTTAAAGGCGGCTGGGTTTGGGTACCGCTGACTAACGTTGCCCTAGCGATGAAAGAGCTGTTCAAAGGTACCATGGACTACTTTGCACTCTTTGGCATATTTACGTCTACCGCAGTGATCGCAACCGGACTGATTTTCTTCTGTATCCATTGGTTTAACAAGGAAAAGGTCCTGTTTAGATAACGAGTATGATTTGAGTACTTTCTCAAATATATCAATACTATGACAAAAGCTGTTTGATGTTTGTTAATGCTCCCCTAGTAGTCGGATTATCCAACTATTCGGGGAAGTTAAATCAAACCAAACGGCTTTTTTAAAGTCTATTTTGGATAAGTCAGAATAAAGCTCGCTCCACCTAAAGCACTTGGCTTTACGCTTGCGTTCCCTTTATGCCAGTATTGAATTCGCTGTACAATGGCAAGCCCCAAACCTGCACCACCAGAGTATCGAACACGGCTATTGTCGGGTCGGTAAAAAGGTTCGAATATACGCTCTGTTAAACTCGGAGCTACACCGTCGCCGTCATCACTTACTGAAATAGTAATGGTATCTGGAGTTGACTGAATTTCGATTGTTACTTTACTGTGCGCATGTCGAATAGCATTGGTAAGGAGGTTAGACACGGCTCTCTCTACAAAATGGCCATCCCCTCGTAGTATCACGTTTTCTCCTATGACAGTTAACGATTTGTCAGTGGTCAAAGATAGACGCTCAATTAGGTTTTCACAGAGTTCCTTCGTCGGTATATCCGAGATGCTAAGCTCGGGTGTTATGGCATCGTACTGAGTGTAGTCCAGCATTTCTTGCACTAAGCCTTCTAGCTCATCGATATCCGTAAGGATCCCGTTCCAGGCTTCACTATTTGGTTTGGGGTTCATTTCCAGTGCAAACTTCAATCTTGCAATTGGGGTTCTAAATTCATGTGCCACTGCACCAGTCAATTCTCTTTGGTCTCGGAGCAGGCCGTGCACGCGCTCACTTAGCAGGTTAAGTCTGTTCGCGATGGGCTGCATAATAGAACGCTTTTTAAGTGATATAGAAAGTTGCTCAGTCTCCTGTCCCAGATGACTAACTTCCCGTGTTATATGAGAAAGGTCACGCCATAGTGGCAACAACCACACTGCCATAGCTAAACCAAGAAGTACTAGGAATACAAGTAGGTAAACGATCAGGTAGGGCGTCGATACTTTCTCGTAGGGTAACGTGAGTGCAATAAATTCCTCATTACCTATAGGGGCGTAGATATACTTGGCCTCTTCGTCGAACAGTGTTATTGAACGTTTATCAGAAAATGCCCTTCGTTCAGCGTCTGACCAGGCGACAGAGTCAATAGACTTTATTTCATAATTTACGTCGGTGGCTCGTAATTTATCTATTAGTAGCGACCTGTCTGAGACAACGAGTGGTAATATAGTCTCTAAGATGTGTGCTTCTTTCGTTTTTTCATGGCTTTCATTGGGTAATACTAGCTCTAATGTGCTGCTAATAAGTACCAGCGCGATAGCTACGAAGAGGTAAAAGCTGACAAACAGGCGCGTCATTTATCTTCCCAGGCATCGCTAACAAAAAAGAAGCCTTTTCCCCATATTGTCTTAATGCGATAAGGGTTTTGAGGGTCATCGGAAAGTTTCTTTCTGAGTCTGGATACACGCACGTCGGCTGAACGATCTAGACCATCGTATTCACGGCCAATCAGTTTTCGATAAAGGGTAGTTCGGTCAACTACCTTTGACGCGTTGTCAGCAAGTAGGCACAATAAATCGAATTCGTGGCTAGTTAGCGTAATGACGTTATCTGCAAGCGTCACTCTACGTGAGGCTTTATCAATAGAAAGTGAACCAAAACGCAATACATCGCTGTTACTTTCTTGTGGTAACACAGACATGGTTCGGCGTAATAATGCATTGATTCGCGCCAAGAGCACCCGGGGCTCTACGGGTTTAACAACATAGTCATCCGCACCAATTTCAAGCCCTATCACCTGATCAAAATCTTCATTTTTAGCAGTCATAAAAAGCAACGGGCCCGTATAGAATTGCCTTAGCTGATTACACAAAGCAAAGCCATCTTCACCGGGTAGCATGACATCAAGTATGACTATGTCTGGCGTAATAGATTTAACTAGTTCTACAAGGCCTTCACCGCAAGCGAGACGTGAAACGCTAAAGCCATTGCGTTCGAGGTACTCAACGACCAATGCTGCTAAACGCTCGTCATCTTCAACCAAAACTAGCTTCTTCATCAGAATAAACTCCATGGGTTTCTAACACGCCGGCGGTGTGTAGAGGCTTGTCGATATTTCACTTTTAGCATGACAGAAGGGGCTTTCTTGTCATCTTCACTCTTCAGTGTGAGTGTAGAGTCAGAATCTAACTCTAACTCTAAATCGGTGGGGAGTTTATCGGGTGACCAACAACCTAGTATGCGATTGTTAATGTGTAAGCAGTGCTCACTCGAACTCATTTCTGGGTAGGTCAGTGTAATAGGTAAAATGCAAATTTCACCTTTTTGAGCAGTGATGCACTCGTTAGGAAATGCCGAAAAAAGCGCGGGGCTCTTTTCTTTGGCGAAACTAGGTAGGCAAAGTAATAGGAGAATGGCGAGTAGTAAAATACGCATTACTTCATCCTAAAACCGGTAGCCAACGCCAAAGAACATATTGGTGACATAGCGTTTTGACACCAGCGGACTGTCAGTCATCCCGCTGCCCAATGACGTAATTTGAATCCTACCCAGCCAATGCCAATGCTGATTTATAGGTTTGTTGAAAAGCAAACCTCCGGTAAATTGAAATGTGCTTCCCGCGCTATACCACAGGGTTTCATCACTAGTATCACGTTGGCTGATGCCGTAGTAATAATCTATTAGGTTGCTGCTTTTGTAGGTAGCAGATAGATGTGTTGCGAGAGCCCAGTCTTGCCATTCAAAATCGTGCTGATACCTACCTGTTGCGCTAAAACCATTATGCACACCAAGAGCATCATGAATTACAGTGAACGACCACCTATCATTGCCGTTAAACCAATTCGTGCGCAATCCTGCATCGAGTGACCAATCGCGTTGTGCGATATCGTCAACAGAGATATAGCGAGGAGGGTCTTCCTCACCACCAGGGATTGGCGTACCTGCACCATCGGTAACACTGTTTGTAGGTAAAAATATATTGCTTGGATGCCAAAATGCAAAATAAGCGCGTTCGGTGTTGGTGCGAACAAACACTTCGGTTGTCGAATCTTTATTGGGCTGCCATTGATAGCCAAACTCTCCATTGTCGAAGTAAGCGTGTTCTCCATACCAGGCAACGTCTGGCAATATAATCAAAGGAATAGCGTCGCCATCTACCAATGGGTTGGTACGAGCACCAACACCAAAAGCCACGCCAATCGACCAGTTGTCTTCTTCAATGCATACAAACTTGTTTTCACAAGCCAGTGCTGAGGCATGGAAAGCGCTCGCCAACAACAAAATAAGAAAAAAGCGCGAAAACACACAAAGTCCCTTTATCAAAATTGAGGTAATAAGATTACCAAACTGCTTCGAATGAAACAGTACCTGATTACAAATTGTCACATTTATATTCAGTTTGGATCTGATTGATATGCAATGCGAATCTATTATGAATTTCAACGTTTCAACTAAAAAGGACATGAAACATGAAATCGAAAAGCGGGATAGACGGCATTTCAAAATGCATGGCAGTACTTATTTTCTCTACGTGTGTGATTACCGCATGCAGTAGCGGTGATGGTGGCGATGATGGAGATGTATTACAGCTTTCTCTAACTTCTACGTCTGACGTGCCTCTGGGGCAGAGTCCAAATATATCAGCCAGTCAGTATGTTAAAAACGGACTCTACATAATAAATGTCCAACAAAGGGGCACCACAAGTGGGAACGGTGGTGATTCAGCTGCAGCAGCACCTGAATTTTCCTCAACAACAACGCAAGTCGAAGGTGTGGACGAAGCTGATCGTATTGAGTATGACGGTGAGTATTTATATGTTGCAAACCTACCAACGTGGGACTCGCAACCGGAAGCAGAAAATCGAGTACGAATACTAAAGCGTCAGGACGACTTCTCCCTTGATGTCGTTGCAAACATTCCCCTAGAATCTGAGCATGAAATGATGGGTATGTATCTTCACGATGAGCGTCTAGGCGTTATTACCCGTAAATTTGGTTACTATCCACTGGTGGACGCTGTTGCCATTACAAGCCCATGGAACAGCCCTGACAACGATACGAAGATTCAGTTTATTGACGTTGCTTCACCAGAGACACCTACTATCCCTCATAAAATTAAAATTGATGGGCGACTGATTAGCTCAAGGCGTATAGGCAGCGACTTATACTTAGCTATGCAATATGTACCTTCCGCTGATAATTTACCTGCTATTGGCAATAGCAACAGCAGTCGCGAGGCGTACTATCGACGTCTTCTAGAGTTGGACAACAGCTCTTTGGTTCCAAATATCACCATTAATGAACAATCTTTGCCACTTTATAATTTAGATGATTGCTTGGTACCTGAAAATGCGAGTAGCAAGAATGGGCATGTGCAGATGCTTAGCTTGGTAAAGATTAACATGTCATCTCCGTCTACCTATTCGGCGTTATGCACTATTGTTGAAGCCGAGGGCTTGTTCATGACCCACAATAATATGTATTTACACGCAACACAGGGAAATGACACTGTTATTCACAAAGTATCTTTAGAGAATGGTATTGAATATCAAGCGACGGGAAAGGTGCGAGGTTCATTCGGTTGGAATAGCTCCCCACAGCTGAAGATGTCTGAACGCGATGGCTATTTTATGGCGGTAACAACGGAAGGTCTTCTTGCTGATAACCCTGAACACTTTCTACATGTTCTAACGCAGCAAGGGCGAAAGCTCGAGGAAGTGGCTTCGCTACCAAACGACAACGAACCGTCACCAATAGGAAAGCCGGGAGAAGATGTTTATGCGGTGCGTTTTTTTGAAGACAAAGCGTATGTTGTTACCTTTGAGCAAGTTGACCCACTTTACGTCATCGACCTTTCCGATGCAGAAGCACCCTTTATTAGCGGGGAACTTACTATACCTGGTTTCTCGAGTTATCTGCATCCCATGGAGAATGGGCTGCTTTTAGGGATAGGTCAGCAAGTGATTGGGACTAATATTCCGGAGGCTGGTGAGCAGCCAATGACCACACCTGTGGAGGATGGAATGAAGGTAAGTTTATTTGACGTATTAGACCCTGAGAACCCCATTTTACTGAATGAATATGTATGGTCTGATACCTATACAGGAGCTGAGTACGATTATAGGGCGTTATCTGTGTTAAAGACGCAGACAGGGTACCGGTTCGCGCTGCCTTCTGAATCATGGATAAGTGACGAAGGCACTTTCTCTTTGCACTATGCTTTACAAATGCTTGAAGTAGATAGTGAAGACAGAACACTGTCGCTGGTAGGAAGCATTAATCATCAACAAGACAATGAAAATTACTACGGCAGTTACGATGACCGAAGTGTTTTACATAACGACCATGTTTACTACCTCAGAGGAAATAAGGTCTATCATGCTCTATGGCAGCAAGAGCCCCCAATCGACGGGCCGTACTGAAATAGCGCAAGTGGTTTAACTAAAGCGTTTACTACACTTCAAAGTCGATACGCTTGATAATTCCCTCCCATCCGGGAGGGATTTTTCCTTGAAGTACATAAGAGTAGGCCAGCAATTCGGCGATCACATAATAAAGCGATTCAGGGATATCTTGCCCCACATCAAGGGTAGCGAGGACTTCGCTTAAGTAAGGGTCTTCGTGAATTAATATCCCGGTTTCTTCAGCCATGGCAATGATGGCTTCTGCCAAATCTTCATAGCCTTTGGCAACCACTTTCGGCGCATTTTTTTTATCGCCTCCGTCATATTTGAGGCCAATAGCGCGCTTTGTTTTTTGTGAATCAGTCATAAATTCCTCATCTACACCCTGGTTTCAAAGATCTGATGAGGGCGTGAGCTTAATGACTCCGGTATGTGTCCCCGTTGGTAACTGGTATTTTCTACAACTAATCCGAGGGAAGTAAGACGATTGTGTAAATAGGGTAGGGTATCGCCAATGCGCCTAAGTACTTCATCGTTGGATGCATATAAGTCTAAAGTAATGGTGCTTTTATCAATTTTTGATTTTGCCAAAGATATTCCAAACAGAACGCTCGCCTGTTTGTGCGTGCTTATTGTTCTGCCCACCTTGCTCTCGTTTTATCAAGAGCTCTGGCGGACTGTGCTGCTGTGAAAGTGATGGCAAAATGTAATAAAAACTATCTTGTCCTTGAATACGGCTGTCCACATTAGCAATTTTGTTTTGCTGGTGGCTACTTAACAGTGTCTTAAGTTGAGAAAGCAGTTGTTGTCGGCTGTCTAGCTGGTGCATGTCTTGGCTAACACGACTTGGTTGAGCCGATACCCCCATATTCGCCAACGTTTTTGAAACAATAGAGTCGGGCGCATCAATTTGCGCTTGTAAGCCAGGTTGACGCTGCATGGCTCGACCCGCTAGTGCCAATTGAACTAAGGCGACCAGCCCTTGAACAAAGCTGGAAGCGTTTACGGGAGAGGTTAAGTTTATTGGTGTGGTAACTAGCGCCTGTGTGGATATCAGCTGCTGCAGGCGTTGCGAGAATCCTTGCTCGTTCATATCGGGCGCTAGTTTTTTCGCGCCGTTTTTTAAATCGCCGACAGCGCCTACGTTCTCGCCATCTACGCTCTCGCTTGATTTTGAACCCGCTATAGTGACGTGACTATCTGAAACCACTGGTGGTATCTCTGCGCCTTTACCTTGTGTAGCCGCAAGTTGAGCAGCGATGTTGCTCAGTAAGCTATTTGATAAGCCTTTGGCCTGTGAGCTTAACGCTTGTGCGATAGAGGCAAGTGATACAAGAGAAGATTTACTCCCACCGTCTTTTCCTTGCATGCCATTATTCTCTGCTGAAGCGGCATCTTTCCCTTCCGTCAATATAGCTTTTGCTGTTGCTAGCAGTTGTTCACTGGAAGGCCTAGGCGGGCCGATAAACTCTCCATTAGATATTTTAACCTGCGAAGGCTTCGCGTCGAGTGCATCAAGGCCTTTTAGGTGCTGCAAAATTTTATCAAAATGCTGAGCTTCATGTGCCTTAGGCATACCTTGGCTGGGCGATAACTTTTCATTCTCCACAATAGCGATGAGTTGATTTAATGCTTGGTTGGTACTGCCTGTTTGGCTCAGTAATACTCGAGAAAGTGCAGTGATGGCATTGTGAACATCGGTGCCTTTAAGCGATGTGGGAGCCGCTGCCTTTAGGTTTGTAATGGATGAAGAGTCTTCAAGCGAGCTATTTCCCCTGACGGCTTCGAGCCCTTTCGCTGTCGCCTTTGGTAATTGTGAAAGGTTGAGTTTACTTACCTGCTCCTGCGTCAAAGTTGGGGCGGAAAGGGAAGGGGTCTTGCTCTGAGGTACTTCAATATGTAATAACGCGCTTTGTTGCGCAGTGCGAATTGAGAGCTTGCTGTCCGTTAAGGTCAACGAAGAAAGCACTTTTAACGCGTTAGTGCCGTCACCAGAAGCTTTTAGCAACGCACTAAGTTGTGGCGGGTTACTCAAGTTATGCTCAACAGCAACGCCACCTTGCTTGAGAGCGCTGGAAATAAGCTGTTGCTGTAAGTTGGTACTTACATTTTTATGGGTTATGGCGGCGACATTATTGTGGTTGGCTCTTGGGGCGGCGTTTTCGTTGGACAAACCTTGAGAGATTTGCAGCGCGATTCCACCGTTGCTAGCTCGGCTTAGTCCTATAACGACCTGCTGACCGACCAGCTTTTGAAGCGCTGCTCTAGCCGTGCTATCCAACTTTTCAGTGTTTATGTCCGTAAGGGGAACAACCTCGTTTTTAGCCGTGGTGAGCAAGAGTTGCCCAAAGTTTTCATTCTTTGTAGAAATAGAAAGCTGACCTTTAAGCGTAACGGCGGCGTTATTTGCAGCTAGAGCTTGTGCCACGGCTTTCAGTAATTCAGCTTTATCGGGCGCTGACAATGACACGCCTTGTTGAGACAAGCGTGTAGAAAGCAGCACTGCAGAGTGAGCGCTTATCTGACTTTGAGAAGCATTTTGAATATTTTTCGCTTCTGGGCCTGAGAATTGGCCGGGGGAGGTAGGTAAAAGTGCAAGCTGTGCATTATTAATTGCTTGGTTAGAAAGCTTAGCGCTAACTTCTGCGGGTAAGACAACGTTAAGTACTTGAGCTGCTGACGATACCTTATTTGGTGTAACCGTTATCGATAGCACTCGTTCAGGCAAGCGTTCAACTATTACTTTCGCGGCATTATCTAAGGTGGCAGCCTGCGACAGCGCAGCGTTGGCAATAGCAGGAGAAGTACTTCTGCTCGTCCCTTGAGTAGCGGTATCAACATTTCCTGGTGACGATAAAGATGTTGGCGAAGTCGAGCCCGTTGACTGATTCAGAGCCGCTGCCAATAGTGATGATAATGGTGTTGTCATAATTGAGATATCGGCACAGTCGCGCTTTTCCTTACTTATTTGAGTATAGCAAATTTGACTATAGCAAAGTGCTTTGAGGCTGGTTCATCATTAATAAGTGCTCATCGATAACGTACAGCGAAACCATTCGCTCTTAAGGCAGATGAACAATTTATCTTTGCGCTGAAAGACAACCCACCCTTGTTCTACGGGCTCTTTGGAAAAATGCCTTTGTCTTTGAAGTAAATCATATTTAATTGGAATTCGCGACTGCGAAAAAGCGTTCATGTGGTAGACTAGCGCCATTTTTTAAAACCTCTTTTTTAGGTTGGAGTAGCCAAGTAGTGTTAGAGGCGTGCGGATTAACGTGCAGCAAACGAGATAGAACCCTTTTTGAGGGGCTTTCACTGGTTGTTAATACTGGTGAGTTGCTGTACTTGCGCGGCCCTAACGGTGCAGGAAAAACCAGCTTACTTCGCATATTAACTGGGTTGAGTGCACCTGATTCGGGCGCCGTTTTATATAACGGTGTAAACATTTCCGAAGACAAGACCGGCTATTATCGCGATCTTTTCTATTTAGGACATAAGAGCGGTACTAACGGCAGCCTTTCAGCCTTGGATAACTTATCGTTTTGGTTAGCCCAACACAGTATATCGATGCAAGAAAATACGCTGTATGACGTCTTGGCAAAAGTAGGGTTAGTTGGGCTTGAAGATGTGCCTGTTAGGTATTTGTCGGCAGGTCAACAGCGTCGTGTGGCGCTATCAAGACTATGGCTTAAGCCGGCAAAGGTGTGGATATTAGACGAACCGTTTACAGCGCTTGATGTAAAAGGGGTTCACTTACTTGAAACAAGTATGAAAGAGCACGTTAGTCGCGGTGGTCTTATTATTACCACTTCACATCAACCCCTGTCAGGTACGGCTGGGGAACACCGCGTATTTGACCTGGAGTACCGCTTTTAATGTCACTTTATCAAGGTATTTTTAAACGCGACATGCACATTGCGTTCAAGCAAAAAGCGGAATTGGTGCAACCTCTGATGTTTTTGCTAATGGTGGTGACCTTATTTCCCTTAGGCGTTAGTCCGTCTCCTGATACCCTTCAGCGCATTGGACCGGGGGTAATTTGGATTGCGGCAATTTTGTCATCACTTATGGCAATGGAAAGACTGTTTCGCGATGACTTCCAAGACGGTTCGCTAGAACAGTATATGCTCTCTGGTCTGGCATTGCCGGCGGTGAGCGCGGTGAAGGTAGCTGCCCATTGGCTGGTCAGTTTTGTGCCTTTATTATTGCTTTCTCCACTGCTAGCGATGTTTTTGAATCTAACGGTCGATATGTATATCGCCCTCGTTTTAACATTGTTGCTGGGAACGCCATTACTTTCTTTAATTGGCGCCATTGCGGTAGGACTTACCGTTGGATTGCAAAAAGGTGGGGTGCTGTTGGCATTGCTACTTATCCCTGTCTTTATTCCGTTACTGATATTTGCCACGTCGGCTGTGGATTCTGCCGCACTGCAATTACCTTATCATGCGCAACTTGCTATTATTGCCGCCATGCTTTTATTGGCTGCGGCATTGGCACCGTTTGCCATCGCGTATTCTTTAAAAGTGAGTCAAAACTAATGTGGAAGTGGTTACACCCCTACGCGAAGACAGAGCGCGCGTATCAGCTCTGCCTAACTTTACAGCCTTGGTTTTGGGTTGGTGCTTTAGTGTGTCTGAGCATTGGCACTGTATGGGGGCTGGCATTTGCGCCTCAAGATTATCAGCAAGGTGATTCGTTTAGAATTATCTATATCCATGTACCTAGTGCAATCTTGTCTATGGGTACTTATGTCGCCATGGCAATTGCAGCCTTGGTGGGTATGGTGTGGCAGTGGCGCACTGCCTATATGAGCATGATTGCTATGGCGCCTATCGGCGCAGTAATGACGTTTATCGCTCTATTCACGGGCGCCGCCTGGGGCAAGCCAATGTGGGGCGCTTGGTGGGTGTGGGATGCACGCCTAACTTCAGAGCTTATTCTGCTTTTCTTGTACGTAGGCGTGATTGCGCTTTACGGTGCTTTTGAAGACAAACAGCAGGCAGGTAAAGCCGCAGGCGTGATGGCGCTGGTGGGTGTAGTAAATATCCCCATTATTCACTACTCGGTAGAGTGGTGGAACACGTTGCATCAAGGGGCGACCATTAGTAAGTTCGATAATCCTTCGATTGCTCCTGAAATGCTGTGGCCACTGTTAATTAATTTGCTGGGTTTCGCGTTTTTTATTGGCGCGGTAACTACAGTGCGTTTACGTAATGAGATTGTGCTTAGAGAGTTGCACAGACCTTGGGTGCAAGCCTTGGCTATCAGTCAGTTAGCTTCTAAACAGCAAGTTAACCACAGCGTGAAAGGGGGCAACTAATATGCAGTTTGAATCGTTGGCCGACTTTATCAACATGGGGGGCTATGCATTTTATGTATGGCTGTCGTTTGGTGTGACATTTGCGGCCATGGCTATCATCGCCATCCAAAGTTTTATTAAACACCGTAACCTTTTAAGACAGGTTGTGGTGGAACAAGAGCGCAAAGCGCGGATTAAACAAGCGCGACAGCAACAGCAAGACAGCATGTAGTATTAATGCGAAAAGTGAACTTAGTATTCATTTGCGTTTTTATTGTTTATTAGTTTTTTCGAAGAGAGAGTTGCATGAACCCGAGACGAAAGCAGCGACTAGCCGTAGTGGGAATTATCGGTTTTTTAATAGTAAGTGCAATTGGATTGATGCTTTACGCCCTAAACGACAGTATTGACCTTTTTTATACGCCAAGTGAAATTATTGAAGGTAAAAACGGCCAGAAACCGCAGGTTGGCCAGCGTCTTCGTATAGGCGGTATGGTGGTACCTGGCAGTGTAAAAAGGGATCAAGAAAGCTTAGCGGTGAGCTTTGACCTTATCGATACTGGCCCAACAGTCACTGTGACTTACACCGGCATCCTTCCTGATTTATTCCGTGAAGGCCAGGGCATTGTAGCAACGGGTGTACTCACTGGCGCGAGCAACATAAAAGCGCAGGAAGTGCTAGCTAAGCATGACGAAGAGTACATGCCGCCAGAACTTGCTGAAAAAATGAAAGGCATTAAGCATGTAAAACCTGAAAATATGCCAACGTATGAGTCGTCAAACGGCGCCGGGAGCAAATAATCTATGGTACCTGAAATTGGAAATATTGCGCTGACGCTTGCGCTAGTGCTCTCTATATTATTGGCCGTTTATCCGCTATGGGGGGCTCACCGTCAGCACGAAGCGTTAATGGCAACCGCCAAACCACTGGCAATCGGCTTATTTACCTTCACGCTTATCGCCTATGTATGCTTAACCTACGCCTTTGTGACTGACGATTTCAGTGTGGCGTATGTTGCCCAGCATTCAAATAGTCGACTTCCTATTTATTATAAAATTACCGCCGTGTGGGGCGGCCACGAAGGCTCATTTCTTCTGTGGGTGTTGATGCTTTCCATATGGACAGTAGCAGTGGCGATATTCAGCAAGGGTATTCCTCTTGCTATGGTTGCAAGGGTGCTGTCGGTGTTGGGAATGGTGGGCATCGGTTTTTACTTATTCATGCTGCTTACCTCAAACCCGTTTAACAGCATGCTGCCGTTTTTCCCGGTAGATGGACGAGATCTTAATCCACTGCTGCAAGATTTTGGCATGATCATTCACCCGCCTATGCTTTATATGGGCTATGTTGGCTTTTCTGTCGCGTTTGCTTTTGCAATTTCAGCACTAATTTCAGGTCAGCTAGACTCAACCTGGGCACGCTGGTCAAGGCCCTGGGTCATTTCTGCTTGGGCGTTTCTCACCGTGGGCATTGCGCTAGGTAGCTGGTGGGCGTATTACGAACTTGGCTGGGGTGGCTGGTGGTTCTGGGACCCAGTAGAGAACGCCTCTTTCATGCCTTGGCTGGTCGGTACTGCGCTAATGCACTCGCTAGCCGTAACCGAAAAGCGAAAGGCGTTTAAGTCGTGGACCGTACTGCTTGCAATTGCCGCATTTAGTTTGAGTTTACTTGGCACCTTCTTAGTACGTTCTGGAGTGATTGTTTCGGTACACTCGTTTGCAAGCGATCCTACCCGAGGCTTATTTATACTGGGAATATTGATTGTACTTAGTGGCTTTGGCTTGCTGCTTTACGCTATGCGAGCAGCTTCACTTAAAAGCCCAGGCCGCTATCAAGCGTTTTCCCGTGAAGTGTTGTTAATGGGTAATAACGTCTTTTTGTGCGCAGCAACACTAGTTGTATTGTTGGGTACACTACTGCCACTTGTACATAAAGAGTTAGGCCTAGGCAGTATTTCTGTAGGCGCTCCGTTCTTCAATCAAATGTTCACCTTATTGATTGTGCCATTCGTACTAATGCTAGGTCTTGGCCCGCTCACGCGCTGGAAACAGCAAAAAGCCAGTGAATTACAAAAACAGCTATCAATCGCTGGCGGTATTGCACTAAGTGCAGGTGTGTTAGTGAACTTTGCCTATGATGAACCAACCTATATGGGCGTTTTAGGCATGGTGCTGGTGTTTTGGATTTTAGTCACTACAGTGCAAGAGGTGTTGCAGCGTCTATCGGCAATGCCATCAAGTAACAGTGACAATGCATCGGTGCTATCTAAACTTCGCAAGCTTACGCCAAGCCACTGGGGAATGGTGCTGGGCCATGTGGGTTTTGCTATCTGCATTATCGGCATTACGCTGGTTTCAAACTATGAAATGGAGCGCGATGTGCGCATGGACATCGGCGATACCGTTTCTCTTGGCGGTTATGACTTTAGCTTTAGAGATGTCGTCAAAGTCCAAGGTCCGAACTTTGAGGCGGACAAAGGCGTATTCGACGTTTATCAAGACGGTGAATTAATCGCGCATCTAGAGCCTGAGAAGCGTTTGTATATCGTACAGCGTATGCCGATGACTGAAGCCGCTATTCACTCAAATCCTATAAGAGATTTATTTATCGCTATGGGCGAGCCTTTAGACAATGGCGCATGGGCCATCCGTATTTATATTAAGCCATTTGTTATCTGGCTATGGGCGGGCGCAGTGGTTATGGCTATAGGCGGTATCTTCTCTATTAGCGACAAACGTTACCGTATGGCTAAAGTAAAAAAGATCAAACGTGTATTTGGTGGGAAAGGTAAAAACGACGCTGAGCAATCTCATGGTCAAGTATCCACTCCATCAAATGCGTCAGTGAAAGGAGGCGCATAATGAAAAAAGCACCACTCGTTGCTATTCCGTTAGTGTTGTTTTCTTTGCTGGTCATTTTTCTGTTTAAGGGGCTTTTTTCTGACCCCAGAGAGTTAGATTCTCAGGTTCAGGATAAGACGTTACCTGCATTCTCACTGCCAGACCTGATGAAGCCAGAGGTGACCTATACGCCTGAAGATTTAAAGGGCAAGGTCACCATATTAAATGTATGGGGTGTATGGTGCGTGACCTGCGCTGTTGAGATGCCGTATCTCACTCAGCTAAAGAACGAACAAAACGTTCACATTGTGGGTTTGTATTTTGATCAGGACTTAGACCCAGACTTTGGCACAAAAACACTGAGCCGTGTTCAGCAAGAAGTTACCGACATGCTCAGCCGTTACGGTAACCCTTACGCGTATAATATTTTTGATGTCTATCGCGATACGTCGCTCGACCTTGGAGTAACAGGAGCGCCTGAGCACTTTGTTATCGACGCTGAAGGAATTATTCGCATGCACCACATAGGCGATATTAACGAGCGTGTTTGGAACACCAAAGTTGGCCCGCTATACAACAAGCTGGTGGCAGAAGCTTCTGGCAAAACAGGCAATGACAAAAAGGTAGATGTGGATGCAGTGATGGTCTCAGAGCCTAACTTGTCGAACACGCTTAATGAAAAAAATAACCAGAGCACCACAAGTGCACAGGGAGGGGAATAATGATGTTATCGAAAACTTCCTCTCACAGTCTCGCGAGTTTGAAAGCCATTGCCCTAAACGTTTTAGCACTGCTGTTTGTGCTTAGTGCTTTTTCGGTAAGTGCGGTTGAAGATAAGTTTTCTTTCGACACGCCAGCTCAGCGTGAAAGCTTTTTAAAGCTTACCGCCGAATTACGTTGCCCTATGTGTCAAAACCAGAATATTGCTGATAGCGACGCCATGATTGCCCATGACATGCGCCGAAAAGTTTACGCGCTATTAAAACAAGGCAAAACAGAGCAGGAGGTGATTGATTTTATGAAGTCGCGCTATGGCGATTTTGTGCACTATCAACCGCCGGTTACGGCTGCGACCTTGTGGCTTTGGGCCGCTCCAGTCTTGTTTATTTTCATTGCCTTAATTGTGGTGGTTCGCCGCAAATCGGTAACACCACCAGAAGATATGGCTGCTAAGTTAGCTAAAGCAGATGAAATGTTGGAGCGAGAGAAAGAATGAGTTGGTCTGAGTTTTATATCATTGTTTCAGGCTTAATTACGCTTGTTCTATTAATTGTTGCTTTCCCATGGCTGCGTAATAAAAACCACGCAAAACAAGACAGTTTGAGCAATACGCAAATTGTTAAGCAGCGCCTTGCTGAACTTGACCGTGAAGTACAAGAAGGCCTCATCAGCGAGCACGATAAGCGCCAAGCCGTTGATGAACTAAAACTAGCGCTGGTAGATGAAAGCGCATTTCAATCTCATAAAACGGGTAATGCAAAACTTCCGCTCGCGATTGGCGCCGTGCTTGCGATAGCCTGTGGAGTGATTGTATATGCGCAGGTAAACCAAATGGGTCGTGTTACCCAGGCAAGCCAAGCTATTGAAGCGTTGCCCGAGTTGAGTCAACAGCTTGCCAGCGGTAATGCGAATAACCTCACCCAACAAGACATTGCTAGCCTTGCTCTTGCTATACGCCAGCGTTTGAGAGAAGAGCCAGAAGACGACACCGGGTGGATGTATTTTGGCAGATTGATGTTGAGTATTGGCCAAGAAGTGCAGGCCATTGAAGCTATTGATAAAGCGGTGAGTTTGGCGCCGTCTAATACAGCTAATCGCATTACGCTTGCTCAAGCCTTGATGACCACAGGGGATGTAAATAATCTGGAACGTGCGCAATCTATCTTGTTGGGCTTGCTAAACGACAATCCAGAGAATGATAATCTTGCGCTGATGATGGCGGTGGTCTCTGCTCAACTTGGCGATCTTGAAAATACTCAGCGTTTTTATCAACAAGTAGAAGGTAAGTTGCCAGCTGATAGCGATATGGCGCAGCGTTTAGTTGCGCGTATAAAAGAGCTAAAAGGGAATACAAATGAAATGGCAGCGCTACAAAATACGGGAATTGAGCCTGCGAATGTGTCAACAGCTCAAAGTGATAGCAGCGAAGCACAAACCGGCTTTAATATTACGGTGAGGCTGTCTGACGACGCTAATACAAAAGCGCCTAAAGAGGGTTTTCTGATAGTTTTCGCTCAAGACGCAAACTCTGACAACAAAATGCCCGCTGCTGTAGTTAAACTGCCCATAGAAGACTTCCCTGTTTCCGTTACTCTAACCACAGAGAACGCAATGATGCCACAATTCACGCTAGCAACACTGTCTGATGTGGTGGTTACCGCAAGGCTATCTAAAGATGGTAATGTGGCAGTTGCAAAAGGCGAATGGCAAGGCAGTGTGAGCGCAAGCGTTACTGCCAACGAAATATCTTCACTAAGCGTTATTGTTGATAAGGAATTATAAGTATGGAACTGTCTAAATCACTCGCCACTGGGTTGATTATTGCCGCAAGTCTTTTAGGTGGCTGTGCGAGTAACCATACTCAAGATCAGGCTCAAGCGTATTCTCAAGACACTGGGGCGAGCGCGGCTGTAGTGGATACTTCAGACCCCCGCGACCCGTTCGAGCCGGTTAACCGTGAAATCTGGGATTTTAACTGGGATGTGTTGGATGCCTATATCTTACGCCCAATAACGGTTACCTACGTGACGGTAATGCCTCAGCCTGCGCGAACTGGTTTGGTGAACATCACGGACAACCTACAAGAGCCTGCTAACTTTTTGAATAATATGTTTCAAGGTAAGGTTGATGATGGCTTAGATAGCATGGCACGTTTTTTAATTAACACCACGGTAGGGTTAGTTGGCACGTTTGATGTTGCGTCTAAAATTGGTATTGAGCGTAAACGTGAGCAGTTTGGTGAGACTCTGGCTGTGTGGGGATTAGATACCGGGCCTTTCTTAATGCTGCCGTTTTTAGGCCCAAGCGATCCGCGAAGCTTTACCGGTGATTATGTCGACGGTTTTGCCTTTCCAATGTCGTTACTTGAAGGTTCTGTAAACTTAGCGCGTATTGGTATTTCGGTACTTGAAACAAGAGCCCAATTACTTGATCAAGAAGCGCAGCTAGAGCAGTCTGTTGATGACTATGCTTTTGTGAAAAATGCTTATTTTGAGAATCTAGAATTTCGCGTTACTGACGGTAAAAGCGGCGATAAAGCCATTGATGATGAGCAGCTAGACGACTTTGCTGATTTTGAAGCGATGTTGGAAGGCAATGACTTTGATAGCTATGAAGAAGCGTCAGAAGAAGCAGTCGAAGAGTCTATAGATTCAGAAGATGCGTCAGCTGATGACAGTGAGAAAACTAAGCTAAAAGAAAAAGACGCCAAGTCGGAAGATGGCAAATAGAGAAAGAGTAATAAATAAAACGATGTTGGATAAAGTTCGGGGCAGGGTTTAGTTATTATTATCTAATCTCACCTTCAACGTCACTCCAGCCATATATGCGCCGCATAAAAAAGCCATGCTCAACAGCATGGCTTTTTAGTTCTGGAAAGTTGAACAGACCTATCGGCAGCGTTCAAATGCAAAACTAGTCCTTTGGATAGCCCATTGGGTTTTGCGACTGCCAATTCCATGTGTCTGCACACATGTCTTCTAAGCCTTTTTCAGCATGCCAATTGAGTTCTGTGGCTGCCTTAGTAGGATCGGCGTAACAGGCTGCCACATCACCGCTTCTACGCGGAGCAATTTTATAAGGTACAGTTTTACCCGAGCCTTTTTCGAAAGCTTTGATCATTTCGATTACTGAATAGCCCTGACCTGTTCCAAGGTTGTACTTATCTAAGCCCATATTGAGGTTCAAGCGATCAAGTGCTTTCAAGTGACCGTTGGCTAGATCGACAACATGGATATAGTCTCGAACACCTGTGCCATCAATTGTATCGTAGTCGTCACCAAACACGCTTAGTTGCTCTAGCTTACCGGTAGCAACCTGAGAGATATAAGGCATTAAGTTGTTCGGAATACCGTTGGGATCTTCACCGATTTGGCCAGACTCGTGTGCGCCCACCGGGTTGAAGTAGCGAAGTAATACAATGTTCCAGTCATTATCGGACACATAGAGATCACTAAGCATATGTTCAACCATAAGCTTCGACATACCGTAAGGGTTTGTCGGGTGGCCTGTCGCCATATCTTCACGTAGGGGTAGTGAAGCAGGATCGCCGTAAACCGTAGCAGAAGAACTAAACACAATGTTCTTTACGTTGTGCTTTTGCATGGCTTTACATAACGTTAGTGTGCCATAAACATTATTTTCATAGTAAGAAAGCGGCTTTTGCACAGACTCGCCAACGGCTTTTAAGCCCGCAAAGTGAATAACGGCATAAATGTTATGCTCGCTGAATATGTCATCTAACACGGCGGTATCGCGAATGTCACCTTGAACAAACGTAACCGTCTTGCCTGTTAATGCTTCTACGCGACGAAGTGATTCAGCACTTGCGTTTGCAAGGTTATCCAATACTACAACACCGTAGTTTTGTTCAAGTAACTGTAAAACTGTGTGACTACCTATATAGCCTGCACCACCAGTGACTAAGATGGTCTTCATGCATTCTCCTTGCTAGACGGTTGCGCAATGTATTTAGCGCAGATGGAATATTGAATAGGTTTTACAACCAATGGATAAACTAAAAATACCACAAAAGCCCACAGTAACGAGGTCCAATTTGACGCGGTTTGAAGAATAAGTGCGAATACGGGGACAATGACGAGTAATTTTAGAACATTCAGTAAGGTTTTCTCTGGTACAGAAAGGCGCTTTGCGGCCTGGTCGAGCAATTTAACGCGCTCTGTCAATGGAAGACCTTGTAAGGCAGGAATGTCTCTTGTAGAAAAATAAAACTTCATAGGTTTATGAAAAGCCCTTAATAAAAAACCGCCGGAACGTTACGTTGCGGCGGTTATTGTAGGGTAATTGGTCAGCACTTAAAACATGCTAACAATAAATTACGCTTTTTGTTCAATGCCTGCTTTTTCCCAGAAGCGAGATTTAAAGCTCATTAAACCAATCACGATAGCAATGGCAATGCTAAATAGGGCAATTTGAAGATACAGGTCTGGCATTTGCTCTACGTTCTCAGGGTCGAAGTTACCTGAAAGTAAACCAGCAATGATGTTACCAATAGAGTAAGTCAGTACGAATACCCCCATCATTTGCCCTGCGAAACGCTTAGGCGATAGCTTACTTACTGCACTTAGTGCAACCGGGCTCAGGCACAGCTCACCAACAGTGTGTAAGAAGTAAGTGGTAACAAGCCACATAGGCGCAACTTTAAGGCCTTGTGCAGCATATTGAGACGCCATAAACATTACCAAGAAGCCCGACGCCATAATAACGATACCAATGGCACACTTAATTGTGTACGACGGGTCGATCATTCGTTTCGCAAGGTTAATCCAAAGAGCAGCGAAGAAAGGCGACAAAATAATGATAAATAGCGAGTTTGAAAGCTGGAACCATACCGTTGGGATAGCGTCCATCCCAAACCAAGAGGTAAGTAGCGAGCCGCTTTCAAGTACGCGGTCGGTGTAGTTCTGAGCGAATAAGTTGAGTGAAGAGCCAGCTTGTTCGAAACCAGACCAGAAACACGCTGAAGCAACACACACTAAAAACAGCGCCCACATGCGCTTCTTCTCGTTGTCGCTTAGCTGACCTTTGAAATAAATAAAACCAAAGTAAGCGAAGAAAATAATGGTAAATACAACGGCAACTTGTTGAGCAAGAGCTACAGGCTCAATAACGATAGTGCCCATGTGCGCAAGCACAATTACCACAACAGCAAGTGCAACCACAGCCCATACGCCCATCCATGCGCGCTGTTTAGCTGCACCTTGATATGGATTTGCAGGAGCAACAGAATCAGCCGATAACGAACGGTTGCTGAAGTAATACTGAATTAGGCCGATTGCCATACCAATGGCAGCTGCTCCAAATGCGTAGTGCCAGCCCCAATTTTCCTGTAAATAACCGGTAACTAAATAGGCAATAAGTGAACCGATATTTATGCCCATGTAGTACAGTGCATAACCACTGTCACGACGGCCATCGTCGTCACCATATTGCTGGCCAACCATTGCTGAAATGTTAGGTTTAAGTAAGCCAGTACCTGAAGCAACAAGGATAAGGCCGACAAAGAAAAGGTTTTGCAAGTCTATGGCGAGTACCACGTGGCCTGCGAAGATAATAATACCTCCGTACCATACGGCGTTCTTACCACCAATTAAGCGGTCCGCTAACCAGCCGCCCGGTAAACCTAGGAAATATACCGCACCTGTGTATAGGCCGTAGATAGCGCCAGCGGTTGCAACAGTAAAACCTAAGCCTTGTGTCTGTAAGCTCGCGGTCATGAAAAGAACGAGTAGCGCGCGCATTCCGTAATAACTCATGCGCTCCCACATTTCTGTAAAGAATAGCGTTCTTAGGCCCCCTGGATGGCCGAAAAAGCTAGTATCGTTAGATGGTTTCATAATTATATTTTAATTCCATATTGCTTATGGTTGTTATTGTAGAGCACTTATAGGATAGGCTCTTTGATAGTAGTCCGTAAGGCGGATAGCTTCTTATACTAGAGCTTGCTTCACTAAAGCTCGCGGATAGTAGCTACTATAATTCGCACTATTCCATAGATAAGCAACAATGAAACACCAAACAGTACAAGGTTGTAAATTACGGTGGGGTAAGCATTGTCATCTGGAAGGGTAGGCGATTCTACTGTTACCAAATGTTGTAGTTTTTGATATGCCTCTACTCGCGCATTTTCTAAAGTAATCAGCGATGAAGAGTACGCTTGAATGGCCAATTGAAGCTGAACCTGAAGGTTACTGTATAGCGCCATAAGCTCACTTACAGACAGTGCCTCACTTTCTCCTTCAGCAGTACTAATTCGCTCCTTCTGCTTTTCTACTTCTTTTTGTAGTGCAGCTATTTCACGCTTAATGTTAATCACTTCTGGCGCGACGTTAGACATCATGGTCGACATAGTGCTCAGCTCAGCTTTTTTCTGGGCGAGGGTTGCCTCTAATGAAAAAGCGATTTGCTGAAACGCTGCACCTTCGGCAGTAGGGTCGAGCACGTTGTATTTGGATTGAAAGGCTAAAATTTCAGTTTTTGCTTGTTGAAGCTTTTGTTCAACAATCTCATGTTCACCTTTCGCAAAAGTAAGCTTTGATTTCGCTAAGTTGTTATTGATGTTATTAATAAACTCTTCCGCTTTATCAACAATAGCTTGGTTTATTATTTGCGCATATTCAGCGTCGAAAGCGCGAGTTCGCAAACTAATGACAGAAGACGCCGAATCCACGCTAACGTCAATATGGTCTAGATAGAACTGGTAAAAGTCTTCTTGCTTATGTGAAGACGACAAACCGCTAAACATATCAGCTTTGTCCGACATGTAGTGCTCACGAAGCCCTATGGTTTTATCGAGATACTTAATCATGTCGGCAGATTGAATGTAAGCTTCAACAAGCTGACTTTCTGTACCACCTGACGCGCCTGAAACACCGGCTGCCATAAGCAGGGATGAAGGGTCGAAGCTGCTGCCGCCGTCACTTGACTTAACAATAAGTTGGCTTTTACTTTCGTACTGTGGCGCAGCCCATAGAACAAGGTATACGGCGTAAAGTACCCATGGAAGTACAAGCAAGAGCATCTTGTGCTTGCTGAGAAGGGCATTGAGCTGTGTAAGAGATTTTTCCACTGTGATTTGAACCTATTTAAGTGATTTCTTATTGTCTGCATCCTGCGTATAAACGTCGATGCCTTCTTCGAGATCGTGATAATAAGTAAGTTTGCCTTCATCTATGATAACGGCAGACGTACAGAACTCGCGGATTTGGTCGAGTTCATGGCTAACCATAATAACGCCCGCTTGTTCACTTTTTTCTTTTAGCGACAAACGTGCTTTTTTTCTGAATAGCGGATCGCCCACCGAGGTTGCTTCATCGATAAGGTAAATATCAAAATTGATATTCATACAGCACGCGAACACGAGTTTGGCGCGCATACCCGAAGAGTAGGTTCGAACAGGAAGGTCGAAACGCGCCCCGAGTTCGGCGAACTCTTGCACTCTCTCTTCGTATTCCGGTAGCGATTTAACGTTATTGATTCGGCCAACGAATCGCGTATTTTCGCGCCCCGTCATTTGTGGGTGAACACCTGTTTGAAGCGCTACAGGCCAAGACATAGATTTGTTGGTTAAAACGCGCCCTTTGTCAGGGTATTCACTTTTCGCTAGCATTCGGAAAAGGGTGGATTTACCTGCACCGTTTTTACCTAAAATTGCGACATTATTTTCCGTTGGGAAATCAAAATTCAAATTTTTGAAAATATATTGGGGGCCCATTTTACTGGGGTAGCTCTTAGTTAAATTCTCAATTCTTATCATCGTGACAACACCTTCTTCCATGTGATGTGATACATCGAAAGACTTAGAAAGAGAAAAATAATGGTAATCTCAATTACAAAACCTAATGAAACACCATTAGTGCCATAGGATTCGAAACAAGCGTAACGAGCTAGTTCATTAAAATGAACAAGAGGGTTCCAAGTTAAGTACGGCCAATATTCTTCGGGTAAGTCTTGAAGGCTGAAAAAAACGCATGAAATAAACATTAGTGGGCGGGTAAGCATTGATTTTATCTTATCTACTTCCGGCACGAATGCAGCAGCAATAGCAAAAATCATCCCAATGGATATTGAAAATACCCATAAAAGAAGAAACAGAGATATCAGCAGCAACGGGTCATTTACCGTAAAGGTCTCGCCCATAAGGTAAAGCGCGAGACATAGTAATGCGACAACCACTACCTTTACTGAAAACTCGAGGAAGCCCGCTGTGAGTATCGCTGAAATAGGTTGAACCTGCCTAAACGCATAGAGCGGCTTATTTCTTCGCACAGAAGTTGAAACTGACTGTAGGCATGTAGTTAAAGACTGCAGGCCGACCATTCCGATCATCATAAAAAGAAAGAGAGGAATAGAATGGATATCATCGCCACTGATCAGTCCACGCAGGTATGACAGCGCGAAGATAAATGCAAAGGGCTCTAAAAATGCCCAGCCTAATCCAAATTTATCGTTAAATTTACTTTGAAGCTCACGCAGGAAAAGCGCGAATATCACGCCTCTCCATGCATAGAGCTGGTCTTTAAACGTTACCATGTTTAGTTAGTAGCTACGTTGGCTGCAATAGCAATTTGATAAACAATCTGAGTAATGTCTTTAACCGCTTGCAAGAGTTTAGTATCGATGGCTGGCAATACGATAATCTGATCGCCAGGTTCTAACTTACTATCGTTACTTGCCAAGAGTGAGCTATTTACGCTGGTAAAGGTAACATTACCATTTTTACGAACAATTAGAATGCGTTCGTCTTCAGCACGCTCTGTGAAACCACCAGCCCACGCTACATAGTCCTCAGTAGTGGCTTCAGGGTTAAATACCACTGATTGAGGAAGCAATACTTCACCACCTACGTGAACCAAGTCAGTTACTTCTGGGATGACGATAGTGTCATTTGGTTCTAGCAAAATGTTTGCGATTTCACCGTTTTCTGAAACTACTACTCGACCTTGAGGCTCAATTTGGCGAGCGCGTGCGATAAAGTCAGCGACAAGCTGTGCTTCTTGTGCGCGGATTGCTCCCTCGCCAGTAGAGCTAATAGGGGCGGTATACATGCTGCGCTCAAGACGCTGTAAACCTTCTTCGATGATTTCTTTTTGCTTTATGGCAACGCTTTCTCTTAACAAATAAATGTTCTGTGTATCAGAAAGGGCAGTGTCTGCTTCAATATGATCTAACACATCGATAAGGCGAGTACCTTTATCAACCATAATCTGAGATGCGCCAGCAAATGCCCCAGCCACATTAATGCGATAGATTTGTGGCTCGTGGTCAGCAAGGTATTCAACAGTGTCGCCTGCATTTAGCTCAAGCGAAGCAAATTCATCCAGACTCAAGTAGCGAGCAAACTGTTTGTTATTTCGAATACCAGATACCGAAGCATGCGATGCAAATTCTCCTGGTCGTGCAAAGTAATTTACCACGCCGCCGTTTAATTCTTCGTTAAGAAACTCAAAGGTGAAGCTATTACGTGCGCCGGTTTCAACCACTATAGTGTTGCCAATTGGGTGCACTAATATGGTATCGCCGTCTTTGAATGACATTTGAGGTAACTTACCGTTTCGGAAAAAGGCGTATAAGTCTGCGGTGGCGACAACTTCGCCATTACGTACCACGTCTATTTGTCTGAAACTACCACGGCGAAAATCAATGCCACCCGCGCGTTTTAGGTAATACAGCACACTATCTGAGGCAAGGCCTGCGTATTGCCCCGGTCTTAAAACTGGTCCAGATACAAAAATGGACACAGGTGTAGAAGTGAGCAGGTTCACATAAACATTAACGTCATTAGTGTAGACCTGTCTGATTTTTGCTGTAACGGTTTGATTAACACTACCTGCCGGCGTGTTTGCTACCCTAATTGGCCCAATATTAGGAATAAAAATATTCCCTTGATTATCAACAGTTACTACATCTGAAAAGTTAACTGCGCCCCATAGCCAAATTGAAATTTTATCGCCCGGTGCGACCAGATAGTTGTCATTAAGGCCTGAGCTACGCTCTGATTCAAAACCACCAATAAATAAATTGGCTGCGAACGGAGGATTCTCCATAGGCGCTTGCGCAGGGAAAACGGTATCTATTGTCGGTTCGCCAGGCAAGTTCACACCATTGCGGGGTTGGGTTGAAAATTGACCCATGGTGTTCGCAGAATTACTAGCGCCAGGAAGCGTGCGCTGGGTTGATATACTCAGTGGTGAAACGGATTGACCCGCAAGGCCACTGCTTTGGCTTTGCTGTGCTCTTTCTCTAAGTTGTTGCAGTTGTTCTACACTTTGTGCACTGGCAGTGGTAGCGACAATGCTGAAAATTGAAGTTGTACACACCGCAAGCGTAAGCGTTTGTAGCGATTTTTTAATATCAATTAACTTCATTTACTTATTCACCTTGCACTGTTACAGAAGCCACTAGTGGCGCGATAACTCGCCATTGACCGTTTCGTTGACAGGTTGTCATCTTGCGCTGTGTATCGGAAGAGGCAGCTTCACCATCTTGTAAAGAAAAACGAATACACTTATTGCCAGTAGCAGATATGTAATGCTTGGACGCTTCATATTGGTGTCCGTTGAAGCGTATTAAAAATGATTCCTGAGTATCATGATAAACGTTGGCTTTTGGAATATTTATTGCAAGCTCTTTGTCCGGCGCAAGAGAATAAGCAAGAGATGAATGCACCAAAGGAATGTCAGCTTTAGTGGCAGTAGGAGTATTAGAGCACCCAGCTGCGCTTATCGCAGCCACGATAGGCAAAATTAGACGAGATAATTGTTTGAACATTAGCTTTCATATCCATATAGCAATTTCGCGCTAGGATAACATAAGTTTTAAAAAAAGCATGTTCGCTATCGCAGTTAACGCATTGTCTGAGTCTACTTCAAGACGCTGATATTCAGAACGAGTTCATATTAGAAATGTAACATGATGTTTCTTTCGCAATGCTAAGGTTAATAATTGCAATGAAAGTAACGGGAATAAATAGCGGTTGCACACGTTACACTACTATGGAAAAGGCACTGAACGTCCGAAATTGATGGCGACAGGACGCACGATTAGCACTAGTTTTAGATGTATTTACAGATATTCTTGTAGGAAGCGCATTTTCGACACGTTTTAATACGTTATTTATGCATCAAGGGTGGTTACTTAGACAAATGTTTTATATTATATCGGGGTTTTCTATCCGCATACTCATAACAAAAAGCCCTCATCGCGCTGGAAGAAATGGAAGTTGTAAATAAATGGAAGCAACATTTAGTTTTTTGTCAAAATTTGCATGTGTACTGACAACAATAGTATCTGGTAGCGGAGCTTTTGTCGGTAACGCGAGGTTGTGTGTTTTATGCTAGCTTATTTGCAGTTTGTACCGCTTTTTACTGCATTTTTCGTCGCCCTTATTCTCTTGGTGGTCATGACGCCTTTAGCGCATCAATTTGGTTTGGTTGACCAGCCATCTGCAAGAAAGCGCCATGCCGGGATCGTTCCGCTTACTGGCGGCGTTGCCATTTTTATGGCTGTGCTTGTAGCCAGTGTTGCGACAGATGTGTGGATGAAAAACAATCCTCTGTTTTTCACCGCATCAGCATTTGTTGTCTTGCTTGGCATGTTGGATGACCGTTTTGATCTGAGTGCCAAAGGCCGCCTTATGTGCCAATTTGGCGTTGCAGCGATCATGGCATGGAGCGCGCAAAACTATATCACTTCTCTAGGTAACATTTTCGGCACCGGAGAGGTATTTCTAGATCTCGGTGGCTATTTCTTCACGATTATTTGTGTTGTTGGTGTAATTAACGCATTCAATATGATCGATGGTATTGATGGGCTAGCGGGAGGCATGAGCCTTGTTATTTTACTTACTGTCGCTGGTTTTCTGATCTCTACTGGCAATGGGGCTTCTATTATGGAGCCGCTTATTATTGTTGCGGCGATCGTTCCGTTTCTTGCGTTTAACCTGAGTTGGAAAGGGTTTAAAGGCAATAAGATATTTATGGGTGATGCGGGCAGCATGTTTGTCGGGCTAACTATAGTTTGGTTGCTTGTGGATCACACTCAGGGTGAAGCAGCGGCGTTTAGACCCATCACAGCAGTGTGGTTAGTGGGGCTACCATTAATGGACATGGCTGCGATTATGTATAGACGTGCTCGTAAAGGCCAATCAATGCTTAAACCTGACCGTCAGCATCTTCACAACATATTTATGCGTGCAGGACTAAGCAGCAGAAAGTCCCTTGTTGCAATTCTCGCTCTTGGGGCATGTTATTGTCTAATTGGTATATTGGGAGAGGTTTATCAAGTAGCAGAAGCGGTAATGTTTTGGGGATTTATCGGATTACTTGTCGTGTATAGCCTCGTTATCCAACATATCTGGAGTGTACTCCGTTTCGTAAAGCGATTAACTGCTTAGTTTAGGCAAAACATGGCAGGCTTAGCAAAATCTCTGTAACATGCCTAGAAATAGAAGCGCACAAGTAAGGCGCTTTTATTTTCCCTGTTACTTCTTACGCTGGTAAAATTACTTGATAAATCAATTCTCTATTCTTCACAACAATAATAAAAAACAGCACGTCGAATCGATTATTGCGATGGCGGTTTATCAAGCTGATAATGCGAAGTGGCTAAGAGAAGCTATCGAAAGTATGACTAGGCAGTCATACACAGATTTTCTTTTTGTTATCGTCGCAGACGGTCCTGTACCTCAAAAAATAACCCGTGTTTTAGAAGACGTCGTCAGCAAAGATGACAGAATAATCATAGCGTCGAACAGCCTGAATGTGGGTCTAGCAAGCAGTATGAACTCAGTGGCTGAGTTCGGCATGCAGTTTAACCCTTCATTCTTTATCAGAATGGACGCGGATGATATTTCAGAAGAAAACCGACTTCGTCGTCAAATTACTTACCTTAAAAAGCATAGCAATATTTCAGTACTGGGATCAGCGTTAACGGAAATCAATGAAAGTGGGGTTAAGGTTGGGGCTAGAGTCATGCCTGCTTCACATCGACAAATCGTTCGTATATTGCCGAGAAGGTGTTCTTTAAACCATCCAACGGTGGTAATCCGCTACAATGTATTCAACGATGGGCATCGATATGACGGTGATTTATTAAACACACAAGATTATTTTTTCTGGATCACATTAGCCTCAAAAGGCTATATATTTAGAAATTTAAAAGACCGACTTTTAAAATTTAGAAGGGTTAACAATTTTTATAAACGTCGAGGCCTGAGTAAGTCGCTGAATGAGTTTAAAGCACGTTTGTATGCCATACGTAAACTAAGGCAACTTTCACCCTATAACTTCTTTTACGCATGTGGTGTTTTGACATTGAGGTTAATGCCAGGAAAAGTGGTTAAGCTTGCCTATAAACTTGATAGGCATTTGTTGGAAAGGTTTGGTAAACATTGAGTGTTGGTGTCGTTGTCATACTATTTAACCCGGATGTTGAGCACGTACGCGGTCTCATCAACGCATTTCGTGCGCCTGAGTGGAAAGTCGTACTAGTTGATAACTCTCCGAACCCTCATCAAGCGCTAGCATCATCTGATATCTCTTACCTGCATTTTCCGTCAAATGTCGGCATTGCCCATGCTCAGAACGCTGGTTTGAACGCCGTTTTTAGTGAGGGAATCGAATACAGTTTTCTGCTCGATCAAGACAGTTTGTTTACATCCGATATTGCGCTTGAACTCATGGAGCAATTTCAAGAACTTGAACAACATACTTCAATCGCAGCCATTGGCCCCTCTATTTATTGTCAGTTTTCAAAGTGCGTTGATCAAGGCGTCCTGCAAAAGGGCAAGCCCGTATCCGAAAAGTTAAAAGCAGTAAAACAGATCATTGCGTCAGGTATGCTACTTTCCAGGCGAGCGTTTGAGTTAGTGGGTGAGAAAGAAAGCGAACTCTTTATTGATGGGGTTGATCACGAATGGTGCTGGCGAGCCCGCGCTAAGGGAATGGTTATCTATCAATCTCTCAGTGCATGTATGCCCCACCGACAAGGTGACGATAGAGTGAAAGTCTGTGGTGTGACATTTAAGCAGGGCGCCCCCATAAGGCTTTACTACCAGTTTCGCAATGTACTCATTTTAGCGCGTCGTCGTTACGTTCCTCTTTATTGGAAGCTTCGTCATGTTTGTGCAATACCCCTGAGATATCTTGTAAACAGATATTGCTTTGAGCACGGCAAAACGCGAGGTGCTTTTATGTGGGCAGGGCTTAAAGATGGTTTAAAACGAAAAACTGGCCCAATAGAGCATGCACTAATTTCAAAATGCAGTGTGAAAAAAAGCGACACTTGACGTGTAGTAAGGGAAAGACAGGCGATTAATGCTTTCACTATTTTGGTGCATTAGATATTATTTATCCCAAATTTTGTGCTTTTATCGGTGTTTTTTTACTGTTTTGCCCATTTTCAATACACAATCGCTCTAAAACGGTAATTGGAACATCGATTGCATTAGTCTTGCGAACACCAGTGAATATATCTCAGCTTAAGGAATAATAAACGACGGGAAGTCGACTTAGGCGTGTATTTAGGATTTTAAAAAAGGATATTAACTATGAGTCAGGTTAAAAAAGCGGTAATCCCTGTAGCGGGCCTGGGGACGAGAATGCTCCCGGCGACTAAAGCCATCCCAAAAGAGATGTTGCCAGTAGTCGATAAGCCATTGATTCAATATGTGGTGAGCGAGTGTGTTGCTGCAGGGTTAAAAGAAATAATCCTTGTTACGCACGCGAGTAAAAACAGTATTGAAAACCACTTTGATACTTCTTTTGAACTAGAAGCTACTCTAGAAAAGCGTGTAAAGCGTCAGTTATTAGAAGAAGTTCAGTCAATTTGTCCAAAAGACGTAACTATTATGCACATTCGTCAGGGTGTTGCGAATGGTCTAGGTCATGCCGTACTTTGTGCTCGCCCCCTTATCGGTGACGCTCCTTTCGCTGTAGTGCTACCTGACGTTATCATCGACGATGCAGCAAGTAATCCTAAAAAAGATAATCTTGCAGATATGGTGGCTAAATTTAACACCAGCCGTGTAAGCCAAGTAATGGTTGAGCAGGTACCAGATGAAGATATTTCTAAATTTGGTATTGCAGACTTAGACGGTGCTGCTATTGCGCCAGGAGAGTCAGCAAAGATTCATAAAATGGTTGAAAAGCCACCTCGTGACGAAGCGCCTTCTGACCTTGCAGTTGTGGGTAGATATGTTCTATCAGAGAAAATATGGGATCTGTTAGAATTTACTCCTCCTGGAGCAGGCGGTGAAGTTCAGCTTACTGATGCCATTGACGCACTGATGAAGTTAGAGCAGGTCGATGCGTATTACATGAAAGGCAAAAGCCACGATTGCGGAAGTAAGTTGGGCTACATGAAAGCGAATGTTGAATATGCATTGCGTCACCCAGCGTTAGGCGATGAATTTAAAGAATATCTAGCATCTATTATTAAATAAGCTAGAAAGACATTGTAAATAGCTTAAGACCTTAAGAAAAATGCGCCCTTACGGCGCATTTTTTGTGTGTGAAGCCGGTGTACTACTTACTTGCTTTAGCCAATCTATCTTACCTGTACATAGCTTTCTATTTTGCGAAGCATTTTTTCGCCAATGCCTTTTACTTGAGTAAGCTGTGCGACTTCAAGAAACGGGCCCACCTCTTCTCGGTATTTAACAATGGCTTTCGCCTTAGACTGGCCCACGCCAGGTAACGTCACCAACTGTTCTACGGTTGCCGAGTTTAAATCAATAAGTTGTTGTTGGCCTGTAGTCTCACTAGTTTGGCTACTTTCGCTGGCGGCTGGATTTGCGTTAACTGCTGGAGCTTGAATGGTTAATGCAGATAGCACGAGTAAACCTGAGATTAATTTTTTCATCATCTTTCCTTGTATATGTTGCTAAGCGCGCTCTAAATGCTAAAGGCGCAATATTCATGTAAATAGTATTTAAGTGGTGTACCAAAGCGCACTGACTTTTGTCGCCTAATTGCAAGCGGTACAGGCCTCTTTTAAAAATTGACTGTCACCTGTCAGTGAACAAGCTATAAAGCTCAGCACACTTCAACGTGTACGTAGGAAATGATAAATGTGAAAGAAAAAAGCGGTAGTCCAGTTTTAGTACAGTTTAAAGCAGGGACATGATTAATAGAGGTACAAAAAAACGGGCTAAAAAGCCCGTTTTGAAATAATTAAAAGGTGTAAGCTAAAGTGCTTATAGACGCTCTAGAAGCGCTTGAGTGAATTCAGTTGTACCTGCTTCACCACCAAGGTCGCGCGTAGTGCGGTCTCCAGACTCGATAACATCTTTTAATGCTGCGCGAATTTTCTCTGCTTTGTCACCCATGTTTAGGTATTCAAGCATTTGTGCTGCAGCCAAGATTACTGAGGTAGGGTTAGCTAGGTTCTTACCTGCGATGTCTGGTGCTGAGCCGTGAACCGCTTCAAAGATTGCACAGTCTTCACCGATGTTCGCGCCAGGCGCCATACCAAGACCACCTACAAGACCAGCACATAGGTCAGAAAGGATGTCACCGAAAAGGTTAGTCGTTACGATAACGTCAAACTGGTGCGGGTTCATAACAAGCTGCATACAGCAGTTATCAACGATCATCTCTGTTGATTCGATATCTGGATAACGCTCACCAACTTCACGGGCTACTTTAAGGAATAGACCTGATGTTGACTTAAGAATGTTTGCTTTGTGAACCGCTGTTACTTTCTTACGACCTTCGCGACGCGCTAATTCGTAAGCAAACGTTACGATTTTTTCAGCGCCGTCACGGGTGATTTTACTCATTGCTTCGGCTTCGTTACCGTCTTCTGATACAACTTGGCCAAGACCAGAGTACATACCTTGCGTGTTTTCGCGAACGGTAATGATATCGATGTCTTCGTAACGTGCTTTTGTGCCTTTGAAAGACATCACAGGGCGAAGGTTTGCGTACAGTTTGAACTGCTTGCGAAGACTAACGTTGATTGAAGTAAAGCCTTCGCCAACTGGAGTAGTTAAAGGACCCTTAAGCGCAACTTTGTTTTTTGCGATTAGGTCTAATGTTTCTTGAGGTAGAAGCTCGCCATGTTCTTCCAGTGCGACTAAGCCAGCATCGGCATAGTCATAGGCAAAGTCACAGCCAACCTTATCTAGAATTTTTGTGGTTGCATCGATAATGTCCGGGCCAATGCCGTCACCGCGAATGACTGTAATACGTTGCTGAGTCATGTGGAGGGATCCTCTGGTAATTCTGTTGTCAAAATCGTTAGGTTTATTCAATTCTTAGCTTGGCGCTTAACGTGCCAATTTCTGCCTGCTTACTTATTATAATGGAAAATGTAGGGAAAAAGGGTAAAGCACTGCAAAAGTTGCCGTATTTTATACGATAGCCGGCGCAAGTTATAGCCATTCGTAAAGATTAATTGGATAGCTTTACAAGATGTTTCTAAGCAGAAGGAGTTATAAAGCAAGCGGGCAGTATAAAAGAGGACTATTCGCGTCCAGTGCATTTAGCACGTCATCTCGTTTTATATTCAAAATATTTAGCAGAGTTTTAATACCGAGATGCTGAAGCAGTGAAAAAACATCCTGATTAAATAAGCACGCTTTGGCCAGCGCGAAACTTAATATTAATAAAGTTTGCTCTTTTTGAAGTGACTTAGGGACGTCCGAACTCTCTTTACCACATTGGTGTATAACGGCACGCCACGTAGAACTTTGATGCCAACTTCCAGCAAGTTCAGAAGCGATAGCTAGCCATGGAGTGTCTGACTTAACCTTGAATGCATTGTTAACGGACACGGTTTTGGTTAGGTCGACGGGTAGCGACTGAGATACCTTAAAACCTGGTAATGTGAAAAGAGGAGTACAAACAAAAGTCATCGTGAGAGCCGCAGACTGAGGCGTAAACTTCGAATCAGAGACTTGTGCAAAGTAGCTTGCAAACGAGCATGCAAGTAAGGTCAGTTGCTTACACATTCCCATAAGAGGAAATTGATTTTGCGTTAACCGCTCTAGCAGGGCGAACTGAATAAGCATATCGCCTACGCGTTCAATACCGTAGGTTAACACGGCTTGCTTTATACTTTTGACAGGCAGCTGAAGCCTATTGTCCTGGCTTGCAGTGTGCATTAAAAAGTGATTGAAAGTTGGTACTTTTTCAATTTTTTCGCAAAGCTGCTCAATATCTACATCGCGCTTCTGCAACTCATCAATAATAGTAATAAGTGCTTTGGGCGGATGCTGTATAGCGAATGTAGAAGGCAAAAACGGCGTACCGCCATGATTCACTCTAGCACTGGCGGTATCTGTGTATAGGGCTACAAAGTGCTCAAACGGCATTGTCAGAGAAGCAGGGGAGCGAATAGAAGACAAGGGAAGCCACTTTCCGTCTTCATCGTCCTTACTAAGCATAAATACGTAGCCGTGATTTTGCTGAATATCAACGAGTGCACCAGGCACGCCATTAGCGTAAACCTTGGCACCTGGCAGCACACTCTCAAATAAAGTAATAAGTGGAGCAATCTGATGGCGGTGGTGTGCAGGAAATCGAGACGCGATTTGGGTGAAAACCGTTTGGTAATCTGCCTTTTTTGCTCTTGTAGCAAATACGCCAGCCAGTAAGCATAGCCTTTGAACAACATTAAGGCGGATGTCTGCAAGGTAATTGATTTGCTTGTCTGATTGAAACGCCTTTTGCAGCTTAATAATATCTACCCAAATCGATAGATTGTGTTTACGTAAAAAACGTATGACGCTAGCTGTTTGTTCGCGCGTTGAATCATCATTTGATAACGAAAGGGTAGCGAGCAACGATGCAAGCACGTGCTGTAAATAGTGGTCGTTCAATCGACATAATTTGCCAAAGAGTGCCAGCAGTAAAAGGTGTTGCGTTTCTTTAGGCAGATCGTTGTCAATGTGCAGGGTGGCCGCAGCAAGCGCTGGATTCGCGTTAACTAAGGTTAATATTCGTTTGGCGTTTTTTAACCAATGATTTATACGCTGTTCGACAGAAAGTTCGGCATTGCCTAAATGAACAAGGCGCTTAAGCGTGGAAATGATGTCGCTCACTCCCCATCCTTCTAACTTTTTTGGTAACTGGAGTAAGCCCCTTCACCCCATGCAATAAGTTTGTCGTTTTCAAAAAGTAACGGTGTACATTCATCTTGCGTGGTTAAGCCGTCAGCGCGCACATGTTGTGTCCTGAAAAACATAACCTGTATCGCCGTTGCTCCTTGTCGCTTAGCTTCTGTAATGTCAGGTGAGCCTAACAAAGCCAAAACCTCTTCTCTTGTACTGCCCAACTTCAACTTGGTAATTTGCACACGGTTATATTCTTCACGGTCTTTCCAATCCATATTTTCTGGCTTATCGGGATAGAACGCGATAACCATAAAAACAAACACCGCATAAAGGGCGATGCCAGCTAAAATTAGACGAATAACCTTGGTATTCATGACCGTTACTTCTCGTTTTTCTTTACTTTAATGTTAGTGTTAATCACGAGTGGGACGCATTTCCATCACGTTGAGAGAAAGCTTTATGCTTTAATGCGTAAAACAATACTCTTTAGTAGTGTAACGCAAAACGTCTGCCAAGCATAAGTAGTAAACGTAAGCAAATGCGTCTTATCACGGTTATCGGTTATTCATTACCTTATTTTTCATTCTTCACAACGTAACACGGTTCATATGCCGTCCCCGGGAGCTTCATTCGGTGCTGTTTTACAAAGGATTCTAGCAGCGTATCGACTTTTTCCATCAATGCACTGTCACCAGTAAGTTCAAACGGACCATGTTTTTTAATTTGGGCAATACCCTCTGCTTTAACGTTTCCTGCGACAATACCCGAAAACGCTTTTCGCAAATTAGCGGCAAGGTCACTTTTGCTTTGATCCAAATGAAGCTGAAGTGCAGCCATGCTTTCATGAGTTGGAATGAAGGGTTGTTGAAAATCTTGCTCTATCTTTAACGACCAGTTAAAGCTAAAAGCGTCGCCCATGGCACCTCTAAACTGCTTCACTTTTTCAAGCTGCTTCTTCATAGTGCGAGCAACTTCTTCCGGGTCGTTCACAATGATTTGATATTTTGATTGCGCTTGTGAACCAAGCGTTGCACCGACAAAGGCGTCAATAGCCTCGAAATACTCTTCGCTACCAGCAGGGCCAGTCAATATAAAAGGGAAGGGCTGCTGTGCATTTCGTTCATTCATTAAGATGCCAAGCAGGTAAAGCAGTTCTTCTGCTGTACCAACACCTCCTGGGAACACGACGATACCATGGCCCAATCTAACGAACGCTTCTAGGCGTTTTTCGATATCCGGCATGATAATGAGCTCGTTTACAATGGCATTCGGTGGCTCAGCAGCAATGATACTCGGCTCTGATATACCAATGTAACGCCCGGTTTTATGGCGCTGCTTAGCATGACCAATGGTAGCGCCTTTCATTGGGCCTTTCATTGCCCCAGGGCCGCATCCGGTACAAATATTCATATCACGTAAGCCAAGTTGATAGCCTACTTCTTTAGTGTATTTATACTCAACCTGATTAATAGAGTGGCCACCCCAGCAAACAATAGTGTTTACGCCGTCGTTACCCTCAAGTGCTTTGGCATGGCGTAGCATGTCAAAAACCATATCGGTAATGTCGTTACCTTCCGCTGGAGCGGTTTGGTGAAGAAATGCATACTTATTACCCATGTACAGCAAGTCGCGCAGTACAGCGAAAAGATGTTCATGTACACCACGCACAAGTTGCTCATCTACAAACGCTACCTCGGGCGGATTGACGAGCTCAATTTTTACGCCTCGTTCACGACGTATGAGCTTAATTTCAAAATTCTCATAGGGGGCGAATAGCGCTTCGAAATTGTCTTCGTCAACGCCGCTGTTTAATACAGCAAGGCAGCAGTTTCTGAACATAGCGAAAAGCTCGCTATTAGTGGCATCTTGAAGGCGAGAAACTTCTACTTGCGACAGTTGGCTCATCCAGCCAACAGGGTTAAGCTGCACTTTCTTCATACTTTACTTCCTATAAGTCAGTGCTTAAATCAGTGACTACGAGATTGCGGCCGTTACGTTTCGCTTTATAAAGGTATTCATCGGCGCGCTCGAAAACCGTTTCTGTAGTGTCATTTTCACCGAAACAGGTTGCGCCGAAAGAAGCGGTAATTTTTACTTTTTCTTGCTTAAATTTGAACGGCATAGCAGCGAGCTTGGTTCTAACTTCATTAAGCTTTTTATCAATATCTGCCATCTGCGTGTTAGGTAGCAGCATAACGAACTCTTCTCCCCCCCATCTGGCAACAAAATCATTTTCTGACAGGCTTTGTTTCAGAAACTTGCTCACCACTTGCAGAGTTTTGTCTCCCGCAGCGTGACCAAACCTATCGTTGATCGATTTAAAATGATCAATATCAACAACGGCAACTGCCAGAGTATCCCCACTAGATTTAAAATGAGCATACGCCGCGTCTAATTTTTCGTTATATGCTTGTCTATTAGGAAGGCGTGTTAGCGGATCGGTTCGACTCTGCATGGCTTGCTCGGCGAGCTTCTTTTTATAAACGCTGGTTTGTTGCTGAAGCGTATCTATGCGCGACTGCATTGAAGACAGCAATGCCATTAGCGCTTCTTGGCCTTGTTGATCGTTGCTTTGCTGCTCGCTTAAGGTGCTTACAAGCTTTTCAACCCGAAACTGGGTCTGCTCTTTAAGGGCTTCTAAGGAGCTGCTTTCTGATACAGCTTCTTCTATGTGGCTAATCTCACGCTTAAGCTGTTCATTGCCCGCTTGGCGTTGCTCGAATTGGGCTTGACTCCCCTGAATGGTATTGTTTACATCGTCGCTTACTTCACCTAGCGAACGGTGTAGGCTCTGAATGACTTTCCCTGTCAGGCTAGCCTCTGACATGGCGTCTTGCACAATCATTCGCAAAATCACAACGCAGCTTTTCAGTAACTGGTCTTCATCCATGCCGTCATCGAGACGTTGCTTTATGTCATTGAGCTGAGGGTCATTCGGTTTTTTCTGCGCGTACGAAGTAATCAAATGATTAAGTTCAACTAATATAGAGCGGTAGTGAGGATTGTCATCTTTAAGCGAACGAGTGGTCGAATTTTCTTGCTTGTTCGATGGCGCTTCAACCGACCCGGTTGGTTCGAGGCCTACCATTTTTTTGTTAAGTGCAATGCGGTGAAGGGCAATCGCTTTTGCGTATAGTTTATAAATACTAAATATATCGCCCACAGGCTGATTCAATTTAATCAACTCTTGTGTTGTCAGCCCTTTCAACTCACTGTCTTGAAAAACAATTTTCTGCAGCTGTTTCATCGCATCTTCTAGCGAAGATACAGTATCAACGCTGTATTTTCTCAGAGTTATTTCTTGGTGCTGTAGAGATTTATTAAGCTTTTCAATACTGACCGCCGCTAGGCTGAAATTTGGTGTGCCAGACAGATGGCCACGCAATACCTTGAGTTCAGTATCTATTTTATCGGAAAAGCCCTCGTAAAATGCTGAGAGCTTCACAATAAACTGGCAAAGAAGCGCATTATTTTGTTTTAAAGATTGTAGTTGTTTTGCTTCCATAATCTCGTCTTAGTTCTAATTCACTGTTACCGCCGCGGCTGTGTTAGCTTTAGGGGTGTACTTCACCGTAATATTACTGACGTGCTTGACGATGATTGGCATAAGGCGCTTCATAATTCGAACGGAAGGGGTTGATGTCTAAACCGCCTCTTCGTGTATAACGAGCGCATACCGTTAACTTATCTGGCTGACAATGTTGCATGATGTCGTTGTAGATGCGCTCAACACACTGCTCATGGAACTCATTGTGTTGCCTAAAGCTAATCAGATATTTCAAAAGCCCTTCATGTTCAATAGCTTTTCCTTCATACCTAATTTGAATACTAGCCCAATCTGGCTGACTTGTGATTAAACAATTAGATTTAAGTAAGTGGGAAATAAGCGTCTCTTTTACTTCTGCACCACTCTTAACCACAGCTAAAAACTGGGTGTTGGGGGAGTATTGTTCGATTTCTACATCAAGATTATCTAACAATGTCCCTTCAAATTCTTTAAATTGCAAAGAGGTAAACTGCTCGGGAAGAATTAGCTTTACCTCAACAGGCTCGCCTGCACATGCTGATAAATCAGCCTGTAGCACCTGTCGTACGTCGTCTGCCGAGGCAAACTTTGTCTGATTGAAGCTATTTAAATAGAGCTTAAATGATTTTGATTCAATTAAGTTTTCTGAGGTGATAGGGACATGGCATTCTAAAATAGCAACATTGGGCTTACCTTTTAAATTAAGCCAAGAAAGTTCGTATCCAGTCCAGGTATCTATACCATCGAAGGGTAGACTAGAATTAGCCAAATCCAATGTGTCGCGGCTTAGACTACGCGGGACACCTTGCAACAAGCCGGGGTTATATTCAAATTCGTAGTCAACCTGTTTACCCAAAGAGAGGTCATCAGGTGCAGTGATAGTAATTTTTTGAGGTGAATTGTCAGTCGACATGTGAACCTTTTATCCATCTACGTGGGGTTTGAATAAGAGAACTGCAGTGGCGAACTAATGTCGTGCAGTATAGTCGAAACAACCCCAGTATTGACTTAACTGTTTAGTTGTATAGTGTACCCCAAAAATACGCAGGTAACGTCATAATGGCTCTAACAATTTCCGAACAATTAGATAAATTTGTATCATCTTATGTCGAACACACCAAGGGGGAAGGGTTAAAGATCGCATATGATAGCGAGTGGCCCTCGCCGTGCTATGAAAAGACGGCGCAAGATGGGGAGTTTGTTAGATGGACACCAACACTGCAGTCGCCCCCGCAGTCTTTCAATAACGTTGAAGAGGCGCTATCGCTAAAGCTAAATCCAGAATACTGTGAATACTTCACTCGTTACTACAGCGATAATTTAAGGGCTGCCGCCCCTCAAGGTCGCTGCGAACTTCTACAAGTTTTCAATAGCGAAGACTTTGAGCGACTACAACAGAACTTGATTGGCCATTTGCTAATGAAGCAGAGGCTGGGGCAAGCGCCAACGTTGTTCTTTGGGTTGACTGATGAAGAAGATTTTATCTTAACGGTTGTCAATGAAAGTGGTGAAGTTGCACTCGAGCAGGTAGGTAAAGAGCCCTCTCAAATTCTTGCTCCGTCTCTTGCGGCATTTTTGGAGCAACTTACGCCCACTATGTAAGCTGTCTATTTAATTACATTGTCTGGCAGGCATAAAGTAGCCTGCCGGCAAAAGTCATTACTACTTTGCGCTAATTACCTCATTTAGCACACGTTTTAGTTCTGCCACTTCTTTTTCTAACGTCTCTACTCGTGCTTGCAGACTACTAACTTGCCCCGCGCTATTAGTTGAATTTTGTTGCGAGTCCTCTTTTTTGCTTGGCACATCTAATTTAGGTTTATGCGCGTTAAATCGTTTAATTGCCTCAATGGCTTCGGTTACCGATACTTTAAAAGGAGCCCTAGCACGTAAAATCCCCACCGACGGTGTTTTACCTTCTTTATGCATTTGAAGGCATAAAATATGGAGCTGCTGTAAATTAGAATTACTCATAATTCGAAAATGATTCAATGTCGTCAAAGTTAGCAGTGTAGCTTGTGTGTATAGTCAATTTCACTAATAAGTTACGTATCTCACTACTTTTTTTAAGAGTTCAATACTAGTAAAACTATAATTTATATAAATATCAGTATCTTATATTTTGGCCTTATTCTTGTTTATTCAGTCCTAAATTACGTTATCACTTGTGCATACAGTGGTTACTTTTCTAGCGTATGTATGTCTATTCAGTGTCGGTTCACAAAGTAGACGTAGTATCGAATAAAAACAACACACACAATTTAAGGAATACACATGAAAACGGTTCTTCTTTCTGTAGCTTTAGCATCTTCAGTTTTACTTTCAGGCTGTGTGGTATCTGTAGGTGGAGGGTCAGATAGTCACTATGGTGCCGATTGGGAAGATAGAGAGTTTAATAATCGTAAACACATTGCGAATCTCGAGACAGGGACAAGCTACGAAACTGTGCTGAGAAAAATGGGGGTTGCTGACTTTAACGAATTGTTCGAAAAGCAAGACGGCACTTATCGCGTACTTTACTACCGTACCCAAAAAACAATGGGCGACGGTATAACTACAAAAGATGAGTGCACCCCATTGGTTTTTAGAAACGGCAATTTGGTAGGTTGGGGTGACAGCGCCTATAGCTTGATGCACTAAACACGCTTCAATTTTAGTGATTAAATATAAAAGCTGAATTAATCTTCACTTTTAAATGTTAATAAAAAGTTAACATGTGAGGAGTTTTCGAGTAGGCTAAAGTTTGAACAGCTTGTTAGGTGGTTGGCACAATGTTAAATGCGGCCGCATTTTTATCCACCTTGCCCATCTTATTTGAATGGGTATTTGCAACTAACAACTTTGCGTACAAGGAGCCCCTGATGAATACCGATGCGATTAATAACGCAATAGCCCCCTTGCAAGACACGGTTAAAGCCATCTACTTATCTGTAGATGACCTGAAAGTTGCTGCCTCTATTCTTTACAATGCATACGTAGACGACCCCCTTTTCATCGACATTTTTCAAGCAGAGAAAGAAGGCTATGAAAGCCGCCTTCGTTCCGCTATTCGCGAAGAACTCAACGCATTCTGGGTTGCAGAACAACCCATGATAGGTCTGTTTGATGACGACAGGCTTATCGCTGTGGCGTGTTTAACCGCACCCGATGCGGCATTTGGTTCAGGGCGTTATTGGCATTGGAGATTGCGAATGCTTTTGACGGCCGGATTATTTGGTACTAAGCAAATGTTAGAAAAAGAAGAAAAAGTACGCGCCTTAGTACCCGCCGACAATTTCCATATGTTGAGCTTTATCGCAGTACATCCTGATTATCAGCACCATGGTCTTGGACATATTTTATTAGGTGCAATTGACAGCGTTGTAGAAGAGGACGCCAAAAGCGAAGGCATCGCGGTTTTTGTCACCGTGCCTTCCCATCGTCACTTCTTTAACGACGACAATTATCAAATCGTTAGTCAACTTCATTTGTCACATATAGACGGCGATATAATGTTTAGGAAAAAACAAAACTAGTATGTTGCCAGGGCACCTATACTGAGGTTCTAAAAAGGAGGTTAATTTAATGCGTTCAGAATTGAACGCATTAAATGAAACACTGTTTACCTTTCGGACAGTACGTAATCGCGGTACTCATGACTTTTCGGAGTTACAATTCTCGCCGGTAAAGGGCCGGTATAACTCGATTTCATAAATCTTTGTATATTATCGATATCCGCTAACGAACCGTTGATTCGATCGATAACTTTTTGAGTGACTAAAATGACACCTTCTCGGGTAACTGTGAAGCCTTGTTGTTTTGCTATAGCGGTATCAGCAATTACGAAGTTAGGCGGGATGTTTACCCCTTTATCGACAATCACATTAGCTAACCTGGCTTCACTGCCAACATTTACCTCGGGTAGCAACACGCTTTTATCTATTATTGACCCTGTACCAATACTAACATTTGATGACAAAACTGACTGACTCACAGAGCAACTGTTTAACTTACAGCCTGAACCCACCAATACTTGTTTAAGTTTACAGCAGGCCGAGTGGCTACCATTAGTAATTTCGGTGGGCGCCCGTGAAAAAGAGCTTCCCCAAATAGGCCACGTGGGATCGGATAGGTTTAATAAACTCGAGTTATTAAGCAAGTCCATGTGAGCTTGCCAATAGCTGTCCAAGGTGCCCACATCTCGCCAATAGGGAATTTGCGCACCACTGGGGCTACGAAAGCGATGAGCGAAAACTCGATGCTGAGCAATAATTGAAGGGATCACGTCTTTGCCAAAATCATGCTCAGAGTTAAGCGAGCCAGCATCTTCGGTGAGTAATTTGAACAATACATCAGCGTTAACTACATAATTACCCATGGAAGCCAAACAATAGTCAGGAGCATCGACCAGTGCATGGGGAACGCGGGGCTTCTCATCAAAGGCGGTAATTTGACTATTGCAATCAACCTTTAACACCCCCAACTGATTCGCGGCTAACTCAGTAGGCACTTCGATGCATGACACTGTCATTTCAGCATTACTCTTCACATGGGTAGTTAAGAGTTTACGGTAGTCCATGTTATAGACATGATCTCCTGAAAGAATCAAAACGTATTTCGGAGCCACCGACTTAATATAACCCATGTTCTGATAGCACGCGTCTGCCGTTCCCTGATACCAGCTTTCAGACCGTTGTTGTGATGCCGCTAAAATATCCAATCGACCGCCAAAGCTGTTGTTCAACGGGCTCCAATGCTGCATCAAATGGCGAATTAAACACTGTGACTTATACTGAGTCAGCACGGCAATTTGCTTTAGGCCTGAATTAACACAGTTCGACAGTGGAAAATCTATAATACGACAGTGGCTCCCAAACTCTAATACAGGCTTAGCGCGCATTTTGGTTAATTCTTTTAACCTTGAGCCCTGGCCACCGGCCAAGACTAAAACTAAGGTATCTTTCATTATCTGGTAAATATCTGTTTCAGCATTCATATCAGGCTCCGAATTCAGCCGTCCCTGGCGCTATTTGTATCTAGTCTGTTATCTCAATCTTACGCTGTAATTCCTGTGCTTTAGCCGATTTAGGAAGAAGTATCTTGAGTACTCCTTTCTTAAAATTTGCGTTAATAGCATCTTGCTCTACGCTCACAGGTAACCTGAAACTACGCTGAAAACTGCCGTAACTACGTTCCATCACGTGTATGTTGTCTTCTTTATCTTCATCGCTTTCATACTTCTTCTCCCCGCTTATAGTGAGAATGTCGTCTGACAGCGATAGTTTTATGTCCTTTCTCTCTAACCCCGGTAATTCCGCAGTCAATTCATAGCTTTTTTTACGCTCAACAATATCGACCTTGGGCGTAACGAAATCTAGTTTGGTGTCTATAAGACCGGAGGACTCTTTTGAAAAGGGAAAATGACTAGAAAAATCTTGAAAGAAGTTATCAAGGGCCTTTTGTCCAAAGAAGCTAGACAAGAAGCTGTTTGATTTACTGTCACTGGAACGATTAGTTATGGGTAAATTACTCATAATAAGTCTCCTATCGCAATAATAAGTAGATTATGGTGAGCCGAACTACCTAAGCTTTGACTTATCAGCTGCTAATAGTTAACAAGATTTAATCGCTAATGATATTGATCCCAGTCAATATAAGAATAGTTTATTTTTTAATCGATAGTGGAAAAGGTATTGCAAATTTTCACCGCGCTTTAGACAAGCGTAAACGGAGCACGATTAGATATTCGCTCTTATATACTTATAACTAATATGTCGTCTGCACTGCTATGTCATTGAGGAAAAGTACCGTTCATTAAACTTGTAGTCACAAGCTTAGCTTTCAAAGTAACTCAAGATGTAGGTGAACTTTCTTAACGCTTTCTTGGTTGTCCCCTCGCTTCCTAGCATATTTACAAAAATGCATTTTTGCCTCATTCGGCTGTAAGACATTTCCTACAAACGCTGTGAGTGATCTTACCTAAATTCTGAAAGAAAAAATTATACTAAAGTATAAAGTTTTTGATTCTATTGAGTATTTTAAAAAGTAGTCGAAAGTCGTACAAAAAACTTTCTTAAATCCTTGTAATTCAATATGGCGGTAATAATTGGAAGGGATACTATGAACATGTCACAAGGAAACACGACGAGTCACGGATTGAGTAAGGAATCATCAACGGAATAGACGTGATAGGACATCACGTACAGGACGTTGCAGGGATAAAGGGACTAAAGCTAGCAAGGAGCTAGAGGCAAGGAGCCAACGGCAGGAGAGCCATCAAGGAATTTCTAGTTTGCATGGACGAGCAAACCAAGGATGAAAGAAGGACATGCTAAAGGATTAGCAAAGCTGTAGCAGGATGTGCAGCGAAAAATGGAACGAAGGAAGGGATCGTCAGCGGAGCCTGACAAGGACAGCCTCAGGATGAGGAACACTGCATGTAGGATGTGCAGTAATTTAGGAAAAAAGGAAAGGGACCTACGCATGGAAGTGTAGCTCGCACAGGAAGGCGCGAGAGTAGATGGAAAGGGGCGTATACGGATTTTAATCGGGAAGATTTTAGTCGCAAAGGATCGCGGAGAAGGATACTCAAAATTCCAGGAAAAAGGGGAGCCGACAGGTTCCCCTTTTTTTTGAATTTTTGGAGTGGTTTAAAAGCCTAAGTGCATTTGGATATATTAGCTCATACCCTATGGGGCGGTACTTCTGTTCGCATAACCCTTACACCTATCAATTCAACTTCGCCGGTATATCGGTCCTCGCCATTACTCGAAAACTCAAAATTGAATAAGCTGTGCCAGTCTGGCTTACCATATTTGAATGAAAATTGTGTTTTTGCTCTCGCCACACTAAGCAACTGTAAGTTGTGCTTATCGCAGTATTGCTTTAGGTACGTATTTGTTTGCTCAGAAATGGCTCTAATGCGCCAAAACTGATAGCCAGTAAATCCAATAACCAACCACACCACCAACTCAAGTAACGTCATTTACTTTCTCGCTTGCGCAAACAATTGTTGAAATGCGTTGCCGAGAACCTGTGAGTTCGCGTTTGAATGCAATAGGGTTAGCACTTGTCTGCGTAATTTCGGGATTTGCACTAAATCCGAAAAGAACCCTGCGAATAAAGCACCTTGATGACCCTCTTTTTCGTCCACTTTTGCCGCCTGTTCTAGAAAGGCACTAAGCAGTAGTGGCTCCATTTGCTCGAAATGACGAGCTGCAATAACGCTTAGAATATCAAGTCTCTGCGACTTTTCGCTTTTTAATAGTTCGAGTAGTTTGTTGTTAATGGTCGGGTTAAAGGTACCCTCTGACGTGCCTCTTAACGCCGCTAAATTGATGTCACTACTTTTATCTATCTCAACCAAATACGTCGCTAATAAATTTTCAGGCAGAGAAACGCTTTCACTCATTTCCATTAAAGTGTTAAGGAAAACGTCCGAGTAAAGTGAGGTGTTGGTTTTAATCGCCTGCGCTAATACATCTTGTTTGGGGTGATGGCTTAGGCTATGTACAAAGTCTGCCACGCTCTGCATGGATATTTGCTGCCAATCGACAAGTTGCGGGGCTTGAATGTAGGCCTCAACTTTTTGCGCCTCTTCACTTAAAGGTTGGTTTAGGGTGCGTTTAACTAGTGCGTTAAATTGAGCAAGTTGCGATTGATTGGGAACAAACGAATAAGGATTGTCAGGCAGTGTTTGTGCTTTTTCAGTATCTTCAGCGACAGACTGGCCTAGTGCATCAACAATAATCTCTAGAAAATGATTCCTTGCAGCGGCAACCACTAAGCCTTGCTCATCAAGCGGCAGTTTCACAAACCAAATATAGTGTTGAGTAGAAGCATTTTTATTCCAAAAGACGATGCCGAACCACGCGTGCTGCTGACGAGGGTAAGGCGCGTAAGCACTGCCGTTTTCTATTTCTAGAAAAGTCTGACTATCTGTGGGTTCAAGGCGACGACCTAAATCAAAAACCTGGTATTCAGTGCCTGCATGTAACAAAAACTCGCTGATAGAATTAATACTGTTAGCGCTCATAACTCGTTCCAAAATACTGCTTTAATCAAAATTTGCCGCCAACAAATACGAGTAATGGTATCACAGCAGAAGAAATTCAACGATAAGACACGCACACTTATGTTGACCTTTAGCCCCTGCTATACTGCGCGCTTCGAAAGTAAAGCGTTTTTGAATTGCGGAGAGGATGTGATTAAAACGAATAGCACTCATCACATAGCATTAAGTAAAGCATTGATACAATTAGAAACAGACATGTATCAAGATGGTATTTGGCCAAATGAAGAGCCTGCGGAACAAGACCTAAAAAATGCTATGGAAAGTGCGGTTCCTTTTGCGGTCGATTGTTTAGCGTTTGAGAGTTGGTTGGCTTTTATTTTTATTCCCAAAATGCGCGTCTTGTTGACGCAGGAACAGCCTCTTCCGCCTATGCAAATTACGCCTGCAGCGCAAATATACCTATCATCGGCGAATCAGCGCACCCTGTCTCAGCTACAAAGAATTGATAACATTGCCAATGGAGACATTGGGTGAGCAAACACAACGCACTATGAAGAACGATTTAAAAGGCCAATTAACTGTGCATTCAGATGAGCAAATAATAGGAAAGGCAAGCGCTGGTGAGGACGGTCGTGTTAACGCTCTTCATTTACCTGTGTTGTACCAAGATGAACACATTATTGCGATTGAGAAGCCGCCAGGCCTATTAGTACATAGAAGCCCGATTGATAGACACGAAACTGTGTTTGCGGTGCAGACACTTAGAGATCAAATAGGCCAGCACGTATACCCAGCTCACCGATTAGACCGACCCACATCAGGTGTGCTGGTGTTTAGCTTTAGCTCAGAAATTGCAGCAAAGCTTGGGCAGCAGATGATGGACAAGCAGGTAGTAAAAACGTATCACGCTATAGTTCGCGGTTTTGTGCATCACACCGGATATATCGATTACGCCCTAAAGTACCGCTACGACAAAATTGCAGACAAGCATAAGCGCCCGCAGCAGCCGCCACAACCTGCATCAACTATGTATCAGTCAGTAGCAAAATTTGAAGTGCCTGAGCCTGTGGGCAAATACCAAAGTGCACGATATTCGCTAGTGAAGCTTTCACCTAGTACCGGGCGCAAACATCAACTTCGTAGACACATGGTACACATTCGTCATCCCATTATTGGTGACACGACCCACGGCGATGGCAAACAAAACAAATTCGCCAAGCAGTACTTTAATTTTAACAATTTGGCCCTAAGTTGTACTCACATGGGCTTTTCTCATCCTGTCACTGGAAAGTGGGTATCAATTAATTCACAGATGCACAGTGAAATGCGACTATGGCTCGAAAAATTAGCGCCGTTTAGCGTTTAGGTTGATAAAATAGTAAGAATTTCCGCCTGTCGACAAAGGCGACGATCATTGGTTTAAGAGGTAAAAATGGCAACATTGAAAATTATTGCGGGTACAGTTTACGGCAACGCGCAACACGTAGCTGAGCAGGTGGAAGAGAACTTAGCTGAACAGGGCGTGGACTGCTCACTCGAAAGCGACCCGTCGGTGGCAGATTTCACTGATGCTGATGCACTTTTGATCATCACCTCTACAACAGGACAGGGCGATGTACCACCAAACCTTGAGTTTGTATTTTCAGATTTGAAAGACGAATCGCCTATGTTAACTGGCAAACCATTCGCGGTAGCAGCGCTAGGCGATAGCAGCTATGGTGATAGTTTCTGTGGAGCTGGTAAACAGTTTCATGCGTTACTGACCGAACTACAAGGTAACGCAGTTGCCGATATGTTAGAAGTTGACGCAATTGAAACTCTAGAGCCAGAAAAAGACGTTGTAGAGTGGGTTAACACCATTAAAGATAAGCTGTTGGCTTAAGTCTTAGAAATATTCAGATTGACGAAAAGAAAGAGGCGCATAAGCGCCTTTTTTAATTTGTGAGTCTTTTAGCATGTGGCTCGGCCAATTGAAATTAACCCGAGCCGTTAGCGATAAGACAGAAATACTGCTTATTCTACGCCGCGAAGTAGCGCGTTGATACCTACTTTCGCGCGGGTTTTCGCATCTACTTTCTTCACGATGATAGCGGCGTAAAGGCTGTATTTGCCATCGGCGCTTGGCAGGTTACCCGCCACTACTACTGAACCTGCTGGTACACGGCCGTAATGAATTTCACCGGTTTCACGGTCATAAATACGAGTGCTCTGACCGATGTAGACGCCCATTGAAATAACAGAGCCTTCTTCAACAATCACACCTTCTACAATTTCAGAACGGGCGCCGATAAAGCAGTTATCTTCAATAATGGTAGGGTTTGCTTGAAGTGGTTCTAATACGCCACCAATGCCCACGCCACCTGAAAGGTGAACATTCTTACCAATTTGCGCACACGAGCCTACCGTTGCCCACGTATCAACCATGGTGCCTTCGTCAACAAATGCACCAATGTTTACATAAGAAGGCATAACAACCGCGTTCTTGCCTACGAAAGTACCCGTACGTACCGCGGCAGGTGGAACAATACGTGCGCCATCTGCTGCAAATTGCTCAGCAGTATAGTTAGTGTACTTAAGTGGTACTTTGTCATAAAACTTACTTTCAGCGCCTTCAATCACATCGTTGTTGTGAAGACGGAAGAAAAGTAGAACAGCTTTTTTAAGCCATTGATGTACTACCCATTCGCCAGCTATCTTTTCTGCAACGCGCGCTTTACCTGTGTTTAGAAGGTCAATAGCTTGTGCTACTGCATCTCTTACTTCATCAGGTGCAGATGAAGGGCTAATGCTATCGCGATTTTCGAAGGCGTCTTCAATAATGGCTTTCAATTCATTCATGGTATTGTGATATCTTCAAGTTGATCGAGTTTAAACAGGATCCGCTTTTTAAGGTTCACCTGCTGTTCTTGGGTTAATGCTTTGCCAGCCTCATTGCTGACGATAAAAATATCTTCGGCCCGCTCGCCAATAGTGGCAATTTTCGCAAGCTTAAGCGTCATATTAGTATCAACGAATGCGTGACCAATTTTAGCTAAAATGCCTGGTGCGTCTAGGGCTTCTAACTCAATAAGTGTGGCTTCATCGTTGATATTGAAAAAACGAACCTTGGTAGGCACGTCTAGTTGTTTCATTTGTCGAGGCAACTTGCGCTTATTCTCGTGCGAGCGACCCGGCTTTTCAAGTTGGGCAGTAATGGCATTTTCAATAGACGTAATGCGAGACTCAGAGCTTATACGACTACCGTCATTTTCCAGAATTAGCATGCTATCAAACACATAGCCGTCTCTGGTTACGGTAACGTGTGCGTCGTGAATCGAACAATTGCGACTGTCCAGCACTGAAGCGACCTGCGCAAACAACGCTTTTCTATCTTTACCGTAAACAAATACCTCTGTGCCACCTTTTGCACTGTTATCATTTGCCTTAACTAAAAGGCCATTGTGCTCTGGCGTAAGCCATTCGTTCTGAGCTTTAATAATTTCATCGGTATGCCATGCAATTTGCGTGGGCTTAAACCGAACAAAATAGTCGTCGTCAAGGCGGGCCCACAGCGCGTCTATGGCAACGGGGTCAATTGCACGCTCTTGTAATATCTGTCTTGCCTGATGTTTGTGAGTGGTTACTCGCTCGTTAAGCGTCACTTGGCATTGAAGACCGTTGTCCAATGCCTTTTGCGTCATCAAATATAATTCGCGAAGCAAAGACGCTTTCCAATCGTTCCAAAGGTTGTCATTGGTGGCGCGAATATCGGCAAGGGTCAGCGTATAAAGCAAGTTGAGGTGGTTATGACTTCTAACCGCACCCGCAAACTCGCTTATAACGTCAGGGTCATATATATCGCGGCGTTGGGCCACGACTGACATCAATAAGTGATTTTCCACAAGCCAAGCTATCATTTCAGCATCGTCGCCAGGAACATTGTGCTGCTGACAAAACTTTGCCACATCCTGGGCACCCAACGTGGAATGATCGCCGTTTCTTCCTTTGGCAATATCGTGGAAAATAGCCGCGATATAAAGCACTTCTGGTTTGTCGAGGTTCCTACAAATTCTGCCGCAGCGCGGGAAATCTTTGTTCGCTTTCGAGAAAAAGTAGTTTACATGCTTCACTAGCCGGTGAGTGTGCTCGTCTACCGTATAGGCGTGAAACAGGTCGAACTGCATCATGCCTACAATAGCATCCCATTCAGGAAGATAAGCTTGTAAGATGCCGTATTGATGCATGATGTCCCATGCAAAATAAAAGAACTCAGGCTGTTTCATTAAGCGCATGAATTTTTCGCGGCACAGTGGGCGCTCTACATAGTATTCTGCTTCAAAAGCGCGGTGAGCGTTGCGCAGCTGACGTATGCAAATCGTACTGAGGCCTTGTACTTCTGGCGTGTTGGCCACCAAATGCAGAAAGTCCAAGATTGCTTCGGGAGAGGAGAACACGGTTTCGTGTCGTGGCGATATCATGTTATCGAGCAGCTCGAAATCTTCGTTTATGATCACGCTTTTCTGAACGCTTTGGTTCAGCATGTCGTACTTGAAGCGCTGAAGCAGCATTTGATTCAGTTCAGACACCCGCGCCACTGTGCGGAAAAAGTCCCGCATCATTTTTTCGACAGACGATTTACCTTCTTCACCATACCCCATCATTTTTGCAACGTCAGGTTGGTAATCAAACAGCAGCCGGTTTTCGCTTCTGCCTGCAACCAGATGTAGTGCACAACGCATTTTCCAAAGGTGCATGCGACAAGCAATTAATTCACTGTGCTCTTGTTCTGTAAAGTAGCCGTGGCCTACTAAATTCCAGCCGTCATATTCTTTAAAATGCTTTTTGGCGACCCAGCCAATAGATTGAATATCACGCAAACACCCGGGGTTTTCTTTGATGTTAGGTTCAAGGTTATAAGCGGTACCGTTGAATTTGGCGTGGCGTTTTTTTTGCTCGTCATACTTGGCAGAGAAAAACGCTTTGCTCGACCATGAGTTTCGACCGTTAACTTCATCCCACAATTTATCAAAGGTGGCTTCACTGCCGCAAAGTAATCGGCTTTCCACTAAATTGGTCGCAATCGTAATATCGTCTTTTGCTAGCTTAACCGTTTCTTTGATAGTGCGAACTGACTGGCCAACATCTAATTTGATATCCCATAAAAGGGTGATGAACATGCCAATTTTTTCTTGTACATCGGGCTTAAGTTTCTTTTTACTAACTATGAGTAAATCGATGTCTGAATGAGGTTGCAGATGACCACGGCCGTAACCACCAACGGCGCAAAGCGATAATTCATCGACGGTATCTAAACCATAAAGTTGCCAAAGATGACAAAGCAATGCATCGACGAACTGTGCACGACCGGTAACGAGTTGATTAACCGGCGTAGCGTCGAAGGACTCCGTTATCCAGGCATAACTGGCTTCCACGCACGATTTAATGGCGGGGATTTCATCAACAGAGCTAATTGTGTCGATATTCTTTATCAGTGATTGCAGCGTCAAAATACACCTTTGAAATAGACTTCTTTTTAGACGCTAAGAACAATAGCATGAATTGCTAGTAGTTCGCAGTAGCAAATTAATGCATAAGTTAGGTTGAATTGTGAATATTTATGGTTTTTTGTTATAGGTGTGTAGCGTAATAAACGAAAGGGGAGCAGAGGGCATACTGTCGAGATTTGAGAGTTCGCCCTGAAGCTTGCGAACGATGTAAAAAAGCGGCCGTTTACTCAACAGCCGCTTTATGAAAATCAATTGGACTTTATTTTACAAATTAGCAATTAATAACGTGCAAAATTAGGACATTATCAATATTGTCGAAGTCGATTTATCCGTGAGAAATGACGCGTTCCAAGGTTTCTTCTTCGCGAAGCGTAAGAATCTCAACGCCAGTTTCAGTGACCAATAGGGTGTGCTCCCATTGAGCGCTTAAACTTCTGTCTTTAGTTACCACTGTCCATTGGTCTGGCAGCACTTTTGAGTAGCGCTTGCCTGCGTTTACCATAGGCTCGATGGTAAAGCACATACCTGGCTCTAACACATCACCCGTACCTGGCTTACCGTAGTGAACAATTTGTGGTTCTTCGTGGAAACTAGCGCCAATACCGTGGCCGCAGTATTCACGAACTATTGAATAGTTATGCGCTTCTGCGTGGGTTTGACAAATATGACCGATATCGCCAAGGCGCATGCCCGGTTTCACTTGTTCAATAGCTTTATATAAGCATTCTTGGGTAACGCGAATTAGGCGCTCTGCAAGGATAGAAGGCTTACCCACCACAAACATCTTTGACGTATCGCCATGATAGCCATCTTTAATAACTGTGACGTCGATATTAATGATGTCGCCGTCTTTCAGTTTCTTATCAGAAGGAATACCGTGGCAAATACAGTGGTTTACTGACGTGCAAATAGATTTAGGAAAAGGCGGATGGCCGTAATTTAAAGGCGCGGGTACCGCTTTTTGCTCATTTACGATGTAGTCGTGGCAAATAGTATTTAGCTCATCAGTGGTAACGCCTTTCTTTACGTAAGGCCCTATCATAGTAAGCACTTCGGCTGCCAGTTTACCGGCTACGCGCATTTTTTCGATTTCTTCTGGGGTTTTGATAATAGCTGTCACAGCGCCTCTCAAATCGTTTGAAACTAGTTTGATGAAGAATTTTGATTACTTACGCATTATAACACTATTCAGGTCATTCTTAGTAAGGTTATGATATTGCTGGTTTTTATCTGCTAAAGTTAGAGGTATAAAGCGACCTTATCAAAGGTTCTATACTTTCTTTAATTTAAATACTTCAAATTGTCGCTTTTTACCCTCAAAACTTGAGGCTAAGGTGGGATTGTGGTATAAAGCGCGCGCCCTGACGGAAAGCTCATTTTGCCATGTGCATTTGGCACCGTTTTAGAGGGTAAATTTATTTTATTAAAACACACATATACCGACACTTCGTATCGGGGTGTTCAGTTCAACTTAGGTTGGTCTGAATCGATACAAGGGGTATATGGAGGCCTAACCCCAAGAGGAAAATAAAATGGCTAATGTTTCTATGCGTGACATGCTGAAAGCAGGTGTGCATTTCGGTCACCAAACTCGTTACTGGAACCCAAAGATGAAGCCTTTCATCTTCGGCGCTCGTAACAAAGTTCATATCATCAACCTTGAAAAAACGGTTCCACTTTTCAACAACGCACTTAACTACCTTTCAGGTGTTGCGTCTAAGAAAGGTAAAATCCTTTTCGTTGGTACTAAGCGCGCAGCTGGCGAAGCAGTTAAAGATGCTGCTCTTAAGTGCGACCAGTACTACGTAAACAAGCGTTGGTTAGGTGGTATGCTGACTAACTGGAAAACAGTACGTCAGTCAATCAAGCGTCTTAAAGATCTTGAGCAGCAAAGCCAAGACGGTACGTTTGAAAAGCTAACTAAGAAAGAAGCACTTATGCTTCAGCGCGAAATGGACAAGCTTGAAAACAGCCTTGGCGGTATCAAAGATATGGGCGGTCTTCCAGACGCAATCTTTGTTATCGACGCAGATCACGAGCACATTGCTGTAACAGAAGCTCGTAACCTAGGTATTCCTGTTGTTGGTGTTGTTGATACTAACTCTAACCCAGACGGTGTTGATTACATCATCCCTGGTAACGACGATGCTATCCGTGCTATCCAACTTTACTTGGATGCTGCTGCAAACGCTATCAACTCAGGTCGCGAAAGCAACCTTGAAGTACAAGCTGAGCAAGACGACTTCGTAGAAGCAGCAGAGTAATTCTGATTGCTTACTGTCATATCTTAATAATATGGCAGTACTACAATACGAAACGTATTGAGAGGGGCGGCATCGCCCCTTTTACCTAACGAATTTATATTTAATGCTGAGGAATTGAAAAATGGCAGTGACTGCAGCACTAGTTAAAGAACTGCGCGAACGTACTGGCGCAGGTATGCTGGATTGTAAAAAAGCCCTGGTTGAAACGGATGGTGACATTGAGTTAGCCATTGAAAACATGCGTAAATCAGGCCAAGCGAAAGCGGCTAAAAAAGCAGGCCGTATCGCAGCTGAAGGTGTAATCCTTACTAAGGTTGAAGCAGGTCGCGCGACTATGCTTGAACTTAACTGTGAAACTGACTTCGTAGCACGTGACGAAGGTTTCCTTAAATTTGGTAACGAGCTTCTAGAAGTAGCAGCTGCTAACAACATCAACGACATCGAAGCGCTTAACGACGCAGACATGAACGGCGTTAAAGTTAGCGAAGCGCGTGATGCACTTGTTGCTAAAATCGGCGAAAACATCTCTCCTCGTCGCGTTATCAACGTTGAAGGCGATACACTAGGCGCGTATGTACACGGCGGCCGTATTGGTGTTATCTCTATCCTTACTGGCGGTGACGAAGAGCTAGCGAAAGACGTTGCAATGCACGTTGCAGCGGCAAGCCCGCAGTTCGTTAAGCCTGAAAACGTTCCAGCAGAAGTTGTTGAGAAAGAGAAAGAAATCCAAATCGAAATCGCTATCCAGTCTGGTAAGCCAGCTGATATCGCTGAGAAAATGGTTGCAGGCCGCATGAAGAAGTTCACTGGCGAAGTGAGCTTGACTGGTCAGCCTTTCGTTAAAGATCCTTCAATCTCTGTTGCTGAGCTTCTTAAGAACAACAGCGCAGACGTAATCAACTTCGTACGTTTCGAAGTTGGTGAAGGTATCGAGAAGAAGACTGAAGACTTCGCTGCTGAAGTAGCTGCTCAAATGGCTGCTGCTAAGAAATAATTGAGTGTTTATCTTTTGCATTAAGCAATAGTTAGATAAACTACAAAGCACCTCTTCGAAATACGTACGCGCCTGCCTGACAAACGAAAGCGCTTTGTCCTATGTTTTTTACACCAGTGATTTAACGAAAGACATAGGACAAAACGGGTTTACGAGGACAATTCAAACTATGAGTATCACACCAAAATCAGCATACCGACGCATTTTGTTAAAGCTTAGTGGTGAAGCCCTAATGGGGGCGGAAGGCTTTGGCATAGACCCTAAAGTGCTAGATAGAATGGCACAAGAGATTAAAGAGCTGGTTGAACTTGGTGTTCAAGTTGGTCTTGTTATCGGTGGTGGTAACTTGTTCCGTGGCGAAGGCTTAGCAAAAGCGGGAATGAACCGCGTTGTTGGCGATCACATGGGAATGTTAGCTACCGTTATGAATGGCTTAGCCATGCGCGACGCGCTTCATCGTGCATTTGTAAATGCTCGTATGATGTCAGCTATCCCACTTAATGGCGTTTGCGATGCATACAACTGGGCCGAAGCCATTAGCCTTCTTAAGTCTGGCCGTGTTGTTATCTTCTCTGCGGGTACGGGCAATCCTTTCTTCACTACAGACTCAGCGGCTTGCTTACGCGGCATCGAAATTGAAGCCGATGCGGTATTAAAAGCGACCAAAGTGGATGGTGTATATAGTGATGATCCGGTTAAAAACCCAGAAGCTACGCTGTATGAAGAACTGACTTACCAAGAAGTACTAGAAAAAGAACTTAAAGTGATGGACTTGTCAGCGTTTACTTTGGCGCGCGATCACAGCTTGCCAATTCGCGTATTCAACATGAATAAGCCAGGTTGCCTAAAACGTGTTGTGATGGGCGAAAAAGAAGGTACTGTTATTCGCCACGCTGACAACGATTAATTAAGAACAATAGGATACAAATCGTGATTGATGAAATTGAATTAGATGCGCAAGAGCGCATGGAAAAAAGCCTCTTCTAGATGGCATCATGGTACCTTATTACGGCGTAGACACGCCGCTAAAGCAAGTGGCTAACGTAGTTGCAGAAGACAGCCGTACTCTAGCGTTAACTGTGTTTGATAAAAGCGCCATTCAAGCGGTAGAAAAGGCCATTATGCAGTCTGACCTAGGTTTAAACCCAATGAGTGCAGGTGGTTCAATTCGTATTCCTTTACCTCCTCTAACGGAAGAGCGTCGTAAAGACCTTATTCGCGTTGTTCGCAACGAAGCAGAAGGTGGTCGTGTAGCTATCCGCAACATCCGTCGCGACGCTAACGGTGACATCAAAGATCTTCTTAAAGAAAAAGAGATCAGTGAAGATGAAAGCCGTGCAGCTGAAGAGAACATTCAATCTATTACTAACGATTTCATTAAGAAAGTTGACAGCATGCTTGCTGACAAAGAAAAAGAACTAATGGAAGTATAAGTAAGTATCATGATTGGAAAGCGTTTAAGCGCAGCCAAATCGACGAAAGCTGAGGCGCCGGCAGTGACTGCTGGCCCGAAGCACGTTGCAATCATTATGGATGGCAATGGTCGATGGGCGCAAAGGAAAGGGAAAATTCGTACCTTTGGCCACAAAGCCGGGGTAGAGTCTGTTCGTTCTGTTGTGCGCTTTGCACGTCAAAACGGCATTGAATCACTTACGCTATTCGCGTTTTCAAGTGAAAATTGGAAGCGTCCTGAGGAAGAAGTCAGTGTCTTGATGGAGCTGTTCAATCTTGTCCTCAATAGTGAAGCAAAACGGTTACACAAAAATGGTGTACGTTTGCAGGTTATTGGTGATGTTGAAGCGTTTGACGCTAAGCTAGTCGAAAAAATTCGCAAAGCTGAAGACATGACCAAAGACAACAAAGATTTAGTCTTAAATATCGCCGCAAATTATGGCGGTAGATGGGACATTGTAAACGCGGCTAAGCAACTTGCAACGCAAGTGAAAAGCGGTGAACTTGATGTTGAAAACATCTCTGAAGACGCACTTAACGCGCATATTTCAACGGCTAACCTTCCTGAGTTAGACCTTCTCATTCGCACAGGTGGCGAACACCGTATTAGCAATTTCTTGCTGTGGCAGTGTGCCTATGCTGAATTGTACTTTACTGACGTACTATGGCCCGACTTTAACGAAGACGTGTTTCAACTAGCCGTAGACGATTTTAATGTTCGCCAACGTCGCTTTGGTCTAACCGGTGAACAAGTAGTCACAGCCGATGGTTAACACCATACAGGCAATTATCAGGCTAGCCCTGGTAACAAACGCCAAGGGCAAATTATGCTAAAACAACGAATAATAACTGCATTAATCCTCGCGCCACTGGCGCTTTACGCTATTCTTTTCCTACCCATTTTCTGGTTTGAAATAGCCATTGCTGGCGTGGTCGGCATTGGCGCCTATGAATGGGCGAATATGTCGGGTGTGTGTGAACGCCCCAAAAAGCTCATCTATATGGCGAGTGCTTTTGCCATATGTATTGCGCTCTCATTAATTGTCGATGCAAGCACGATCTGGTATCAGGGGCAGTTACATGGTTTGTATCGCGCTATATTAACTATCGCCGTTCTGTGGTGGATTGCCTCCTTGTTTATGGTGCTTGCCTATCCTAAATACTCCAAATTCTGGAAAGACAGTCGCAGCGTTAGAACCCTATTCGGTGCACTTACACTAATACCTACGTGGGTAGCGGTAGTGGCGCTTCGAACGAGCTTGCACGAGGTAGACCCGTTTTACGGTGCATCACTTATCTTTTACGTATTGGGTATTGTTTGGGCTGCAGACATAGGGGCTTTCTTTGTTGGCGTGAAATTTGGTCGTCATAAGCTACGCCCAAACGTATCGCCGGGTAAAAGTTTAGAAGGCCTATTAGGCGGTATTGCGGCTTCATTCGCTATTATTGCTTTTGCGGCCCTTCACTATCAGGTAGAGCCTTCACGTATTTGGCTCCACCTCGCTATTGGCGGTATCACGGTAGCTGTTTCAGCGCTTGGCGATTTAAACGAAAGCATGCTTAAGCGCTGTGCGGGTATTAAAGATAGTGGCAAAATTCTTCCAGGGCACGGTGGTGTACTAGACAGAATTGATAGCTTAACGGCTGCGTTCCCTGTTTTCGCATTCTGCTATGTAACTTGGATGGCGTAATGCAAACAGTAACAGTGTTAGGGGCCACAGGCTCCATTGGTTGCAATACACTTGATGTAATAAATCGCCACCCAGATAAATACCGCGTATTTGCCATTACTGGTAACTCTCAGCTTGAATTACTTATGGAGCAGGCTCAGAAATGCGCACCGCGCTATGTGGTAATTGCCGATGACGCTAACTACAAAGTAGCTTGTGAGCTAGCATCTCAGTATGGTGTTGATGCAGAAATTCTCTCCGGAGCCAAGGCACTGGAAGAAGTATCAAGTGCGCCTGAAGTTGATGCTGTAATGGCTGCAATTGTTGGTGCAGCCGGCCTTTTGCCTACACTGGCGGCGGTAAAGGCGGGCAAACGGGTTTTGCTTGCGAATAAAGAAGCTTTGGTCATGTCTGGCGCTTTATTTATCGAGGCTGCGAACCAAAGCGGCGCTGAAATCCTTCCTATCGACAGCGAACACAATGCTATATTCCAGTGCCTCCCGCACGATTATGAATACGGTAATTTCGCGGCATCAGGCATTCGTAAAATTTTATTAACAGGCTCAGGTGGTCCGTTTAGGGAAAGGCCGCTAGATAGCTTTTCGTCAATTACAATCGATGAAGCCAGCACACACCCTAACTGGTCGATGGGCAGAAAAATTACAATCGATTCGGCGACCATGATGAACAAGGGGCTGGAATTTATTGAAGCCTGTTGGCTATTTGGCGCTGGGGTTGATGATATTGATGTGGTGATTCACCCGCAAAGTATTATTCACTCTATGGTGCAATATGTTGACGGTTCGGTCATCGCACAAATGGGCAACCCTGATATGCGTACCCCGATTGCCTATGGTTTGGCGCATCCTGAGCGCATCGAAGCGGGCGTGACGCCACTCGACTTTTCAGATATCTCAGATTTCAGTTTTCAAACGCCTTGTTTTGAGCGTTACCCAAATTTGAAGCTGGCTATGGATGCCTGTAAAGAAGGGCAATGTGCGACAACGCGAGTGAACGCATCAAATGAAGTGGCTGTTGAAGCCTTCTTAGAAGGTAAGATTCAGTTTTGTGATATTGCAAAAGTGAACGACGCCACGCTTAACGCCATGCCTTATGTTTCAGTAAGTTCTATTCAGCAAATACTAGAGCAAGACAGCTTAGCAAGAGCAAAAGCTAACGAGATTATTCGAGGTAAATTCCAGTGCTAGCATTTTTTTGGAGCCTTGGTGCATTCATTGTAGCCTTAGGTATTTTGGTTGCTGTACATGAATGGGGGCACTTTTACGTTGCTCGTAAATGCGGTGTACAAGTAGAGCGTTTTTCAATTGGTTTTGGAAAGCCAATTTGGCGCAAGACAAGTAAGTCGGGCACTGAATATGTCATCGCTATGATCCCGCTTGGTGGCTATGTTCGCATGCTCGATGGACGGATTGACGATGTACCGCCTGAATTGGCAAACAAAGCGTTTAATAACAAACCGGTTTTACAACGAATGGCAGTTATTGCTGCTGGCCCTGGCGTTAACTTTATCTTCGCATTTTTCGCACTGTGGTTAATGTATCTGGTGGGGCTGGAAACGGTTAAGCCAGTAGTTAAACAGGTTGAGCCAGAAAGCATCGCAGCTATCGCTGGTGTGCAACCTGGTGATGAAATTATTAAAGTTGGCAGTAGAAGTACACCTGATTGGGAAGCCGTTAACTTAGAAATTGTCTCAAACATTGGTGCCGAAAATGCCATTGTTACGGTTAAAAATTCAGCAAACGTTGAAAAAGAACTGAGTTTTACACTGAGTTCTTGGAACTTTGACCCAGATAGCGAGTCTCCTTTAAGCAGCTTAGGACTAACCCCTTATCGTCCAGATGCAACGTTAACCGTTGGGTTTGTAGGTGAAGGGAGTGCAGCTGAGCAAGCAGGATTAAAGCCTGGCGATGAGCTCGTTGCATTAAATGGCACTAAGTTGTCGTCGTGGGAACGTTTAGTTGACGTTATTGTTGAAAGTCCTGGTGAGAAAATCACACTTGAAATACATAGGGATGGACAACAGCTGACATTAGATGCCACGATAGCGCGCCGCGATACTCCACAAGGGCAAAGTGGGTATCTAGGTGTAAGCCCAACATTCGAGCCTTGGCCAGAAGGGTATGTGTTTACGCATCAGTATGGCATTATAGAGGCTATTGGGAAGGCGCTAGATAAAACTTGGCGTCTTATGACACTCAGTGTCGAAATGATAGGTAAGCTCATCACGGGCGACGTGTCGGTGAAGAATTTGAGTGGTCCTATCTCAATTGCTCAAGGTGCGGGAACAAGTGCTGGGTATGGACTTGCGTACTTTTTGAGTTTTCTTGCCTTAATAAGCGTAAATTTAGGCATAATAAATTTATTACCCTTGCCCATGCTTGACGGTGGTCACCTCATGTTTTTTATCGTGGAGTGGATCACAGGCAAGCCTGTGCCTGAAGCGGTGCAGGAATGGGGTTACAGAATAGGTGGCGTGCTTCTGTTTATGATCATGGGTATCGCAATTTTTAACGATATCGCTCGCATAACCTGATACAAATCAGGAAGTACAAAACAGCTAATACAAAACGCGGCCAGGAAAAGAAAAATAGATGAAGTTAAAACAGTTAGTAGCAGCCGGAGCCATTCTTTCCAGTGCTAGCTTTACCAACGCTGCGGCGCAAGACAGTGAATTTGTCGTTGAAGACATTCGCGTGGAAGGTTTGCAACGCGTTGCACTTGGTGCAGCCTTAACCTACTTGCCCGTCCAAGTTGGCGACGAGCTTAATACATTTAGGGTAACGCAGCTTATTCGCTCGTTGTACTCTTCAACTCACTTTGAGAATGTTGAAATTCTTCGCGATGGAAACACGCTTGTTGTGCGTGTTTCTGAACGTCCTACCATCAGCAATATCATTTTTGACGGCAATGATGATATTAAAGATGAGCAGCTACAGGAAAGCTTGGACGGAAACGGTGTTCGCATTGGTGAACCGCTTGATAAGACAGTACTAACTTCTATTGAGAATGGCCTAAAAGACTTCTTTTATAGCATTGGTAAATACAATGCTGATGTAACAGCCATCATCACACCGCTACCGCGTAACCGCGTAGACTTGAAGTTGCTTTTCGAAGAAGGCGATGCCGCTGAGATTGAGCAAATCAATATTGTTGGTAACGAAATCTTCTCAGACGAAGAGCTGATGGAGGCTTTCGAGCTGCAGTATGACACGCCTTGGTGGGATTTCTTATCAGAAACTCGCTATCAGCAACAAACGTTGCAAGGTGATATGGAAACGCTGCGTAACCATTACTTGAACCGCGGTTACTTGCGTTTTAACGTCGACTCTACCCAAGTTTCAATGACACCTGAAAAGTCAGGCATCTACATTGCTATGAACGTGACAGAGGGTGAACAGTACACTATCTCTGAAGTTGAATTAGTGGGCGATGTACTTGGTCATGAAGAATATATCGAGCGCGTGCTTCCGCTTACAACGGGTGAGTTGTATAACCAAGCAGAAGTGACGTATACAGAAGAATTTATCAGTAAGTATCTTGGTCGCTTTGGGTACGCTTACCCAACAGTAACTACGGTTCCTGAAATTAATGACGAAGACAAAACGGTTAAGCTTACACTGTCTGTTGACCCAGGTAAGCGTATATACGTCAACCGTATTAAATTTAACGGTAACGTGGTAACAGCGGATAGCGTACTACGTCAGAACGTAAGCCAGATGGAAGGCACGTGGCTGTCGAATAACTTACTGGAGTCTTCTAAGAACCAGCTTTCTCGACTTACCTATATGGAAGAAGTTGAGTTTGAAACCATACGTATTCCGGGGTCGGAAGATAAAGTAGACGTTAACTTTAACGTCAAAGAACAGCCTTCGGGCTCGTTTAACGCCGGTATCGGTTACGGTGATAGAACGAAGCTAAGTTTACAAGCGGGTATCCAGCAAGATAACTTCTTAGGTACAGGTAAGCGTGTTGGCCTGAACCTTAGTACGGTTTCTTATCAGCGTAGTGCCCAAATCACCTATAACGACCCTTACTTTACCATTGATGGTATCAGCTTAGGTGGAAGCATAGGCTACAGTGAATTCGACGGTTCTGACTTTAACGTTATCCAGTACAACTCTAAACGTTGGTCAATTGGTGCGAACATTGGTTACCCAATTAACGAATTCAACCGTATCAACTTTGGCTTGACCTACAGTAACGTCGAGCTCTTTAACCGTGGTTATTACGAGCAAACCGAACAGTTCTACAATCAGTTCACTAATGGTGAAGATCCAGATGCAGCCATTAAGTACGATAGCTACTTAGCAAGTGTCAGCTGGAGCAGAAGTACACTTAACCGTGGTCTATTCCCAACGGCGGGTTCTTCTCAGCGTGCTTCACTTAGTATTACTACACCGAACTCAGATGTTAACTACTTTAAGTCAGTATTTGATGGTAAATGGTACTTCCCATTATCTCGCAATCAGCGCTGGTCTTTCCTAGCGCGCGTGCGCCTTGGTTACGGTAATGGTTATGGTGACATAAACGGCAACGAGCAAATTCTACCGTTCACAGAGAACTTCACTGCGGGTGGTTCTGACTCACTACGTGGTTTCGAGAACAATACAGTCGGTCCTCGCGGTATATTCTTAGGTAACTCAGGAAGCATCACTGGCCCAGATGGCGAAGTGTTCCCGGGCGATCCATCTGATGCACAGCTGTCTTGGTCGAGACGAAGCCTAGGTGGTAACGCGATGGCTCTGGGTGGTATCGAGCTTATTGTACCTACGCCATTTGTCGAAGAAGAAATGGATAACTCAGTTCGTACAAGTTTGTTTGTGGATGTGGGTAACGTATGGGATACTGAGTTCGACTATGACTATTACCGTCAGTTTGACATAGATTCATCTCAAAACGGCGAGCTATTGGACTATTCTGACTGGAGCCTGTATCGTAGCTCGGCAGGTATATCGGTCCAGTGGGTTTCACCAATGGGGCCAATGGTATTCAGCTTCTCGAAAGCGATACAAGAACGTGATGGTGACGATGCAAGATTCTTCACTTTCAATATTGGTCAAACTTTCTAAGACATTAAAGCGAGCGCATCTAAGGTGCGCTCTATAATAAGATTCACAAAAGGAGTTCCCTTTGAAACAGTTGGTTAAACATATCGTTGCAGGAGCAATGTTGGGTAGCGCTTTAGTTAGTACATCTGTAATGGCAGAGCAGAAAGTTGCGGTTGTCGATGTGCAAGGTATTTTCCAAGCGATGCCTCAAGCGGCTGAAATTCAAAACGCTATTCAGGCTGAGTTTAAAGATCAGCTTGAAGAAGTGAATCAACTGCAGCGCGATGGTCAGTTCTATGCAGAACGTCTTCAACGCGACGCGGCAACAATGAGCGATGCAGAGAAGAAAGAACTAGAACAAAAAATCTTGTCAGTACGTGAAGAGCTAGCTAAAAAGGGTCAACCTTTACAGCAAAATATCCAACGTCGTAGCAACGAAGAGCGCAACAAACTTCTTGGTCTTATCAAGCAAGCTATCGACTCTGTTGCAGCGAAGCAAGGTTACGACCTAGTGCTGAATGCCGGTGCAGTTGCGTTTGCAAAAGAAGAGCACGACTTATCTGAGCAAGTTCTTCAGCAAGTAAGCAAAACTAACTAATCAACTACACGAGTAGTTGTAAAATTTATCAGGCCAACTCCCCAAAGGTGTTGGTCTGATTTGTTTTTTGCGCTTAACAGCGTATGGTTGCCGCCGTTTTTAGTTTTTACGGCGAGTTTGACCAAAATACCAATCACAAACATTGGTATAAAACAGTTGTAGGTCATGCTTGTATACAGGAGAAAGTTTTTGGCCAATTCACTTAATACCATCGAAATTCAGGAAATATTGGAATTACTACCACATCGGTATCCGTTCCTACTTGTTGATCGTGTAACAGACTATGTTCTGGGTGAGTCTGTAAAGGCTTATAAAAATATCACTATCAATGAGCCGTGTTTCATGGGGCACTTCCCTGAACAGCCAATTTTCCCAGGTGTATTAATTCTTGAAGCAATGGCACAGGCTGCCGGTGTCTTAGGATTTAAGACAATGGGTAACAATGATAAGTTATACTTGTATGCAGGAATTGATAACGCACGCTTTAAGCGTCCTGTTGTTCCAGGTGACAGGCTTGAGTTTGATGTTGCTCTGGTAAAAGAGCGCAGAGGGATTTGGAAATTTAAAGGTACTGCAAGCGTCGATGGTGACATCGCGTGTGTTGCAGAGTTTATGTGTGCGATGAGAGAGATAGCGTAACGTGATCCATCCTACTGCGGTAATTTCAGAAAGTGCAACGATTGGTGAAAATGTCACCATTGGCCCATTTTGTGTGGTTGACGACAACGTCACCATAGGCGATGGCTGTATTCTGAAATCACATGTGGTGGTACGCGGCCCAACGCGTATCGGTAAAAACAATAAGTTTTATCAGTTTTCTTCAATAGGTGAAGACTGCCAAGATAAAAAATATGCGGGTGAACCTACTGAGCTTGTCATTGGTGATGATAATGAGTTTAGGGAAGGGGTAACCGTTCACCGAGGCACTATTCAAGACAACAGCATTACTATAATCGGTTCTCGCTGTTTATTTATGGCCAACTCTCATGTGGCCCATGATTGTGTTCTTGGTAACGACATCATTATTGCAAACAGTGTCGCGATTGCTGGTCATGTACACATGGACGACTACGTGATCGTTGGTGGTGCTGCAGGTATTCACCAATTCTGTAAGATTGGTGCGCATTCGTTCTTGGGTGCTGGCGGTATTATCCTGCGCGACGTGCCTCCTTTTGTTATGGTCAGCGGCCAAAAGAATATTCCACAGGGAATTAACTCTGAAGGACTTAAGCGCCGTGGTTTTAGCAAAGAAGAAGTAATGGCTATTAAGCGCGCTTATAAAGCGATATACCGCGAAGGTAACACAGTAGACGAAGCTATTGAAAAGCTTGCCGAGCCTGCACAGGAATTCCCCGGTGTAGCACTTATGGTGAAGTTCTTACAGGACTCCAAGCGAGGCATTATTCGCTAATTATGTCTAAACCAATTCGTATCGGCATGGTTGCCGGAGAGCCCTCTGGTGACGTCCTTGCCGCCGGAATGGTTGCAGAGTTAAAACGCCAATATCCCGATGCGGTTATCGAAGGTATTGGCGGTCCAAATATGATAAACGCGGGTTTTCATAGTCTGTTCGATATGGAAACCTTGTCAGTTATGGGACTAGTTGAAGTCCTTTCCCATCTACCTGCCATCTTAAAAGTTAAAAAGCAGCTGATCGCACATTTCGAGCAAAACCCACCCGATATTTTTGTGGGTATAGATGCGCCTGATTTTAACTTAAGAGTAGAAAAAGCACTTAAAGCCCGCGGCATCAAAACCATGCACTATGTAAGTCCTACTGTATGGGCGTGGCGTGAAAAGCGCATACATAAAATAGCGAAAGCGGCTAATCGCGTATTAGGTTTATTTCCTTTTGAGCAGCAGGTTTACGACAAATACAATGTTCCCTACACCTTCGTAGGGCATACAATGGCTGATGCTATAGCCATTGTGCCGGATCAACGCGCATCACGAGACGCATTAGGTATAGATGGTAATGCTTCCGTACTGGCAGTACTTCCCGGCTCGCGACGCGGCGAAGTGGATACACTACTTCCAGTTTTTCTTGAGACCATAGAAGCTATTCATGCTAAACGCAGCGACATTCAATTTCTAATTCCTGCGGCTAACGAGCATCGGTTTGCGCAAATAAAAGCAATTTTGCTTGAAGCTGATAATGCAGAGGAACGTTTACCCATTCAGGTAACCCAAGGCACATCGCGGGATGCGATGATAGCTAGCGATGTTATCTTGCTCGCATCAGGCACGGCTACCTTAGAAGCGATGCTGTGCAAGCGCCCTATGGTAGCTACCTACAAACTGGCATCGCTCACGTATAAAATTATGCAGCGCTTGTACAATGCGCCGTTTTTCACTTTGCCAAACTTATTGGCTGATGAGGCAATTATTCCTGAATTACTCCAAGAAGAGGTAAATGCAGAGAATATGAGCAATCAGTTACTTAACTTTTTCGAAAGTGATAATTCTGCCCTGATTTCCCGTTTCACCGACCTCCACCATACGCTAAAATGCAATGCTGATAAAACAGCAGCAAAAGCTGTCGTGGAGGAATTGTTTGCATAAGTTAATTGCCGGTGTTGATGAAGTGGGTCGCGGCCCGTTAGTAGGTGATGTGGTCACCGCCGCGGTCATTCTCGACCCTGAAAACCCCATTGAAGGGCTAACCGACTCTAAGAAACTGAGTGAAAAAAAGCGCGTAGCCCTTGCCCAAGAAATTCGTGAAAAAGCACTCTACTGGAATATCGGTAGAGCGAGCCCAGAAGAAATAGACAAGCTTAATATACTGCACGCTACCATGCTCGCAATGATCCGCGCAGTGGAAGGTTTGCCAGTAAAACCTGACTTTGTACGTGTAGACGGCAACCGCGTTCCTGCTTGGAATTTTGAGTCTGAAGCGGTAGTGAAAGGCGATAGCCTGCACGCAGAAATTTCCGCTGCGTCCATCATTGCCAAAGTAGAGCGAGACAACGATATGATTTCGCTTCACGAGGCCTATCCGCAATATAACTTTGCCGGGCACAAAGGTTACCCCACAAAAGCACACTTTGAAGCCATCGCTGAATATGGCATCTTAGATTGCTATCGAAAAAGTTTTAAACCTGTAAAAGCGCTACTCGAAGAGAAATAACATCATGTCATCGCCATTTATTCATTTACGTGTTCACAGCGACTTTTCGATGATGGACGGCCTGAATAAGGTTAAGCCTATTCTAGGTAAAGTGGCCGCGCTTGGCATGCCTGCCGTGGCGATCACCGACCAAATGAATATGTGTGGCTTGGTAAAATTTTATTCAGAAGCACATAACTTAGGTATAAAACCCATCATTGGTACCGATTTTTGGGTTACCAATGAAGTCTTTGGCGATGAACCTTTCAGACTAACCCTTATTGCCATGAACAATGAGGGATATAAGAACATTACAATTCTTATCTCCAAGGCCTACCTTCGTGGACACTTGGCACACCGTGCGGTTATCGATCAAGAATGGTTAGCAGAGCATAGTGAAGGTGTGATTGTGTTGTCAGGCGCACAGCACGGTGACGTTGGTGTGGGTTTAATGAAAAACAACGCCAAAATTCTCGACAGTGCCCTTGAGTTTTATCAAACGCATTTTCCTGACCGTTTCTATTTAGAGCTTATTCGAACCGGCAGACAGGGTGAAGAGGATTACTTACACCTTGCCGTTGAGCTAGCTGAGCAGCGTGATTTACCCGTGGTAGCCACCAATGAAGTGTGCTTCATAGACCGGGAAGGTTTTGATGCTCACGAAATTCGAGTATGTATTCACGATGGCTACACGCTTGATGATAACCGCCGCCCTAAACGATACAGCGACCAGCAATATCTACGCACTGCTGAAGAAATGGTTGAGTTATTTAGCGATATTCCTGAAGCCATAGAAAATACGGTTGAAATTGCTAAGCGCTGTAACGTTACCGTACGGTTAAACGAGTACTTCTTACCGCAATTTCCAACCGGCGGCATGACCACCGAAGACTTCTTGGTTAAGGTGTCTGAAGAGGGGTTGGAAGAACGTCTAGAATTTCTATTTCCCGATGAAGAAGTGCGCAAAGCGAAACGGTTAGAGTACGATGACCGACTTCGCATTGAGCTTGAAGTTATCAACCAAATGGGTTTCCCAGGCTACTTCCTTATTGTAATGGAGTTCATTCAGTGGAGTAAGGATAACGGAATTCCAGTAGGGCCAGGGCGGGGTTCTGGTGCGGGTTCACTGGTGGCTTATGCCCTAAAAATTACCGACCTAGACCCGCTTGAATTCGACTTGCTATTCGAACGTTTCTTGAACCCAGAGCGTGTATCCATGCCCGACTTCGACGTCGACTTCTGTATGGACAGACGAGATGAGGTAATCGACCACGTTGCTGAGCTTTACGGACGTCAGGCGGTATCGCAAATCATTACGTTTGGTACTATGGCAGCAAAAGCGGTAGTGCGCGACGTAGGCCGCGTACTTGGTCACCCATACGGCTTTGTAGACAGAATCTCAAAGCTGATTCCACCTGACCCTGGTATGACGCTTGAAAAGGCGTTTAAAGCAGAGCCACAGCTACCAGAAGTGTATGAAAGCGATGAGGAAGTGAAAGACCTTATCGATATGGCGCGAATACTTGAAGGGGTTACCAGAAACGCTGGTAAACACGCCGGTGGTGTTGTTATTGCGCCAACCACAATCACAGATTTCTCGCCTTTGTATTGTGATGACGAAGGTAAAAACCCCGTAACCCAGTTCGACAAAAACGACGTTGAAACGGCGGGCTTGGTAAAATTCGACTTCTTAGGTCTTCGTACGCTGACTATTATTCAGTGGGCAATAGATATGATCAAAGAAGGGAAAAACGTTGATGTAGATATCAGCGCCATTCCGCTTGAAGATCCTAAGAGTTTCAGAACCCTTCAAAACGCCGAGACAACTGCGGTATTCCAGCTGGAATCTCGCGGTATGAAGGAGCTAATTAAGCGCCTTAAACCTGACTGCTTCGAAGATATTATCGCACTGGTGGCCCTTTTCCGTCCGGGCCCGCTGCAATCAGGCATGGTAGATAACTTTATTGATCGTAAGCACGGACGTGAAGAAATTTCCTACCCCGATGCTGAATATCAGCACGAGTGCTTGAAAGAAATTCTAGAGCCTACCTATGGCATTATCTTGTATCAGGAACAGGTAATGCAGATAGCCCAGGAAATGGCGGGCTACTCGCTGGGCGGCGCTGACTTGCTTCGTCGTGCTATGGGTAAGAAAAAGCCAGAAGAAATGGCGAAGCAGCGCGGCACGTTCGCCGAAGGTGCAAAGGGCAATAATATTGACCCGGACCTTGCGATGAAAATCTTCGACTTGGTAGAAAAGTTCGCGGGTTACGGGTTTAACAAATCTCACTCTGCTGCTTATGCCTTGGTGTCTTACCAAACTTTGTGGCTGAAAGTGCATTATCCTGCGGAATTCATGGCTGCGGTAATGTCGGCAGATATGGATAACACCGATAAAATCGTGACGCTTGTCGATGAATGTGAGCGCATGGGTATCGAAATACTGCCGCCAGATTTAAATGCGGGTAAATACAAATTTACCGTCGATAGCGAAGGGCGCATTGTTTACGGTATCGGTGCGATTAAAGGGGTAGGTGAAGGCCCGATTGAAGCGATTATTGAAGCGCGGGAGACCCAAGGGGCATTTAAAGATCTTTTTGATTTCTGCGCCAAGATAGACATTAAACGCGTAAACAAACGGGTACTTGAAAAGCTAGTGTTAGCGGGGGCAATGGACAACTTAGGTCCGCATCGCGCTAGCCTTATGGCGAGTTTACCCGAAGCCCTTGCCGCCGCTGGACAGCACGCAAAAGCCGAGTCTTTTGGTCAGTCAGACATGTTCGGATTACTGACTACCGAGCCAGAAGACGTGAAACAAGCGTTTGCTGACGTCCCTGAGTGGCCTGAGAAAGTATGGCTAGAAGGTGAAAAAGACACGCTAGGCTTGTACTTAACCGGTCACCCCATCAATCAGTACGCGGAAGAATTGCGTTATTACACCGACGGGCGTTTAGTTGATTTAAAACCAACGAACAAGGACCAAATGGCCAGCGCAGTAGGACTGGTGCTTGGTGTGCGTGTTATGACGAACAAGCGGGGTCGTCGCTGGGCCATAGTGACACTGGATGATAAGAGTGCCAGAATAGACGTACGTTTCTTCCCCGATATGTACGAACAGTTCGAAAGTGTGTTAGAAACTGACAGAATATTGCTTATAAAGGGACAGGTCAGCTTTGATGATTTCTCTGGGGGCAATACAATCACCGCCCGTGATGTAATGGACATTGTTCAGGCACGAGAGAAAAACGCGAGAGCGCTGGCACTTAATATTGATACCCAGCTGCTTGAACCGAAGAAAATGAGTCAGATGCAATCTATCCTGCAGGCATTTAACGGCGGAAGTTGTCCTGTTCAGTTAGCGGTAACCCATCCAGACGCTGAAGTAATCTTAGCGTGTGGTGCAAGATGGTACGTTACCCCTGAAGACCAACTTTTGCACGATCTCAAACAATGTTTGGGAGACAAAGCCGTTTCAATTCTCTACCATTAAGGGTAAGAGTTCGATAGATTGGACATCTCGCGTTTGCATAGACGAGCGTAGTACGAAGCTTAGGTTGGTGAATCAAGGTGGCGAGTTTGACGTTGGTATTGAAGAAGAAATCAATAAGCTTCGCGGTAAAAGCGCAGAGCTGACCAAAAAGATCTTTTCTGATCTTGGCGCATGGCAAGTTTCTCAACTTGCTCGTCACCCAATGCGTCCATATACGTTAGATTACATTCCTCGTATTTTTACCGAATTCGACGAGCTTGCTGGCGACCGCGCGTTTGCTGACGATAAAGCGATTGTTGGTGGCCCAGCAATGCTGGATGATCAGCCGGTGATGATTATTGGTCATCAGAAAGGGCGTGACACCAACGAAAAAATCAAGCGTAACTTCGGTATGCCTAAACCAGAAGGCTACCGTAAAGCCTTGCGTCTTATGAAGATGGCCGAGCGCTTCAATATGCCTATCATCACCTTTATCGATACGCCAGGAGCGTATCCTGGTGTTGGCGCTGAAGAGCGTGGCCAGAGTGAGGCAATCGCGAAGAACCTATTCGAGATGGCTGAGCTTACCGTTCCAATCGTGTGTACCGTTATCGGTGAAGGTGGTTCAGGTGGCGCACTAGCAATTGGTGTTGGCGATCGTGTTAATATGCTTCAATATTCTACGTACTCGGTGATTTCACCAGAAGGTTGTGCGTCTATTCTGTGGAAAAGTGCAGAAAAAGCCCCACTCGCTGCTGAAGCGATGGGCGTAAGTGCGCCACAAATTAAAGAGCTAGGCCTTATTAACAGTATTGTTGAAGAGCCATTAGGCGGTGCGCACCGCGATCACAATGGCATGGCGGCTAATTTGAAGGCGGTCATTAAGCAGCAGCTTAACCAGCTTAAAGAGCTAGATAAGACTAAATTGATGGAAGAGCGTTACCAGCGTTTGATGTCGTTCGGTTATTGCTAAGCTCATTATAAGCTCATTAAGAAAACTAGCATGAAAGGTGCATTTAGCCGTTATGTACAGCTGCGTTCTATCAGTTTAAACGCTTGCTATAAAAACTAGCGAGCGGCGGCTTAATTCATGTTGGTCATGTAATGTCGTATACGAACAAGGGGGGTGTTTACCAAAGGTAACCAACCCCCTTGTGTTATTAGAAAGTGTGTTATTAGAAAGCCAGTGCTTAGCCAAATACAAAGTTAATCCTCAGTAAAACATAGCGTTGAAAGAATAAGGTATTACCGGTCTGTGACCCCTCTACAATCCCCAACAATCGAACATATCGTCAACCGCATAGCGACATCTCTCACTGATGTAAAGCTACCACTTCAAACGCCACTCGTCGTTGCTTACAGCGGTGGTGTGGATTCGACCGTTCTGCTCCAAGCCGTTATTGCATATAGGGAACAGTTTGATAGCCCAATTCATGCTGTACATGTACATCACGGTTTAAGTGAAAATGCCGAACAGTGGGCAAAGCACTGCGAGTTACAGTGTCGTCTTGAAGACGTAGCATTTCATTTGTATCGAGTTGATGTTGATACGGGGTCGAGAAAAAGCCTGGAAGCAGAAGCGCGTAAGGTTCGATACAACGCATTGTTAGAAGTGTGTGACCAAATAGGCGGTGTACTGTTATTAGGACAACATGCCGAAGATCAGCTTGAAACCGTATTGCTCCAGCTCAAACGCGGTGCTGGCCCTCAGGGCTTAGCGGGTATGGGAGAAGTTCAGTACCGAGGTGACACCTTGATAATGCGCCCTATGCTAGCACTAGAGAAAGCCGAGATTGTGGCTTATGCCGAAGAGGAAATGTTGCAGTGGGTTGAGGATGAATCTAATCAGCAAAATAGCTTTGATAGGAACTTCTTAAGGAACGAAATTATACCTCACTTGCTGGCGCGATGGCCTAAGTTAACCAAAACCGTGGGGCGCAGCGCCGAGCTTTGTGCTGAGCAAAGTGCACTAGTCAGCGATTCTGCCCAAAAATATTTTGAAGATTGTAAACGCACAGATCTCAGGCTCGACGGGCAACAACTCGCTGCATTGTCGTTACCGTGGCAGGCTATGGTCATTCGCGCGTGGTTTCGAGCTCAAGGCGAGCTGTCGCCCTCAAAAGCGCAGACAGACCAAGTACTTGCTATGTTAAAAGCAAAGCATGATGCAACCCCTGAAGTGAACTTTAAATGGGGCAGGGTTATACGGTTTGACCAAGACCTTTATTGGGTGGTGAACGCTACTCATGAAGTACCGCAAAACCTAAAATTAGTGCCCAACCAAAATATCGCGCTTCCTTGGCTTAGAGGCCATATTCGAATTGCAGTACCAAAGGCGCGAGAAGAAGATACCGTTTCTCTGCAAACCAATGCTCGCAACCTTAAAGTAAAGCCAGAAAATGCGAACGTATCTAAGTTGCTGAAAGAATGGTTTAAGGTATGGCGCGTGCCAAGGTGGGAGCGAAACGGCGTGCCGGCAATCTTGATTAACGATGAGCCTGTCGCACTGATTGTTGAAGGACGTTGTGTTTATCTGCAGCCCAAAGCGCCAGATATAGAAATAACCTTTAGTCTCGACTGAATCTATGTAGCACTAAAAGTGCCGTTTTTTGAAAGGGCTAGATACTCTTGCTTATGGTATCCATGGCAATAATGTGCAAAAGCGGCATTGCTTTGCCGCCATCCTGATAAATTCGAATCGCGACGTTACGCTGCGTGATAGCTATTTTTTCCAGAATTTTTCACGCGATACAGGGCGTTGTCAGCACGGTCAAATAGGCTACTCATCGTATCGCCGTCGCGATAAATCGCGCCGCCAAGGCTGGTTGATACGCCTAAGCGAGATAAGTAGCTCGAGCTATTGATACTCATTTGAATACGCTGGGCTGCACAAGCTAGTTGCTGTTGCGACTGACAGTCTAGCAAACAACAAAACTCATCGCCGCCATAGCGAAATGCTTCGTCTTCATCCCGCAGAACATTAGATAAATGTGATGCAACATGGACAAGTACTTTGTCACCTTCGCCATGACCAAAATTATCATTCACATACTTAAAGTTGTCTAAGTCGATCACCAAAAGTGCGAAAGGATCATCGTGTCTTTGCGCCCAGCCGAGTTGTCTTGTCATTGACTGCTCAAAGCCCGCTCGGTTACCTAAGCCAGTTAACACATCTTTAGTCGCCATCTGTTGCACACGCATCAATGAAAGAGCGTGCTTTACTTGTTTTCCAAATAAATCATGCAGTTGGAATAGACTCTCCCGTTGCGATAACGACAAGGGTGAACTAATGTAGTAATAGACATGAGCTTGATCGCCATTAACGGCATTGGCACCTTGTAGTGGTAAATCAATGAGTGTTGACGATATCTTTGCATTACCGTACACCCAACGCGAGTCAAAGTCAGACAAGCTAAACCCGACAATAGGTAACAACGTGTTTAGCTGCTGAAAATACACGCCACCTAGCTCTTGTAGTTCAAGAGTAGAAAGTAGCTGCGTGATAAAGCCTGATAATTCACTAAAAGAGAGTGATTTACCTGTGCTCTCAGCAGGGTAAAAATTGTTATGTTGTGTGCTATCGTAGACTGACGTTGAAAAATCCACAGTAGTGCCCCTATACAAAATGCGTTGATATGCAAAGAAACAAGTGTCAAAGCCCTGACGTTTCTGTGGCCACATCTGCATTTTCGCGGAATTTATGGCGATCACAGCGGCAAAACTTGCCGGATCTGCATTTACACAGGGGATTTTGCAAACTAGATGCCAACAAAGTGTTTCAGGCACTAGTCTTTAGTTTAAAGCGTAAAATCGCGTGATTTATCGCGCTTGTTTTACAAATGGAAGTTTATGTAGCTTTAGGAGGTAGTGTGGGGACGAGCTTTTTAAATATCGTGATATTGATGTTCATATCGGTATGCGCGGTCGCATTATTTAAACGCATTCATCTCCCTCCTATTCTTGCTTATCTGTTTGCCGGCGTACTCGCGGGTCCACAACTATTATCTGTATTTGCCCACCTAGAAGAAATGCACCTGCTCGCTGAAGTGGGCATAGTGTTTTTGCTCTTTTCACTTGGTCTTGAGTTCTCGTTACCTAAATTGTTGGCAATGCGCTCTTTAGTATTCGGTGTAGGATTAGGGCAAATGGTGTTTACCACGGCAGTGTTTACCTGTGTTCCTCTGTTTCTCGGCATTCCAATGAGTGCGTCCATCATTATTGGTGGTACGCTGGCGTTAAGCTCAACCGCTATTGTAATTAAGCAAGCAACAGAGATGGGCATACTCAACAACCGACGTACGCAACTAGCGGTGAGTATTTTACTGTTTCAAGACTTAGCCGTGGTTCCTTTTCTTATCGCCATACCCTTGCTAGCGCAAACCGGAGAAGTAAGTATTGCACTTGCTTTGGGTGAGGCATTGTTAAAAGGCGTTTTTGTTATTGCGTTTCTCATGTCAGTGGGTAAATGGCTACTACCTTGGGTGTTTAGAGAGGTCGCAAGAACAAGGACTGACGAGCTATTTGTTCTGACCACTATATTGATTGCCCTATTGGCAGGAGGGCTAACTTATTACTTCGGACTGTCCATGGCGCTAGGCGCTTTCTTGGCGGGTATGATGTTGGGGGAAAGCCAATACAAGTATCAACTTGAGGCCGACATTCGTCCGTTTCGAGATATTTTAATGGGGTTATTTTTTGTTACCGTGGGTATGCAGTTAGAACTCACTGTACTGTGGAACAGCCTATTTGAGATTGTTTTTGGCGTTTTTGCTTTGATGATAGTTAAAGTCATTTTAGTAAGAGGCGCATCTCTATTAGTTAAAACCGATGCAATAGATGGCTGGTCTGCTGGGGTTAAACTTTGTCAGATTGGCGAGTTTAGTTTTGTAATTGCTGCGCTTGCTACGACACACGGCGTGTTAACGTCAGAGCAGTCATCGCTGATTGTGTGTATGGGTGTAATCAGTATGGCGTTAACCCCGTGGCTTATGAATAACAGCGTCACTATAGCAAGGCGTATTGTTAACAAGGATATCTCGTTCGATGACAATGTGAGCTTTGGTAATGCAGAGCCGTTAACCAACCACGTCATTATTTGTGGGTTTGGCCGCGTTGGACAGTCGGTAGCACGTATGCTGAAAATGGAAGGCATTCATTTTGTTGCCATAGATATGGATCCTGTCAGAGTACACGAGAGTCGAAACGCGGGAGAGCCCGTCATCTTCGGTGATGCGAGTCAAAAAGATATATTGATTAATGCCAATGTAGAAGGTGCTAAGCTTGTGCTTGTTACGTTTGATCAAGTCGATAAGGCCAAGCAGGTGATAACGCAGACCCGAGGCATTACGAGCACTACAGATGTTATGGTGCGTACCAAACGAGACTACCAACTTGAAAGCCTATACAGCGCGGGTGCCAATCAAGTCGTGCCAGAGCTGCAAGAGGGAAGCTTGATGTTGGTATCGCAGGTGCTGCATTACGCCGGCGTGCCGATGTCTCGCATTTTGAAACGGGTTCGTGCAGAGCGAAAAGGTCGCTACGATCATATGCACGGCTTTTACCCGGGAGAAACAACAGAGATCACCTATGGCACAGAAGACAAGTTAGAATTTATCCATGCTGTAGTGTTGTCCGAACACGCTTCCTGTATTGGCAAGGCCATAAAAGATATCGATTTTTCGAGAATGCGAGTAGCGATTAAGGGCCTAAGACGGGATGGAAATGAAGTTAAAGACCCAGACCAAGACGCTATTTTGCAAGCCCATGACGTGCTAGTGATTGCGGGTAAACCCCGGCGTGTAGAGCGAGCAGAGCGAAAACTATTAGAAGGGAGCTAGCACGCAGTTAAACTTAGCGTTGTTTAATCTAGCGCGCCGACGGGGAAACGAGCGCTAAGCGACGCGGTCGTTTTCCAAATCCGCAAATTGCTTTTTTAAGTCGTAACGCTCGTCTGTCACAATTTTCTCTAAAACGGAAACTCGCTCCTTAAGTTCTGCAATTTCGGCTTTGTAAGCATCTGTTTCTTTGCTGTTTAATTTCTTTTTGCTTTTATCTTTTGCACTATCGACAATGGAAACTAATGCCCAAGCACAAATGGCTACTATTGCAATCGCGGTCATATTCACGGTGGTATCCCTCACAAATGGCTTTAAAAGAGTGTAGGTGAAAATGTGGCCTATTGCCTAATTCACCCAGTATTTAGTCAAATACTTATTGGTAAAATTACTGCCTCGTTTACGGTACTATAGCGGTTATCTAACCTGGTTTTCAGTAAAAAATGTAACCAGGTAAGTCCATCACTTCAGCAGTGTTATAATGAAAGTTTGCAATTAGGTTGCCAAGTGACAAAAGTCATTACTTTCTAAAGAGTTAGGATGTTTACTTAGGTCAACACAAAATAATTGTTAACTAATTTCACCAAGTAAAGTAGCAAAATTGACGAATGAGTGACCAAAATAGCAACCTTTCAACATCGAGACTTGACCTTGCAAATAAGCAAACCCAAGAAAAAGGGGCCGAGCAAGAGCCGTTAACTGAAATTTCAATGGAGCAGAGCGCCACTGAAGAAGACGTCATGTGGATGAGGCATGCGTTAACACTTGCCGATAAGGCTGAGTCGATTGGTGAGGTACCGGTGGGTGCTTGTGTGGTGTTAAACGGTGAGCTTATTGGCGAAGGCTTCAATACGCCGATAACGGATAATGATCCATCTGCGCATGCAGAGCTACGCGCTGTAAAAGAAGCAGCAGCTGCGGTGCAAAACTACCGACTTATTGATGCTACGTTGTATGTGACATTAGAGCCCTGCTCTATGTGCGCAGGTATGCTGGTACATGCACGGGTAAAGCGGGTGGTGTTTGGCGCAAAGGATGCGAAGACAGGCGCTGCGGGCTCGGTCATGAACTTATTGCAGCATCCTGCGCTTAATCATCAACTTGAGGTTGTATCTGGCGTATTAGCTGACGAATGTGCTAACAAATTGTCAGATTTTTTTCGTAAGCGTAGGAAGGAAATCAAGGCTGCCAAAAAGGCGAAAAAACTGCTAGAGGGGGATGCTTCAAACTAGTGTTTTATGATACCGCTTGAAGATGTGCTTAGTAGAGTAATTCGCCTATTTGATTTATCGCTTGCAGGTTTAATCAGTGAACCCTAAAGCTTTATAGATATTTAGCTAGGTGTACGGGTTAACTGAGTGAACATATCGCTGGTGACAAATAGCTTACGGCGCTGAAGTACTTTTTGGTGACAACGCTTAAGCATCAGTCTGCGTCTGTTGTTGTTTTTCAATTTTATTCCTTTTTTCATAAAACGATTTTTTTTCATTTATTCTCCTTTCTCTTTTTTCTGTCGTAGACACGTATTCACGTTGAGTGCTCTTTTTTGTCTTTGAGAAAGTGAGCCAGCATTTGGCTAACTGTTTCTAAGGGTACGGTACAAAGATGACATCGAAATGACAATTTTCAAGACAGTGAATAACGAGTTACTCTAAATTTTCCCTTGTTCGTCCAACCACACTAGGCTGTCATAGTAACGACGAATATTTTCTACGTATTGCAAGGCTTCATCGCCTCGCGCATATCCGTAACGGGTGGTGCGATAGTATTTCTTTTGTCTTAGTTGTGGCAAGCGACGTTTCACATCTACCCACAAATCTGGGTTGCCCCCCTGTTGCTCGGTAAGAATGCGGGCGTCTTCCAAATGGCCCATGCCGATATTATACGATGCCATAGCCATCCAAGTTCTATCTGGCTCGCTAATTCTTGCCGGTATGCGATTTAGCAAACTGGCGAAATAACGGGATCCTCCGCGAATACTTTGCTCTGGGTCGGTTCTGTCATCCACATTCCAATCGCTCGCCGTATCCATGGTAAGCATCATAAGGCCACGAACCCCAGTTCTTGAAATAGCATCACTATCCCAATGACTTTCTTGATAACTCATAGCGGCTAACAGTCGCCAGTCTAGATCGCCTGCGTACTGCTGAAATAGTGACTTGTACTGGGCTAGCGTAGACTCGGCCGCATAGTTAAATGCGCGACTGTCAACGTAATCAAATTGTCTAATGTGACCAAAATATTTGTCTTCTAATACCGTAAACCAGCCAGATTGATGTACGGTGCCGAAATACTCTATCAATGCTGCTTTAACGGAGTCGTCTTGATGCAAAGGCAACGCCCACGCCATAGGCATATCTTCGTTAAGGGTCTTTGCCACAGCTAAATTAGGGTAACGTCTACGCTGTAGAGCTAGGCGGTTGCTGTCTGCCACTGTGTAGGCAATGTCGCCATTGGCAACTTGTTGTAACAGTTCTTCAGAGTCAGAATCTTCGGTGGTAACAAGCTGGGTTGTTATTTCAACCGCTTCACTATCACTCGCTTTGTCGCCCAAGCTCTCTAACAAACTAGACAGCAGGTGAGCTTGGCTACTACCTGCAACCGTCACAATAGGGGCATCGAGTTCTAATAAGTCTCTAGGCCTTGACGTACCAGCCTGAAATACAAGCTCTTGCTGAACGTGTTGATAAGCGGGGCCGTAAGCGAACCTATTCTTAAGTGAAGCTGTAACCGCATCGCCAGTAGCGACAATATCCAAATTACCTTCTTCTAATTGTTCCAGCATGACTTCATAGCTGTAAAAAGGGTACAGATCGAGCGTCACGCCAAGGTAATCGGCAAACCCAGCCAATAATTCATATTCAAACCCCTGTGGGCCTTCCGCACCATTATAAAAAGTACCAGCGCCATAAACCGTTCCAACGCGGATAGATTCCCGTTCCAGTAATGAAGACAAGGCAGTGGGAACTGTAGGAACGCCACAGCTCATAACAGCAATAGATAATATGATTATTAATTGTAGTTTTAATCGTTTTTTATAGTCTTGTGACTGCATAGACCTTTACTTGTTGTCATTAAACTATCTAAGTTTAAAAAAAAGTTCATGTAAGCGCGTTATGAGGTTACTTACTGCGCATAATTACTCTATAATCCGCGCCGAAATACTCATCAATCCAAGAGGCAACGCGTCGCATTGGTGGTCGTTGTTTCTAACAAACCAGGTAAATCAATATGTTGGTCCTTCGAGGCGCTCCTGCACTATCAGAGTTTAACCAAACTAAACTGATTGCAAAGCTGGGTCAATCCGGCGTTAGGGTTAAAAACCTATATAGCGAATATGTTCACCTAGTCGATTCCCAAGGTGACTTGTCTAAGCAGCAAATAGAGATACTCGAGAAGCTGCTCACTTACGGCCCCGCGAGGCAAGCACAAACCCCTTCTGGAACCTTCTTCCTCATCACTCCTCGCCCCGGCACTATTTCTCCCTGGTCTTCTAAAGCCACCGACATCGCTCACAACTGTAGTTTAAAAAGTATTAATCGCATAGAGCGTGGATGCGCGTTTTATATCGAAACAGACAACGCTCTGAGCGAAGATGACTTTGCGCTTGTTGCCAGCTTCTTACACGACAGAATGACAGAGTCAGTGTTTACGAACACTGAAGATGCGGCGGTGTTATTTGCTCACACCGAAGCTAATACTTTTACCAGTGTAGATGTATTAGGCGAAGGCAAAGACGCGCTAGTTAATGCAAATGTGTCGTTAGGCCTTGCTTTAGCTGATGATGAGATTGACTACCTGTTTGATAGCTTTACGAAGCTAGGCAGAAACCCGACTGACGTTGAACTTTACATGTTTGCGCAAGCAAACTCTGAACACTGTCGTCACAAAATTTTTAACGCTAGCTGGACCATTGACGGCGAGGACCAAGAAAAGTCGCTGTTTAAAATGATCAAAAACACCTACGAGTTGTTACCTGATCACGTGTATTCAGCTTACAAAGACAACGCAGCGGTAATGGAAGGGTGGCAAGCTGGTCGTTTCTTCCCGAACCCTCAGTCACACCAATACGAATACCATCATGAAAATATTGATATTTTGATGAAGGTAGAAACCCATAACCACCCAACGGCAATTTCACCTTTCCCAGGTTCGGCAACAGGCTCTGGTGGTGAAATCCGTGATGAAGGTGCTACTGGTCGTGGTTCAAAACCTAAAGCGGGTTTGGTTGGTTTTACCGTATCTAACTTACGTATTCCTGGTGCTGAGCAGCCGTGGGAATTTGAATACGGCAAGCCACAGCGTATTGTAAGCGCCCTTGATATTATGCTTGAAGGTCCACTAGGTGGCGCTGCGTTTAACAACGAGTTTGGTCGTCCTGCGCTACTGGGTTATTTCCGTACCTTTGAGCAAGAAGTTAATAGCTTCAACGGTGTTGAGGTGCGCGGCTATCACAAACCTATTATGTTAGCTGGTGGTTTAGGTAATATTCGTCGCGAGCATATTGAAAAAGGCGAAATCACGGTAGGCGCTAAGCTTATTGTGCTTGGCGGCCCTGCAATGAACATTGGGCTTGGCGGCGGTGCAGCCTCATCAATGGCATCTGGCCAGTCAAACGAAGACTTAGACTTTGCGTCAGTACAGCGAGACAACCCTGAAATGGAGCGTCGCTGTCAGGAAGTGATTGATGCATGTTGGCAGTTAGGGGATAACAACCCTATCCAGTTTATCCACGATGTGGGCGCAGGTGGTCTTTCAAATGCACTGCCCGAGCTTGTTAATGACGGTGGCCGTGGCGGTAACTTTGAGCTTAGAAAAGTATTGTCTGACGAGCCTGGTATGACGCCGCTGGAGCTATGGTGTAACGAATCCCAAGAGCGCTATGTTTTATCTGTCGCGCCTGAAAATATGCCAGTGTTCGAAGCAATTTGTGCCCGCGAACGCGCGCCGTTTGCTGTGGTTGGTGAAGCCACTGCCGAGCAGCACCTAAACCTGAACGACAGCCAGTTTGACAACAAACCAATCGATATGCCTCTTGATGTACTTTTAGGCAAGCCGCCTAAAATGCACCGCGATGTAAGCTCGACCAAGGTAAGCTCGCCAGCACTAGACGAGGCAGGCATTACCTTAAGTGATGCAGCAAATCGCATTTTATCTTTGCCTACCGTGGCAGAGAAAACCTTCCTTATCACTATTGGCGACCGCTCGGTTACCGGCCTTGTAAGTCGCGATCAAATGGTTGGACCATGGCAGGTGCCAGTGGCAGATGTGGCGGTTACTGCAACAGCGTTTGACACCTACCACGGTGAAGCGATGTCGATGGGTGAGCGTACGCCTGTTGCGTTACTATCGCACGGCGCGTCTGCACGTCTTGCTGTGGGTGAAGCGTTAACCAATATTGCCGCAGCGAACATCGGCGATATTAAGCGCATTAAACTGTCTGCAAACTGGATGGCAGCAGCCGGACACCCCGGTGAAGATGCAGGCCTATATGAAGCGGTTAAAGCAGTGGGTGAGGAGCTTTGCCCAGAGCTAGGCCTAACCATTCCTGTGGGTAAAGACTCTATGTCGATGAAAACGGCATGGAATGAAAACGGTGAAGATAAAGCGGTGACTTCTCCGCTATCACTCGTTATCTCTGCCTTTGGCGCAGTAAAAGATATTCGCAAAACCCTAACGCCTCAGCTACGTACAGACAAAGGCGCAAGCCGCTTGCTGCTACTCGACTTGGGCGAAGGGAAAAATCGCTTGGGCGCAAGCTGCCTGGCACAAGTCTATACTCAGCTTGGTGATAGCCCAGCAGATGTGGTCTCTGCAAATCGCCTTAAAGCCTTCTTTGACGCAATGCAGACGTTAATTGAAAAAGGCTTGGTGTGTGCTTATCACGACCGTTCAGACGGTGGCCTGTTTACCACCGTTGCTGAAATGGCCTTTGCTGGTAAAACAGGTGTAAGCATTAACCTTGATAGCCTAGTTGGAAACGACATTGCCGTATTGTTCAATGAAGAACTAGGTGGCGTAATCCAAGTGCTTGAAAGCGATATGGATGCCGTTAACGCAGTACTGACTGAATTCGGTTTAACTGAATTGACTCACGATATCGGTACGCTTAATAGCACCGACATGATTGAGTTTAGTCGCGGTGGCGTTGCTGTACTTGCAGATAGCCGCGTATCAATGCGTACAACGTGGGCACAAACCACGTTTGAAATGCAGAAACTGCGTGATAACCCTGAGTGTGCTGAACAAGAACACGCGGCAAAGCAAGATGCTGCCGACCCAGGTTTGCATGCTGCGTTGTCTTATGATGTAAACGAAGACGTAGCAGCGCCCTATATTGCCAAAGGCGTTAAGCCAAAAGTGGCGATATTAAGAGAGCAGGGCGTAAATTCGCATTTAGAAATGGCGGCTGCATTTACCCGTGCAGGCTTTGATGCTATCGATGTGCACATGAGTGACGTGTTGGCGGGTCGCATTACCCTTGAACAGTTTGCGGGCCTTGCAGCTTGTGGCGGTTTCTCTTACGGCGATGTATTAGGTGCAGGTGAAGGTTGGGCGAAATCTATATTGTTCAACAGCATGGCTCGCGACCAGTTTGAAGGCTTCTTCAACCGTAACGATACGTTCAGCTTAGGTGTGTGTAACGGCTGTCAGATGCTATCGAACCTTAAATCACTGATTCCAGGTACTGAGCATTGGCCACATTTCGTGACCAACCAGTCGGCGCGATTTGAAGCTCGTGTTGCAATGGTCGAAGTGATGGAGTCTAAGTCTGTGCTGCTTGATGGCATGGCAGGTTCGCGTATGCCTATTGCTGTGTCGCACGGTGAAGGTCAGGCTGAATTTGCCAATGACAACGCGCTATCACAAGTAGGCCCGCAGGTGGCGATGCGTTACGTAGACAACTACGGCAAGCCAACCATGCAATACCCGGCGAACCCTAATGGATCTCCTCAGGGTATCACAGGTCTAACTTCACTAGACGGACGCAGCACCATCATGATGCCGCACCCTGAACGTGTATTTAGAGCGGTAGCAAACTCTTGGCGTTCAGACGATTGGCAAGAAGACGGTGCGTGGATGCGTATCTTCAGAAATGCTCGTAAATTCGTTGGCTAAATAAATTGGCTATTCAGAAGAACAGGGGGTGACCCCTGTTTTTTTTGCCTGATTTATACCGTTTAATAAATGTTCATACTTTAGAATGACGTCAAACCTTTGGCAAAGCGTCAAAAATCTGATTTTTGTTCTTGTCATCAGTTTGTCACTGATTTATTGTAGTACAAGCAAGGAATGCAATTAGGTTACAGGAGTTGAGTTAGGGTTGTACCAGTGAAAGGCATGTGCCAGCTGGTTTAAATAATAAGAGACGACCGATGAATCGTTCTTCTAAAGGGTTTGGCTTAACCGGAGTGGCTGTAGCTGTAGTGCTGATGTTCGTAACTGCTGTTTTTAGCACATCTGCGAAGTCTGCCGAAGCTCCAACAACGCTAAGTGTGCAGTCTTCAGTTAAGTAGTCTGAAAGAAAAATTCTAACGCCCGTATCAAGTTGCTTGATACGGGCGTTAATCATTAGGGGACAATAAAAACGTTCAGCATATAGCGCTTCATGAGAAAAGCCTAAAAGCTACACCTAAAGGCAAGCCCAAAAAAGCAAAGCTGACTCAACGAGTTCTTGCCTCTCATTTTATCCTTTCTTATTTTTTTCTCTGTTAATTAATTTCTGCTGCGGATGCTTTTTCAAAAGCACATATGTAGCGCCAAAGCCTCCGTGCATCGGTTGAGCCGTATGGTAGGCAATGACTTCGTCTAGTTCTCTTAGCCAATGGTTAACATAACTTTTTTTCAAAGCGGGAAAGGGTTTGCTATTTTCACCTGTTCCATGTTTTATGAGCAGTGCACGAACCCCGCGTTCGTGACTAGATTTAATGGTGCTATAAATCAGGTCTCGGCTTTGTTCTAAGGTTTTTCCTGAAAGTGTTACGTTGGCCTCTAATGGATATTTACCAAGGCGAAGTTTTTTAAAAACACCGTCTTGAATACCGGGCTGCTGGAAGTGTATAAAATCATCAGGGGGTACCGGCTTCACACCTTCCATGCTCAGTGGGTTAGCGAGTTTTTCGCGGACGCCTAACTGCCTAGCCGCTCTTTTTTGTTTTTCAGCGAGCGCCTTTTCAGGATCGTGTAATAAAGCCTTATCATCTGAAGCGATTGGTTTTACATCTTGCATTTCTGCAAAAAACGAATCGATATCGTCGTTTTCAAATTGGCTCATATTAATCCCCGTATAAGCTACTTCTCTATCTTTTATACGCTATTTCTGCCCCGTTGGTCTATGGAGCATAACCGCTCGATATATCACCGGGCGCAACGAACAGCAGCACCGTCGATTGCAGTGTAATTATAAAGTGGGGATTAAATTCCAAAAATCATCGTTTAGTAAATGGCACCGGGTTCCGCTAAAGCTTCAATAGCGTCCCACTCTTCTTCAGAAAATGGGCACTGCTCAGCTGTTTCGGCACAACTATCAGCGTTATCAGGTGGGGGGAAATCGAAAGTCATAATGCTCTCCTGTTTTGAAGAGTATTACTTAAATTGGCTAAATTACAACCAAAGTATAATAAATTCTTCAATATTACAGGAGACGGTGTGTATAAGCATCTTTACTAAAAAGCAGAAACGTTGCGCAATTAATGGCGTCCCCAGCTGGAATCGAACCAACATCTAAGCCTTAGGAGGGCCTTGTTTTATCCATTAAACTATGGGGACCTAATGCGTAGGGAGTTTTATTATACGTAGTTCGGGAAAATACGAAACCCTTTGTCAACAAGGTGCAGCGCTATGAGAAGAATGTCTCTGTCATTGACGTGAAAGTAATGAGCCCGTGGCCTGGTTTTCTAATGCATATAAAAAGCCCTCGTAGATACGAGGGCTTTGGCTATGGTCAGCGTATTTTTAAATATCAAAGTGTACCGCTAGTCTCGTAAATCTAAAGAGCAGTGTATGGGGATTGTTCAATTTGATAATTTTATATGCCGCTGTTGGATAAAACAGCATGTTTTGTTGAACAAAATCCCTACGATAGTTTGGATTCTAACAAAAACGAATTGAAGTAAAAGATTATAGTTACACTTTATTCAATGCTTGAAGTAATTGATATTCGATACCTTTCCAAAGGCAATTAATTCACTTAGATGACGAAAGTACTATATAAACTGGGAACTCTAAACTGTTTAAGGCAGATCGAGAAAGACTATTTTTTTACTACAAAATCGTGTTCTTGAATGTTTGCGATAATTCCTGCACCTTCGTTTACTACTAGAGACGAATTACCGTAGGCACTACTCACTACAAATTTGCCAGGATATAGCGAGTACTGTAAGTATTTACGGCCACGGTTATCGACAATCTCTTTAGCTTGATAAAGGTATAGTTCATCTTTTTCAGAAATGCCATTGTCTCTGCCTAAAGATACAGAAATTTTATCGCCGGCAACATTAATCACTCTACCTGTCATTGGCTGGCATGCAGTGGCTTCCTTTATGTCTTCAATCGCTTCTGCTATTGTCGCGTTGACAGTTTGCCCATAAAGCGACTGCCAAAACTTCGTCGAAAATTCATCTACATCTTCGAATCTGTCGAATGTCCATTCTCCTTGATTCTGATAAGACTTAGTCAACAACAGGCCTCCATTAATGCCGTCATAAACTTGAATGGTCATAGCAAAGGAGCGTCGAGAAGTACCCTCACGCCACGGTGTAAAAACCGAAGCCTCTTCCCGTGTCACGCTTAAATCATCTATCATGCCCACCAGCACAAATTGAGTATTACTTTGCGCTGAAAGCGTGCGTACATTTTGGTCAGTATATCGACTGTCAAATTTTGCAGTATGTGGCGCGATATAGATAATATCTAGGTTTTCAGTTTTATTTCGCATGGCCTGCGCTAACTGATGGGTGAATGAAGCATCGAAGTTGGGAATATTACCCTGTGTTAGTTGCGCTCTGTTACGTACCCTGAAATGTGTGGTAGCGAAATGTTTCTGGTCATTTTGTGCGGCACACACTTTTCCTCTTGGAAAAATGTCAGCGCGAATACTTACCGTAATCACATCGCCGCTATAAACTTCATCAACCAGTTCCAGTTGTTCAACTTCGCCGGTAGAGCGAATGGTCATCTCTTCATTTTTAAGAAGACCATTTGTAAGCTTGGCGACGCTATGAACTGATGCGCCTGCAAAAAGCATGGCTTGCTTAAGTGCCTCTTGGGTAGCCGCATGTCTGGCAGTTTCTTTATCACCATTTCGCACCACAGCCTGTCCTGTAGCCTCGTACCACACGGCATTTGCTTGCCCAACGAAAAATGCAAACAGGCAAATTACCGCCACGACAGCATTTAAAATAGTTACCAGCGTTGTTTTGCTAATATATCGCACCGCACACCTCTGGAGGTTGTTGTCTAACTGCGCTATGCAAAGCGCCCGGTTTATAAGGCGAAGTATGCGAAAAGAGTGCCAATTGATGTGGTTTGGTCTTCATTAAATCAATCGGGCGCATATCTTGCACATATCTTGCAACGCGTATCTTGCTAAAGGTTTGTAAAAAGCGTCAGTTTAAATACGTCAAAATCTGCTACCGCGAGTATGGCGGTATCTCGTAGTTACAAAGCTGCCACCGACGAGAGCAGCATAACTACACATTTGATTTTATTAATAATGCAATTTGGAAATGAAACTATGTGCTTGAAAAAAATACATAAATCAAAATCGCTGCTGCTGTCTTGCTTTCTTGGTTTAGCAATTAGCACAGGTGGATGTGGCATAATTGATAAGCACGTAGAATGGGAAACGGTGGAGCCGGAGACTTACCCAGTACTGAAAGCCGTGGGCTATGCGCCAATCTCTTCTCAACGAGGAGAGGGCGATAGTATGAAGCTAATTATGGCAATGAAAGCGTCAAAATTAGATGCATACCGAGAGCTAACCGAGCAGGTTTATGGTCAAAAAATTGAAGGCAACCAATCTCTGTCTCATCTAGTTATCGAGAGTGAAACCTTGCGCGCGTCGGTGGAAGGAGTAATTCGTGGTGCTGAAGTGGTTAAAGCCTATCCGGTAGGAGAGGACACGTACGTCACTGAGCTAGCGTTGGACATGCAACAAGTTTATGACATTTATTTGTCAACTGCGAAACCGCGCAGAGTGAAAGATGTGAAGTATTATTAGCGTCTAGTTGATACTCCCTCTGTGGGTACATCACCTAATTACGCCAAGTTCGATGTGACTTGTATCCGTTAAGTCTAGTAGTAAGTTTTATTTATTGATGCCGGCTTAGCGTTTGAGTAGACCGAGCTATTGGCGTATTCAAAGATGTGAACGCCGCTGCTTATCAAATCGAGGCAGAGGAAGTTTGTTGGGAGAAATCCTAAGGCCTGTTATAAACGGGTTACCTTAAGCGCTAACTCCAGAACCTAAAGTGCCGCCTTTCGGCTTTCCCTTTTTGTCGTAAGTAAGAGATTCTTTCGCACGCACTTCCATCATCAAGTTGCGTAGGTGTGTGAGGCGTAGCTGTCCTTGCTCTACAGCTTTTTGATTGACCTGCGTGCGATATTTGCAGTCGTCGAGAAGTTTCTTAGCATCAGTCATTAACGCTTCGTCTTCTTCCGACAGTGAATCATGGCTATTGATGGTACGTTCAATACTTCCGTCAAGTGCTTGAATCGACGTTAATAACGCTGTTTTTTCGTCTAACAAATTCATTAGCGATTCAGCATCACGTGAACTGATAAGCTGCAATTCTTTTTCAAGCAAAACAGCAAGTGTAGACAGTTGCTCCACTTGCTTAGTGAGTGCTTGCGTTAATTGGCTTACTTGTTCAGTCACATCATTTCTCTTTTAATTGAACGTGTTCTAACTGTTGTCGCTAATTATTTAGCGCCAAAAATTTCAGATTCTAACTTCGCAATCTTGTTAGCAAGTACTTCAGGGTTAACTTTATACTCACCACTTTGAATCGCTTTTTTAAGACGATCCACTTTTTCTTGGTTAACAGGCGCTTCTGAACCTTTCTTTTGAACCTGATTAAGCTGCTGAGCAGATTGAGTCAAAGACACAGAATCCTGACGCGGAACCGAAGCGGTTTGCGCAGCTTGCGTCGAAGCCTGCTGTGGAGATTGTTGCGTCTGGTTTTGTTGCGCAACTTTCCCATTATCAACGGGGGTTTTAGGTAACCCGTTGTTTATATTATTAATTGCCATAATTGATCCTCACTACTTTTTTGCCTCTGTAAAGTATATCGGCCTTTAGGCTGATTTCTTTAGCTAAATTGTGAACAAAAAAGCAGATTTTCACTGCCTCGTTTATAAGTGTATCACGACTTCTTCAGGGCTTGCGACTCTTGCTATCACCGCCTTTTGGCTACTGGCATTAATTACCTTAATATTGTCACCCACAACACCGTCCTGTTGAGCGATTCCTGCGGTTTTTACTTCCATACCTGCGATCTCTGCGGTAATCGTAATTCTATCGCCTTTGCAAACAAAGCATAGCATATTCGATTGTATGGCCTGTCCATCGGTCACACGGCGCTTCATCCGTGCTCCAATAAGCGCCTCAAGATCGGTAAATGCGGTGTAGCGTAAACGTCTCACATCAACTTTCGCCAACGATAGATTTGACGATGTTAAAACTGTTCCAGGGCTTATTGCGCCTTGGGTTACCACAATCTCTTTGGTTCGTGTAACTTGGCCACTGGTAAAAAGATACCATTCGTTATTTCTGCAACTCACTCGCACCGAAATATACGATTGAGTCAACGCTTCTTGCGATGCGTTATATTCAAATCCGGTGGGACAATCTGGAATATTTATCCTATCGTCTATCTTCACAATAGACACATCAATGCTAGTATCCTGCGTGTTATCGGCCAGTTGAGCTATGAGGTATTGTTTTGCGCCTTCTTCAACTCGTTCGTGATTGGTTTGTGTCGCCAAGCAGTTCATTGAAAGTACACTGAAAACAGTAAATGACAGTAATCGTGTGAAGGTTAGGCGCATTAAGGCGTTTGTATTTTTCATCATGACTTTTCGTGTTCAGTTTACAAGTTATTGACTATGCTTAAATACGGCCGGTTTACTTTCGCGTTAAATTACAACCGCAAGAGCAAACCTTTTAGGTCTACAAGCACGAGAGTCAATGCAGGATCATGACCTAAGTAAAGGTAAAAACTCTACTAAAGACTGAAAAATGCAAATTAGTGTCATTTTTCTGTCGTTTGACCTGCAAAAATTTAGTGATATTGTCTATCTTTAACATAAGAGGCAATGATCATGCCCAGTATTACTTAGAGGTGACCTATGTCGGGGATTTTAGATTCAGTAAACCAGCGCACGCAGCTTGTTGGGCAGAATCGCTTAGAGTTGCTGCTGTTTAGACTGAACGGCCGCCAACGCTTTGGAATTAACGTTTTTAAAGTGCGGGAAGTGCTTCAGTGTCCTCCGCTGTCAAACTATATCGGTAATCGATTTAAGTATGGCGACGCGCGGCCGCAAAATTGAAGATCTCTCTAATGCTTTTATCGTCATTGCAGAATATAACCGTTCTGTTCAAGGGTTTTTGGTGGGTGCTGTGGAACGCATCATCAACACTAATTGGGATGCGATAATGCCTCCGCCTCAAGGTACTGGCAGAGCAAGCTACCTTACGGCAGTGACTGAAGTTGAGAACGAACTTATCGAAATACTGGACGTTGAGAAAATTTTGAATGAAATTTCTCCGTTGAACGCTGAAGTAAGTTCAGAAGTGGCCGAAAGCCTGACTACAGAAGGTCAAGAAAACAAAATTATCTTTATCGCTGACGATTCTGCGGTAGCGAGAAACCAGGTTAAAAAGGCGCTTACTTCACTGGGTCTTGAGATTGAGCTCGCTAAAAACGGTCTTGAAGCCTTAAACAGATTGAAAGAAATTGCCGAAGAGTACGGCGATGTAACGAACCGTGTAGGCGTGCTGGTCTCAGATATCGAGATGCCAGAAATGGACGGCTATACACTAACCGCCGAAATTAAGAATACCCCGGAACTTCAAAAGCTTCATGTTGTATTGCATACGTCGCTCAGTGGTGTCTTCAACCAAGCTATGGTGCAAAAAGTAGGGGCTGATGACTTTATCGCGAAATTCCATCCCGATGAACTTGCTACCGCGGTACAAAAGTGGCTAATGACTGAGTGCGAATAACGGAGCAAGATAGGATTGGCTAATAAAGACGTTTCGCCAGCAAGTTACCTCAAGTTTAGAGAGTTTTTGGAAAAGCAATGCGGCATAGTATTAGGTGATAATAAACAATACCTGGTGCGCAGCCGTTTAGCTTCATTACTCTATAAGCATAAGTATGAGTCTGCTGACGAACTGATTGACGTGGTTGTGAAAGGGTTCGACAGAACTTTACTACAGAACGTTATTGACGCAATGACCACAAACGAAACGTTGTGGTTTCGAGATAACTACCCTTTCGATTTGCTAGTAAAAGAGTTACTACCAGCGCTGTCGGCTAAAAATCAAAAAATCCGTATTTGGAGCGCGGCTTGTTCATCGGGCCAAGAGCCTTATTCAATTGCTATGTCCGTTCTTGAGTATCAACGTCAGCGTCCTGGCGCTTTGAGAGCGGGTGTTGAGATTGTGGCGACTGATTTGTCGTCAGAAATGCTGCAAAAGTGTGAACTTGGTATTTACGACGAATTGTCGCTTGCCAGAGGGTTGTCACCGCAACGTAGACAGGCTTTTTTCCAGCAAAATGAAAGTGGACTTATGCAGGTAAAACCTGACGTTCGACGTATGGTGAGCTTTAGAAGCTTAAATCTTCTTTCAAGCTATGCAGCACTTGGCCGTTTTGACATCGTTTTTTGCCGCAATGTTTTGATTTATTTTTCGGCAGAAGTAAAACAGCGTATCCTGCAACAAATTGCCGGACAGTTGCAGCCTCAGGGTGTGCTATTCCTTGGCGCCTCTGAATCGATCAGTGCTGCAAGTGATACCTATAGTATGGTTAAGTGCCACCCAGGCCTCTACTATCAAAAAAAATGATCTAACTTATCGGCCTGATAAATAATACTTTTTTTAAGATCAGGTCGACTCTCTAACATTATCTCCTCCGTCAAAATCTCATTATGGCATCTGCCTTGCTAACTATTTCTACAAACGACAGTTAAACGGCGAAGTTCAATATCTACATTTACCGTTTGCCTTGTCATCATGTAACGAATTTAAAGTATGTCAGAGGTCATGTTATGGCTATTAACCTAGATAAGCTGGTTGGCTTTCATGAGTCAGCGCTAACTATACGCACCGAGCGTATGGAAGTGATTGCCGGAAATCTAGCCAACGCAAACACGCCTGGTTATAAAGCGCGAGACATTGATTTTAATAAAGCAATGCAGTCAGCCATGCGAGAGGCTTCTGGCGGTACAGCCAATCATGCTTCTTCAGGAATGGTACGGACAGATAGTCGCCACCTAAGCGGCAATTCTACGTCGGTAGCGGCAAACTTTGACATGCAATACCGCATTCCAACTCAACCAGATACCGGAGACGGCAACACAGTTGAGGTTCAAGCGGAAAGAAATCGGTTCTTAGATAATGGATTGCGCTACCAAGCCAGCCTCGAATTTTTAAACGGAAAAATTAAAGGCATGAAAAAAGCGCTTAGCTCAGGAGGTCAATAGTCATGAGTTTATTTAATGTAATGCAAATTTCGAGTACGGGTATGGAGGCGGAAAATGTACGTCTAAATACCACGGCCAGTAACATCGCCAACGCAAACTCGGTAAGCAGCAGCTATGACGAAACCTATCGAGCTCGCCATCCAGTTTTCGCAACTGCCTTGCAAGACGCTATGCGCGACCAGTCTAAAGGCGCAGGTGTTCAAGTTAAAGGTATCGTAGAAAGCGACGCGCCACTGAATGTGGAGTATGCGCCTAATAACCCGATGGCAGATGAAAATGGTTACATCTATAAGCCTAACGTAAACATCGTAGAAGAGATGGCAAATATGATGTCAGCCTCTAAAGCGTACGAAACAAACGTACAGGTTGCAGATACCACGAAACGTATATTCCGCCGCGTACTGCAGTTAGGTCAAGGGCAGTAATTTGCCGCTTGGATAATGTGAGGATTAATCAGTGAATACCATAAACAACACCGGCTTAAATACTGATCTGTATTGGCAGGAAGAAACTGTCAAGATTGCCGATGGCACCGAGCAGCAGTTAACTCAAGAAGATTTCTTCTCGATGTTAACGGAACAGCTTGCCAATCAGGATCCTACTGCACCGGTTGACAATGACCAAATGGTGGCGCAGATGACGTCATTTACTATGGCTGACGGCATTTCACAGCTTAACGAGAAGTTTGAATCATTCGCAGCCTCAATGACTTCGAATCAAGCGTTACAAGCATCTAGTCTTATCGGACAAAACGTGCTGGTACAAGGTAACGTAGGCTATATGGCCAATGAGGGCGACGGTATCTCGGGTGTCATCGTAAATGAGAAAACAGTTCAAAACATGACGATCACTATCGAGAACCAATTTGGTGAAGTGATTAAAACCATTGATGCTGGCACACAAAGTGCGGGCAACATTGAGTTCGAATGGGACGGCAAAGATAAGCATGGCAATCAGATGGCACCTGGTGAATATGTTATCAGTGCTACTGGTGAGCTAAATGGAGAAGGTGTTCAGCTGAATACCGCCGTGAATCGCCATGTTGGAAGTGTAAGCTTGGCAGGTAGTGGCCAAGGCGTAATTTTGAATTTGGATGGTGATGTCAGTATCAATCTTGATGACGTCATTCAAATCGGCGCGTATCGGCCGCACAAAAAGATTTGGATGTAACCGCCAACAACATCGCAAACGTAAATACTGTTGGCTTTAAAGAATCTCGTGCTGAATTTGGCGATGTTTATGCGGCGTCACTGTTAGCAGGTGGTAAAACGAAAGTGGGTGACGGTGTACTAACTCAGGAAGTTGCACAGCAATTTTCTCAAGGTAGCCTTCAGTTTACTAATACGTCGTTAGACCTTGCGATTACAGGTAACGGTTTCTTTGCGACAGTACCTGAAATTACATCACGTGACTTTTCATTTACTCGTGCCGGCCAGTTTAAGCTCGATAGTGACAACTTCGTGGTAAACAGTAATGGTGACAACCTTCTGGGCTTCCCGGTAAACGCTGATGGAACCAGTGCATCTGTTGCGCTAAGTACTACCGAGCCTGTTCGTATTCCTGACTCTTCGGGTTCACCGCAACAAACCTCAGAGGTTGATATTCGTATGAACCTTCCTGCTGGCGACGCTGGTCTAGACCCACAAGACTTCAACCCTGAAGATCCGTTGACTTATAACGCAGCAACCTCGGTAACTGTTTATGATTCACTGGGTGATAGCCATGTTATGACCTATTACTTCATAAAAGACGGTTCACCAGGCGTTGATAACGAATGGTATGTCGCTACCGCGATTGACGACACACTTGTTGATATGACCGACTCTGCTGGTAATGATACCGACCCAGCTACAGCGGTTAACTCAGTAGGTGGAAATACAGGTAATGCAGTAACTGCGTCTAAGCTTATCTTCTCTCAAGGCGGTGACTTTTCTGGTATGGAAACACCAGACGGCAATGCTACGTTAGACTTTAAAATGCAAACTGAAGCGCTAGGTGCTGGCATATTGGCAAATGGTTCTGACCCAAATCAACAAATTAGCATCGATTTTAACTTGGACGTGAACAGCGCCACACCTAATGAGCCGACTCAGTTCGCCTCTGCGTTTGAAGTTACTTCACTAGAACAAGACGGTTTACCTGTAGGTCGATTAACGGGTATCGACATTGGTCCGGATGGCTTGGTTCGTGCAACGTTCTCTAATGGTACGTCTGAACCTATTGTTCGTGTCGCTTTGGTTCGCTTTTCTAATGAACAAGGCCTAACTCAAGAGAGCAGTACTCAGTGGAAGGAAAGTATTCTTTCAGGTGAGGCACTAGCAGGGGAAGCAACAACCGGTACTTTCGGTGAAATTAACTCTTCGGCGCTGGAACAAGCCAACGTTAACCTTACCACTGAGCTCATTGACATGATTATCGCTCAGCGTAACTTCCAGGCAAACTCGCGTGCGCTTGAAGTGAACAACTCGCTAAACCAGACTATCCTTAACATTCGATAGTTTGCAGTAAGCCACATTAGCAGATTGCTAAGCGGCAAATTTTAGGCGCGGAAAACCGTACCTATTTTACCCGATTTAGAAAGGTCGCAACAATGCGACCTTTTTATTTTTCTATATATATCAACTTAATACCGCCCTTATTTTTCAATTGCACTAAATATCCACAGATTGGCACTGCCTTTGCAAAATCTTGTTTAAGGTTTAATCAGAGTCAAAAGTCAGTCATGGACAAACTTCTCTATATTTCAGCAAGTGGCGCCTCCCAAGACCTACTCGGAACAGGGATTAGGGCCAATAACTTGGCTAATGCACAGACAACGGGATTCAGAGCGCAGTTAGAGCAGGCAAGGTCAATGCCGGCCTACGGCGAAGGTTTGCCGACTCGCGTGTTTTCCATGACAGAAAGCCCGTCGAATAATTACGAGTCGGGTCCGATGATTAAAACAGACCGCGACTTAGACGTAGCCATCCAAGGTGATGGTTGGTTCGCTGTACAAGATCAAAATGGTCAAGAAGCTTACTCGCGTGATGGAAATTTCAAGTTAGGCGATGACGGAATTTTGACAGATATCCACGATCGCGTCGTGCTTGGTGACAATGGGCCAATATTCCTTCCTGTTCCTTTAGATAATCTCAATATTGCGGCCGATGGCACGTTGTCAATGAGACAGTTAGGTGCCCCTGCCAATGTTATTGAAGAAGTGGGGCGACTTAAATTGGTTAGCCCAAACTATGCAGACATGGAACGTGGGAACGACGGCTTATTTAGAATGGAAGATGGCTCAATAGCGCCAGCCAATGCCAACGTAAAAGTAATGTCAGGCATGCTTGAAGGTTCCAACGTCAATGCGGTTGACGAAATGGTAGACATGATAAGTCTGCAGCGTCACTACGAGCTTCAAGTCAAAATGATGAAGCAAGCAGAGAAACTAGATCAAAGTGGCAATGCGTTATTACGCATTCTGTAAAAGAATTTTTATCACCGTTGCCCTATGAGCAACGTCGGAGGTTAACATGCATCCAGCATTGTGGATTAGTAAAACCGGACTAGACGCCGCACAGACCGATGTGGCAGTGGTGTCTAACAACCTAGCAAACGCATCAACAGTGGGCTTTAAAAAAGACCGCGCGGTGTTTGAAGATTTGCTTTATCAGAATATCAATCAGCCAGGCGGTCGTTCGTCTGCTGACACGGAACTACCTTCTGGGCTTATGCTTGGTTCAGGCTCGAAGGTCGTTGCTACTCAAAAAGCACACACGCAAGGTAACCTGTTAACCACTGAAAACGCGCTTGATATGTCAATTCAGGGCCGTGGTTACTTTGAAATATTGCAGCCAGACGGCACCATTGCATATTCGAGAAATGGTCAGTTTTCACTGAACGACCAAGGCCAAATTGTTACATCTGGCGCGGGCTTTTTGCTTCAGCCTGAAGTGGCTATTCCCGAAGATGCGCAACAAATCACAATTTCTCAAGATGGTGAAATTAGCGTGAGCATACGGGGCCAAGCTGAACCGCAGGTACTCGGTCAGCTTAATATTTCTGACTTTGTTAACCCAACCGGATTACAACCAACCGGACAAAACCTTTATGTAGAGACAGCGTCAAGCGGTGCACCTATTCAGGGGATCCCTGGTCTGCAAGGTTTGGGTTATATCTCACAAGGCACGTTGGAAACGTCTAATGTAAACGTGACCGAAGAGTTAGTAAACCTTATCGAAAGCCAGCGCTTGTATGAGATGAACTCAAAGGTTATCTCATCGGTCGACCAAATGCTTGGTCAGGTTATTCAGCAACTTTAGTAGGTAGCATCATGCGTATTTTAGGTTTATCTGCTGCACTTCTGATACTTGGCGGTTGCGCCAGTACAAACGAGCCTCCCGTTCAGGCAAACGACCCGTCGTTTGCACCGGTAGTGCCAGATTACCCGCGTGAAACGGTAGTAGAAGATGGCTCGCTTTTTCGTTCGCAGCTTGCTAACAACTTATATTCTGACGTTACCGCAAGAAGAGTCGGTGACATCATCACTGTAACGTTAAGCGAGAATACCCAAGCGAGCAAATCAGCCGACACTAGCACAGCGAAAGATTCAAACGTCAATCTTAACCCTATTACCGGGCTAGCTGGGCAAGCGATAAATATTGGCGGAGAGTCCGTACAATTGGGAATAAGTTCATCCCGAGATTTCTCCGGTGATGCCACAGCTAACCAAAGCAACAGCTTAAACGGCGCTATCTCAGTTACTGTGGTCGACGTACTTCCTAACAGCAACCTTGTTATTCGTGGCGAAAAGTGGCTAACCCTGAATCAGGGCGATGAATATATCCGTCTTACCGGCATCATTCGTCCGGCAGACATTAGTCCCGAGAATGAAATCGTGTCCACTAAGGTTGCAAATGCGCGTATCCAATATTCGGGTACGGGAAGTTTTGCGCGAGCACAAGAAAAGGGTTGGTTAACCAAGTTCTTTGATTCTGCTTGGTGGCCTCTTTAGGTTTTAGGATAGGAGAGTGAACATGCGTTTATTTTCAGTTGTATTAGCCGTTGTCACAATGCTTTTATCTTTACAGGCAGGTGCGCAGCGCATTAAAGATGTAGCGAGTATTCAAGGCGTACGTAGTAACCAATTAGTGGGATATGGTCTTGTTGTAGGTTTGCCTGGAACGGGTGAACAAAGCCCGTTCACCGAACAAAGTTTCAGAACCATGCTGCGTAACTTTGGTATCAGCCTTGACGCCAATACCAAGCCAAAAATACGAAACGTGGCCGCAGTGGCGGTACACGCCGACCTGCCTGCTTTTGCAAAACCCGGACAAACCATTGATATTACGGTTTCTTCAGTTGGCGAAGCGGCCAGTCTTCAAGGCGGAACGCTGCTCCAGACGTTTCTTCGCGGTGTTGACGGTAAAGTCTACGCTGTAGCGCAAGGCAGCTTAGTCGTGAGCGGGTTTGGCGCACAAGGCGGTGAGGCTGACACCATAAACGAACGCTTAGGCGCACAACCTGAAAACGGCTACGTTATTGCTAAGCCTATCGATGCTGCGTCCGTGCGTGTGTCGGCACCTCGTGATGTGGGTCAGCGCGTTGGCTTTTTGGCTACGTTAGAAAATTTTGAATTTACCCCAGCGGATGCGCCAGCGCGTGTTGTGATAAACAGCCGTACAGGCACCATTGTTATAGGCAGTGACGTTCGCTTGTTGCCTGCAGCGATTACCCACGGCGGATTAACCGTAACCATCTCTGAAAACCAGCAAGTTTCGCAACCTAACGCGTTTGGCGAAGGCCAGACTGCCGTTACGACCCAGTCTATTGTTGATGTCGATTTGGCAGACAGCCGCATGTTCAAGTTTGAGCCAGGCGTTACCCTTGACCAACTTGTGCGTGCGGTAAATGAGGTAGGTGCGGCGCCAGGCGATTTAATGGCAATTTTAGAAGCATTACGCCAAGCCGGTGCTTTGCGTGGTGAGCTTGTGATCATTTAAGACGAGCTAATAGCATTTAAGAGAATTAAACAAGCACGATAGGGTTATAGCGGAAAAAGTACGATGGAATCACTTAGCACAAAAAGTCAGCTTGATATGGCACGCAATGTCCACGATATGGGCAGCATTAATAAAATGCGCGAAGCTATCGCATCAGGTGACGAGACAGTATTGCAAGAGGCTGCCCAGCAGTTTGAAGCGATTTTTGTGCAAATGATGTTGAAGTCTATGCGTAAAGCGCAAGATGCCCTTGCTGATGAAGATAGCCCGTTTAATTCTCAGCAAGTTAAGTTTTATCGTGATATGCATGACCAACAATTAGCGACAGACCTTACCTCAGGTGGGGGATTAGGTCTCGCTGATGTCATTGTTAAACAGCTAGGTCAGACCGAGGATAGCTATACACCAGCCAGCGTTATCAGGAGCGACGGTGATATATTGTCGCTGAATAGAAGCCGTGCGTATAAGGTGGCAGAAGCGCAAGACATAGCGCTTTCTTCTGAATCTATTCGCAGCCAATCGGCACAAAAAGATGCCATGTTTGAAAACCCTGAGCAGTTTGTTGAAAGCTTGATGCCTATAGCCGAGAAGGTAGCGGCAAAATATGGAATGGATCCTAAAGCAATAATTTCCCAAGCCGCGGTTGAAACCGGGTGGGGGAAATTTGTTATCCATAAAGCGGATGGGGAAAGCTCGCACAACTTATTTGGCATCAAAGCAAATAAGGGATGGCAAGGAGAGCAGGCTGTAGTCGATACATTGGAGTTCAATAATGGACTACCGCAAAAGCAAAAAGCAGCCTTTAGATCATACTCGTCAGTAGAAGATGCAATGGAAGACTATGGTCGCTTTATCACATCACAACCTCGCTACAGCCATGCTGTCGAGAATGCTTCTGACGCAGCGCGTTACACCCATGCGCTTCAGGAAGCGGGCTACGCTACAGACCCTGAATACGCAAGCAAGATAATGGCAGTGTATAACAGCGACCGTCTTAGCGCGTTAATGCCATAGCATTGGAGATGATATAGTGAGTTCTGTTGATTTATTTTCATTAGCGACCAGTGGTGTAAACGCCAGCAGTAAGCTTTTACAAACGACCAGCAACAATATTGCCAACGTCAACACGCCAGGGTACGTTCGCGAGCGCACTGAGCTTCAAAATAGTCAGGTTTTCGGTGTAGAAATCGGCAATACCGAACGCATCATCAACGTATTTGCACAAAACCAATTGCGCAGGGACATAACAGCGGTAGGAGAACTGGAAGCCTTTTCTAGCAAAACAACGGCCATTGATAACCTGTTGGCAAGTGAAGCGAACTCAATTTCAAAAGGACTAAGTGAGTATTTCTCTGCTTTACAAACGGCAGCAGATGACCCAACCAATTTGGCGTCACGCGAACAAGTACTGAGTAAATCAGAGTCTTTATATAACCGAATGAGAACCTTGTCGGATTATATGCTAGAAAAAGAGGAAGAGCTCAACCTAGAGTTCACGTCGATGGTGAATCGAGCAAACACCTTGATTGGCAATATTGGCGACTTGAACCGCAACATAGTTATCGCCAATGGTAACAATACGAGCGATCAACCAAGCGCTCTGCTTAACGAACGCGACCAAGCTATCGACGAGCTTGCCTCTATCATGGGTATTACGGTTAAAGAGAGCACTACGCAAAATGGTGCTGTAACAATTAACCTGACCTCAGGTGAGTCACTCGTTCTTGAAAACGGTGCATTCAACCTTTTTGAGTTAAGCTCTAGTGCGGATTTAAAGACGAAAGAAATTAAGTTAGAAACTGACTTTGGCTCACAAACCAAAAACAACGCATCATTACGAATTTTGGAAAGTGATCTTGGCGGCGCATTGGGTGGGTTGTTTGAGTATCGCAATGAAGTGTTAGGGCCAACAATGCGTGATGTAGGTCAGCTCTCCGTCGCTTTCGCCGATGCAATGAATACTCAAAATAAATTGGGTATGGATTTAGACGGTCAAATCGGCACTAACATTTTCGATATTCCTTCGTTCAGAGGCTTAGCCTACGAAGATACCAATGGCGACTATGTTGTTACTGCGCAGATTACCGAGGGTAAAGGCGCTGAATTAACTGACGCCGATTATAAAATTGAAGTGACGGCAGTTGCTGCAGGCGTTCCCAGCGAAATAGAAATCACATTTTTAAACCCAGATGGCACACCGAAAAAAGATGGTTCAGGTAATGACATTATTTTTTCAAACTTTGCTGTAACCGCTGGTTTTAACGAACTACCTGGTGGCATTGAAATCGACTTTACAGGCAGTGACCCTTACACCGTTGGCAATGAGTTTCTAATTCAACCCACTAAAGACGTGGCTTCAAAAATAAGTCTAGCCACTAATCGCCCCGAAGATTTGGCTTTTGCTAATCCCGTAAGAGCCGGGGCCGATAGCACAAATTTAGGCAGTGCCAATGTTGTAGATGTAACAGTGTCAAATACGGAAGTGGGCACTTCTGCCTTTGACGGAGCGGGTGGCCTTTTAAACACAGCGCCAGCTCAAATTAGCTTTACAGCTGAAGATACCTATGAGGTGTTGGATGGAAGTGGTACGGTGTTAGCTACGGTCACAGGGACTACAAATTTAAATAAACTTATCACTCAGGCGGGAATAAGCCCAGATCCTGGATTTGACCTAAGCTTAGACGGTGTACCAAAAGCTGGGGATAGTTTTTCGATTAGCTATAACACTGATGGCTTTAACGACAATAGTAACGCGCTCAATTTAGCCTCTATTCAAAACGAAAATAAAGTACAGGTGAGCAGTGAAGCAACCAATACGCCAAGAACCTTCCAAGATGCATACGCATCTATGGTAGGGCGTATTGGTGAAGATGCATCAATGGCTAGTGTCTCATTGGCTTCCGCTGAAGCAATGAAGGTACAATCGCAAAATTGGTTTGAGTCTGTGTCGGGCGTAAGCTTAGACGAAGAAGCGGCAAACTTAATAAAATATCAACAGAGCTATGCTGCTGCAGCACGTATCTTGTCTACGGCACAAGAATTATTTAATACCATTTTGCAGTCAGCAAGGTAGGTGAGTTATGCGTATATCAACGAATCAAATTTATGATCAAAACATGCGCTCGATTATGCAAAATCAGGGCGACCTGGCAAAGACTCAAGAGCAGCTTGCTTCAGGTAAACGCATTATTACGCCCAGCGACGACCCTGTTGGCGCTGCGAAGGTGCTTCGTTTAACCGAAGAAATTGATGAGCTTAATCAGTTCCAGCGGAATAACGATTTGGTAACAGGCTCTCTTGAGCAGCAAGAGGCTGTGCTTACGAACATTACCGACTCTATTAACCGTGCCCGCACTCTTATTGTTCAGTCTGGCAATGGCATATTGTCTGACCCAGATAAGCGCGCAATTGGCGCTGAATTAGAGCAAATCAAACTCGAAGTGTTTGATCTTATGAACACCCAAGATGCAGACGGCAATTATCTGTATGCTGGCTTTCAATCTGGTAATCAGGCGTTTGAATACAACCCAGCAGCGGGTGGGAATGCCATTACCTTTGCAGGTGACCCGGGTGTAAGCTTTGTTCAGCTATCCAATAGTTCGAAAATTCAATCGACCAGTAACGGATATGAAGTTTTTGAAAACGTGCTATCGCGATTTAAATTTTCAGTTGATGGCACTACTGGCGCTACGATAAATACAGCCGCGGTTAAGCAGCAGGGCACATTTGATACCTTTTTTGACAAAAGTTATGACCCGGTCAATGCGGCGAATAACGATTATCGAATAAACTTTCTTGCTTCGGGACAGGCCGAGCTCGTCAATCAAGGAACCGGCACCGTTGTCGATTCAGTTTCCTATACCTCTGGTCAGCCTTTCACTATAAAGGGAATGGAGTTTAACGCTACTGCTGCACCGGGAGATAGCATCGATTTATCGTTTGATGCGCCAGAGAAAAAAAGCATGGCGCAGTCTATTCATGAAATTCAAACTATTTTAATGGACTCCACTATAGACAATTCTGCGCTGCAAGAGTCGATAGCTGACGCACTTGTCGGATTAGACAATGGCCTTGAAAAGCTCTCTCTCGAACGAGCGTCTCTAGGTAGTCGATTAAATATTGCTGAAAGTACCTACGAGAGCAATTTAGATATGGAAATTGCAGCTAAAGCACAGCGCTCATCAATTCAAGATGTTGACTATGCTGAAGCGTCAACGGAATTCGCCAAGCAGGAAACGGCATTAAGTGCTGCGCTTGCTACTTTTCCTCAAGTTACGAATTTATCATTGTTTAATTACATCTAAACGGTTTACTGGGTTAAAGCCTCAACGCCCGATAAGCATGCCATGTAGACCCTTGCTTGATTGTCGACATGGCAAGAGTAATAGGACATATAAAGCGTATCGTTTTCTATCACTAAGCCAGGGTAGCTGGTATCACCGCTACTTGGCAGTGTATTAAGTTCAGTAAGTGTTTTAGTTACGCTATTGAAGAGCCATATCTTGGTCGAAAATTGACGAGAATCCCAGTCGATATGTCTTCCTGCAACAATATACAGGCTTTCACCTAACGCCACAGCAGCCGGGCCGCCAATATAAATACCCAAATCATGCCAGTTCCATTTAGTATAAGGCGGTTTTGACGTACCAAATTGTGCGCTGAATGTGTCAGCGTCACGCCTTAGAAAGGCAAAGGCATCGTCATTAGAATTAAATAGAATAGTACTTTCATTGGGATAGCCCTTGTTGTGTTTATCTAAGCTAAACGCTTCTGCCTTATGCAATTGCATCGTGCGCGTTGGGTCACCTTTATAAAGCGAAATTACATTTGAAGGTCGATTATATGCAAAGCCATACGCTTCTGAATTATGCCAAGTATGGTTCCACAACCACCATCCGCTCTTACCATGTCTATTAGCTCCCGACCAAGATAGGCCTGTGGTGGTAAAATAAGTCATCATTTTCGTCACCATTTTGCCATTATCAAGGTATGTCTTTGCATAGGAAGTGAGCATGAGGCGAGAGCCATCGTGTGAGAACTTAGGATCTCGTAAGTCGGCATTACTCTCTCGAATAATTACTCTTTGGCGAATTTGAAATGAAGCTTTATCAATAGTTAATACAATAATCACACCGTCGGCACTAACATGGTTTGTAGCTTGTCGGTAGCAACACATCAATGTTTTACGACTTTTGTCGAACGGATTTTCAATCAAATCAGTGAAAGCGCAATGCGCTGCAGACTTTGATACACGTTTTATATCTAGTAGCTTCAAACTTTTTTTCACGTCAAATCTTCCTTAAAAATCCTTTAGTTATACGGTGCTTCAGCTTCATTGTGCGGCAATATCTTACCGCTTATCGGCAAAAATCGTAATTTTTTCTAAAGGGAATCTAATTAGTGTCGATACAGTTTCTGAGAGAGCCAGTTCATCAATTACCCCTCAGGTCTTGATGACTACTAAAACAAAAATGTCGGTTAAGCCGACTGCCAGCAAACGCTGGACTGAGAGTGTAGGAGAGACTTTATGTCTATGTTCGTTAATACCAATGTATCCTCATTGAATGCCCAGCGTCAGCTATTTGATGTTAGTAATTCTTTGAGCACGTCGTTTGAACGCCTTTCTTCAGGCTTCCGTATCAACAGCGCTGCTGATGATGCTGCAGGTCTACAGATTACCGACCGAATGACTTCACAAGTCCAAGGACTTAACCAAGCTGTACGTAACGCAAACGATGCGATTTCACTGTCGCAAACTGCTGAAGGTGCACTTTCTGAAACTACGACTGCACTACAGCGTATTCGTACGCTAGCCATTCAATCGCAAAACGGTATCAACAGCTCTGCTGACCGTGTAGCGTTGCAAAAAGAAGTGTCTGCACTTCGTACTGAGATTTCGCGTATCTCTACGACTACCCAGTTTGCAGGCGTTAACATTCTATCTGGTGATTTCTCAGCGAAATTCCTAGTAGGTGCAAATGCAGGTCAGACAATTTCTGTAAACCTTTCTAGCCCTACGTTGACCCGTGCAGGTGTTAACGGCTTCAGTGCGACTGGTTTGGGAATTACTGGCTCGGACGTATTATCTAGCGATAATGCATCTTCGATGCTGGCGAAAATCGACACTGCTATTTCAGCTGTCGGTGGTCTACGAGCTGACTTAGGTGCGCTTCAAAACCGCTTCCAGTCTACAATTCGTAACTTGAGTAACATCTCAGAAAACGTTTCTGCAGCACGTTCTCAAATCAAAGATACTGACTTTGCAACTGAAACCGCTAACCTAACGCGTAACCAGATTATCCAGCAGGCAAGTACAACTGTACTTTCTCAGGCAAATCAGCGTCCACAGGCAGCGTTACAGCTTCTAGGTTAATGATTAAATAGTGGAGCCAGGAGGTAGTGCTCTAGTCCACGCATATGAAAAGCTGGTCGATTCGTGACCAGCTTTTTTATTTATTCTCTTCTAATTACTTTTCTTTGGTTAGCCTATCTGTTGAACGACAGATATCTGATACTTTTTTAACTTTAAAAATTTCCATAAAGATCTTCTTTTTCTAAAAAATATCATCGCCTAAATTCGCTAAGTTATTGATTTCAATTGCTCATTTTTTGTCTGTTAGATGCTCGCTAAAATTTGTCAAAAAACTTCTAAAGTAAAATTGATAAGTGGACGATAACTATTACAAAGGGGAGATAAAGTTAGTTTGTTTCCTCTGATGGGTGAAAACAATAATAAACATCCAAATAAAAGTGTTTTATGTTCAAGTTTGCTTAGACATCTTGGATATTTAAGTTAGGAAAATCAACGCTTTGGTTGTCTTAAAACGAAATAGCTAGTTTTTCTAAAGTAATTTTTATTTAAGGCGATATAAAGAAAGGTTTGTTAAGTGGTGTGGAGCTGCTAACCGGCGAGAATGAAGCCAGGAGGTAGTGAGAGGTTTGAGGTCTGGAACATCAAACCCACCGGCCAGCAAAGAGAATGAAATTCTCTATTTAGCAAGTTTCATCGGTAGTGTGCCAATGAAACGTCAGATTAACTCTGACACCTTACTTAAAGCACAGGCTATGCCAAATATTTAAAACAATCGCGCAGATAATAAAAGCAATAGCGCAATACTCGAAACTGTTAGGAGAGACCCATGAGTCTATTTGTTAATACCAACGTGTCATCATTAAATGCACAACGTCAATTATTTACAACTGGCAACAATCTAAGCACCGCTTTTGAGCGCCTATCATCTGGTTTCAGAATTAATAGCGCTGCGGACGATGCGGCTGGTCTGCAGATTACAGACCGTATGACTTCGCAAGTTCAAGGTTTGAACCAAGCAGTAAGAAATGCGAACGACGGCATTTCATTAGCACAAACAGCTGAAGGTGCGATGTCTGAAACGACAACGGCTTTGCAACGTATCCGTACTTTAGCGATACAGTCACAAAACGGTATTAACAGCTCTGCTGACCGTGTTGCACTCCAAAAAGAAGTGTCAGCACTACGTACTGAAATCTCGAGAATCTCGACAACCACACAGTTCGCGGGTGTGAACATTTTATCTGGTGATTTCTCAGCAAAATTCTTGGTAGGTGCAAATGCGGGTCAAACAATTTCAGTAAACCTATCTTCTCCAGCTCTAGCACGAGCGGGCGTAAATGGTTTCAGTGCTACTGGATTGGGCATCTTGGCCGACAACGTTCTAACTGAGCAGGGAGCTTCTCGTCTATTAACCGCAGTTGATTCAGCAATTTCTGCTGTAGGTGGGTTAAGAGCTGACTTAGGTGCATTGCAAAACCGTTTCCAGTCTACGATTCGTAACTTGAGCAACATCTCTGAAAACGTATCGGCGGCAAGATCCCGTATTAAAGATGCTGACTTTGCCACCGAAACGGCAGAATTAAGCCGTAATCAGATTCTACAGCAAGCGAGCACAACCATTCTTGCTCAGGCTAACCAGCGCCCACAAGCTGCACTATCGCTGTTAGGTTAATTAACAATACGTTGAACTTAGACGCTTAATTGGGAAGGAGTTGAGAGGCCATCCCCTAATGAAAGGAAAGCGGCCGGTAAGGCCGCCCCTTGAAGAAAGCGTCGACTAACAGGACTGAGAGTGTAGAAGTGTTGGTTGAGAGGCCAGTTTATCCTACTAAATACCTGCCAGCCGACAGAAACTGAATTTGCTCAATCTCCTAACGTGAGCAAATTGGCCGAGATTAAAGTGTCTCGGCCTTTTTTTATTCTTACCGAAACATCCCACCAATTTCAAACAAAACGCTGAGCAAGACATTTTGTTCGATATAGTCTAAGCATGTTTTATGCCAGTCTTAAAAAAGTGTTTACTTAAATCTCGTTCAAAACGAAAAGCGCTTAGCCTTACAGACTCTTGAGTTCCTACTCCATTAACGATTCTTTTAGAACTGGCAGATGCCTTGTGTAGTTAAATGTAATGAGTGTTCTCAATCAAAAAATTGCCAATAACCCATATTTTCAGCGTTTTGTTTAAATTTTTTGTGTTTTATATTCTTTTAAAATCAATGGTTTATATTATATTGGCCGGGAGAATTAAAAAAAAACGAAAAAAAAGCTAAAGAACCTAAAGACTTTGCCGATACCTATTGTTGAGGGGTAATTTACTTTACTTTTAAGAGAGGAGTTAGTTGGGAGTAGTGACCCGACTAATTTGAACTGGAAGGATTTGATGATACCACATCGGCCATTGAATCCCTAGGAGGTAATCTAATGTCTTTATTTGTAAATACTAATGTGTCATCGATCAATGCACAACGTCAGCTTTTTGACGTAAATGATCGCTTAAACACGTCTTTTGAAAGACTATCATCGGGATTCCGTATTAACAGTGCAGCAGATGATGCTGCAGGCTTGCAGATCTCAGATCGTCTAACGTCCCAGGTTGAAGGCTTAAACCAAGCTGTACGTAACGCAAACGATGCGATTTCTTTATCGCAGACTGCAGAGGGTGCACTTAGCGAAGTAACAACGAGTTTGCAGCGTATTAGAACACTTGCTGTTCAATCGCAAAATGGCATTAACAGCTCGGCCGACCGTCAAGCACTTCAAAAAGAAGTATCAGCGCTACGTACCGAGATTTCGCGTATCGCTACTGACACTCAGTTTGGTAACGTTAATATCCTAGACGGCAATTTCTCAGCTAAATTCCTAGTTGGTGCGAACGCAGGACAAACCATTTCAGTAAACTTATCGTCTACTAATCTAGGTTCTATCAGTGGTTTTAGCGCTACAGGTCTTGGAATTACCACCAATAATGTATCTACTGCGGCGGGCGCTTCTGCACTGCTAAGTGATATTGACGCAGCTATCTCTGGTATCGGGGCTGTACGTGCTGACCTTGGTGCACTTCAAAACCGCTTCCAGTCTACTATTCGTAACCTAAGTAATATTAGCGAAAACCTGTCTTCTGCTCGCTCACAAATCCGTGATACAGATTTTGCGGCAGAAACTGCTGAACTAACTAGAAACCAGATTATCCAACAGGCATCTGTTTCAGTACTCAGTCAGGCTAATCAGCGTCCACAAACTGCGCTGTCTTTGCTTGGATAAGCTATACTTTAATTAGTTACCTTAGTTGAGATGTAACGGGTGCTTGCTCAATTTGCGCAAGGGCCCGTTTTGTCGTTTCGGTAAGGAGGTATTACGTGGAAATTCAAAATACCCAAAGTGGCCAAGCTTTTGCATCTACATCTACTGTGGCACCAGTGCGAAATGACTCTCCTCTAACTTCAGAGCAGAGATCAAACCGTAGCGAGCAACAGTCTGGAGATCAAAACCAGTTTGCCAATTCGGTTAAGCAAGTGCAGGTTGAAGCTGCCGCCGTGGGTGAAAAAAATATCTCTCAAGCTTCTGGTGAACAGGTCGATAACAAAGATGTAGAGAGGAACGGCGAACAGCTAGATGAAGCTATCGCTAAAGTTGAGTCATTTCTTAAAGTTCAGAATCGCGACTTAGCGTTTTCCATTGATGAAGAGACAAATCGCTCGGTGGTAACGGTAAAAGATTCACAATCTGGCGATGTTATTAGGCAAATACCTTCAGAAGAAGTATTGAAACTTGCTGAACGCATTCAAGAGTTGCAACAGGATGTTGGGAACAGTGTAGGAGTGTTTATCAACAATCAGGTTTAACGAGGTAAAGTATGACAATTCAGTCTCTAGGTGTGGGCTCAGGCCTGGCACTCGATGATCTTGTACAACAGCTTCTAACTGCAGAACGTCAGCCCAAAGAGGAACGTTTAAACGCGAAGGAAGAGCGTATAGAGGCTGAAATTTCTGGCCTCGGTAAAATTAAATCCAAGCTGTCTGACTTTAAAGATGCCGTTGATGAATTACGCAGTGATAACGGTATTAACGGTCGAGAGCCCACCATCACTAACCCTTCTGAAGATAATGATGTTCTTTCTGCAGAGGCGTCAAACTCTGCATTGCGCGGCAGCTACGAAGTTGTTGTTGAACAGCTTGCTGCTGGAAGTCGAATAACTACCGATGCCGGTGCATTCACATCGAGCAGCGATCCTGTACTTACTTCTGGTACCGGTTCATTGACTTTTGATGTGGGCGGAAGCAAAAGCTTTACCATAGATGTTACCGCTGGCATGTCACTTACCGCGTTGCGCGAAAAAATAAATAATTCTGATGATAACTTTGGTGTTACAGCAAACATTATTGATACCGGAACTGGGGCTGGCCCTCGTTTAGTTTTCTCTTCTAGCGAAACTGGCAATGGAAACGACCTTGTTATCACTAATGATACAGGAGCTGCTGAGCTAGATCGTTTGTCTACGACTGGCGGCACCAACAATATCAGTGCAGCAAATATAGAAAGCGCTAGAAACGCCATCGCATACATTGATGGCATTGAAGTTCAAAGTAGTTCGAACGAATTTGAAAATACAATTCAGAACGTATCCTTTGAGGTGAACGAAGTTTCCCCGAAGGACGCTGCAGGCGACTTTTTAGCAACTAAACTTAGTATCGGTTATGACAAAGAAGGTTTAGATAAAAAAATCAGAGACTTTGTCGATAACTACAATTCACTGATTGATGAAATCAAAACGTTGACCCGATACGGTGAGTCTGAACTTGAAGAAGATGGCGCATTAGCAGGCGATTCTTTATTGCGCGGTATTCAAAGCGGGTTAGCATCTATTGTTGGTGATAACGTGAGTTCTTCTGCTCTAGGTGGACTTTTCCAAATCGGTATTGAATTCGACGATGATGGAAAGTTAGAGATAGGATCTACCGATTTCGGACTGGGGTCCGGTGAAGACCGACTTGAAGAAGCATTAGAAGATAGCTTTGATGAAATCGCAAAGCTGTTCACTGACCCAGATGAGGGTATCGCTACGCGACTATATGAGTTTTCTAAAGAATACACATCTTACAGTGGGTTAATTAGCTTAAGAGAGCGTGCGGCGAAAGACGACCGCGAAGATTTATACGATCAACGCGAGATGCTTGAATTGCGTATGCTGAATTACGAAGAGATACTTCGAGATAAGTATTTGAACCTCGACCAAACCGTCGCACAGTTAAATCAGACTGGCTCTGCGCTGTTAGCGTCGTTGTAACTAAATTAGAGTTGGAGTTTTTATGTCACTCAAAGGTATAAATGCCTATCGCAAGGGTAATCTAAAACAGGATGTAGCAAATGCGGACCCGCATAAGCTTACTTTGATGCTGTTACAGGGGGCACTCGACCGAATCGCGTATGCTAAAGGTGCGATGGAGCGAAAGGAATTAGTGATCAAAGCTGATTACATCTCAAAAGCAAGTGCGATTATCATGCACTTGCGGGATACGCTCGATTTAGAAGTGGGCGGTGAAGTCGCCGAAAATATGTTCGCATTGTATAACTATATGATTGAGCGCTTAAATGACGCACATTTTAATAACGACTTGAATATGTTAGATGAAGTGTCTAGCCTATTAACACCAATCCGAGATGCGTGGGTACAGATTCCTGAAGAAGCGAAACAGGAAGCGTATGAAGCCCAGCGTCAGAAACGACAAGCAGTGTGAAACTACAAGAACTTAACCATTCTCTGACTCCTGAAGCGTTGCAAGATCTAAATGCAAAGATTGTAGCGCTCTTTGACCAAGAACACCCTTCCGATTATGGCGAGTTAAGGGCGTTGCTTTCGGAGCGAGATAGGATTATCAATACCCACTTGACTTCACTTCAAAATGATGAAAATAAAAAGCGACTATTCGCCCAAAAAGAATTGGTTGTGAATCATTCTCTCAAGCATGCGGCGCAAAGTTTGCTGGATTCTTCAAAAGAAGAGATTATTCAGTTTGTTAGAGGGAAAGCTGCAGTTAAAAAATACAAATAGAAGTCATTTAAGTGACCTATCTCGTCTTTTATTTATTTTATGATGCTTTTCACTCTAAGTTAGACTATTAAACGCCCAGTCTTGGTGTCAAAATTTCATATCTCTATGTTTCGAGTATCCTACCAGAATAGGGCTGGGTTTGAATAGAGAGACGCGGGAGTCATATAAAAGATGTTAAAAGATATTAGAATTCACTTGAATGCAGATGAAGAAAAGCAAAGCAAGTTAGAAGCAAAGTCTGCTGAGAGAGCTATTCGGAATTATCGTCGCAATCAAGCCGCATTTAGAGCGTTTGTTCCTAGTCTCGTAAATGAAATTAAGGAAAGCAAATCCCGTAATATATCAATTTTTACAAATCGAAATGGTGAGTTTAACATTGTCGATTATAGCAATGGACATACTCTATACGACCTTGATCCTGAAAGTGAATGTCTTACGCAGTATGCCGAAAAGTCTCTTCATTGTACGTATTGCAGTTTAGAGGAAGATGTAGTTTTGTCATCCGACAAAAACGATATCAATGCTCTCTATACTAGATATCTTTCACAGCCGTCGTTAGTTAATGATATTAATGTTATCGTTGTAATGGGAATCGGCTTAGGGTTTCATATTCAAACACTGATTGAACAGCATAATATAAAGCATCTTGTTATTTATGAGCCTGAGGAACAATATTTTTTAGCGTCTCTGTATGCGTTAGATTGGAAAGCTGTACTAGAGACTGCAAAAAATAAAGGAACATCACTCTATTTTCAGCTAAAAAACGATGGTACGTCGTTAATGAATGATATCGAAGAGCTGAAAACGCATTTTCCTTTAGAGGGATTCTTTTTTTACCGACATTACAACTACATCACATTTAATGTACTCGAAAATGCCTTACTCACATCCAATTGGGTAAAGCTTAACAAAGATGGTATTAGTCGACAGTTGCGAGATTCTCAAGAGGATATTCTCCCTCGATGGAATAAACCGATTCCTATGACGGGGCTGAGTTTGGCTCAAGGTGAAGGGGTTTTTACACGCAATATAGATGTGTTCAAAAGATATGTGCCTAATATCGCAAAAGAGTTCGCTAACTACAAACCAAGCTATTGGTTTCCAGTACAAAATCATGAAGGTGCTGTAAACGTACTTAGTCGAGTATCACTCTCCAACTGGTATAGTGACTCACCGTTTCAGGATGCCAAAATTAATTTCGAAAATTTCAAGGAGTATCCAAATAAAGACGGGTTAGTACTTGGATATAACGGTGTGAAACTTAAACATTATTATCACTTTCAGTTCGTCAAAAAGGCCGAAAAGCTTCTTAAAGAAGCGGGTGATAAAACGAGTAAGCTACCTCAAGAGATAAAGTCGCTTATCCTATTTGGCATCGGGCCTCAATTGGAAACGCTTTTCGACAATAATGAAGTTGAAAAGCTTTTTATTTGCGAACCTAATCGTGATTTATTCAATGCTTCACTTTATCTAATCGATTGGGCGGGTATTCTTAGGCGAATTGATGAGACTGGTGGACGCTTATATATCAATGTAGGTGATGATGGTTCAAATCTATTCAAGGATTTACTGAACCAGTTTTACGCAGTTGGCCCCTATATTCTGGCTAACACGTATTTCTACCAAACTTACAACAATGTAACCATGGAGCACACGATTAGCCAGCTCCGCGAGCAGCTCCAAGTGGTTATCGCAATGGGCGAAAATTTCGACCATGCTCGCTATGGCATCGCACATACCAAGGAAACAATTTGTCGAAAGTATCCGTTACTGATAAGTAAACCTGCGAATAAATTATCACTTGCTGATAAGGATGTCCCAATATTTATTGTCGGAAATGGGCCTTCTCTAGATAGTGCAATTGATAATATTAAATTGCTGAAAGAAAGGGCTATTGTCGTTTCGTGCGGTACAGCGTTAATGCCCTTGTACAAAAATGGAATAGTTCCCGATTTTCACGCAGAGATCGAACAGAATCGCTCCACATTTGATTGGAGTTGCCGAATCGACGACTTTGATTACTTAAAAAAAGTGGATCTTTTATCTTGTAATGGTATTCACCCAGATACATGTGAGCTATTTAGAAATACTTATATTGCTTTTAAAGAAGGCGAATCTTCGACAGTATCATCGTTAAATCTGCTTGGTCAGAAAAATTACGAAGAATTACAGTTTGCTTACCCAACAGTTTCAAACTTTGCAATAAACTTGTTCACGTTACTGGGGTTTCAGCAACTCTATCTATTTGGAATAGATCTTGGTTTTGTACAGCAGGACAAACACCACTCCAAGCAGTCTGGATATTATGATAAACAAGGAAACGAGAAATACAGCTACAAAGAAAGGCACAATACTAATATCGTAGTACCTGGAAACTTTAGGCAAACAGTGTTTACGAAATACGAATTTAAAGTTTCAAAAGCGATAATTGAGCGAACACTTGCGAAAAAACAAATCGATTGCTTTAACACAAGTGATGGAGCGCTAATATTGGGGACTAAACCGCTAAAGGTAGACGATATATTACTGGTTTCGACTGTGACTGACAAAGTGAAAGCGCTTGAAAAAATAAAAACGCAAGCTTTCCAATCTTTGCCTGAAGGCTATAACTTTCTTACTAAATATGACGAATTCTACTTGCAACCTACGTTAGAATCACAGTTGAATGAATTTGTCGAAATTACCAATGATACGTTTGATACAACAGATAGTGCTGAGCGTTACACGGAAGAACTAAAAGAAAAATTGCTTTCATCGTACCAAGAAGGAAAATCGCTACTTTTTTATTATTTATATGGCACAGTCAACTTTGCTAATTCTGCGTTTAGCAAGTTATTGTATTCAGCTGAATCGGAAAGCGATAAAGTTCATCGCCTTAATATGCTACGAGAAGTATGGCTTGATACCTTAAAAGCAATTCAAGGCGCAGTCTCGCAAAAATGCAAAACTTTTGACCATGTATCTACTTTTGTGCCGGAACGTGAAGCAGTTTTTATAAAAGAGCAGAGTCAAAACTTCATTGTGAGATCCATGTTGGAAGATTCTGAAAACCAATATTTAGAAAAGTATGTAAATGCAGTTTCCAAAATAGAGAAAAAGCGATTTGAGACTGATTCTGACAAAAGTGAAATTGCATTACTCTGCGGAACAAAAGAATATGACATAGTTGAAAACTTTCGTGCTAAGAACATCATAGTACAAATAGACGAAGCTACTTCTAGTAAGGATTTAGAAAATCATCTCAATAATCAAGATACTATTTTATTCCATCACCCGGTATTTGATTTTAAACGCGATGTTGATGCTTATTTAAACGGCGAAACTGTCTTCTACCATTCCATAATTAAAGCTTCATGGGCGGTGAAAGCGTGGATTCAGAAAAGCATGGCCCTAGTAATTATTCCAAAGGTCTACTTTGTAGGTGAAAGTAAAGAGATATCAGGTAGTTTGCAGCGTTACACAGAGAAAATATTAAGCATATTCCCAGATGACTTACAATATATTGATTACCCAAACTACATAATGGTTCCGAAAAAAAATACTCAATATAATGATTACATCGTCGATAAGTTAGGTAATAGAGGGGTTGTTTGTATTGGAAAGCCACAGGTGAGTTCGATGTTTTTTGAAGGCGTGAGTAAGCGGGAAGCACTCCAGCAAATTAAGAATAATATTCTGTGGTGGGGATTTGAAAGTGAGTAATGAATTTGTCTAAAGAGGCAACTGCATCCGTTACAGTAAATAGAACGCCACTGGTATCTGTAATTGTTCCGAACTACCGGCACGAAAAGTACTTAGGGAAAAGGCTCAGTACTATTACCGCACAAACTCACAGTAATATCGAGATCATATTACTAGATGATAAAAGTCCGGATAACAGCGCGAGTGTGCTTACTGAATTCGCTTCAGTTTGTGAGAAAGTTGTTGCCCTGCACGTTAATGAGTCAAACTCAGGACAGCCAGTAAAACAGTGGATAAAGGGGGTTTCTCTAGCTAAAGGCGAGTTTGTATGGATAGCTGAGAGCGATGACGAAGCTGAACCTGAACTTATTACCACGTTACTTTCTTTACTAGAAGGTCACCCTTCAGCAGGTATTGCTTACTGCAACAGCAAGATTATTGATGAAAATAGCCGAATGATAGCAAGCTATGATTATTCATCTAGCCTTTACTGCGACCATGGTTTATGGGAGCAAGATTTTCATATGAAGGGTAAAGACTTTGTTGCAGACTACATGGCTTTTCGAAATGTGATACCTAATGTTAGTGCAGTATTGTTTAATTCTTCAGTATTAAAAAAGCACTTGCATGACTGTAATTTCAAGTATTGCGCAGATTGGGAGCTTTACAATAGAATTCTGTTGTCACATGACATTGTTTTCACCAATAAATTATTGAATAAGTTTAGAAGACATGTCCAAACTACGCGTTGGCACAACCATAAGAGCTATGCGATAGAGTTAAAAGAAAAGATAGCTCTATTGAAATCATTAAAAAATGCTATGGCGCCAGATGAAAATGCGAAAAGTAATATCAACTCTTCTTTACGCTTTATTTTTGCAAATAGACACAAATACAAAAGGGTAGAGCGCTTGTGCAGCAAAATCGCAGAACTGCGCAATATCTACATTAAACAGTTATATATATTTGGCGCTAATGATATCGCTGAGCGTGCTGTTGAAGTATCGCTGGCTCTAAATATTACCCCCATCGTCATAGACACATTTAAAGCTGGAAAAATATGCAAGGGAATTAAAATAGTTTCCCTGAATGTCGATAGCTTCGATGCTTCTGATGTAATTGTTATTTGCTCTTTAGGTCATCAAGAGACTATGCAAAGGATACTCGAAGAACGCGGCTTTGAAGGGCGACTGTTGCGCATATAGAGAAAAGTAATGAACAAAAGCACTCTTATTGTTGGATGGAAACAAGAACTTGAGCAGGTTGAAGTTATAGCGAACTCATTAGAAGGTGCACAGGTTATTTTATTTGACGATAAAGGTCTGGTATGGAAACCTTCTAAAGCGATTGACAGTATTGACTTCCTGACTATTAAGCAAGACCAATTCAAACATAGAAACGAAAGTTTAAAAGCACAGTCTGAAATAGCGCTATGGCTTTTCAATAATCCATCATTCGATACGATTTATTTCTCTCGTTACGCTGGTCTTGGTTACTTTGCGAATGTTTTGAATCGAATGGTTGAACGCTGTATGCATTGGAGCGTTCAGTGGTTTGGTTCCAGTTCCATCCAGATGGAATACGCAGATTCAAAACGCTTTCTCGACCAAAATGGAGTGCTACTAACTTACCTTGAAAAGCATCAAGAAAGAAAGAAAACGCCACTGAGAGATGAACATACGAATATCTCGATACGCGATGTTTCGGTTATTATTCCTTTTCATAATCGCATTGAATATTTACCGTTAACGCTTTCTTCGGTGGCTCAGCAAGGTAAAGGTATTGAAGTCGTTATTGTCAATGATGCAAGTTCAAGCAGTGAACGGAATAAGTTGACGAAACTTGTTAAAGATCCACGTTTTTACAATCTTGAGATTAAAATCGTTGATAGCAAAACCCCTCTAGGTGCTTCCAATGCGAGAAACAAAGGTGTAGCAAACACAAATCGTGATTACATATTTTTTCTTGATGATGATGACATTCTTGTGCAAGACGCGCTTCGCCTATGTTGCGATGCCCTAGGAAGAGACAACGCTGATGTTGTTACTGTTGCGTTTAGTTTCTTTGATGGTGACGGCATGCCTGATTTTACGAAAGATAAAGGTTCGCTAATTCAATTTCATGATGCAAAGGATTGGACGTCAGCCTTGTTATACAACTGTGTAGGCGGTATTAGCGCACTATATCGCAAAGGTATTTTCGAGCAAGCCAATGGTTTTGAGTGTGGAAAGTTTGCCGGAGAAGAAGACTGGCAGCTTTTATTAAAGCTTTCATTTGCAGGTAAGAATATCGTTAATATACCTTTACCACTTTTATGGTATCGAAATACGCCGTTAAGCCTAAGTAAAAAAATGTTACGTTATGAGAGCAGGCAGCAACTTTTCGCTCTGTATAACAAAGTCTTACCCGAATCTTTAGCTGTCTTGCCTGAGTTCGTTACCTCTACGCAGCATAGGCAAAAATCTGTATCTGATGAAATCGCTATGTTGGGGTGGAAATTATATCCTTATCGAGATAGACCTATGTACGTTTATGGTGGGGGCGAATTAGGGCGTAGTGTATTAACGTTTCTGCAAAAGCTTGAACCTTCGATATATATAGAGCTGGTGATCGACAGAAATGCCGCATTTATAGATGAAATAATGGGATACAAAGTGGTCACATTAAATGAATGTCGCTTTAAAGTTAATGCAGTAGTCATTATTGCCTCGTTGAGTTTTGTTGATGAAATCGCAGCACAACTTCCATCTTCTGTAAGTCATATTATAAAGTTAAATAAGTAGGAATAATTATGAATGACAGGCCTTTTCTGAGCTATGTTCTACCCACTAGAGATAGGCCACAACTACTAAAAAAGTGCCTTCAATATCTAAAGGCACAACAAGGAGATAATTTTGAAGTAATTGTCTCTGACAATAGCATTCTTAAACCCTGTAAAGACGTTGTTGCTCCCTTTCTAATCGATAAAAAGTTTAAATATTTTAGACCGCAAGAGCCCCTATCAATGCCCGATAATTGGGACTTTGCAATTGAAAAAGCACAAGGCCAGTACATTACGGTTATCAATGAAAAATTTCTTTTTCACCCAAGTGCAACCTCTGTTCTGCAATCGCTAGCTAATGAATTTTCAGCTCCTGATATTATGTCATGGCAGTATGAGCATTTTGCGATGTCTGATGGTAAAGGCCAGCGAGGGACATATCACCCTCTTATAAAACCTGTGAAACCATCGGTTTATAGTGCGCTTGACGAGCTGAAGCGAAGGTTTGATTTCATTGAGCCTTTGTTTGGGCGCTCGACACAGGAAAAGATTAGCTTTGGTAAAATTTATTCAGGTGCAGTAAGCCGAAAAATTGTAGAAAAAATAAAGCTGCACTACGGGCGTGTATTCGTGCCAATGAGTCCTGATTTTACCTCTATGGTATGTGCGTTAAACTTCGGCGAAAAATGTTTGGATGTTGGACGTAGCTTAATGATGGTGGTAGCGGGAGATAACATTTCAAATGGAGAAAGCACAAAAGTATCTCTCCCCGCAGCAAAGCGATTTTTAAAAGAGACAACGCATGATTTCTCTCAGTACATATCACAATTAGTTGTACCCGGTTTTTGGCTGGGGCATAACATATTTATCGCAACAGATTACGCATCTATAAAAAGAATGTACTCTACAGGTAATCTTAGTGACGTGAAGCTAAATATACCCGCGGCGCTTGGTTGGGCAATACTTGAGTTCGATCAAGTTACTGACTGGGGAGATGAAGAACCTGCGCATTTCAAAAGTATTTTGGATGATTTTTACACATCGCTTACAGAAGAAGAGAAAGCAATAACAGACAGCATAATTGAAAATAATGAGAAAATTCGTCAGCCAAGTCCCAGAGAGATCTATCACTCAGGGCTGGCAAAAAGCGATATCTATATACCCGATATTTCCCCAGAAGAACTTGCTCTATATCATTGGGAAAAGCAGCTCGCGCTTCCAAGAAAACCAGTGTCCACTAGTCTTCAGCATCTAGATGATGCAATGAATTTTTACATTCGCTATACCGATTCTTCAGTGCGACTGCTTGAATTATAAAGTAAGGATAATGATTGAAAAAGCTGTGAAGGTACCGCTTGTTAAGTTCAATTTGGTATTACCCGGTAACTCAAATTGCAGGCAGTTAGGTTGCTCTCGCTAAGTTGCTAAATCAACAAATAGCGTACTTGTCGTGTCGAAAAGTAAGATAAAATCTGAAGGGGGGGAGTGCAGGATCAAGTAAATTTCTGTTCTTTTCGCTTCGCTTGCTTGTATATGAAAGCATTTAAATCTTAACTATCATGGAAGTTTCTGCTGTCACTAAAAATTCACGATAGTGTTGGCGCTGTCGACTATTCATGATCAGGATATAGAAGCAAGCATATAAGGAGCTTCATTCGGCAATTAAGTGGGCTATGAAATTTGATGTCCCGCTAATTCATTTATATATGGTTTTTTATAAGGTCAGGCATTATAGGCCTGATGATTGCTTTAATTTTGTATATACTTCAGGGTCATAAAAAGACAAATTAGCAAAATACACAAAGGCTTAATTATGAAAGCAGTAATCTTGGCAGGTGGTTTGGGTACTCGAATTAGTGAAGAGTCGCACTTACGTCCAAAGCCCATGATAGAAATTGGCGGTAAGCCAATACTGTGGCACATAATGAAAATATACTCTCATTATGGAATTAATGACTTTGTGATCTGCCTTGGCTATAAAGGCTACGTCATCAAGGAGTATTTCGCTAATTATTTTCTTCATTCGTCTGATGTTACCTTCGATATGCGCTCGAATAATATGGAAGTGCACGAAAAGCATGCCGAACCTTGGCGCGTGACTTTGGTGGATACAGGCGAGTCGAGTATGACTGGCGGTCGGCTACTTCGAGTACGAAATTACCTTGATGATGAGACTTTCTGTTTCACCTATGGAGACGGTGTTGCGGATATTAATATAGTTCAAGCAATCAGTGCACATAGAACATCGGGGAAAACTGCTACGGTTACTGCGATTCAGCCGCCTGGAAGATATGGTGCACTCGACATCCACGGTGATGTGGTTAATCGTTTCAAAGAGAAGCCAGCTGGCGATGGCGCATGGATAAACGGTGGTTTTTTTGTATTAGAGCCAAATGTATTCGATTATCTGGCGTCTGACGAAGATAGCTTTGAAGATAGGCCTCTAATGGAATTGGCGAAAAATGGTCAGCTTAATGCGTATCGCCATCATGGTTTTTGGCAAGCAATGGATACGTTGAGAGATAAAAATCAGCTAGAGTCGCTGTGGAAGCGGCCCAATCCGCCATGGAAAAAATGGTGAGTTATATGTTTAACAATTGCTTCGCAGGAAAACGTGTACTCATTACTGGCAATACTGGGTTTAAAGGGAGTTGGCTAACGCTGTGGTTACAGTCTTTGGGTGCTGAAGTAATCGGGTATGCTTTAGACCCAGAGACTACACCTTCTCATTGGAACTTACTTGAGCTTGACGCAAGTCATATAAGCGCAGATGTTAGAAATGAACAAATGTTAAGAAGAGTTATAGAGAATACATCTCCTCATCTTATATTCCATCTAGCTGCTCAGCCTCTTGTTAGAGCTTCTTACAAAGAACCTATATACACATGGGCAACGAATGTTATGGGGACGGCTAACTTGCTTAACGCATCTCGTGATGTAAATAGTTTGCTTGGAATTGTGATTATCACCACCGACAAGATTTATAGCAACCCAGAGACTGGTGTGCCATTTAAAGAAAACGAGCCGATAGGAGCAGGGGACCCTTATAGTTCATCTAAAGCCGCTTGTGAGCTCGTCGTAGAAAGTTTTAGTAAAAGCTTCTTTGCCGATAAATCGCCGATCATTGCGAGCTGTAGAGCGGGTAACGTTATTGGGGGGGGAGACTGGGCTACAGATCGACTGATTCCAGATATTGTTAAATCAATGGTAAAAGGCTATCCACTAGAGATTCGATATCCTAAAGCAGTGAGGCCTTGGCAACATGTTCTCGATTCACTCTCAGGCTATTTGTGTTTGGCTCAAAAGATGGTTGAAGGAGACAAACGTGCTTGTGGTGCTTGGAATTTTGGTCCGCATATTCAAGACAACTTCAGCGTTGAAAGCATTTTAACTACCATGAAATTGTTTTGGCCTGAATTGATGTGGAATGTGTCGCAGAGTGAGCCCCTACATGAAGCAACTCTGCTCAGACTGGATTGTGAGAAAGCGAAATCACAACTTCAATGGCAGCCTGTTTGGGACTTCGGTGATACTGCTCGACACACTGCTGTGTGGTATCAAAATTATTATGCAAGTGGTTATGTTTCGTCTAAAGAGCAGTTAGAGCAATACCAGCAAGATGCGCACGAGAAAGGAGTTGTTTGGGCGTGCAGTTGAAAAGCATTCAAAAGCCTATCAAGGGGGTACTAGAGGTTTTGAGCCCTAGGTTCAGTGATGAGCGTGGTAGTTTTAGTCGCTGGTTCTGTACTAATCAGCTTGGTAACTACATTGAAAACCTCCCATTTCTACAAATAAATCACTCTGAGAACTTTTTAAAAGGAACCGTAAGGGGACTTCATTATCAATTGGGACCGCAAAGAGAGTACAAAATAGTGCGTTGTATTCGAGGGCGGGTTCTCGATGTGGTGGTTGACTTGCGTACAATATCAGAATCATTTTTACAATGCACATCAGTAGAACTTTGCGCAGCTAAAAACAATGCTCTCATCATCCCTCCTGGGTGCGCTCATGGCTTTCAAGTACTCGAGCATGACTCTCAGCTTCTCTACTTACACACTGCCGAATACATGCCCGAATACGAAGGTGGAGTTCATCCGAACGATCCGAGATTAAACATTCAATGGCCATTGCCGATAACTGAATTATCGGCCAGAGATAAAGGCCTGCCTGAATTATCTGAACATTTTAAGGGTTTGTCATTGTGAAGTGTCGCCATTGTAATCATTCACTATCGCTTTCGTTTGTCGACTTAGGCGTCATGCCTCCATCAAATGCGTATATTAGTTGTGAATCCGATTTTCAGAAAGAAGCCTCACTCCCACTGAATATCTTAGTGTGTGATAAATGTTGGTTAGTTCAGACTGAGGATTTTACAAGAGCAGATGAGCTTTTCACTGACGATTATGCTTATTTGTCTTCTACATCATCTTCATGGGTTGAGCACGCGAAGCAATTTGTTGAAGATCTTGTAGAAAACCGCAACCTTAATGCTGAAAGTTTTGTGTTAGAGCTTGCTGCAAACGATGGTTACCTTCTTCAGCATGTAGTAGAAAAAGGCATCCCTTGCTTGGGGATAGAACCTACTTCTGTAGCTGCAGAAATAGCAAAAAGTAAGGGAATAGAAATACAAGAATGCTTTTTTGGGTTAGAACAAGCTAATCGCCTGTTAGTTGATTACCCTAAAGCTGATGCCATTATTGGAAACAATGTTCTTGCTCATGTACCTGATATAAATGACTTTGTAAGTGGCATTGCAACTATGCTAGCTAAGACCGGCGTAGTAAGCTTGGAATTTCCTCATTTGCTGAATCTGATTAAATTCAAACAGTTCGACACCATATATCATGAGCATTTTTCTTACCTTTCTCTTATCGCTGTCAGCAATATTCTCGCTTCAGCTGGGTTAGAGGTTATCAGTGTCGAGAAACTTCCCACGCACGGCGGCAGCTTAAGAGTATGGGCACAGCATAGTGATCACAGTTTGAAAGTTAGTCAGAATGTGTTTGACGTTTTAGAAGAAGAACGAGAATTCGGCATGTGTCTTCACGAAACCTATCAGAACTTTACGCTTTCGGTAGATGTCATTTCGCAAGGTTTAAAAGCATTTCTGCAGACAGTTAAAGAAAGCAACAAAACAATTGTTGCGTATGGTGCGGCGGCAAAGGGAAATACATTACTTAACTATGCAGGTATTGATGTGTCGGATATTCCAGTAGTATTCGACGCGGCTGATTCAAAGCAGGGGAAGTTTATGCCAGCAAGCCATATTCCCATACTTCCTCCTAGTGAGCTCAAACGCTTCTCTCCAGACTATGTCTTGATCTTACCTTGGAACATCGCACCAGAAATAATTGCTGTGGTGAAACCACAAGTGCCAGAAACGTGTAAATTCGTAACAGCAATTCCCGAATTGAGCATCATATGAAAGTCTTAGTGACAGGTGCTAGTGGCTTTATTGGTAACGCAGTTTTAAAAGAGCTCAATAACCAACGCATTTCTTTTGTAGCTATTGGCCGCTCATGTCCCGAAGGTATTGCTGAGAAAAATTTCATTTCAGTCGATTTATCGAAACAAACTATAGCCAGTTTAACGCAAGTGCTAAAGAAAGCTGAATGCACGCATCTGCTTCACTTGGCGTGGTTTGTAGAGCCAAATCAGTTTTGGGAATCACAAGAGAATATTGATTGGGTGGCTTACTCACTAACTTTGTTTCGGGCGTTTCAAGCTTCGGGGGGAAATGTAATTGTAGGTACAGGGAGTTGTGCTGAATATGGAAACTCAAAGGAGATTCTAAGCGAAACATTTGATGAAGGTACGCCTAGCTCGCTTTATGGCACAGCTAAGCTTTCGCTACGAAATATTGCTGCCTCATGGGCTGAAAAACACAATATTAACTTTCGTTGGGCGAGAATTTTTTTTGCGTATGGCCCAGGAATGCCTAATTCTAAACTGATTCCGTCTTTAATACGCTGTTTAGTTTGCTCTGCCCCAGTATTCTCGGTAAATGCGTTAGATAAGCGCGACTTCATTTACATTGACGATATTGCTAGAGCAATACTGTGTTTATTGAAGACCACCAGAAATGGCACATTTAACGTGTGTAATGAAGCAGCGCATTCTGTTTTTGATATTTTAGACTCGCTTCAAGCGCTAACTGGTTTTGATGCAACTGCAATTAAAAATATCGCCAATAAGCATACGCTAAATTTGCCGATAGTAGGACGTAACGAATCTTTAAAAGAAATAGGTTGGCAGTCTAACTACGATTTAACCTCAGGGTTACAACAAATGGTAACTGCAAATAAATTACCTGCAGCAGGAATATAAAATGAAAATCACGATCGATACAGATGAAAAGACGTTAAGTACACTAGATGGTGATACGACCAAAACGTTACCACTTTATTCGAAAGAAGCATTTGAAACGCTCTCAAAATATTGGGTAAAAGTGGGGTGGAATCAAAAATATGTCTATACCTTTAGCTGGTTTGGTCGCCCTGTTATTCAACTTCCTGAAGACATGATACGCATGCAGGAAGTTATTTATAAGCTTCAGCCTGATATAATTATCGAAACAGGCGTAGCACATGGTGGTTCACTAGTGTTCTACGCAAGCTTAATGCAGGCAATGGATAAAGGACGCGTAATAGGCATCGATATCGAGATTCGCCCTCATAATAGAACGGCGTTAGAAGCTCATCCATTGTTTCATCGTATAGAGTTAGTTGAAGGTAGTTCTACTGACAAAAATATTGTTGCTGACGTTAAAGGAATGGTAAAAGCGAATGAGACAGTATTGGTAATACTTGATTCTAATCATACTTACGAACATGTATTTAACGAGCTTAAATCTTATTCTAGCCTTGTTCCTGTCGGATCTTACATTGTGGCGACAGATGGCGTCATGCAGGATTTAAGTGACGTACCACGAGGAGAGCCAAGCTGGGAGCTTGATAACCCAACTCGTGCAGCGGCAGACTTCGTGAAAATAGATGAGCGCTTTGAAATAGTTCAACCTGAGTGGCCGTTTAACGAAAGTGAACTCACCGACAACATAACCCACTGGCCGGGGGCGTGGCTTAAACGCACAAAATAAAAATTAACTTATTACTAACGTTACATGTTCCCTTTAAAAGAATGGCTATTAAAGGGGGCATGTGAAGGCGATTGGTTATTGAAATTGGCGTTAACGCCTAAATTTTTCGTTCAAAAATAAATTGAAAATCAGTCAATGCCCATAGCGGAAAAATCGATATCTGTGTAAGGTTTGCATAGCATATCAACGTGGCGACGGTGCTCTGTTGTGAACAGCTCCCCTCTGCCAATAATCGCTTTATTTTTCCTTGTGAACACATTTTTTGTGTAAATACTGTCCGTAGATGTGGGAAAAGCACTCCTTGGTAGTTCGCTGAAATCTAGTATGCTTTCAAATATATCGTCGGGCCTCTGTAGCAAGTCTTCATATCTCACAACGAGAAAATTTTCGCCCATCGCTTTTTGGGCGTGGCTCCACCCTACCCAGAAATTAATATACCACGGTGCTACGTTGTAAATAAGAAAATCCAATTTCTCACTCTGTTTCAATGCAGCCCATTGATTTCTATCAATATAAAACATGGGCTTTACCGTCGTCTCGTTGTCTAAATGATCTCTTAGACTTATCAACATGTCATAAAGGTTTCTGGTTTGAAAGACAACTTTTGCATTTATTGCAGTTAGAAGCTCTAAAATATATGACGAAAAAACACAATGTTGATGGTCGGTGAAAATATCGTGTTCCAAAGCTTCAAGCCTTATCAACTCCGATAAAAAAAAGTCCTGCGCTCTATTTCCTCCCCCGACAGTCATCGAAGGTGTTTTCCAGCCTCGGGTACGAAGAAATGGGCCAACAGACTGTGCTATCCAAGTAGAGCCGCTTTTAGGTGACGCAACGTGGAAAATGAATTTTTTACCGGCCTGCCTTCTTAATTCAGTAATGGCACTGTCATAAGAAAGCGTTATTGCAATAGTTCTTATCTCATCAGCACTTAAGTGAGATACATCTAGCAAGTTTCTTGTTGTAAGTGCCTGCTTTTTATCAGTAAGGCTGTCGATAATTTCTTGTATAAACATGATTCTTTTTCCTTAAAGCGAAGCGCTACTTGATTCGATTTTTTCTTGCAACGTCTTTGATTTAGCTGATGAGTCATAGAACGCTTTATATTTAACATTACCCACTACCCCTCTGCTATAGCGAAGTTCGGGCCTGATGGGCTCTATATCTAAGCTATTGAACAAAATTAGTCTCATATGAATTTTAAGGCTCAAGTCCAGGCATTCGGTTGTATTCATCCCGTAACCTTCGTTAGAAATTGTAGATATGCCCAACACGTGTCTATTCGAAGTTCGTTGTGTCATTTTATCAAAAAGTGGCGAAAATTAAGTGCTTATCACCAAAGCTCTATTTCCTGTATCGGCACAACTACAGTAACCCTTAACGAAATGGTCTCTATAGTTTTATTACAATGAGTCGATACAAACCTTTGCTGCAAGAGTTTATGTGTTTACTATGTGTTATTGAAGTAGGTAGTGTTTTTAAGTTTTTTAATTAGTTTGGTCACTTTAAGAGAAATGCTTAGATTTCCAGTTGTTGACAATGCTGATTACTAATTTGACGTACTCCTTCTTATTTACTGCTAATTTAGAGGTGATTAAAAAATGATAAATGTCGCTTTTTGTATTGATGACAATTTCGCCCCTTATTTAGCGGTGAGCGTTGCCAGTCTAATTAAAAATACTGACTCGCATGTGGCTGTTAACGTTATTGGTAATTTATCTGATGAAGTAAAACAGGCTCTCAGTATGCTAAGAAGTGATAAGGCTGAGATAACTTTTGTTTCTTATGATGAAGGTATCACTCGAGGCGAACTTAGTGAACGCTATCAGGGGCGTTTAAACGGCATCACTTTTGTCCGCTATGCTCTTGCTGAAATATTGTCACAGCTGGATAAAGTCATTTATCTCGATGCAGATATTCTTGTTACAGGTGATATTAAGGCACTTTGGGAACAGTCTCTTGGCTCCAACACAGTTGGTGTCGTCGAAGATCATTCCTTAATGTCTCAAAACAGACCCGAAACAATAGAACTTTTCTCTCAAACTTATTTCAACGCGGGGGTTATGTTAATTGATTTAGTTAGGTGGCGTGAAAACGATACGTTTCGACATTTGACGCGAGTTCATAGGTCCAAAAAAGAATGGGAATACAATGATCAAGATGTGTTAAATAAGGTGCTTGATGGGCAGGCACAGTATTTAAATTCAAAGTTTAACTCGCAGACTTATACGTTAATGCATACAGATGTCGAATCGCCTGTTGTGGTGCATTTTACTGGTCAAGAAAAGCCTTGGCACCTTTCGTCAATACATCCGTTTACAGAGCAATATAGGGCCTTTTTTGAAAAGGTACCTTTTCAAAATAATACTCTGTCACTGTTTCTTGATAAAGAAGATATTGCAATTATCGAAACACTTAAAAAAACGTTTACTACAGGTGGTCAAATTGTTATTTGGGGCGCAGGGGCACGAGGAAGACGACTTATCAAAGCAATTGAGCAAAAGTTACCCCACATTGTTATCAAACAGGTTGTAGACAGTCATTTATCGGGAAAGTGTTTTTCTTTTTCAATTCAGCATCCTGAGAAGATGATGACTGAAGACATTGGAGCAGTAGTTGTTGCTACGCTCCCACAGAAACAAGACATTACAAACTTACTACGCAATAAAGCGTTAGCTGTAATATAGGGATTTACATGTTTTATCTTTTTCCATTTGGAGATGCGCTCAAAAACGAGGGCATTATTATCTTCGGCAGCGGCTCTATTGGCCAGTCATTCCAAAGGCAATTACAAATAACGCAGTTCACTAACACCATATACGTTACAGATAAAAAAATAACGACAGCAAAGCAAGAAGGAGTAATCAGGTTTATTCCAGAAAATGATTTGCTCCTGCTGCCAGAATACCCAATAGTCATAGCGTCTTTCAAATTTGGTGATGAGATAGAGCGGCACTTAAAAAAGAAAGGTGTTGATGCTAAGAGAATTATTAAACTCAAAACCAAGTATGTGATGGAAGAGGGGCAATGTGATCCCCACACTTTTGACTGGAATGAGTACTACAATAACGCGGAAGGTCATAATGAAGTACAGTTCCATACTTACCTTGAGCCTCTGATGCAAAAATACAGTTTCGACTTGTCTCAAGCGGTTGATTTTGCATGCGGTAAAGGCCGGATTACTGACTTATTAAGTGGTGAATGTCAGTCGCTTATATGTGTAGACACAAGTAAAGATGCAATCAGGCATTGTGCCGAAAGGTTTAAAAATAAAAAAAATGTGGAATGTCGAGTTAGTGAACCTGAAAAAATCCCAGTAGACTGCGACAGCGTAAGTTTCTTATATAGTTGGGATGCTATGGTACACTTTGATTATAGGAGCGTTGATTACTTATTAAGTGAGTTTTCTCGCATACTGAAAGTTGGCGGCTATGCTGTATTGCACCATTCAAATGCTCGAGACCATGGCTCTTTTAAGGCAGACAAAAATTGGAGAAGAAACCCTCACTGTCGCAGTGAATTTAACGCCGAAGACATGCGTCATATTTGCAGCAAAGTTGGCTTTATAGTGAAAGAGCAGCAGATTGTAGATTGGGGAGTAAAAGAACTAGACTGTATTTCAGTAATTAAAAAACTGTAGCGCGTTCGGTCCAGTGAAAATGGTGCTAATAGGCTGATGTAAGCATAAGGCCAATAACTAGGTTTTACATTAGCCGTTTATCTCTGCCGTAAGCTTCTCGACAATAAATTCAACGTCTTCCAACGTTAATTCAGGAAATAATGGCAACGTAATTGCCTGCCTGTAATATGTTTCTGCATTTGGAAAATCGCCCATTTTAAATCCCAGTTTCTTATAATAGGGCTGTATGTGAATGGGGATATAGTGTAAATGTGCAAAAACGCCTTGTTCCCGCAGATTCTTTATCAAATCTGAATGTTGCTTATTCGTTAAAGATTCTACACGCGCTACGTACAAGTGATAGCTAGAGTAACTATCACCTCTTTGTTGTAAAGGCTTAATGCAGGAAAATACGCTAAGTAAATTGTCGTAGTATTTCGCTAGTGCATTCCGCTTTTCTAAAAAGCCCGGCAATTTTTTTAGCTGACTCAATCCAAGCGCAGCTTCTACGTCAGTCATACGATAATTAAAGCCCAATGCTATCTGTTGATAATACCAAGGACCATGACTGTCCTCAGTCATCTTCTCTGGATCATTGGTTATGCCGTGACTGCGCAACATACGCATCTTTTCAGCCCATTCACTGTTATTTGTAAGTGCCATTCCCCCCTCCATAGTGGTAATAATCTTTACCGGGTGGAAACTAAACACACAAATATCTGAGAATTCGCAGCTGCCTACGAATTTCTCCTGGTATTTTGCGCCTACTGCATGTGATGCATCTTCAATAACAAAGAAGCCATATTGCTTTGAAAGTGCACGAATTTCTTTCATATCGCAGGGCTGACCAGCAAAATGAACGGGAATAACCACCTTTGGTAAGGCGTTGGTGGATTCAGCTAGGGCAAGTTTGTTTCGTAAAGCATCAACGCACATGTTACCGGTGTGAAGGTCAATATCTACAAAATCGACCTTGGCACCACAGTAGAGCGCGCAGTTTGACGAAGCAACAAATGAGTTCGGAGATGTCCATACTCTATCGCCTTCACTCACACCTAGTGCAAGGCAAGCAATGTGTAGAGCAGACGTAGCGCTATTAACTGCAATCCCAAAATTAGCGCCACAATAATCAGCAAGAGCGGTTTCAAATTTAGGAATAGCCGGGCCTTGCGTTAACCAATTTGATGTTAAGGTTTCGACAACAGCTTTTACATCATCTTCATCTAGGTGTTGTCGCCCATAAGGAATCACTATTGAGCTTCCTCGTTGAACTTCTTTATTTCTTCAATACTAAGGAAATGTTCGTTAGTGTCTGAAACGTACTCGAAACCCGACTCTACAAGTTTTCCCTGTTCGCTAAGTGCGTTGCTAGTAAAGTTATTACTTCGGTGGAAAAACTTAATAGCTGGGGCAATTACAAAGTGATCATCGAATTCAAATGTGTGCAGAGACATGTCGCCAGGGCACATCATTTCATGAAGCTTTTCACCTGGACGAATCCCTACATATTTGATTGGAATATTCGGTGCCATTGCAGTCGCGAGGTCAGTAATTCGAATAGATGGGATTTTCGGTACGAAAATCTCACCACCTAACATGCGCTCAAAGTTTTTAAGCACAAAATCGACGCCCTGTTGAAGAGTAATCCAAAAACGGGTCATGTCTTTGTGCGTAACAGGAATATGATCGCTGTTTTCCGCTATCAACTTATTGAAAAAGGGCACAACAGAACCACGAGAGCCAACCACATTGCCGTAACGCACTACAGAAAATCGAGATGCACCAGCGCCAACAATATTATTGGCTGCAACGAACAATTTATCTGAAGCTAATTTGGTAGCACCGTATAAATTAACCGGGTTAGCGGCTTTGTCTGTAGACAACGCAATAACTTTTTCAACGTTATTATCAATGGCAGCGTTAATTACATTTTCGGCACCATCGATATTCGTACGAATACATTCGGTAGGGTTGTACTCAGCGGCAGGGACTTGCTTCATCGCCGCTGCGTGTATTACGAAGTCAACACCTTGCATGGCGCGATTAAGACGTTCTCTATCACGAACATCGCCAATAAAATATCTCATGCACGGCGCGTGAAATTTTTGCTGCATTTCGAACTGTTTGAGTTCGTCGCGTGAGTAGATGATTAAGCGCTTTGGTTTGTATCTCGCTAACAGAGTCTCAGTGTACTTATGGCCAAATGAACCCGTTCCACCTGTTATGAGAATCGATTTTCCATCGAACATAGCTTGCTCGCTGTTTTTATGGTTATAAACACAATATATCATGTGTCGGCATTTTTGCCATAAAGCTTTAGAATCTATGCGCTTAGGTGAGGATTATTAGTCCTAAAGGTGTAGATTTCTTCGTGTTTAGGTAGAACTTGTTGTTTATCAGCAGGTAGGTTAAGCATTGATTTTATTTTATTAAATATGCTGGGATGCCGCCTAATAAAGTTCAAAGACTGAGGGCTGGAAGTTCATTTAGGTTTTGTATTGTAAACTTTGCATCAAAACCTGGTTTTGCAGGTGCGTTTTTGTGAACCCCAGTTAGCACCCTAACAGTCGGCATTCCAAGTTTATTTAAATTAACGAAGTCTTTTGCTGGGTTGTCACCAATGTAAACCATTTCGTGCCACTGACATTGTTCTGCTTGTTTAATCTTTTCAAAGCAGTAAGTAGAAGGTTTAGCATGTTGCACTCCAAAGCGGTGAGTGACAAACACGCGCTTGAAGTAGTGCGCTATGTTGAGTGCTTCCACTTTCTTACTTTGTACTACTTTATTTCCGTCAGTTACGAGGTAAAGCGGCTTTGGCAAACGTTCTAGCAACGTTAGGTGATTGTCGGGCAAAGTCAAAGTGGGCTGGTGTAAGCGATATGCTGAAACGCATGCACGTACATTTTTCTTATTGACTGCTATGCCATGGTTAGCTAAGTAATCATTGAAAATTCGGCCACGACCATTTCGATCAAGCAGAGTAACTAATTCTTGAAAGCCACTTCGCTTATCAACGTTCCAGGTTTTTTCCACAAATGAGGCAACCGCTGCAAGGCCAGACTCTACGTATTGGCGCTCATCATAAAGGGTATCATCTAGGTCGAAGATATAAATCATAGGTAATAGTCGGTAGCAGCTCTAATCTGCGTTATTTTATGAGATGCGAGATCTACGGGCAACGAATCGATATCTACACCTATACTCTCACACAAGCTCCAATAAAGACTATCAACACCCGCCTTGATCCCTAATGTTGAAGCGCCTCCAAATCGTGAATTACATTCAATGATGTGAAGTGCTCCATCATTTATGATGCCCTGTAATACAACGGGGCCAGACAGCGCTAGTTTGGAAAGTGCCTGTGTCACCTGTGCTGTAAAAGGGCAATTCGGTAAAGTATAAGTAATTTGGGATTCACCATTAACAACTAGGTCTCGCACACGGCACACGGCCGCTTTAACCAAATGATCTTTTGTCAGCCAAGCGTCTACGCTAATTTCTTGACCTGCCTTGAATAATTGAAAAATAGGGGAGGACAGACCTCTAGCGTGCTGGACTGCGTCGTTTTCGTTTAGATTAAGGCCAACTGCTTTACTACCCGCACCAAAACGTTCTTTGACCACATAATGCAATGACTGAGTGTCCTGAACAACCGTTTTCACCTCTTCGATACTTTCGAATGAAGGGATGATAAAAGGAATACTGCATTGGCCGAATCTTAATTTATCTAAACAAAGCTCAATTGCACTTTCATTAGAAATAAGTACGTGAATGTTAGCGCTTTTTAGGTCGTTTTTTAGCCTTGCCCAAAAAAGTAGTTCGCCGTCTCTACTTGGGAGAACATGAGTAATGCTTCGATGCTTGAGTTGGGCAATAATCTCATCTGCGTTTTCTTGTTTTGTGGGTGGCATTTGCCAAAAAACATCGCAAAAGTGTCGTGTGAGTACTTGGCTACTTAAATCTCCCGCCGTAACTATGCCTTTGTTATCGATACGCTTAACAGCGCATTGAAGCGCTTTCAATAGTGGAACTTTATTGCTGGCACTTGAAAGTAATACGTTCACGTTAATTTGACACCTTAACTATCACGCTCATTCACAAAGCGTGCGTTTTTGCACGCTTATACCTGTTCTAGGTGCTGACATCGATGCTCTTCTATTTTCGTATTCCGTAATTTGTGTCGTCTTTTTGGGCGTTTGCCAATGTCCGTACATAAAAGTGAGAAAGCCTTCTGCATCGAATGGGGCAAGAAAGGTTTCACCTAAAAACTCGATTGGCTCGTAACTGTCGAAATGTGTAGCAGGGGCAAAAAACAGCCCCCCCGAGGACAAGAGTTCAGATAGACCATTTATCGACTCTCTGCGCTGTATACTTATATCAAAAGGAACTAATTGGGTGTGTGATAAATTACTAAACTCTAGGTTGATGCAACAGTCTATGTTGTTGACCGTGATAATGACGATATTCCATTTTACGTCATAGTTTGTGTTTAATAATTTATAAAGCTCAGGTAGCGATGACTGTAACCTTTCGTAATTGTCTTTATCTACAGCTAAATCTATATCGTCATCCCAAGGAATGAGCCCTTTATTTCTCACAGCACCTAATAAAGTTCCAGAATCTAGACACGCTGAAATGTTGTGGGAAGCGAAGTATCGATTTAGCGTACGCATTACAGACTGGGCAAAGGCTAACGTTTCATTGTCTTCGAAAGGCAGGGCAGCTTTTACCGACTGCTTACTCGGTACAATGATATTCGACTCATCAATACCCATTTCTTGGGTAAGCTGGGAATAAATTTGATCAACCCACTGACTGGTGATAATTATGCTGTCGACATCGTGAGTATTGATATCTGCGGGTGCAATGATGGGATAACCCATAAAACGAGTTCCGTGTTTCGCACTATCGTTATCCGTGAATGCCACGACTTCTATATCTGGGTGATTAGAAACGTAGTTTTCTCCGGCCTTACTTGCACCAAACAGAATGGCTCTCATCTCACAGTAGCTCCCAATTCATAGGGGTACCTTTTGGTGCGTCGCGCTTGATTTGCTTCCCAAGCAAAAGGGGAAGGTATTTGGGAGGCAGTCCAAGTCCTGGACGAACAGAGCGTAAATTCTCCGCATTTAATGTATCGCCGGCTTTCATATCTTTGGCAATGTATAAAGAGCGTCGGTGTACCAACGAGGCCTTTTCTCGCTCGGTGGCGCCATAACTCACCTTGCCAATTGCTACCGCTGCTCGCGCCGTTTCCTCGACAAGCAGCTTAATTTCATGGGGTTCAAGAGAAAATTCTGCGTCAACCTCTCCGCCGTTTCTGTCTAAAACAAAATGCTTTTCAATGACTGTTGCGCCAAGTGCCACCGCAGCGACAGCTACCCCCACCCCCGGTGTATGGTCGGAAAGTCCAACATGACAGTCGAAAAGTTCGCTCAAATGAGGAATTGTCTTTAAGTTGGCGTCTACCGGGTTTGCTGGGTAATTACTGGTGCACTTAAGTAATATGATGTCATTACACCCATTGGAACGGAGTACTTCAACAGACTCGGCTATTTCTGCCTGGCTAGCCATGCCTGTAGAGACAATAACGGGTTTCCCTGTCTTTGCTACAGCCGCTAGGATAGCGTGGTCAGTATTTTCAAAAGACGCTACTTTGTAACAAGGAGGATTCAATGTTTCTAGGAAGTCGACAGCGGTTAAATCGAAGGGCGTGCTAAATGCCAATAGGCCTTTCTCTTTGGCATAGTCGAATAGCTCCTTATGCCATTCCCAAGGCGTCATTGCCTCTTTGTAGAGGTTATACAAAGAGTTTCCTTTCCATAGACTATTTGGGTCTTCAATAAAAAATTCGCCTTCATGACAATCCAAAGTGATCGTGTCTGGCGTATAGGTTTGCAATTTTATGGCATGTGCGCCAGCTTCTGCAGCTGCATCAATGAGTCGGTAGGCTTTTTCTAATGATTGTCCATGATTTCCAGACATTTCTGCGATGATAAAGGGAGCGAGACCCGGACCAATTTGAATATCACCGATTGTGATTGGTTTCATGACTACCTCGTAACAATGTTCAATATAGTATCCATTACAAAAGATGGATTTTTGTTTGCGCTCACCAAAGATACCGCGTTGTTTGCTAGTTTACGCATTTCTTGCGGGGAATTTATCGCAAATTCAACGGCCTTGCTAATATCTTCATTTGTGACCTCGTCACATGCTCCTAGCCACAAACAGCAATGCCGTTCGTGCAAGCACCGCGTCGTTTCAACTTGATTATCAGCCAATGTGATAATTATGCCCGCTACCCCCGATGCCGCGCGCTCCCAGTGCATCGAACCTCCAGCGCCAATCATTGTATTGGCGGCTTTCATAAGCTCGGATATGTGACCGCAAGCGACGTGAAGCTTCGCGTTAGGTAGGCGTTCAACTTTTGCTTTAAGCGCACTAACGCCGGAATAAGCCGCTCCGACAACAATATCGGCTGAAAAAGTTAAAGACTTTAATTCAATCAAAACATCAACGACTCGCTCTGTTAAATTCATAGGATCGCTGCCGCCGAAGCAGACCAGAAAATGATTGTCATTTCTAGGCATTGGTGGTGCGTGGTAAAACTCATTTCTCAAAATAGCGAACTCGGGTCCCAAGAGTTTTTGGCAATGAGGAGGGACAAGCTGATCATATCGGAATTCAAAGTCCTCAAAGAGGTTTTGGTCTAAAATCACATCACAGTCGTGCTGGCGGTTAGCTAAATCGTCAATGACAACAATATGTTTGCAGCGACTGCGCATTACTTTACTAAACGAAGCTGATAGCTGATAGTGGTCGACTATAAGCATGTCGATAGGCTCATCGTTCATATCATCAAGAAGCGCTATACAGTGAGCAGCATGAGAGGCTTGCTCTGCTTCATTTAAGACTGCCGAAGCATTACCTGCCCGTTCGCCTTTATGAAGCGAGGGCGTGGTCAATGTTGTAATTCCAGCACGCTGTATCTGTTGTTGTAGAGTTGAAGGCAACGCACAACAAAGGAATGTTACGTTGTATGAGGGAAGTAATTGTGTAGCCAAGGTTAAGCAACGCATAACGTGGCCGAGTCCTATTTGCGCTGTACCATCGACCCTAAAAACAATCCTCACTTTACGCTTTCGCTCTGCAAAAGCTTGTAAAGCAGTTCAGCTCTAACCCAATCTTCAGGTGTATCAATGTCTTGCACTAGGTGGTCTGGCATTACTACCATTTTAGAGTTGGCACCGAAAATACGTTTGGTCGTATCAAGCCAGGTTTTTTGATGGCCCCAATACAACTGTCCTGCATCATGGAAGGCTGGTGGTAAATCCTGTGAGCGCTGAGTAATGCCAAACTCGTCAAAAGGTTTTACGCCGCCATTTTCGGTTTGTAATATCGCCCGTTGAATTGGAAATGAGAATCTTGCCGCTGTAAATACGTAGTCTGTATTGTCAGCGTTCATTAGCATTTCATAACAAGAATTAATTAAAGAAGTGGCTAGAAGAGGCGATGTTGCATATACACAGGCGCAATAATTTATATCCCAGCCTTTTTCTAACAGAGTGCTCAGTGCATGGCGAACCACAGGACTAGTGCCTGTGTAATCATCTGCCAATTCTGCAGGTCTCATGAATGGCACCTCAGCGCCATAATCTTTTGCTACGTTCGCAATAGATTCATCATCTGTTGAAACCACTACTTTGTCTACATAGGGGCTTGCCAACGCATTTTCTATTGCATGGGCAACCATAGGTTTACCGCAAAACGGTTTTATATTTTTTTTAGGAATGCGTTTGCTTCCGCCCCTTGCGGGGATTATGGCTACGTTCATTTACTTTTTCCGTTCAAAAGAAGGCTAGCTCGAATCTGACAGCGAGCTCAAAGCCGCTGCATCAACGCATTTAAATGCTCTGTTAGACTTTGTAATTGGCGAATTTTTTCGTTTTGAATTTCGCTGATAACGGTTTTTAGTTCAGTAGTAGAGACATCTTGTGTGCGCGGTAGATACACAACTTTAACGATATCTTGCAGATCATCGAACTTTCCAATCCAGTCATCACCCATTGCGAATATGTCAGCGCCTTCTCGCTCAAGGTCTTCTCGTTTCTGTTCCCAACAGTTTTCTTGAAAGACGTCATCGACATAACGGCAGGAGAGCAAAATTTCCTTTCTGTCTTCATAAGGTATGACTACGTTTTTACCCTTTACCGTATTGAATTCATCAGAGGACAAGCCAACCACTAGCCTATCGCCTAAGCTGTGTAATCGCTTTAAAAGCCTTACATGCCCTATATGGAAAAGGTCGAAGGTGCCGTACGTCACCACAGTAGTCATAGCATTAATCTCTGAAAATAAACAAATTGTACACCCATAACTTATCGGCAAGTCAAACTATTCCATGAGCGTATAGATTTGTTCGTAAAGGTATCGACTATCATACAAATGGCTGACTACATTTTGCTCAGCTTTCTGCTAAACTTAATGAGTTACATATTTTAGGAAAGCATCATGCAAGTTAATAGTTCAACGTCCTCACTTCTCAGCCAAGTGCAAGAGAAGCAAGAATCCTTGATGGAAAAGCTTGCCAGTGGTAAGAAAATTAACGATGCAACTGACGGCGCAGCAGCCCAGCAAATCATCGACCGGTTAACTTCAGAAGTAGAAGGCAACCGGCAGGCTATTAATAACGTTTACGACGGAATTTCGGTGGCGCAGGTGGCAGAGGGTGGTTTAGGTAGCATCAATGACGATGTAAACCGCATTCGCGAACTTACCTTACAATCTGGTAATGGTGTTTTGAGCAGTGGCGATCGCCGTGCTATCCAATCTGAAATAACACAGCTACAAGAGAATATCTCTCAAACTATTGAGCAGACGAATTTCGCCGGCAAGCCGTTACTATCTGCAAATGGCTCACTTGAATTCCAATCAGATTCAAGTGCGGGTCAATCAATTAGCGTCAATACACAGGATGTTGCTGCTCAATTAAACGATGTGTTGTCTATCGATATTACGTCGGGAACCAGCATTGAAGATGCGCTAGGTGCAACTGATGCAGCAATTGAAACGCTCGGTAACGCGCGAGGCGATTTAGGTGCTACCCAAAACCGTTTCGAAAGTGCGGCGCGTTCTCTTACTCAAGCTAATGTGAACACCGCTGAAGCGCGTAGCCGCATACAAGATCTTGATTTTGCTCAAGCTGTGTCACAGCAGGCGTCAAACGATGTGCTTGGTCAAGCGGCGCTAACCGTTCAAGCGCAAGCGAATCAGCAGCAAAGTCAGGTTTTATCACTGTTGAGTTAAACCGACATACATTAATTTTGCTAAAATTAATCGAAAGAAGCAGGGTAACCTGCTTTTTTTATTGATACATTTCCGAAAACAGCGGTTGCGCTCCGATCTTTTGTCGTTACAATTTATAAATGCGCTAAACTGTAAATAATAACAAAGCGTTCTCGGGGAATTGATGAAGAACATTTTGCTGGTTAGTGACAACCAGGAACTTATTCAAAACTTGGAAACTATCGTTACCTTCATGGGAGAATCGTGTCAATCGCGAGGCTTTAGTGATTGCGAACGGTATTTGCAAGATAGTGGAGCTGATGCTGTTCTTATAGAGCACATATCGCCAGCCGTAGTCAGTGGACTGGTTGAGAAGTTTCCTCACATACCATTTGTAGCATTGGTTGAAAATAATAGCCAAGCATCAGCAGGTTGTAATCTCGTTAGCGTTATTGCAACGCCATTAACCTATCCCGTTTTGACCCAAGCTATCCATCGTTGCCAAGAATACTCAAGGCGCAAACCGAGCTTATCTCGTACATCGGGTACAAAGACGCGACTATTTAGAAGCCTTGTTGGTAAAAGTGAACAAATACAAATTGTTCGTCGACTAGTAGAACAAGTTGCACCTACTGATGCCACTGTCTTAATTTTAGGTGAATCTGGAACGGGTAAAGAGGTCGTTGCACGTAACGTTCACTTCTTATCTGAACGCAAAGACGGGCCATTTATTCCGGTAAACTGCGGTGCAATTCCTGGCGAACTGCTGGAAAGCGAGCTGTTTGGTCACGAAAAAGGCGCGTTTACTGGCGCAATTAGCGCGCGTAAAGGCCGTTTTGAGTTAGCTGAAGGCGGTACGTTGTTTCTGGATGAAATCGGCGATATGCCGCTTCAGATGCAGGTTAAATTATTGCGCGTGTTGCAAGAGCGTACCTTTGAGCGCGTTGGCGGCAACAAGCCCCTTCAGTGTAACGTACGCATTATCGCTGCGACGCACCGCAACCTTGAAACAATGATCAGTGAAGACAAGTTCCGTGAAGACTTGTATTACCGACTCAACGTATTCCCAATTGATAGCCCTGCACTTAGACAAAGAAAAGACGATATCCCTTTACTACTCCAAGAGCTAAATAGTCGTATCCAAGGCGATGGGGTGGAAGGTGTGCGCTTTACCGAGCAAGCGATTGCCTCGTTAATGGAGCACGAATGGGCGGGTAACGTTCGTGAGTTGTCTAACTTGGTTGAACGCCTAACAATCCTTTATCCTGGTCAAATCGTTGATATCGCCGATTTGCCTGAGAAATATCAATACGGTGATGTACAGGCTTACGAGCCTGATTATCCAGAAGAAATTCTTGAGCGTGAAGCATTCAATGCACTTTTTGCTGAAGCGGCCGCGCAAGAGCCAGAAGAAGACCTTAACGAGCAAAGCCACGAGGGTTTGAACGGAATGGTTTCTTCGTCTTTACCTGAGGAAGGGGTTAATCTCAAAGAGTACCTTTCTGAGTTGGAAGTAAATCTCATTCGACAAGCGTTAGACAATCAAGATTGGGTGGTGGCTCGAGCTGCCGACAAACTCGGAATGCGTAGAACAACGCTTGTTGAGAAAATGCGGAAATACGATATTCAGCGCACTGAAGAAGCGTAATGTCAGGTAATTGACGTTACGCTTTTCTTTTAAATTCTTCTCTATCTAGTTGATAAATAAGCCAATGATGAATTGGCACATCTTCTGCTTTATCTAAGCCATAGTTTAACAGCGTCTGCAATTTGACGAGGGTAATATGGCTTTTGACAGCACACCACAATCTACTGAGTACTCAGCATCAAGCTATGCGTTAGATAGTATTGATAATGCGATATCTCATGATGAATACCATCCCTCGAGCAGTGACGACATTGCGTCTCTGCGGTTGCAGGCGAGTCGACTTGAGCACTTACTTCAGGTAATGCCTGCGGGCGTTATCGTTATAGACGGCAAAGGGATCGTGCGCCAGGCCAACGAACAAGCGAAGGCCCTTTTGGGTGAACCGCTAGAAGAGGAAGTGTGGCGAAGTATTATCACGCGCTCATTCAAGCCTCGCGCTGATGACGGTCATGAAGTATCACTTGTTGACGGTCGCCGAGTGAAGCTTTCTATCACGCCGTTAGAAAATGAGCCTGGGCAATTAATTGTCATTACCGACTTGACTGAAACGCGGCAGCTGCAAGCACGCGTGAGTCATATGCAGCGCCTGTCTTCTTTGGGAAAAATGGTAGCATCTTTGGCTCATCAAATTCGCACGCCTCTTTCTGCAGCCATGCTTTATGCGTCTAACTTAACGCGCAAAGGCTTAGGACAAGAAGCACAAACTCAATTTGCAAACAAGCTAACTGACAGGCTTAAAGAGCTAGAGAGTCAGGTTAACGACATGCTGCTTTTCGCTAAGTCAGGGGAAGAACAAGTGGTCAGCCAAATTAGCTTGGGAGAGTTGTTTACTTCAATTGAAGGCAGACAACGTATCTATAACCGGTAATCTTACGGCACTTCAAGGTGCACTATTAAACCTTATCCACAACGCGAGCCAAGTTACTCCGAAAGGGGAGTGCGTGCACGTAGAAACCTCAGTGTCTGGTCAACGTCTGCATGTGGCCATTATTGATAAAGGTCCTGGAGTACCGGATAAACTCAAAAACAAAATTTTTGAACCGTTTTTCACAACTAAAACTCATGGCACGGGCCTTGGACTGGCGGTTGTTAAATCAGTAGTAAACGCTCACAACGGTTTGCTTAGCGTATCAGATATGCCAGAAGGTGGAGCGTGCTTTAGCGTGTCATTGCCGTGTGCCGTGAACGCTCAATCTTCACAAACATTGACTCATGTTGCGTAAGTCATAGGAGAGAATAATGTCTAAAACTACCATTTTAATTGTTGAAGATGACGCGGGATTACGCGAAGCACTCCTAGACACCCTTTTGTTAGGCAACTACGAAGTTGTTGCCGCTGACTGTGCTGAAGAAGCGTTAATGGTGCTGTCTTCGCGCCCAGTCGACTTAGTGGTTAGCGATATCCAAATGGGTGAAATGAGCGGTTTAACGCTACTTAAAAGTATTAAAGCCAAGTACCCCAATATGCCGGTTTTATTGATGACGGCCTATGCCACCATCGACGATGCCGTTCAGGCAATGCGCGATGGCGCAACAGATTATCTATCCAAACCTTTCGCGCCAGAAGTGTTGCTCAATTTAGTGGGGCGTTACGCGCCTGCGCAAAAAATAGAGTCACGCACGCCAATAGTTGCAGACCCTTCAAGCTTAAAGTTGCTTGAGCTTTCTCGCAAGGTCGCGAAGTCAGATGCTACTGTGATGGTAATGGGACCAAGCGGTTCGGGTAAAGAAGTGCTGTCTCGCTATATTCACGATCAGTCGCCGCGCAGTGATGCGCCATTTATCGCCATCAACTGTGCAGCCATACCAGAGAACATGCTAGAAGCGACCTTGTTTGGTTATGAAAAAGGTGCTTTCACCGGCGCAATCCAAGCTTGCCCGGGTAAATTTGAACAAGCCCAAGACGGTACGCTGTTACTTGATGAAATTACCGAAATGGATTTGGCACTTCAGGCGAAACTGTTGCGCGTGTTACAAGAGCGTGAAGTAGAGCGTCTTGGCGGACGTAAAACCGTTAAGCTCAACGTCCGCGTTATTGCTACAAGTAACCGAGATTTGAGAAAAGCAGTGGATGCGGGAGAGTTCAGAGAAGATTTGTACTACCGCTTAAATGTATTCCCTATCGAGTGGCGCCCGCTATCTGAACGTCCGGGTGATATAGTCCCTCTTGCCGAACATCTGGTACAGCGTCATGCTAGTTCTCAAGGGCTGGGTACTATCAGGTTAAGCGCAGCAGCGCGCAATAAGCTTTCACAATACAGCTGGCCTGGGAACGTTCGCGAACTAGAAAACGTGGTTCAACGGGCGCTTATTTTATGCGAACACAATGAAATCGACGCCAGCGATTTAATGATTGATGAAGACATGACTGCACCTGTTGAAACACTGCAAGAGCATGTTGAAGAAAATAGGCTAGGGTCTGAGCTGCGCTACCAAGAACATCAAATTATCCTCGATACGTTGGTGTCGTGTAACGGCAAGCGTAAAGATGTGGCAGAAAAGCTCGGCATTAGTCCAAGAACCCTTCGTTACAAATTAGCGCGCATGCGCGAAGACGGTATTGAAGTGCCCGCATAAGGTCGCTTTCTACACTTTCGGTTTCCTCGTCCTTATCCGTCGCCTCTGTAGTAAAGAAGGCGGCGGTTTTTTGTTGCTCTCACTAAGTCAAACGCCATAAATTTGGCTAACCTTCTTATTTTTAATTTATCCTGTTGATATATATGGCTTTTTAAAGTTGGCAAGCCCTTTGCTAAATCCCCTCTATACATAAGTTATACGCCGATGTTCAGGCGGTCTCGAAAAAGCACTAGGAGTGGTTATGGACGTTAAAGCCAATAGTTTGTATCAAGAAATGCAGAACATGATTGGGCAAACTCGTCTTCAAGTTAATGAGCCTCAACAGCAGCCGCTTAGTGAAGTTAATAGCTCGGCAAGTGATTTCTCGACCATGCTTAAGAATGCGGTAGATGGTGTAAATGGCATGCAGCTCGAATCAAAAGATGCTCAGCAGCGCTTTGAAATGGGCGACCCTAGCTTAAGCTTAGCTCAAGTTATGTTGACAAAAGAAAAGGCGGGTATTGCTTTTGAAGCCACTGTTCAAGTACGTAATAAAGTTCTTGAAGCCTATAAAACAATAATGAATATGCCGGTGTAGGTGGAGTAGGTTATGGCTGAAGCAACAGGTACAAACCTTACGGTTCCTGATCAGAATCAAACCGTGGACAATGAGCCAGAAAACAAATCTGGTTTTATGGACACCTTAGGAAGCGCTGACATGATGCGCCAAATGGCCCTTGTGGTCGTTTTGGTAATCTGCGTAGCCATCGCTATTTTTATTCTTATTTGGTCGCAAGAACCTGATTACCGCCCCCTTGCGAAAATGGAAACCCAAGAGCTTATTGAAACCCTCGATTATATGGACGCCAACCAAATCGACTATAAGCTTGAAGGCAATATTGTTTACGTAAGAAGTGACGAATTCCAAAATATTCGTTTAGGCATGACCCGCCAAGGGTTAACTAAGGCCTCTGATGCCGGTACCGATATCATTATGCAGGATATGGGTTTTGGTGTAAGCCAGCGTGTTGAGATGGAACGTTTAAAACACGCCCGCGAGCAACAAATCGCGGCTACCATCGAAGATATCGCAAGTATTCAAAAAGCCCGTGTCTTGCTAGCTATGCCTAAAGAGAACGTTTTTGCGCGAAGAGAGAAGAAAGCGTCGGCAACCGTTGTGCTAACGGCTAAGCGCGGTGCGGTAATTGCAGGTGAAGAAGTTGATGCTGTTGTCGATATCGTGGCGTCTGCGGTGCAAAACATGGAGCCGTCTAAAGTAACGGTGACAGACAGCAATGGCCGTCTGCTTAACTCAGGCTCTCAAGATTCTATGAGTGCCCGCGCCAGAAAAGAATACGAAATTGAGCGCCAGCGCGAGCAAGAGTATTTAGAAAAAATTGACGCTATATTGATTCCAGTATTGGGCATTGGTAACTACACAGCACAAGCTGACGTAACCATGGACTTTACAGCTATGGAACAAACACAGCGTAGCTACAACCCTGATTTACCTGCGGTTCGCAGTGAAATGATCATGGAAGAAAACAGCGTAGGTGGTGGTGTTGGTGGTATTCCTGGCGCACTGTCTAATCAACCTCCGCTAGACTCTAATATTCCAGAAAATGCAGTGGGCGGTAGTCAGCAAACTATGCCTGGTCGCACAGCGAAAGAATCAACACGTAACTACGAACTTGATACCACTATTAGTCATACTAAGAAACAAACCGGGGTTATTCGCAGATTAAGTGTGTCTGTCGCGGTAGACTATACCCAAGTTGCGGGTGAAGATGGCGCGATGACGCCAACACCGCGCAAGCAAGAAGAAATCCTAAACATTCGTCGACTTTTACAGGGCGGCATTGGCTTCGATGTTACTCGTGGTGACTCCTTAGAAGTTGTTAGCGTACCCTTTACCCGTATGGATGCAGGTGAAATTGAAGATGCGCCTATTTGGGAACAACCCGGCTTTCTACCAATTCTTAAGCTAGTTGTTGGTGGTTTAGTTATAATAGTGCTTATCATCTTCGTAATTCGACCTATGCTTCGTCGTCTTATTAATCCTGACGAGTCTAACGACGCCGATGATTTTGATGCAGATGAAGGTTTAGACTTAGGCGATGACACGATCAGCATGCTGACGTCTGATTTTGATGAAGGCCAGGTAGGCTTTGCACCAGACGGCTCACTTATGCTGCCTGATCTACATAAAGACGAAGATGTACTTAAAGCCGTACGCGCCCTTGTGGCCAACGAACCTGAATTATCAGCCCAAGTAGTGAAGGGCTGGTTAATGCAAGACGAGTAGTGAGATAAGATTATGGCTGAAGAACTTGCCAATGTTGACGAGCCGTCATACGACGTCAGTAAATTAGAAGGCGTAGAAAAAGCGGCCATCTTGCTGCTGAGCTTGTCTGAAGAAGATGCCGCGCAGATATTAAAACACTTAGAGCCTAAACAAGTGCAAAAACTCGGTACTGAAATGGCGAAAGTGGATGATATGACGCAAACCAAAATTACCGCGGTTCATAAACATTTTATTGAAGAAATTCAGAACTACAGCACCATTGGTTTCCAAAGCCAAGACTTCGTTAAACGTGCGCTAACGGCCGCGTTAGGTGAAGATAAGGCGGCAAACCTTATTGATCAAATCCTGATGGGAAGCGGTGCAAAAGGCCTCGACTCATTGAAGTGGATGGATTCTAAGCAAGTAGCGAGCATTATTCGCAACGAGCACCCGCAGATTCAAACTATCGTGTTGTCTTACTTAGAGCCTGAACAAAGTGCTGAAATATTGGCGCAGTTCCCGGAAAAGGTTCGACTCGACTTGCTAATGCGTATTGCAAATCTAGAGGAAGTGCAGCCGGCTGCACTACAAGAGCTGAACGAAATCATGGAGAAACAGTTCGCAGGTCAAGCGGGTACACAAGCTGCCAAAATGGGCGGCTTGAAGTCTGCGGCGAACATCATGAACTATCTAGATACTGCGATAGAAGGCCAGTTGATGGATGCTATTCGCGAGCAAGACGAAGAAATGAGTCAGCAAATCCAAGACCTGATGTTTGTATTCGACAACTTAGTCGATGTAGACGACAAGGGGATCCAGGCCATACTGCGCGAAGTACAGCAAGACGCGCTGCTTAAAGCGATTAAAGGTGCTGACGAAGAGCTTAAAGATAAAATTATGCGCAACATGTCTAAGCGTGCTGCTGAAATGCTTAATGATGACTTGGAAGCGCTTGGCCCCGTGCGTATTAGTGAAGTGGAAACAGCGCAGAAAGAGATCCTTTCTGTTGCCCGTCGACTTTCTGACTCTGGTGAAATCATGCTTGGTGGTGGCGGTGGCGAAGAGTTCTTATAAGAACGCTAATCCCGTCACTTATTTAGCCTAGGTAAACATATGACTGCCAAAAAAAGTTTCAGCGAAAACGAAGTAAATGAAGCTAAAAAGTGGGACCTACCCTTCGTTGACGATCCTACTGCACCGAGAGACGACGAGCCGACTAACGCGTTAAATAAACGTTCTGACTGGAAGTACGAGCCGCCTGAAGTTGAGGAAGAGATCAAGCCGCCTACCGCTGAAGAAATAGAAGCTATACGTCAGGCTGCTTATGATGAAGGTTATCAGGAAGGCAAAGAAAAAGGTTTTGAAGAAGGGAAAGCGCAAGGCCTTGAGGCGGGTTTGGCTGAAGGGAAGGAGCAGGGGCATAACGAAGGGCTTGAGCAAGGGCTAGAAGAAGGCCGCCAGCAAATGGCTACTCAAGCTGAAGTATGGCAAATGCTCGCCGACAAGCTTCATGATCCGCTTTCGCAAGCCAACGATGCAACCCGTGACCAATTAGTAAAACTCGCCGTAACTCTCGCAAAAGCAGTTATTAAAACAGAGGTGAGCACTAACCAACAGGTTATATTGCAAGCGTTAAGCGAAGGTATTAAGGCGCTGCCAATTAATCAAGCTGACTATCAAATTCATATGAATCCTGAGGATATTGAATTGGTAAAAGTGCATTTTGGTGAAGAGGAAATTACCAAAAAAGGCTGGAATTTGGTTGAAGCTCCAGCGATGGAACGCGGTGGCTGCGATATCACGACTGCGCAAAACGCGGTTGATGTGTCGATTGAGCGCCGATGCCGCGACGTTATTGATAAATTTCTACTAAACCAAGGTTTGTCAGATGACTAGCCCTTGGCATACCCATTTTGAATCACTTACTAAACAAGTGACATCGCCACCTGTTGTAGCGGCAGGAAAATTAGTCCGAGGCATAGGGTTAACCCTTGAAGCGGTGGGTTGCCAGCTGCCGGTGGGCAGTCAATGTTTAGTGCAAACCATCGAAGGCGAGATAGAAGCTGAAGTAGTAGGCTTTGGCGATGATATTACTTACTTAATGCCCACTGAAGCGGTTCGCGGTATTGTACCGGGAAGTCGCGTGATGCCGTTAAACCGACAAAGTGGTTTGCCGGTGGGCATGGGACTACTAGGTCGTGTAGTAGACGGCAATGGTCAGCCCCTTGACGGTCTGGGCGAAATTAATGCCGAAGCCCGTGCACCAACGACACGTCCTCCCATGAACCCGCTTATTCGCCGGCCAATCAATACCCCTATGGATGTTGGCGTACGTGCCATCAATGCATTAAATACGGTTGGCGTAGGCCAGCGTATGGGGCTTTTCGCAGGAAGTGGTGTGGGTAAAAGCGTACTGCTTGGCATGATGACCCGGGGCTGTGAAGCCGATGTGGTCGTGGTTGGGCTCGTTGGTGAGCGTGGCCGAGAAGTAAAAGAGTTTATCCACGAAATACTGACAGAAGAAGAACGCCAACGGGCGGTTGTTGTTGCAGCCCCAGCTGATACATCGCCACTTATGCGATTGAAAGGATGTGAGACTGCGGTAACGATTGCTGAATACTTTCGCGATAAAGGCATGAAGGTGTTGTTGCTGATCGATTCGTTAACTCGCTATGCCATGGCGCAGCGTGAGATTGCATTAGCTGTGGGTGAGCCACCAGCCACAAAAGGCTATCCGCCTTCGGTGTTTGCTCGGCTGCCCGCACTAGTAGAACGTGCAGGCAACGGCAGCGAACGGCAAGGCTCTATTACGGCTTTTTATACGGTGCTGACCGAAGGTGACGATTTACAAGACCCCATTGCTGATGCAGCCCGCGCTATCTTAGATGGTCATGTGGTCTTGTCGCGTGCACTTGCTGACAGCGGTCATTACCCCGCTATCGATATTGAGGCGTCAATAAGCCGTGTAATGCCTATGGTCGTGAGCGAAGAGCATCAACTGATGGCGCGCCGTATTCGTCAGGTTTATTCAAACTACAAACAAAACCAAGATCTTATTTCTATAGGTGCATACGCAAAGGGATCTGACCCACGTATTGATTTAGCTATCCGCGCGGAACCCGCAATTAATGCTTTCTTACAACAAGGAATGAAGCAGGTATTACCTTACGACGAAAGCTTAGAGGGCATGGCTGCATTGGCGAAAGGCTTGGGGCAAGGCTAATGTGTATTGCCGCAGATAAAATGTGGTTATTGCTTATCACACTCTCATCCACGGTTTTTAAGGTAGCGCATAATGTCTAAACAACTAGAACGTTTAGCCGAGTTCGAGTGCGAAAAAGAGCAGCGAGAAGCCCGCTTCTATCAGCAGGCTCAACTGAACGTTAATCAGCAAAAGCAAAAGCTAACTAGTCTTGAGCAGTACCGCATTGACTACATAAAAGGTATTCAACAAACCGGTAAAGCGGGTGTTACCGCCACCTATTATCAGCAGCATTTATCCTTTGTTGGAAAGTTGGATAAAGCGTGTGAACAGCAGATGCAGGTGATTGCCCGTGCGCAGATGGCAGCGGACCAACGCAAGCAAATGTGGTTAAAGCAGCAGCAAAAAGTTAAAGCTGTTACTTTGTTGCTAGATAAAAAGAAGTTAGCAGTTCAGAAAAAAGAAGCAAAAGCCGAGCAGGCAATGATGGACGAGTTTGCTACCCAACGATTCTTCAGAGCAAAACGCTCACCATTCTGATAATTAGTCGAGCCCCTGTCACTTTGGCTCGACCCTTGCAAAACTCTATACAAATTGTATCAGCGCGACGTAATTACTTTGCAATGGCAATTACGGTTAACCACCTTTTCTTTGTTTTTCTATACATAGTGTAGCGTGAGAAACTCAGTGAAAAAGACCAAAGATCGTAATGCAAAACAATAGCTAAACACGCTATCCAAGTAAGACTAAGTGATTGTAATGTAAGTAAGCGTTGATGGGGTTGCGATGAACTTGCTTCGAGTTTTGTTACGAAAAGCCAAGTGGATTTCTCGCATCATATTACGTCTTCTTGATGAAGAACGAATTAAATGTAGGACGGTAGGACAATATGCAACAAGTTGCCGCACATAAAACAGACATTGCCGCATTACCTTTTTCTGCTTCTGGTACGGCTAAAGCCGTTGGAACAGGAATTGGCAGCCAGCAAGAGACGGGCAGTGAAAATAACCAAGCATTTAATCGACTTTATCAAGAAGCGAAATCAAGCAAGCCAGATTTCGTTCTGAATGACAAAGAAACGCTGAACTCTCAATCGCGCGTGACAAATCGATCTAACAGCACGTCTGCTAATTCATCAGTTTCTAGTGAAACGATGAAAAACGGCAAAGACCGCGACGCGGGGCATACGGATTTACCTGCACGTGACGAAGTGACAGATATTCCAGCTGAGTCTGAAGCTGCCAATCATAATGCGAATCTAGAAGAAAACGAAACGCTTGGAACACAAGAGGTTGCACAAGACTCAGCAACAACGCAGCCCACAACTGACGGTGAAGAAAATACCAATTTGGCCATTGATGATGCTGAAGGTGCCGTGGAGCAAAAAGGCGTAACCGACACTCAGTTTGTGATTGGCGAAGGTGGCAAGAAAGATACCGAAGCTGGCGTTATCACCTCACCTGGCACGCCAGACGGAAAGCCTAGTAAAGATGATGGTGAGCAAGACTGGGTTGCATATGTCGAGACCATAGCCAACCGTTTTGGAAAAGGTGATGAGTCTTTAAGTAATGCAGACACCAGACAAGACAAAAGCATCTCTGAAGTGGCAGATGAAACAGTTGATGTGGTTTCTGTTAAAGAAGGCGGAAAGCTTTGGAAGCTTCCGGAGGATGTGGACGCTAGCGATGTGCCATCTGTTATGGCTCAATTGTTGTCACAACTTAGCATTTACAATGACGGTGAAATAGCTAATGAATCCTTGTCATCTGAGGCGCAGCAGACACTCAGCGCGTTAACTTCACTTCTTCTTGGCGCCAGTTCGGACAACCAACAAAGTGGAAGCGATAGCGATGCGAACAATGTGCTTTCAAATGCTCTAGCTGATATTAATGCTAGTTCAGACAATAAAGCACAGAGTGACAACGAGCTTTCAACGTTAATAGCTAAGCTCATGCAGACTGAGAACACAGAAAGTTCAGAACAAGGGTTCGTAGCGGATGCTAAAGCCGAAAGCGCACTTAGCGGAATGTTAGAAACGTTAAACGGCGAATCTGAAAGCGGCAAAAAATCCGCAGATGAATCACTTGTGTTAAGTCTACTAGCAGATGAGCTAAACGATGTGCAGACAGGTTCTCTTGATGACAATCTCGCCCAAGCTCAAGAATTACTGGCTGAATTAACCTCAGAGGCAGCTGTTGCGGGCAGCGTGGCGGCAAATGCAGCAACTTCAAGCGCCTCTAAGTTAACGCCGTCTGATGAGCTACCTAAAGTTGAAGGTAGCAGCGAGTCAACCAAGGTACTTGATTCTTTAAGCGCCACAGAAATTTCAAGCGACCTGCTTACAGCGATAAGTGAGCTATCGCCGCAACGCGCGCAAAAGGCGACGGAAGCGTTTGCAGAGCGTGTAGTCGCGGCTATGCCTAGCGGTGGGCAGCAACAAGCGGTGAAAGCTAACATTATCGCTGGTATTAATGAGTTCCAGCAACAAGTGCAGCAAGGTAGGGAGCCAGGCATTGATTTGTCAGCTATTGTGGCCGATGCAGCAAAAGATGCCGCCCTAAGCGCTGATGTGGTTGCTTCGATGACTGCGAGAGTGGACAGTCAAGCCAGTCAATTTTTAAATTTGATGACGCAAACCCAAGCAAGTGCTCAACATGCTATTGCGGGATTGGTCAATCAAACTGAATCGGTAATACAGGAGAATTCTCAGCTTCGCGCTGAAGCGTCAAAAACTCAACAAGCGTTTGAAGGTTTTGATAAAGCGGTGAATATTCACAAGAGCGATGGTCAGCAGCAGCTTGGCGAAAAAATTCGCTGGATGGTTAATGCACGAAATACCATGGCTGAAATTCGCTTGGACCCGCCTGAACTTGGCAGTATGCAAGTGAGAGTAAATGTGGCGGGCGACGCTGCTAGCGTGAGCTTTGTAGTGCAGTCGCAACAAGCCAAAGAGGCACTGGCTGACGCTATGCCTAAATTACGGGATATGCTTTCACAACAAGGTATCGAATTAGGCGATGCTCAAGTGAGGAAAGATAATTCCTCAGGTCAAGATAATGGCCAGCAACTTGCAGGAGATAGTCACCAAGGTCAGGGAGCCGGAAATCGTGGAGAAAATGACGGTTTAGACGACACAGATGGTATGCGTGTTATAGAGCAATCGATTTCGCGTGCGGACAAGGGCGGCATAGACTTTTACGCGTAGGCTTACTTCGCGCAAATAATTACCAATAGGTCGCATAGAGAGAATACTTAAACGCTGCTATGTTTGGAGTTAAGAGGGAACAAGCAATAAGAGATACTGACTGGGAATTGAGAGCGGTAAAACGCGTAAATTAACAGTGCTCATATTGCCGAACTCAAATAATGGCATTGCCATTTTTGACGGAACCTTGATAATACGTTTTTTCCGAGCATTACTGACGAGTTACACATGGCTGATGAAGAATTACAAGTAGAAGAAGGCGGTAAAAAGAAAGGCAAAATGATGTTGATCATCATTATCGCTGTGGTTCTTTTAGGAGGCGGTGCAGCTGCCTATTTCTTATTGTTTGCAGGCGGTGATGAGCCAGCAGCCGAACAGCTTGCAGAGACTGATGCTGCCGCAGCGGCTGCGAGCGCACCAGCATCAGGGAAAGCTGAAATGGGCACTGCTGCAATTACTTGTGCGTGGCTCTGACAATGAAGAGTTAGCTAAAACGCACATTCCGCTGATTGAAGGCACTTTGCTACAAGCATTTAGTATGTCAAATGCAGACGACCTAGTTACCGAAGCAGGCAAAATTGAGCTTCGCGAACAGGCGGTAACTGAAGTGCAAAAAGCATTAAAAGACATTACGGGCAGCGATGTTGTTGAGCGCGTACTGTTTACTGGGTTCGTCATGCAGTAATGCATCGACTAGGTAAGGTAGAAGACGGTGAGTGATTTATTATCTCAAGATGAAATCGATGCCCTATTACACGGGGTAGATGATGTAGAAGAAGATGAGGTCGGCGGTAGCGACTCTGATGCTTCTACGCTCGAGTACGACTTCTCCTCGCAAGACAGAATTGTTCGTGGGCGTATGCCTACTCTGGAAATCGTGAATGAACGTTTTGCGCGTCACATGCGTGTGAGTTTGTTCAATATGATGCGCCGCTCAGCTGAAGTATCGATTAACGGTATTCAGATGATTAAGTTCGGTGAATACATACACACATTGTTCGTACCAACGAGTCTGAACATGGTGCGTTTCCGTCCGCTTAAAGGTACGGGGCTAATTACCATGGAAGCCCGTTTGGTGTTCATTTTGGTAGACAACTTCTTTGGTGGCGATGGTCGCTATCATGCGAAAATTGAAGGCCGGGAGTTTACGCCAACGGAGCGCCGTATTATCCAGATGCTGCTTAAAATAATCTTTGAAGATTATAAAGAAGCCTGGGCGCCGGTCATGGATGTGTCGTTTGAATATTTGGACTCAGAAGTAAACCCTGCGATGGCGAACATTGTGAGCCCGACCGAGGTTGTAGTTATCAGCTCGTTCCATATCGAGCTGGACGGAGGCGGTGGCGACTTCCACGTGTCGCTGCCATACTCAATGCTAGAACCTATTCGCGAACTGCTTGATGCGGGTGTTCAAAGCGATAAAGAAGATACGGACTTACGCTGGAGTAAGGCCCTTCGTGATGAAATCATGGACGTTAAAGTAGCGTTAACCACGCACATGCTAGACGTTGATGTACCACTTCGCGATGTGATGGAGTTTAAACCTGGCGATATCATCCCTGTGGAGATGCCAGAAACCATCACAGTATTAATTGAAGATTTACCCACGTTCAGGGCTAAGTTAGGTCGCAGCCGCGATAATCTGGCACTGAAAATCGTAGAGAAAATTGCAAGACCGACTTCAGTGAAGTCTGAGCTACAGTTATTAACCCGCGGTGGGCGCATTATTGATAATGACGCAGAACTGCAAGTACTCGAAGAAGACCTGTAAGGTAGAGGGGAGTTCCCATGAGTGAAGACGGTATGGACGATTGGGCAGCGGCAATGGCCGAACAAGCCGAATCTGAAGCGGAACAAGAGGCTGGCGATAACGAAGACGTACAAGTTGCTGAACTTGACGAATTAACTGACGACGCGCCTATCACGCAAGAAGAAAAGAAAAAGCTAGATACTATTCTAGATATTCCTGTGACTATTTCGATGGAAGTAGGTCGTAGTCAAATAAGTATCCGAAATCTGCTACAGTTGAACCAGGGTTCTGTGGTGGAGCTGGATCGTGTTGCCGGTGAGCCACTAGATGTATTAGTTAATGGCACGTTGATTGCTCATGGAGAAGTAGTAGTGGTCAACGACAAATTCGGTATTCGATTAACGGATGTTATTAGTCAAATTGAGAGAATCAAGAAGCTCAGGTAAAACTTCTTATAAAATAAGGGGTTGCGCAATGCTGCCCCTTTTATTTAGCCAGATAGCCGTCGCTCAGTCGACGCAATCAATCACCAATCCCACGTCGGTACTGTCAATTTTCCTATCCTTGCTCGTCGTCGTTGGCGTCATTTTCGCCCTGGCTTATGTGATGCGTCGATTTAATGTCACTGCTATGGGGGGAAATCAAATGAAAGTCGCGGCCAGCATGGTTGTTGGCACAAAAGAAAAAATTATGGTGATTCAGGTAGGTGAAGAGCAGCACCTCATTGGTGTAACCAGTCACAACATCTCACATTTAAGCAAATTGGATAAGAATCTCGATGTGCCTGTGAAAGGTGTGAACAAAACCACAGGCGAGCAGCAAAATGGCGCCGATGCGTTTAAACAAAAGCTCGTTGCTGCCATGGCGGAAAAGCTCAATCCCAACATAGAAAAGAATAAAACAAAGGAAGAGTCGAGAGATGCGTAAGTTTGCCTGGCTACTTTTAATACTGCCCTTATTACTTCTTGTTGAGCCCGCCTATGCTCAGCAGGGAATTTCCGCAGTAACGGTTACGACCAATCAAGATGGTTCTCAAGACTACACGATGACGCTTCAAGCGCTATTTATCATGACAGCGCTAAGTCTTATTCCTGCGTTTATCATGATGATGACCTCTTTCACGCGTATTATTGTGGTGTTGTCTATTCTGCGTCAGGCGATTGGCCTACAACAATCACCGTCAAACCAGATACTAATTGGCGTAAGCTTATTCCTTTCTATGTTTATTATGGCGCCGGTATTTGAAGAGGTGAATGAGCGGGCTCTGCAGCCTTATCTTAATGAGCAACTCACCAGCTTAGACGCTCTTGAGCAAGCCAAAGGCCCCATGCGCGCGTTCATGCTTTCGCAAACACGGGTTAAAGACCTAGAAACGTTTGTACGGATAGCCGGAGATGAAGGAAAATACGCCGATACCAACGAAGTACCGCTAACCATCCTTATTCCAGCTTTTGTAACCAGTGAACTTAAAACCGCGTTTCAAATTGGTTTTATGCTATTTATTCCCTTTCTCATTATTGACTTGGTAGTAGCGTCTATATTGATGGCCATGGGTATGATGATGCTTTCACCTATGATTGTATCCTTGCCGTTTAAACTCATGCTGTTTGTATTGGTTGATGGTTGGAACCTGATTTTCGGTACGTTGGCGACCAGTTTCGGTATGGGCGTCTAGGAGGGCTTATGTCACCAGAAGTCTTTGTAGAAATACTGCGGGAAGCCATGTTCATGGTTATCGTGTTGGTATCTGCGGTTATTGTTCCAAGCTTGATCGTGGGCTTAGTCGTCGCTGTATTTCAGGCCGCTACCAGTATAAACGAACAAACCATGAGCTTCTTACCGCGCTTGCTTGTTACACTTCTCGCGTTGAGTTGGGGCGGAAACTGGTTAGTGCAACAGCTTATGGACTTTACTTTCAGAATGGTTGATATGATCCCGCAGGTTGTGGGATAGAAGGCTAAAACTGTGGAAGTCGAACTCGCGACCATCAATCAATTTCTTGCGGACATGCTGCTGCCGTTTATGCGCATTAGTGGCTTGTTTGTGGCCATGATTGGACTAAGTGCCAAGTCAATACCACCGCAGGTGAGAGCGCTGTTAGGCGTAATGCTGACACTGATTATCATGCCGGTGGTTCCCCCGTCACCCATAGAAAATTTAGTCGATGTGGGCACATTCTTAATTGTTATTCAGCAGTTGCTAATAGGCATTGCTATTGGTTTTATATCAATGATGGTGCTCAATACCTTTGTGCTTGCTGGCCAAGTTATAGCAATGCAAACCGGTTTGGGCTTTGCGTCTATTGTTGACCCAGTCAATGGTATTAACGTGCCGGCGGTAGGCCAGTTTTATCTGATATTGGCGACTTTGTTGTTTTGGACTTTGGATGGGCATTTGTCCATGATCCAAATGATAGTCATGAGCTTTGAGGCGTTTCCCATAGGCGAAGCATGGTGGACCGGTGAACAGTTTCGCGATATTGCCCATTGGGCCGGCTGGATGTTCATATCGGCAGTGACCCTTTCCCTTGCGCCAATCGTCTCGCTGCTTATCGTGAACTTGGCGTTTGGCGTAATGACCAAAGCTGCACCACAGCTAAACATTTTTAGTATTGGTTTTTCCATTGCTCAGGTAATGGGACTACTGATTATTTGGATAACACTAGATAACTTTACTGTACACTTCGAAACCCAATGGTTTAGAGCCGAACAGTTTATGTGTGAACTATTGAATATTTGTTCGTAGGAAAACATGACAGATTCAAGCGAAAAAACAGAAGACCCCACGGGGAAAAAACTCGAAGATGCCCGAAAAAAAGGGCAGCTAGCCCGATCCCGTGAACTCTCTACGACCCTAGTACTTATCGTCAGTGCTTTTATGTTCTTGTTTGTGGGCGGGTGGATTGCTGAATCTGTTTTTAAACTTACTCAGAGAATGTTCATTCTCTCTCGTGACGAAACCTATGATATCACCCACATGTTTGGCGCATGGGGTGAAGCCTTTTCGGCAGTAGGTCCTGCCGTGCTGCTATACATGGTTGTGGCAATGATAGCGGGCATTTACGGCTCTATCGCCCTTGGCGGTTTTAACTTTACCTGGGAAGGTGCAAAACCTAAGGGTTCAAAAATGAGCCCTATCCAAGGCTTCAAACGCATGTTTGGCATGAACGGCTTGGTAGAGTTACTTAAGTCTATTGCGAAAGTTGTAGCCATTATCGGCATGGCAATTGGGGCGTTACTGTTCTTTGAAGATGAAGCGCTCCACCTTGATATGGAGCTTTATCCGGGAAACATCTTTCACGCACTCGACATGCTTAAGTGGGCGTTTCTTATTCTGGTGTGCGGCATGATCCCTATCGCGCTCATTGATGTGCCTTATCAAATGTATAAGCACAACAAAGAAATGAAGATGACCAAGCAAGAGGTTAAAGACGAACGGAAAAATGCGGAAGGCGACCCTATGGTTAAAGGCCGAATTCGCCGTCTGCAATATCAGGCTGCAACCAAGCGCATGATGCAGGAAGTACCACAAGCAGACGTTGTCGTGACCAACCCTACTCACTTTTCTGTTGCTATTAAATATGACGAGAAGGGGGTAAGGGCGCCGGTTGTGGTCGCTAAAGGTGCTGATGAGCTGGCGATGCACATCAGAAAAATTGCTACCGCCAACGATGTGCCGTTGATCCCTTCTCCCATGCTTGCCCGCGCCATTTTCTACTCCACTGAAGTGGACGATGAAATTCCTAACGCTTTATTTATGGCGGTAGCGCAGGTGCTCGCACATGTTTATCAGTTAAAAGCGCATAGAGCAGGTAAGGGCAAACGTCCTAAGCCACTTAAACGGGATTTGCCTATCCCACCAGAGTACCGACACTAACCCAACTGCTGAATGGGTGAAAATTGACTTTGAAGGTGGGGCATAGCTATTTGCCCCGAAACCAACAATTCTACCAGCGTGCTAGGGTTCCTCTCACATCCACATGAACAAAAGGCCCGTGCGCCGCATTAGCACCGTAAATACCAAGCCCACCGACTCTTGGGCCGAAAGCGCCTTGTTTAGACATGTTTGATATAAAGTTCGCGAGCCATACCGCGTCTTCGCGGTTTATCACGCCGTCTTTATTGAGGTCATCCATCACCCCATCTTTCGGTGACTGATCGATATAGAAATCCGCTGCGCCACCCCAAACGTGACGGCTGTACTGAACATTGCCAATAGCTTTGTTGTAGAACGGAGTGCGATATCCACTCATTATGGTTAATCCTTCAACAGCATGCCCTTCGTCATTTAAGGTGTGCAGTATTTTTTCCAGTTTCAACAAAAGGCCTGCTCGCAAATGTACATATTTGGGAAATCCTTGTTGCTGCTTGGATAGAAAATGACCAAGGGTGAAATTGGGCGACAACCTTACGTCCGTTTGTTCTGGCGATACTTCAATAAGTCCTGATGGGGGTAAATAAATGGGATTGTTTTTTAAAGGCTTATCAGGATATTTACCAATTGTGTAGCCGTTTAACTTACCTGTTTTGTCTACCTTTTCCAAAGATGTCATCACAAAGACGTTGAGCGTGGCAGTTTCACCTGACTGCGCGTTGGTGGTTTTAAGTACATAGTGCCCTGATTTCTTAGGTGCCATTATTGGCGCTTTCCCCATAACCCCGCTAACTATTGGAAGGTTCGAACTCGTCTTTAGTGCCTCACCGTTCGCATGGTGAAATTGAAAGTTCCCAGTATGGCTTTTGTTGTCAAACTCAACAGTGAACGTTTTATTCGGCATTACGAAAATAGAGAAAATAGGGTAGGGGACCGTATTTCCATTAATAGCAAGCTTAGAGTTGAGCATGTCATTGTCAAAGGAGAACGCATCACCGGCGCGCACTACAGTTAAAAGAGCAATCAGCACTAACAAACACTTACGCACGTTTAAACTCCTTCAATTTCTCAATAATATGGCTGTCGCGATTGTATGCATCGCGGCGAAATACAATGGTTCCTGCTTCATCTGCAAACGCTGTGAAGTACACAATAAGAACAGGTATAGGTTTCTTCAAATACAGTGTACTGGTCTCTTCACTTTGAAGTAATTGCTCAGCTTGCGGTATTGCCTCTGTCTGGCCTGAATGAGTGAGTACCCATTGAGACAGCTTCAAAGGGTTAGAGACTCTGATGCAGCCAGAGCTGAAGTTCCTTTCTAATTTCGAAAAAAGGCTGTGATCGGGCGTGTCGTGAAGATAAATGGCATGCTTATTTGGAAGCATGAATTTCACTTTACCAAGTGCATTGTGCGGCCCGGGCTTTTGTCTGAGTGTATAGTGAAACGTACCACGGCTAACATTTGTCCAATCAAATTCATCGACAGGGCTGAAGCCGCTGACACCGGCGGGCTGGGCTTCGTAACCTTGCTCGACCAATAAAGAAGGATTGGTTTTTAATTTCGCCAGCTTGTCTTTAGTGGCTATACTGAAAGGCACGGTCCAATAAGGATTAAAAACCATGTATTTCATAGATTCAGTGAAAACGGGCGTTTGCCTCACTGGTGTACCGACAATCACAGGCATTCCCAATGTTTCTTCACCTTCAGTAAATCCTCTCAACTGAAACGAAGCAATGTTAACGCGTAAATATGTTGACCAAGTTTGATGAGGAAGCCATCGCCAACGCTCTAAGTTTGCATCGATTCTTTCTAACCAAGAAAACGTGGTGGCATTTAATGCTTCTAAAGTGGAACTTCCCACAATACCATCTGGCTCTATGCCCGCAGACATTTGAAACTGCTTAACCGCGTCCAGTAAATCTTTATCGAATAACTCTGAATAGGTGCCTGGCCCTAAAAGACGAGACTTCAGCAACACAACTCTTTCGCTCGTTGAGTTCAGCTTAAGTGTTGGGCCAACTGGAATTTGTGTGGTAACTGTAGAAACTGCCGTGAGTAAACTACGCTTTTTTTCTAACAGTAACTGGTATTCATGGTGTGATGGCCACATTGCTTGCAGCGTTGCTGATACACCGTTAGTTAATGCGTGATTGAGCGATGCCACAGGAGCCGCTTCTCTTTGCTTAAGGAACCACTGCGAATCTGCATTGGCGGGGCTAACAAGCCCATTTAATCGATGCAGAGTTTGACTGATGAAGGCATCGGTTGCTAGTACATCTAAGAGTGCCGTGTTGGCGTCGCGACTTTCGAGCATTGACGCGTGGTAATACTCGGGCGAGAAGCCATGTAACTCTGAATCAGCAATTTCATGGAGGAGTTCCTGAAGACGGTTTTCAGCATCACTAGTACCAAACCATATAAGCTGGTAGCCCTGTTGAGTGTAGACCTCGCTTACCAAAACTCTATTGTGCACACGAGATGGGTTACTATTTTGTGAACCGTATATCTCCACTGAATCAACTAGCAAATTCTCCACACGCTGTCGTAAGTTAGGTTGTTTAGATGCATGAGCTACATGACTAAAAGTCAGCATGATGACAAGGCTGACCCAACAAAACGTTGCAACACGGTTTTGTAGTACTACCATGAATAATCCTTTTAAAACGAAGAGTAGGCCCTAGGAATAGTGACGTAATTATAAACTGTTCGTATGTCCCTCGGATACAAAATCTTAATCGCCCTATACAAGTCACTGTAGACAGTAATCACGCATGATTACAGCTCAGATTTGGATAACTTTTGCGTAAAACACAAAGCTGGCACGTTAGTTGAAAACTCACTAGAAGATTCACATAAAGCGTCAATTTTCTGATAGAGAGACACCAAGCCATGCAGTTATCCGGTTATCTTCAGCGATTCGATAAAAATCAGCTGCAAAATTTTACCAGTGGTTTAGGCGCACCCATCGTCCTTTTGGCAATTATGGGCATGGTTATATTGCCTATGCCGCCATTCTTACTGGACGTGCTGTTTAGCTTTAATATTGCGTTGTCGCTAGTCATTATCTTGGTGGCTGTACTTACCCAGCGTCCAGTAGATTTCGGCATTTTCCCCTTGGTGTTACTTATCGCTACGGTTTTGAGACTAGCGCTTAACGTGGCTTCTACTCGCGTTGTCTTACTTTACGGACATGAAGGCGGCGATGCAGCAGGTAAAGTTATCGAAGCCTTCGGTGAGGTCGTGATTGGTGGTAACTACGCCGTAGGTATTGTTGTTTTCGCCATTCTTCTTATTATCAACTTCAAAGTTGTAACCGCAGGCGCAGGACGTATTTCAGAAGTAAGCGCTCGCTTTACGTTGGATGCTATGCCCGGTAAGCAAATGGCCATAGATGCTGATTTAAATGCAGGGTATATAGATCAAGATCAAGCACGTAAACGCCGTGAAGAGATTACCGCAGAAGCGGATTTTTACGGGTCGATGGACGGTGCCTCAAAATTTGTAAAAGGTGACGCGGTAGCGGGTCTTTTCATCATGCTAATCAACATTGTTGGTGGTCTTTTTATAGGCATGATTCAGCACGGCCTTTCATTTGGTAACGCCATAGAAATCTATACGATACTGACCATAGGTGATGGTCTGGTGGCGCAAATCCCTTCATTATTACTTTCGGTAGCCACAGCAATTATCGTTACCCGTGAAAATGAAACCCAAGAAATGGGCAAAGAAATCCGCGGGCAGCTTGGTAACAACCAGGCGCTTTATATTGCGGCTGGCGTGTTGTTTGTTATGGGTATCATCCCTGGCATGCCCCATATTGCTTTCTTAGGTTTTTCATTCTTAATTGCCGGCTTTGCTTATTGGCAGTCGGTTCAAGCGAAGAAAAAAGCTGCAGAGCCTAAAGTGCCAGACAACGTAGTAAAAGATGAATCTGTCGCGCCTGAAGTGAAAGAGCTTGGCTGGGATGATGTTCAGCAGGTAGATACTATCGGATTGGAAGTGGGCTATCGCTTAATTCCCCTGGTCGATAAATCCCAAGGTGGCGAGTTGTTGACGCGTATTAAAGGTGTGCGTAAGAAACTATCGCAAGAGCTGGGTTTTCTTATTCCGCCTGTCCACATCCGTGATAACTTGGATTTAGAACCTAACACCTACACCATCGCTATGCTAGGCGTAACCATTGGCGATTCTATTATCAGTCATGATGAAGAGCTTGCTATCAACCCTGGGCAGGTGTTCGGTAAATTAGAAGGGCGTGCCACTAAAGATCCAGCCTTTGGCTTAGATGCAGTTTGGATTAAGCCGAATAAGCGCGAGCATGCGCAAACCTTGGGATACACGGTGGTAGATGCTGCTACGGTTGTGGCAACGCATCTAAGTCAATTACTTTCCAATAATGCTTATCAATTGCTAGGCCATGAAGAGGCACAACAACTTCTTGATATGCTAGCCAAGCAGCACCCGAAACTAGTGGAAGGATTAGTACCAGATATTCTCCCGTTAAGCACCGTCGTGAAGGTACTGCAAACCTTATTGTTTGAAGGTGTGCCTATTCGCGATATGCGTACAATCGTTCAAACACTTAGTGAGTACGGTACACGTAGCCAAGACCCAGATGTACTGGTCTCTGCAGTGCGTATTGCCCTTAAGCGTCTAATTGTCCAAGAGATTACACAAGGGGCAAAAGAGATACCTGTCATAACCTTGGCGCCAGAGTTGGAACAGATGTTGCACCAGTCACTTCAAGCAGGTGGCGAAGATGGCGCTGGCATAGAACCAGGTCTGGCAGACAAGCTGCAAAAATCATTGCAGCAAGCCAGTCAGCAGCAAGAGTTAGAAGGAGAGCCTGCAGTACTCCTTACCTCAGGCATGCTACGACCCGTTCTGTCTCGCTTCTTAAAATATTCGGTTGTTGGGCTTCATGTTCTGTCTTACCAAGAAGTGCCTGACGACAAACAAATAAAAATAGTCAGTTCGGTCGGTCAATAATCTGACACTGGGTGATTGGAGAGGTTGTAATGAAAATTAGACGTTTCTTCGGCAAAGATATGCGTGAGGCGTTAAGCCAAGTTAAAGCTGAATTGGGCAGTGACGCTGTGATCATGTCAAATCGCAAAGTCGCTGACGGTATTGAGCTTGTCGCAGCCTACGACAAAGAACCTGAAGCGAAGTTGTTTACGCCGAAAGCGTCTCCACAAGCCGCTGCAAAAACACCTGGTCAAAAGGCAGTGCCTAGCTTGAGCGAAATCATTGGTGACGACGGTCCTGATAGCCTTAAAGCACTGCTAGAAAAGCAGCACGGTGGAAATAATGGCGTAGCGAGTCCCGCGCAACCTAACCAACCAATGACAGCGAATGCTAAGCACGCCAATGAAATTGCTTCGCACTTAGACTTCTCAGAAGCCTTTATTGACGACGTAGAAGCCCAGCAGTCTTCTCATGAACCAGTTCGTCAGAACGCTTTCCCAGAGCATCAAGCGTCAAGTATGGATGATACCTCTGTGACGCAGTCAGCGGAGCTTGCGCAAATCAAGGAAGAGTTAGCGTCTCTTCGCGATGTATTGCAATATCAAGTGGCCGACTTGATGGAAGCTAAGAACAAACGTCAAAAACCTGTTCATCAATATCTAATCACCCGTTTAACCGATATGGGGTTAAGCAACGCGTTAGCGAAACAGCTTATTAGCTATACGCCGTCACATTACAACGAACGAGATGCATGGGTATATCTTCTTAACCTATTGGCTAATCGCATAAATGTGACAGGAAACGATATACTTAGCGCACAAGGTGCTGTTGCATTAGTAGGACCAACGGGTACCGGTAAAACAACTACCGTTGCGAAACTTGCTGCCCGCTATGCGCAAAAATACGGTGCAGAGTCGGTTGCGATGATTACCATTGATACGTATAGAATTGCCGCCTATGAGCAGCTAGCGACATACGGAAAGATTATTGGCTGCACGGTGAGAAAAGCGCAGACTAGTGAAGAACTTGCGGATTTATTATTCCAACTTCGTCATAAGCGACTAGTATTGATTGATACGGCTGGATTTAGTCAAAGAGACAGTCGATTAATTAAACAAATTAAGCAGTTTGATAACGGACAAATGCCAAATGTTAAAAAATATTTGGTAGCGCAAGCAAATACGCAATATCCTGCTTTGCAGAGAATCATTCAAGCGTATGATGATATTGAACTAAGTGGCTGTATTTTCACAAAGTTAGATGAGTGCTACTCTTTAGGAGAGGTGCTTAGTGCAGCGGTTGAATACCAATTACCGGTTAGTTATGTCACCGATGGTCAAAAAGTACCTGAAGACATTAAGATTGCAGAAGCGAAATCTTTGGTTTCCGCTGCTGCAAAGCTTTATAAAAAGTACGGTTTGAATCATACTAGTGGTAACAACGCAATTAAAACAGCATAAGCAGTATGATTGACGACCAAGCGAGTAGCTTAAGAAAAATGAAGCAATCACGGTTAATCAAAGTAATCGCCGTCACCGGTGGCAAAGGTGGCGTAGGTAAAACAAACATTACATTGAACACCGCTATCGCCATGGCGAAGCAAGGTAAACGTGTAATGGTTCTCGATGCGGACCTCGGTCTTGCTAACGTAGACGTTATGTTAGGTTTGCGTGTTGAGAAAAACTTATCCCACGTGCTTTCCGGCGAATGTACACTTGATGAAGTATTAGTGACCGGTCCGCACGGAATAAAGATTGCCCCTGCCACATCAGGCACGCAGTCGATGGCAGAATTGTCGCCAACGCAACACGCTGGCCTAATTCGTGCCTTTAGTGAGCTGCGCTCGCAGATTGACGTGCTTATCGTTGATACAGCGGCAGGTATTTCAGACATGGTGTTGAGCTTTTCAAAAGCCTCACAAGACATCATGGTCGTTGTGTGTGACGAGCCTACTTCATTGACAGATGCGTATGCATTGATAAAAATTCTGAATAGAGAGCACGGTGTTTTCCGCTTCAAAGTTGTGGCTAATATGGTGCGCGACGTGCGAGAAGGCCAAGAGCTATTTAGTAAATTGAGCAAAGTGACAGGGCGTTTTTTAGATGTTGCACTAGAATTAGTGGCGACAGTACCGTTTGACGAGAACATTCGTAAAGCAGTGCGTAAACAAACAGCCATTGTCGATGCTTACCCAGGTTCACCGGCAGCCGTTGCAATAACACAGTTGGCGAGTAAAGCCTTAACATGGCCTATTCCAGCGCAGCCAGGTGGCCATTTAGAGTTTTTCATTGAACAATTAGTTGCAGAAAAAGCCGTAGGAAATCAGCGTTGAACAGCAAGGCAGCCGCTTATCAACAACAAACCGATAAAGCGCAGTTAGTCGAAAGGCATGCGCCATTGGTTAAGCGTATAGCGCATCACTTGATAGCGCGATTGCCGGCTAGTGTTCTTGTAGACGATTTAATTCAATCAGGCATGATTGGATTATTAGAAGCCGCGCGAAACTTTGATGGTTCAAAAGGAGCCAGCTTTGAAACGTTTGCCGGTATTCGCATTCGCGGTGCTATGCTAGATGAAATTCGCAAAGGGGATTGGACACCGCGTTCAGTTCACCGAAATGGCCGAGCGATCACTGAAGCAATTTCGCAAGTAGAAAGCGAAACAGGCCGCGATGCTAGAGATTCTGATATTGCTGATAAGCTTAATGTAAGCTTGCAGGACTATCACCAAATGCTTAATGAAGTAAATGCCGGAAAGCTGGTAGGTATTGAAGATTTAGGTGTGTCAGAAGATGTTATTTCGACAGAGCAAAATCGAGGTAGCGACGCACCACTGGAAGATTTGATGCAAGGCGCTTTCCAAAAAGCGCTTGCCCATGCAATTACGACATTACCTGAAAGAGAAGCGATTGTACTTTCGCTGTATTATGATGAAGAGCTGAACCTAAGAGAAATTGGTGAGGTTCTTGATGTAAGTGAATCGAGAGTCAGCCAAATTCACAGTCAGGCCATGTTAAAACTCAAATCACGAATGAAGTCGTGGCAAGCTGACGAAGAATAGAAATTAATAACAATTAACCCCGTGGTCGATGATTTTTCTACCATGAGACGTATCATCAAAAACCTACTTAAAGATTTGGGTTTTTCCAACATCCAGGAAGCGGATGACGGAAGTACTGCATTGCCTATGTTGCAGCAAGGTGATTTCGATTTCGTAGTTACCGATTGGAACATGCCTGGAATGCAGGGTATTGACTTGCTTCGCGCGATTAGAGCCGATGACAAGCTCAAGCACCTACCAGTACTTATGGTTACTGCTGAAGCGAAGAAAGAGCAAATTGTTGCCGCCGCGCAAGCAGGTGTTAATGGCTACGTTGTTAAGCCGTTTACTGCAGCAACACTTAAAGAAAAATTAGATAAAATATTCGAACGTTTAGGTTGATCCAGACGCTCACCAGAGAAATGAGGATTACTGGATGTCAACGAATGTAAACGTTCCAATTTCGTTGGAAGAAGCAAAACAGCTTGTCACCTACCTTGAAGAAGGTGACAACGCTTCAGCCAATGCCCTATTAGAAGCGGCCTCAATGAAAGAAAACGTTGAGTTATTTGCCGAAGTAGGGAAACTGACGCGTCAGCTCCATGACGCGCTGAATAATTTCCAAATAGACGACCGCATTAAAAATCTCGCGACCGATGATATTCCCGATGCACAATCCCGCCTAACCTACGTAATTGAAGAAACTGAAAAAGCTGCTAATACTACTATGGATGCCGTTGAAGCGAGCATGCCTATAGCTGAAATGCTGTCGGCGCGCATCGAAAAGGTTATGCCTGAGTGGAAGAAGCTGATGAATCGCCAAATAGAGTTGGGTGAATTCAAGGCTTTATGCGCAGACTTAGACGAATTGTTGGAAGAAGGTTCGGCACAGTCAGCTAAACTTACACAGTTACTTACAGAAGTATTGATGGCTCAAGGTTATCAAGACTTAACTGGTCAGGTTATTCGCCGCGTTATCGACTTGGTTAAAGAAGTGGAAGACAGCTTAGTTAACATGCTTACCATGTTTGGTGAACGCGACGGTGCAGAACAAACTAAACCATCCAGCGTTAAGGCCGATAAGGTTTATGGTGTAGAGGCAGAAGGCCCTATCATTGATGCCGATAAGCGCGACGACGTCGTGTCAGGCCAAGATGATGTAGATGATCTTCTGTCTAGCTTAGGTTTTTAGGGGAGCGGGCGCATGTCGTTTGATGTTGACGAGGATATATTACAGGACTTTCTAGTTGAGGCTGGAGAGATACTTGAACAATTACAAGAACAGCTCGTTGATCTTGAGAACAATCCTGAAGATGCGGATTTGCTGAATGCAATTTTCCGTGGTTATCACACAGTTAAAGGGGGAGCAGGGTTCCTGTCTCTTACCGAGTTAGTAGAAATTTGTCACGGTGCGGAAAACGTCTTTGACGTAATGCGTAACGGGCAACGAACACTAACCCCTGAACTGATGGATATTATTCTGCAAGCCACAGATGTGGTGGTTGAAATGTTTGAACGAGTGAAAGCTCGGGACCCATTGGAGCCAGCAGATGCACATCTAGTCGACTTATTACACAAACTAAGTCGCCCGGAATCTCCAGACGAAAATATTTTTGGTGAACAAAGCGCCCCGGCATCAGAGCCCGAGCCCGCCATTGAAGAGCCAGAATTAGTAGTAGAGGAACCTACTGCTCAAGCCCCTAGTACAAGTGATAGTGCCGGCAGCATTGAAGAAATCACCGAAGATGAGTTTGAAGCTCTCCTCGATGAACTTCATGGTTCTGGCGCACCTGGACAGTCACCTGCAGCAAAAAGCGAGCCGCCGAAGGCTGCTACTCCTGCTGCTGTCAGTGATAGCGATGATATCACTGATGAGGAATTTGAAGCGTTACTCGACGATTTACACGGCAAAGGTAAATTTAGTGGTGAAGCACAGAGTGTACCTGCGAAGGCGCCTGCTCCAGCACCAGTTACGCCGAGTGCAGCTGGTGATGAAGAAATCACCGATGACGAATTTGAAGCATTGCTTGATCAGTTGCATGGTTCTGGGCAAGGCCCAACTAAGCAAGGCGCTGCCCCTAAGGCACCAGAGCCTCCTGTTGATAAGGCGGCTACTGAAGCGGTGCAAAAAGCTAAACAAGCTGCGCCGGCGGCTCCTAAAGCTTCTGCAGCGCCGAGTGCTGCAAGCCCTGCGAAAGCAAGCGCGCCAGCTGCGGCAAAACCTGCTCCTAAAAAGGATGAGAAGAAGGGAACCCCTGCGGCTCCTCCTGCAGAGACAACGGTACGTGTAGATACCAAGCGCCTTGATCAAATCATGAACATGGTCGGCGAGCTCGTACTCGTGAGAAACAGGCTAATTAGCTTGGGTATAAATAGTAACGACGAAAGCATGTCAAAAGCCATCGCTAACTTAGATGTGGTGACGGGTGACTTGCAAGGTGCGGTGATGAAAACCCGCATGCAGCCAATTAAAAAGGTATTTGGTCGTTTCCCTCGCGTTGTCCGAGATCTAGCAAGAAGCTTGAAGAAAGAAATTACTCTTGAGCTTGTAGGCGAAGAAACAGACTTAGATAAAAACCTGGTTGAAGCGTTGGCCGACCCGCTAGTGCACTTAGTCAGGAACTCAGTCGACCATGGTATTGAAATGCCTGATGACCGTGCTGCAGCGGGTAAACCGCGCATGGGTACGGTTCAGCTATCGGCATCTCAAGAAGGGGATCATATTCTACTTACCATCGAAGATGACGGTAAAGGAATGGACCCTGAGAAGCTTAAAGAAATTGCTATTAGTCGCGGTGTACTAGACGCAGACGCCGCAGCACGTATGTCTGATGTGGAAGCATTTAACTTAATTTTTGCACCCGGCTTCTCCACCAAAACAGAAATAAGTGATATTTCAGGTCGCGGTGTAGGCATGGACGTGGTTAAAACCAAAATTAACCAACTCAACGGCACAGTTAATATCGATTCACAGTTAGGGAAAGGCACGCGTTTGGACATTAAAGTCCCGCTAACGCTAGCTATTTTACCTACCTTAATGATTGTTGTAGGAAAACAAACCTTTGCGTTACCATTAGGTGCGGTGAACGAAATAATAAACATGGACATCAAGAAGACCAACACGGTTGATGGCCAGCTAACAATGATAGTTCGTTCAAAAGCAATTCCATTGTTCTTCCTTGGTGAATGGTTAATTCGAGGTCCCAAAAACATCGATAGAGAAAAGGGACACGTTGTTGTAGTACAAATTGGTACACAGCAGGTAGGATTCGTTGTAGACGCGCTAATAGGCCAAGAAGAAGTGGTTATTAAGCCGCTTGATGCATTGTTGCAAGGTACACCTGGTATGGCCGGGGCAACGATTACATCAGACGGTGGGATTGCACTTATTTTAGATATTCCGAGCCTGCTAAAACGGTACGCGCGTAAACCCATTAAGTAAGGCGATGAATTAACAGGAATAATAATCCATGGTCTTTAAAGTCCTTGTCGTGGACGACTCGACTTTTTATCGTCGTCGAGTAAGAGAAATACTCGATGGCGATAGGGAACTTGAAGTTGTTGGGGAAGCGAGAAATGGGCGTGATGCACTTGAAAAAGCAGAAGCGCTCAAGCCTGATGTAATTACAATGGACGTTGAAATGCCTGTCATGGACGGTATTTCAGCTGTAAAGGCCATAATGGAAAAGCGGCCAACGCCAATTCTCATGTTTTCCTCGCTTACGCATCACGGTGCGCAAGCGACATTAGATGCTCTAGAAGCGGGAGCACTCGATTTCTTACCTAAGAAATTTGAAGATATAGCACAAGATAGAAAAGACGCGTCGCGATTGTTGTGTACGAAAGTCCGTTTAATTGCGCGCCGAGGAATTGGGCTAAAGCGTCCCTCGTTCCGCTCTGTTGAAACAAGAAAGTTACCCGATAACGCACCTAAACAGGCGTTCTTCAAAACATCGGGCTTGCTTTCGGGGCATAAGGATGCGGCCAAACAACCCACTGTTTCGTCTGTTAGAGCAACGGGGAAACAGTATAAGTGTTTGGCGATTGGGGCTTCCACGGGCGGGCCAGTTGCGCTTCAAAAAGTGCTCGCTCCGTTACCCGCAGATTTTCCTTATCCTATTTTACTTGTACAACATATGCCTGGGACATTCACCACGGCATTTGCTCAGCGACTAGACACAAACTGCAAAGTTAAAGTGAAAGAAGCAGAGCATGGTGACATTTTAAAACCTGGTCATGCTTATCTTGCTCCAGGCGGAAAGCAGATGTTGCTTGAGTCAGTTGGTGCAAATAAGCGCATCGCTATTGTCGACGCTAATGCCAATGATAAGGTGAATTATAAACCCAGTGTGGATCTCACTTTTAGCTCCTTAGCTAAGGCCTATGGTGGGGATGTATTGGGAATTATATTAACGGGTATGGGAGCTGACGGCAGAGAAGGATGTCGGATGCTCAAGGAAAAAGGCGCGACCATTTGGGCGCAGGATCAAGACTCTTGCGTAGTCTATGGTATGCCGCAAGCTGTGGCCGTTGCCAATATATCTAGCAAAAACATAAATATTGATGATATGAGCAGTTGCGTTCAAACCGAAATGCGATAGCAGTTTGAACCGTAATGGAACAGCAAATATGAAAGTGTGGACAGTAGCAAATCAAAAGGGTGGCGTAGGGAAGACAACCACTACGGTGAGCCTTGGTGGCTTGCTTGCACAGCAGGGCAAGCGAGTACTAATGATTGATACTGATCCGCATGCGTCGTTGAGCTATTACTTTGGCATTGACGCAGAAGCGTCAAGTCATTCTGTTTACGATATTTTTATTAAGTCTAATGACATATCTGCCGATAATGTAATGGACTGTTTGTGTCCAACAAAGTTGGATAACTTGTACGTGTTACCCGCAACGATGGCACTAGCAACCTTAGACAGAACAATGGGTAGCGAGCAGGGCATGGGGCTGGTTTTAAAGAAGGCCTTAGCTAAAATAGCAGATGAATTTGATGTGGCTATTATTGATTGTCCTCCAGTGTTAGGGGTATTGATGGTTAATGCACTAGCTGCGTGCGATAAAGTTATTGTGCCTACACAAACAGAATACCTTGCGTTAAAAGGGTTAGACAGAATGATTCGTACCATGGAAATTATGGGACGTTCGTTAGATAAATCCTTTGATACTGTAATTATTCCAACTATGTTCGACAAGCGCACAAATGCGGCGCTAGCATCGCGAAAACGTTTGATGGATGACTATGGTGAACGAGTATGGGAAGGGGTCATTCCCGTTGATACGCATTTTAGGGATGCAAGCTTGGTGCAGCTTCCTATATCAGCGGCATACCCAAAAACACGTGGTGTGTCTGCGTATGAGAAACTTTTAGCGGTATTGGAGAAATAACAATAACATGAGCAAGCAATCGCCTTTTGCCCGTGAAGAAGTGATGGAGGCCTACCTAGATAGCCTTCTCAAAGAGCCAGAAGCACCGGAAGATGTGACTGCGCGCACGGCAAAATTGCTTGAGCAGGCCTCTCAGCAGATGGCTGAGTCAGCACTTGCCTCTACCGCAAACGTCAATGAATCGTTGAAAAACGAACAAGAAGCGTTAGCGGAAAAAGTTACATCGTTAATTGAAACGCAAAAAGCAGAGACCATTGAGAGTGAGAAACAAGAGGCTCACACCGAAACTTTAGTAGAAAGTCAGCAAGAAACAGCGTTAAGTCGCTCTGAAAAAACAAAAATTCCACTAAAGGATACTCTCGGTTTTCGCTTTCAAGCGCTATTCTTTGAGGTTGCAGGGTTGACCCTTGCGGTGCCGTTGACATCGCTAGGTGGGATCCACCAAATTGAGAAAATAGGTCCTTTATTTGGGAAACCTGATTGGTTTATGGGTGTAATGTTGCACAGAGAGTCTAAACTAAGTGTTGTTGACTCTGCAAAATGGGTAATGCCAGAAAAATATGACGAAAACCTCGCACAATCGCTTAACTACCGATATCTTATAATGTTAGGAGAAAGTACGTGGGGATTGGCGAGCGAAAAGCTTGTTAATACGGTCAATTTGACTACCGATGATGTTAAATGGCGCGAGTCCACAGGTAAGCGTCCCTGGTTAGCGGGGATGGTTAAAGAAAAAATGTGCGCGTTAATTGACGTTGAAGAATTAATATCTATGCTTAACAAAGGCTTAGGCAGTAACGACCAGACGCCATAGTATTGGGAGCCAGGTTCATGAGCGACGAAAGAATAAATAACAACGCCACCGACAGCAACGACGAAGTCCTTCAATGGGTAACGTACCGCTTAGGTGAAGAAACTTACGGTATTAACGTAATGCAAGTGCAAGAAGTATTGCGTTATACCGAAATAGCCCCTGTACCCGGTGCGCCCGATTACGTGCTAGGTATTATTAACCTGCGTGGTAATGTGGTAACTGTCATTGATACCCGTGCTCGATTTGGTTTGCCTCCTACAGAAATTACGGACAATACACGTATCGTCATTATTGAATCTGACGAACAGGTTGTCGGTATTCTTGTGGACAGTGTTGCAGAAGTGGTTTACTTGAAATCTTCAGAGATTGATAGTGCGCCTAATGTAGGTACTGAAGAAAGCGCCAAGTTTATTCAAGGGGTGAGCAACCGTGACGGTGAACTACTTATTCTTGTTGACCTGAATAAATTGCTAAGCGACGAAGAGTGGGATGAGCTTAGCAACATCTAAATAAATGAATAGGCAGTGTCACTATCGATGCTGCCCACATTTCCCCAAGGGTTACGTCCATGGATTGGCAGCTTGCTGCACCTACCTTATTAGAACTCATACTGTGTGTTGTTGTAGTTTTGCTTACCGTTGCCGTAGGCGTACTACATTCACATATCAATCAGTTGCGCAAAGCGTTAAGCGAAAGCGAAAATAGCCACGCTGAAGCTATTGCACGTGCCGAAGCAATAGCCAAGAACGCAAACAATCAACAATCTGAAGCACAAGCACGAAGTTTGGTCATTACTCGTCATCTTCAAGAATTAGATGAAAAGCAAACTGAAATAGAAAACCAACTTCGCGAACTGAAGCTACAAGACCCATCTCTACGCCTATATCAGCGTGCTGCTGACCTTGTTAAACAAGGCGCCAGCATTGATGAAATTATCGAAGCGTGTGACATTCCTCGCGCCGAAGCAGAAATGCTAGTGATGGTACACAAGCAAAATACTTAATATGTTGTACATCATATAAAAAAACGTTTAGACGTCTAGACGTAAAGATGTTGACATATTCCCAGTTATAGACACAATACAGATATTGTAATTTATCACTGGAGCCCTCTATGCCAATTCGTATTCCTGAGCAGTTACCCGCACAGAATGTACTACTAGGTGAAAATGTCGAATACCCCACTACAAATCAATGTGGACCTGATCCGTATTGACAATCAAGCGCCTAAAAATACCCCGCAGTCACACATGGATGCCTTTTATCACGATTTCTCAGCGGTAGCGGATAAGAAATACGATGGCCTTATCGTTACCGGCGCGCCCCTTGCGCTTATTGATTATGAAGAAGTGAAGTACTGGGACACCATGACCACCATATTGGAATGGGCGCAGCGTCATGTAAACTCGACCCTTTACTTATGCTGGGCTGCTCACGCCGCTATGTATCATTTTTACGGCATCACACGTGAACTAAGAGATGAAAAATTCTCAGGCGTGTTTAAACACAAAGTAAACGACCCGCACAATGAGTTACTACGAGGTTTTGATCCGACATTTTACGCACCTCACTCTCGATATGGCCATATTAAAACGTCGAACTACAACAGTGTTGAGGGATTGAGTGTTGTAGCTGAATCTGACGAAGTGGGTGCCTATATTGTTGCATCAGATGATAAGCGCATGGTGTTTGTAACGGGTCATCCAGAATACGATCCAGATACGCTAAAAGACGAATATCTGCGTGATCTTGCTGCGGGTCAAACTCCAGCAATTCCAAAAAACTATTTTGAAGGTGATGATCCAGCCCAGTCTCCTATTGTACAGTGGCGCTCACACGGCAGCCTATTGTTTACAAACTGGCTGAATTATTATGTCTATCAGACCACGCCTTACGATTTAAGTCAGCTAGCTGAAAAGTCACAGCCAAAGAGGTAGCACGTGAGCCACAGACCAAATTCAAGCGCGCAGGCAACGCTAACAGAAGCCGCGAAAAAACGCATTCTTATATTAGACGGTGCAATGGGCACAATGATCCAGCGTCATAAGTTAGAAGAAGAAGATTATCGCGGAGAGCAGTTTGCCGACTGGCATTGTGACGTGAAGGGTAACAATGATTTGTTGGTCCTAACTCAGCCCGACATTATTTATCAAATTCACTGCGATTATTTTGAAGCTGGCGCGGACATTATCGAAACGAATACGTTTAATGCCACGACTATCGCTATGGCCGATTATGATATGCAGGCTCAATCTCGCGATATCAATTTAGCTGCCGCCAAATTAGCGCGAAAAGCGGCTGATGAGTTCACAGCCAAAACGCCAGATAAACCCCGCTTCGTGGCGGGCGTACTTGGCCCAACAAACCGCACTGCATCTATTTCGCCTGACGTTAACGACCCGGGTAAGCGCAATGTCACGTTTGACGAATTAGTGGAAGCTTATAGTGAGTCTACCGAGGCCCTAATTGAAGGTGGGGTAGATTTAATTATGCTAGAAACCATCTTCGACACATTAAACGCAAAAGCAGCAGCTTACGCGGTCGAGTCGGTATTTGAAAAGCTGGGTACGTCGCTACCTGTTATGGTGTCTGGCACGATTACCGATGCTTCAGGACGAACTCTATCGGGGCAAACTGCTGAAGCGTTCTACTACTCAATGAGACACATCAACCCGTTTTCTTTTGGTTTGAATTGCGCTCTTGGGCCTGACCTGTTGCGCCAATACGTAGACGAAGTGGCCGCTGTCAGCGAGTGCTTAATATCCGCACACCCGAATGCAGGTTTACCTAACGAATTTGGTGAATACGATATGGAAGGCCCTGAGATGGCCGAGCACATCAAAGAATGGGCGCAATCAGGTCTAGTAAATATTGTAGGCGGCTGTTGTGGTAGCACTCCTAAGCATATCCGCGATATTGCTAACGCGGTTGAAGGCATTGCGCCAAGAGAAGTGCCACAATTTGAACCCAAAATGCGTTTGTCAGGCCTAGAGCCGTTTGTACACTAGGAGGACATAATGAGCGCAGAATTTTCCACATTTATCAATATTGGTGAGCGTACCAACGTTACAGGCTCTGCTCGCTTTAAACGCCTTATTCTTGACGGTGATTACGAAGCCGCGTTAGATGTTGCAAGACAGCAAGTAGAGAACGGCGCGCAGATCATCGACATTAATATGGACGAGGCCATGCTTGACTCTAAGCAGGCCATGATCACATTTTTGAACCTGATCGCCTCCGAGCCTGATATTAGTCGAGTTCCTATTATGATTGACTCGTCTAAATGGGATGTTATCGAAGCTGGGCTTAAGTGCGTTCAGGGCAAAGCGATTGTTAACTCAATCAGCTTAAAGGAAGGGGAAGAGCTCTTCTTAAACCAAGCAAAACAAATAAAACGCTATGGTGCTGCAACCGTGGTGATGGCATTTGATGAAACCGGTCAGGCTGACACGCAGGCTCGCAAGGTAGAGATCTGTCAACGTAGTTATAAGCTGCTTACTGAAGAAATAGGCTTTCCACCCGAAGATATTATTTTCGACCCCAATATTTTTGCAGTAGCAACAGGTATTGAAGAGCACGATAACTACGCGGTTGATTTTATTGAAGCTACCCGTGAAATACGTAAAACCTGCCCCTATTCACATATTTCCGGTGGCCTTTCTAATATATCTTTCTCGTTCAGAGGGAATAATCCAGTACGCGAGGCTATGCACTCGGTATTTTTATACCACGCTATTCGAGCGGGCATGGATATGGCTATTGTTAATGCCGGTCAGCTAGAGGTTTATGACGAAATACCCGCTGAACTTCGCGATGCAGTTGAAGATGTTATCTTAAACCGCAGAAGTGACGCTACAGAACGCTTGTTAGACATTGCCCCAAACTATCAAGGCGACGGCAAAGCTGCAGCGAAAGAAGATTTAACCTGGCGCGAGCAGGACGTTAATAAGCGCTTAGAGCATGCCCTTGTGAAAGGGATCACCGACTACATCATTGAAGACACTGAAGAAGCGCGCCAGCAGGCTGAACGCCCGCTACACGTTATTGAAGGGCCGTTAATGGACGGCATGAATGTAGTGGGTGACTTATTCGGTGAAGGCAAAATGTTCCTTCCTCAAGTGGTAAAGTCAGCCCGCGTTATGAAAAAAGCGGTTGCTCACTTACAGCCTTTCATTGAAGAAGAAAAATCAGACGATGCGAAAAGCAACGGCAAAATTCTTCTGGCCACGGTAAAAGGCGATGTTCACGATATCGGTAAAAACATTGTGGGCGTGGTGCTTCAGTGTAATAACTTTGAAGTGATTGATTTAGGCGTGATGGTACCAGCAGCCAGCATTCTACAAACGGCTAAAGACGAAAACGTAGATATGATTGGCTTGTCGGGCCTTATTACTCCATCACTTGATGAAATGGTACACGTTGCCAAAGAAATGGAGCGTCAGGGCTTTGACATTCCGCTACTTATTGGCGGTGCGACTACCTCCAAAGCGCATACGGCAGTAAAAATTGAACAAAACTATCATGCACCTGTAGCCTATGTTCCAAATGCCAGTAGGGCTGTAGGTGTATGTCAGCGCCTTCTAAACAAAGCGTCTCGCGATATTTACGCGCAAGAGCTCGCGAAAGAATACGATACGGTACGCGAACAGCACGCCCGTAAAAAGCCGCGCAGTAAACCAGTGACGTTGGCAGAGGCCAGAGGAAACGCCTTCAAGCCTGATTTTTCGGTGATGCCGGTAAAACCTGCTAACTTAGGTGTGACACCAGTTACTGCTGATTTGGCTACACTGCGCAACTACATTGATTGGACACCGTTTTTCTTAACTTGGTCTTTGGCTGGAAAGTACCCCCGTATACTTGAAGATGAAGTGGTAGGAGAACAAGCTCAGTCTTTATTCAATGATGCCAACGCCATGCTGGATAAAATTATCGAAGAAAACAGTCTTCAGGCAAAAGGCGTCATCGGGTTATTTCCAGCTAACCGCGTTAATGACGACGTGGAAATTTATACCGATGAGTCGAGAAGCCAAGTGCAAGGCATCGCTCACCATTTGCGCCAGCAAACCCTAAAAGATAAATTCGCTAACTATTGTTTAGCAGACTTCGTAGCTGAAAAGTCGAGCGGCATTAATGATTATATAGGCGCTTTTGCCGTTACTGGCGGTATAGGCGAGGACGAACTGGCTGATAGCTATATTCAAGCGGGTGATGACTACAACAGTATCATGGTGAAGGCGGTAGCAGACAGGCTTGCCGAAGCTTTCGCTGAATACCTTCATGAGCAAGTGCGTAAGCACTACTGGGGCTATGCTTCTGATGAGTCGCTAAGCAATGACGAGCTTATTCGAGAAAAATATCAGGGTATTCGACCTGCACCAGGCTACGCCGCATGCCCAGAACATACTGAAAAGCAGCTTATCTGGGATTTGTTGTCAGCAGAGCAGCATACGGGCATGAAACTCACGGAAAGTTATGCCATGTGGCCTGGGGCCTCGGTATCGGGGTGGTATTTCGCTCACCCTGATGCTAAATACTTTGCGGTTGCTAAAATCCAATCCGACCAAGTAGAGGATTACGCCAAGCGTAAAGGCTGGACTATAGAAGAGGCAGAAAAGTGGCTCGGCCCCAACTTGAGCGATTAATGCTGATAGAGGCGGGTGAATAGCATGGAAACCGAAAAGCCTTTTAGTCAGGCCTGTGAAAACAACAAGCGCGCCATTCTGAGCGTGCTTGAACGGGCATTTGCTAATTGTCATCAAGTGTTAGAAATTGGTAGTGGCACAGGCCAGCATGCCGTGTTCTTGGCTGAGTATTTACCTCATCTTATTTGGCACACCAGCGATCAACCACATTATCACGCGGGTATTACTGCGTGGCTAACCGATTCAAATGTGAGAAATGTGAAGCCACCCATTGCATTCACTGTTGGACAAGATGCGTTTCCTGATATCGACATTGACGGCATTTTTACCGCGAACACCGCACATATCATGCAAAAAGAAGAGGCAAAGCTATTGATGGAGTCAGTGGCTTTGCACTTACCTAAGGGCGGCATTTTTTGCCAGTATGGCCCTTTTACACATAGCGGCAAATTTACCTCTGAAAGTAACCAAACATTCCATTTTTCGCTTTTAGAACGCGGCTATGGTGGTTACCGCGATATCGATGAGCTTACTGCTTGGGCAGGCGAGTTAAGCTTGCAAAAAATAATCGACATGCCCGCTAATAATCACATGCTTATTTGGCAAAAACGCTAGAAAAGTATCTCTCGCATTAATGAAAGGAGTAGCTATGAGCTTTAAATCGATACCAGTCCGCATAGCTAATTACCCACTCAGCGAGAGTTAAAATGTTCGTAATCGCGGCGTGTTACCGCAGGTATAGTGGTTCTACATCAAGGTGACACTACAAAGAGTACGGACATTTTAAACTCGCCCTTCGGGAAGGTCTGGCAAGCTTCCTAGCTTCATTCTGGGAATTTGAAAGGGAACATCCATTCCTGCATTCCCACGCTTCGCTAGGAAACTTGCCAGCGCCTTCTGAGTGGGTGATTATCTATGCGGATTGGTATACCCCATTATTTCGACAACAAAGTGAGTTCTATTGGGTTTGAATCTGCAAATGGCCCCTGCACATCTGGCGTAATGGCTGTAGGTGAATACACATTTTCAACGTCACAAAAAGAACTAATGAAGGTTGTGGAAGGTGAGTTAGTTGTTAAGCTGCCGGATAGTGATGAGTGGCAGTCTTTTGCTACAGGCACTAGCTTTAATGTGCCCGCCGATGCTTCTTTCGACGTAAAAGTATTTACGCCTACGGCTTATCTTTGCTTCTATAGCTAGCTCTTCTAAGCGTTCAATTCACTCTGTATTTAAACTTTCGTAGAATTGACTTCCAGAGGTTGTAAAATTTCTCTGTATATCTCAAAGTATTAGAAGTGCAAGCGTACTCAGTCTACTTGCACTTTTATACTAATAAAACTAAACCTGTAATGTGTGCGAATTATCAGGGCCTGTTGACCTTTGATGTACGAATTTTGGTCTAAATGGAAGCCTTTTAATCGCGAAACAGTCCTGCAAGCCTAGTGGG
>LUMJ01000003.1_pt1 | contig 167110 bp, 177 predicted proteins | sample 729631 | NCBI WGS metagenome assembly LUMJ01 (sample SAMN03860266, study PRJNA289734) | marine metagenome | biome: seawater column; feature: ocean; material: water; isolation source: Red Sea water column Station 22 - depth 500m | place: Saudi Arabia: Red Sea | collected 2011-10-15 | depth 500 m
GATAAGTAAGGATGAAGAAGAAAAAATTAGTAGAGAATTGAAAAAACTTGGTTACATTTGATTTAGTGGTGACAGATTGAGATACAATGTAATTATTATTATGATTGATGGGGGAAGATGGGGTAGATCAATCAAATCTGATTTTTATAATAAATTAAAAAAAAAATATTCATTTGTATGATCTAGAAAATGATCCATACGAAAATAATAATATTTCAAAAAATAATCTTCCCATAATTGAAAAAATGGAAAAATTATTACAAGACATACAAAACGATACTTTGGAATTAGATAATGTACTTAGTAAAGAGGAAGAGGAAAAAATTTCAAAGGAATTAAGAAAATTAGGATATATTTGAGGAAGTAATGTTGTCACTATACAATGTAATTATTATCATGATTGATGGTGGAAGATATGATAGATCTATCAACTCTGATTTTTATAAAAAATTAAAAGAAAAATCGAGCTTTTTCTCACAGCCTATAACTTATGCTCCACATACTATTGCGGCAATGCATGCAGTGTTTAGTGGTTGTTATGGTATACGTACTGGTACTGATAGTTATTGGTCAACTTACAAATTCAGAAAAAATCAATTTAAAACAATTACCGAATACCTTCATGAACAAGGCTATTTTACTTCTGCTGATATTGTAAGTGAAATAGTAATCCCAAAACAAGGATTTGATGAATTTCAGATACATGACGAAAACAATGATGATTTAACCTTACGGCATTTAGAATTAATTGAAAAGATACCTAAAAATAAGAATTTTTTTCTGTATCTACAATTCAGTAATATTCATACTGGAATTAGCAATGAAGTTTTAAAAGTATATGATAATTTCAGTGAAGAATATTTTCAAAACAAGAAGTTAAACGAAAATAGGTATGATGAACTATTTAAAATTGGATCAAAAATTTATTAATAAGGATAAAATTGTAACTGAATTTTTTAGCGAAAAAATTGTAATAGATTCTTTTGATTATTATTATTCTAATGTTATTGCTAGAGCATCAAAAACTATGTCAGAGTGCAGAAATGAAAAACTAAATGTTAAATCAACAGGTACTGATGGATAATATTTATTATTATTTAAATTTACTTTTTATAGAAACTTATAAAATATTCTTTTTATTAATTCCTATACTTGTATCTGTTGCGATGATAGTTTGGCTTGATCGAAGGGTCTGGGCATTTGTTCAAAAAAGAAGAGGACCAAATGTTGTAGGCCCGTTTGGTTTATTTCAATCTTTAGCTGATTTTTTAAAATATGTTTTTAAAGAAATTATAATTCCCGCAAGCTCAAATAAAATTATTTTTGTACTTGCGCCAATAGTTACTATGACCTTGGCTTTAATTGCATGGGCTGTAATACCTTTTGGTGAAAATTTTGTATTAGCTGATATTAATGTTGGTATTCTTTACTTATTTGCTGTCTCGTCATTAGGAGTATATGGAATAATTATGGGTGGATGGGCATCAAATTCAAAATATCCTTTTTTAGGAGCAATAAGATCGGCGGCACAAATGGTTTCGTATGAGGTTTCAATTGGTATTATAATTATTAATGTTTTACTTTGTGTTGGTTCTTTAAACTTAAGCGACATTGTTTTAGCTCAAAAAAAAATTTGGTTTATTGTTCCTTTATTTCCAATGTTTGTAATATTTTTTATATCAGCGTTAGCAGAAACTAACAGACCACCTTTTGATTTACCAGAAGCAGAGGCGGAATTAGTTGCTGGCTACCAAACTGAGTATTCTGGAATGATGTATGCAATGTTTTGGTTAGGAGAATATGCAAACATTTTGCTAATGTGCGCAATGGGGTCAATATTATTTTTAGGTGGTTGGCTTTCACCTATTGAAATTTATCCATTTAATATAATTCCAAGCCCTCTCTGGTTGATTGTAAAAATCTTGCTCTTATTTATTCTTTTTTCTTTAGTGAAAGCAATAGTTCCAAGATATAGATACGATCAACTAATGAAACTAGGATGGAAAATTTTTCTTCCATTATCATTAATTTGGGTTGTTCTAACGGCAAGTTATTTATTTTATTTTGATTTATTACCCGTAAACTAATTATGAAAATTTCAAGAATATTTAAAACTGTTTTTATGATCGATTTTATAACCGGTCTTCTTATTGCAATTAAAGAGTTTTTTAAATCAAAGAAAACAATAAATTATCCTTTTGAAAAAGGAAAAATTAGTCCAAGATTTAGAGGAGAACATGCTTTACGCAGATATCCAAATGGTGAAGAAAGATGTATCGCATGTAAACTATGTGAAGCTATTTGTCCTGCACAAGCAATTACAATTGAATCTACCGAAAGAGAAGATGGTAGTCGAAGAACAACTCGTTATGATATTGATATGATGAAATGTATTTATTGCGGATTATGTGAAGAATCTTGTCCAGTTGATGCAATAGTTCAAGGACCTAATTTTGAATTTGCTACAGAGACAAGAGAAGAATTGTATTATAACAAAGAAAAATTAATGGATAATGGTGATAGATGGGAAAGTATTTTAGCAGCCAACATTAAAGCAGATAATCCTTATAGATAAATATATGATAGTACACTCAATATTTTTTTATATTTTTTCCATAATAGCAATTGTTTCTGCTGTAATGGTAATAGTTTCTAAGAATACCGTTCATTCAGTTTTTTTTTTGATTTTGGATTTTATTAGTATTTCATGCCTTTTTATTATGATCGGAGCTGAATTTATAGGAATGATCATGTTAATAGTTTATGTTGGAGCTGTAGCTGTTTTATTTTTGTTTGTTGTGATGATGTTGAATGTTGCTCAACAAAAAAATCAATGGCTTAGTTCAACAAAAAGTTCAACTCATATACCAGTAGGATTAATCATCAGTCTAATAATATTTTTTGAACTTATTATTGTTATTGGAGGATGGAAATATAAACCAGATTTAATTCAATCTTTATCTTCATTGGGTATTTCTCCAAAAGTTACTAATACTCATGCCATAGGAAATGTGTTATATACTGATTATATTCATCTATTCCAATTAAGTGGAATGATCCTTCTAGTCGCTATGATAGGAGCGATTGTTTTGACTTTTAGACAAAGAAAAGGACTAAAAAGACAAAGTTATTTTAAGCAAATTTCACGAGAACGAGCTGATGCAGTTCAACTAGTAGAAGTTGAAAGCAATAAAGGAGTAAAAATTGATGCTTGAAATTGGTTTGGGACATTACTTAACACTTGGAGCTATTATTTTTACAATAGGTTTGGTTGGAATATTTTTAAATAGAAAAAATATAATTATTATTTTAATGAGCATAGAATTAATATTGTTAGCAGTTAATATTAATCTAGTATCTTTTTCTATATTTATTAATGATTTAACAGGTCAGATATTTGCTTTATTTATTTTAACTGTAGCAGCTGCGGAGGCAGCAATTGGTTTAGCAATTATCGTAGTTTATTATAGAAATTCTGGAACGATTAGAGTCGAAGAAATAGACAACTTGAAGGGCTAGGATGGAATATATAATTATTTTTTTACCATTAGTAGCTGCAATAATTTCTGGTTTTTTTGGTAAAATAATTGGCGAAAGAAATTCTGAAATAGTTACAAGTTTATTTGTTTCAATATCAGCAATTTTATCAATAGTTATTTTTTATAATGTAACAATTTTGGGTTATAATAATAATTTGCTTATTGCTTCTTGGATAAACTCAGGATCATTAAATGCAAGTTGGTCTATAAATATTGATGCTCTATCAGCAGTAATGTTAGTTGTTGTGACATTAATTTCAGCATTAGTTCATATTTATTCAATTGGCTATATGTCTAATGACCCACACAAACCAAGGTTTATGGCCTATTTATCTCTTTTTACATTTGCCATGATAACTTTAGTTACATCAGATAATTTTCTACAATTATTTTTTGGGTGGGAAGGTGTTGGTTTGTGTTCTTATTTTTTAATTGGTTTTTGGTTTAAAAAAGAAAGAGCAAATGCAGCAGCAATTAAAGCGTTTGTTGTAAATAGAATTGGAGATTTTGGTTTTGCACTTGGAATATTTCTAATTTTTTATTTATTTGGAACTGTTAATTATAATGAAGTATTTCATTTAGTTCCTTCTAATCTAGAAAAAGAATTAATATTTTTAGGAATTCACATAAATGCAATTAACTTAATTTGCATACTTCTTTTTATTGGAGCAATGGGTAAATCTGCTCAAATTTTTTTGCATACTTGGTTACCTGATGCTATGGAAGGACCCACACCTGTTTCAGCCTTAATACATGCAGCAACTATGGTAACAGCTGGCGTATTTCTTGTTGTAAGATGTTCTCCAATTTATGAATATTCTGAACTAGCATTAAATTTTATTACAATTGTTGGGATGAGTACTGCGTTCATTACAGCGACGATTGCTTTAGTTCAAAATGATATAAAAAAAATTATTGCATATTCCACTTGTAGCCAACTTGGCTATATGTTTTTTGCTGCTGGTGTAGGAGCATACAATGTTGCGATGTTTCATTTATTTACGCATGCCTTTTTTAAGGCATTATTATTTTTAGGCTCAGGTTCTGTCATACATTCTTTTAAAAATGAACAAGATATAAGGCAAATGGGTAATGTTTGGCAAAAACTTCCTTACACATGGATTTTGATGATAATAGGCACTCTAGCTTTAACTGGATTTCCTTTTCTTTCAGGATTTTATTCAAAAGATGCTATTATTGAATTTGCATACTTAAAAGGTAATACAACAGGTTATTATGCAGCTGGAATAGGAATTTTTACTGCTTTTTTAACATCAATTTATTCATGGAGATTAATTTTTAAAACTTTCCATGGGACATATAATAATCAAAAACTTAAAAAAGATAGTATGCATGAATCTCCAATGGTTATGATAATACCATTAATAGTTCTTGCAATTGGTGCAATATCATCAGGTTATTTATTTAAGGAATTGTTTATTGGTCAATATAGTAGTACAGAGTTTTGGGGTAATTCAATTAAATTTCTAGAGCCATTAAGCACCAATCATCCACCAATGTGGTTTTTATTGTTTACACCAATATTGGTAATTAGCTCCATACCAATTGCTTATTATTTATTCGTTAAAAATAAGTCTGTTTTAGATGAATTAGTTAAAGGCAATCAACCTCTTTACAAATTTTTATTAAACAAATGGTATTTTGATGAACTTTATGATCAAGTTTTTGTGAAGTCTTCAAAAAACATTGGCTTATTTTTTTGGAAAAAAATAGATGTAAATATTATTGATCGATTTGGCCCAGATGGCATATCTGGTTTAATAAAAAATTTTTCTATTCGAGCAGTTAAATTTCAAAGTGGTTTAATTTATCAATATGCATTTGTAATGCTTCTTGGTTTTACTGTTTTATTGACTTTACTAATATTAAAATAATGAATTTTCCTATTTTATCATCATTAATTTTATTGCCATCAATTGGAGCACTGTTTATTTTTTTTTCAAAAGCAAATTCAAAAAAATATCAGAGCAGTAAGTATGTTGCTTTATTTGTCTCTTTTACAAATTTTATTTTATCTTTATATCTTTGGTTTTTATTCGACTCCACAACTCATGAATTTCAATTTGTAGAGAATCGTGAGTGGATTAAAGGTTTTGTAAACTATAAAGTTGGAGTAGATGGAATTTCTATTTTATTTATTATTTTAACAACTTTAATTTCTCCTTTATGTATTGTTTCTGTAAATAGTACAGTTAAAAATCGTCTAAACGAATTTCTAGTTGCAATATTATTAATGGAAACATTAATGATCGGAGTCTTTTGTGCACTGGACTTATTTGTTTTCTATCTCTTCTTTGAAGGAGGATTAATTCCAATGTTTTTAATTATTGGAATTTGGGGTGGGGAGCGAAGAGTCTATTCAGCTTTTAAATTCTTTCTTTATACTTTGCTTGGTTCAGTACTAATGTTGATCGCAATTATCTCAATATATTGGATAACTGGTACAACTGATGTTGTTGAATTATACGAAATAGGTATAGATATAAAATACCAAAATTTACTTTGGTTAGCATTCTTTAGTTCTTTTGCAGTTAAAACACCAATGTGGCCCGTTCATACTTGGCTACCTGATGCTCATGTAGAAGCTCCTACTGCTGGATCTGTTCTACTAGCTGCTATTTTACTTAAGATGGGCGGTTATGCTTTCATCCGTTTTTCTTTAGGCTTATTTCCAATTGCTTCTGATTATTTTGTTCCATTAATCTATTTTTTGAGCCTAGTTGCGATTGTATATACTTCTTTAGTTTCATTGATGCAGGAAGATATGAAAAAATTAATTGCCTATTCATCAGTAGCTCATATGGGTTTTGTTACTTTGGGCATTTTTACAATTACCCAACAAGGTATCGAAGGTAGTATATTTCAAATGATTAGCCATGGACTAGTTTCAGCTGCACTATTTTTATGTGTTGGAGTTGTTTATGAAAGAATGCATACAAGGTTAATAAATAGATATGGAGGCATAGTATCTATAATGCCAAAATATGCCTTATTATTTATGATTTTTACTTTGGGCTCCATTGGATTGCCAGGAACAAGCGGTTTTATAGGTGAATTTTTGATATTAATTGGAACATTTAAGAAAAGTTTTTTAGTAGCTGCGATAGCTAGTCTAGGTGTCGTGCTTGTAGCTGCATATATGCTTTGGTTATATCGTAGAATAATATTCGGTGAATTAATCAACAAAGATTTAAAAAAAATGTTAGATTTAAATAAATCAGAAACCTTTATTTTATGGAGTCTAGCAATTCCAATTTTGTTTTTTGGTTTTTATCCAGAACCTTTAATAAATACTATTGAAATTTCCGTTAATAATTTAATTGAAATGTACAATTCAAATTTACAAATTAATCTAGCAAAAAATAATTAATGACTAATTTAAATTTAATTTTTCCAGAAATATTTATTTCAATTGCTATAATGTTTTTATTAATTGTAGGTGTTTTTAAAAAAAATAGTTCAAATTTAATTTATAATTTAACAGTTATATCTTCACTAATTGCTTTGGCATTAACTTTTAATTATCCAATTGAAACTAAACATAGCTTATTTAATGAAAGTTATAAAATTGATTACTTGTCAACTTTTATGAAAATATTGACTTTGGTATCAGGTATTTTTGTTATGTTAACTTCATCAAAATACATACAAATTACTAAAATTTTAAAAATTGAATATCCAATTTTATTATTAAGCTCGATATTAGGAATGATGGTTATGATCAGCTCAAATGATTTAATTGTATTTTATATGGGGCTAGAATTACAATCTTTAGCTTTGTATGTTTTGGCTTCGTTTAATAGAAATAATTTATTATCAACAGAATCTGGAGTTAAATATTTTGTATTAAGTGCATTATCTTCAGGACTTCTTTTGTATGGATGTTCATTAATCTATGGTTTTTCAAATTCTACTAATTTTATTTTGATAGCAGAAAATTTAAATTCAAATAACTATGGTTTAACTTTTGGAATTGTTTTTATCTTAGTTGGATTAGCTTTTAAAATTTCTGCAGTTCCTTTTCATATGTGGGCGCCTGATGTTTATCAAGGTTCACCTACATCAGTAACTTTATTTTTTGCCGTATTACCAAAAATAGCTGCATTAACTGTCTTCATAAGATTTTTGTACATCCCCTTTATTAACATGATAGATCAATGGCAAATGATAATTGTATTTTTATCTATTGCATCTATGTTGTTTGGTGCAATTGCAGCAATTGGACAAAAAAATTTAAAAAGACTAATTGCATATAGTTCAATTGGACATATGGGTTATGCTCTAGCAGGCTTAGCCGTTGGTAGCAATGAAGGAATACAAAGCGCTATTTCATATATCTCAATATATTTAGTTATGAATTTAGCTTTTTTTAGTTGCTTATTTATGATTAGAAAAAGTGAGAATTATTTTGAAAATATAGAAGATCTTTCGGGTTTGTCAAAAAATCATCCAATTTTATCCATATCTTTAATGATTGTTCTTTTCTCTTTAGCGGGAATTCCACCTCTAGCAGGATTTTTTGCAAAATTTTATATTTTTATGGCGGTAATTGAACAATCGATGTATTTTTTAGCTGTTATTGGATTGTTATCAACGGTGATTGCAGCATATTACTATTTAAGAATAATCAAAATTATTTATTTTGATCCAGAAAAAGAAAAATATGACACTGATCATCATTTAGGTCTTAAAGTTTCGTTAGCTATATCAACAATATTTATTCTTTTTTATTTCATTTATCCAAGTAGTTTAACTGAAATAATTTCTAAGATAAATATTATTTAATGAAGTTAAAAAAATTTTTTTATAAAAAAATAAACAGCACTAATGATATAGCAGTAAAAAAAATTAAAAAGGGATTTAGTAGAGGTTTAGTATTTGCTGAGGAACAAACAAAAAGCAGAGGTCAATATGGAAAAAAGTGGATTTCACTAAAAGGAAATTTATTTTTATCAGTTTTTATTGAGGTAAATAAGCAGATATCATTAAAAAAAATTACTTATCTTAATTGTCAAATTATTAAAAAAATTTTATCAAAATTATTCAAAATTAAATTATCAATAAAACTTCCTAATGATTTACTAATAAATAAAAAAAAGGTTTGTGGAATATTACAAAAAACAATAACTATTAATGATAAAAATTTTATTATTATTGGTATAGGAATTAATTTAATAAAAAACCCAATAATTAAAAATTATCAAACTACTAATTTATTAGAAGAAACAGGGATTAAAATTACTAGGTTTAAATTATTAAATGTAATAAAAAAGAGTTTTGAAAAAAACTTAAATAATTTTCATTAAAACTATGAATTTATTAATAAGATAAAATGTATTTAATTGGCGATATAGGAAACACCGAAGTAAAAATATGTACTTTTAATAGTAATAAAAAATTATTAAAAAAAATAATTTTAAAAACTAATTTAATCACTAATAAATATGTTATAAAAATATTAAATTTTTTATTAAAAAAAAATTAAATATAAACTGTACTGAACTTAAAGAACTTAAACTTGATAAGCTTATTAAAATAAAAGTTAATAGAAAACAAATTGGATCTGATCGCCTTTCAAATGCAATAAGTGTGATTGATAATAAAAATAATTATGTAATAGTAGACTTTGGTACGGCTACAACTTTTGATGTAATTATAAAAAATAATTATTTAGGAGGCATCATTTCCCCTGGTGTAAATCTTTCTTTAAATACTTTAATTTCAAAGGCTTCATTAATTCCATCTTTAGCTTTAACTAGTGTTAATAATGTCTTAGGAAAAAATACTAAATCTGCTGTAAAATCGGGTTTTTATTGGGGCTATGCTGGTTTAATTGACAATGTAATTAAAAAAATTATTAATCAAACTAATAATAAATATAAAATTATTTTTACTGGCGGACTTTCTCATCTTTTCAAGAAAGCTATGGATGCGAAAGTTAGAGTTGATCGAGATTTAACAATTAAAGGTCTTTTAAAGGTTATCCAATTATTAAAACAAAAATGAAAGAAGAATTATTATTTTGTCCTCTAGGGGGATCAGGAGAAATTGGCATGAACATGAATTTATATGCCTATGGAAAAGCAGACAATCAAAAATGGATAATAGTTGATGTTGGTGTTACATTTGCCGATGATAGTTTACCAGGAATTGATTTAATTTATCCGGATCCTGGATTTATAATTGATAAAAAAGATAAATTACTTGGCATTATCTTAACTCACGCACATGAAGATCATATAGGCGCTATTGCTTATGTATGGCCAAAACTAAAATGTAAAATTTATTCAACACCATTTACAGCTGCCTTAATTACTGAAAAATTTAAAGAAAAAAAAATTGATATAATTCCTTTTTTGGAAATTGTCAGTTTAAATGGAACAGTAAATCTAGATCCATTTAAAATTGAATTTGTAACTCTAACTCATTCAATACTTGAACCTAATGGTCTTAAAATAGAAACACCGGCAGGTAATATTTTTCATACTGGAGATTGGAAGTGTGATCCAAATCCACTTGTTGGTGAAAAAGTTAATTCAGATAGACTTAAGGAAATCGGTAATAATGGAGTTCTTGCCATGATATGCGATTCTACAAATGTGTTTAGTATAGGTAGAGCTGGATCTGAATCAGATGTTAGAAAAAGCATGTTAAATATTGTTTCAAGACTCAATAAAAGAATCCTTGTAACTTCATTTGCATCAAATGTAGCAAGAATGGAAACTATTTTTTATTGTGCTGAAAAAACTGGAAGGATTATATCTTTAGTTGGAAGATCGATGCATAGAATTTATAAAGCTGCGAAACAATGTGGATATTTACAAAATGTTATTGAACCTATTGACTCAAGAGAAGCAAAAAAAGTTTCTAGAGATAAAATCATATATTTGTGTACCGGCAGTCAAGGAGAACCTATGGGTGCTTTAAATAGGATTTCACATTATATGCACCCAGATGTTTTTATTGAAAAAGGTGATGCTGTAATATTTTCTTCTAAAATTATTCCAGGCAATGTTCGCAAACATTATAATCTTCATAACAAACTATTAAAAGATGGTATGGAAGTTATTTCTGAAGAGACTGAATTTGTTCATGTATCAGGCCATCCTAATCGAGAAGATTTAAAAGATATGTATAATTGGATTAAACCTAAATCAGTTATCCCCGTTCATGGTGAGCATAGACATATGAAAGAACAAATCAATTTTGCTAAGGAAATGCAAGTTCCTTTTCCTGTTCAAGTAGAGAATGGAGATATTGTAAAATTATACCCAGGTGAAAAACCTCATGTTTACGATAAAGCACCAAGTGGCAGATTATGTGTTGATGGGAATATTTCAATTGAAGAAGATTCTTCTTTTATTAAGGAAAGAAAAAATCTAGCAAATAACGGTTTCATTGAAGTTACTATAATTATTTCATCAAAAGGAAGCATACATAACAAACCCTTATTAACTTTTAAAGGACTCCCTGTTTTTGAAAAAGATGATTTTAAATACGGACTAGAAGAAGAAATTAAAAAAACAACTAGAGCGTTTTCATTAAAAAATATTAAACAAGAAGAAAATCTTATTGAAGCTCTTAAGAGCACTTGTAAGAAATATTCTAAAGAAAAAACTGGAAAAAAACCTATAACTAATATTAATGTAATGAGAATTTAATTACATGTATTTTTTTTTAGGTTATATATATTGATGATATAATAATTATTTTATTTTAATATTTAATGTACTTTTCAAAATCATTTATTCCTATTTTAAAAAACAATCCTACTGAAGCAAAAATCAAGTCCCACCAATTAATGCTTAGAGTTGGAATGATCAAGCAATCTTCATCAGGTATCTACTCTTGGTTGCCTTTAGGTTTTAAAGTTATGAAAAAAATTGAACAAATTGTCAGAGAAGAACAAGATAAAATTGGTGTACAAGAATTATTAATGCCAACGATTCAATCTAGTGAAATATGGAAAGAAAGTGGAAGATATGAAGATTATGGTGATGAGTTACTGCGTATTAAAGATCGTCAAAATAGAGAAATGTTATATGGACCAACAAATGAGGAACTTGTTACTGAAATTTTTCGATCAAGTATTAAGTCTTATAAATCATTGCCGCAACTATTATATCATATTCAGTGGAAATTTAGAGATGAGCTTAGACCAAGATTTGGAATAATGAGATGCAGAGAATTTTATATGAAAGATGCTTATTCATTTGATATTAATGACGAAGAGGCTTCATTTTCATACAATAAATTTTTTCTTTCTTACTTAAGAACTTTTAATAGATTAGATCTGTCAGCTATCCCAATGGCTGCTGATACAGGACCAATTGGAGGAAATCTTTCTCACGAATTCATTATTTTAGCAGATACAGGTGAAAGTAAAATTTATACAGATAAAAGAATTTTTGAAGTTAATAATAAAGATGCAAAAGTTGAAAAAAATTCCTTAATTGATTTAAGAAAAAAATATAAAAAATTTTATGCTGTAACGGATGACAAATTTAATAAGAATGAATTTGAGAAAAATGTAAAAGAAGAATTTAGACTAAACACAAGAGGAATTGAAGTGGGTCATATTTTTTACTTTGGCGATAAATATTCAAAACCCATGAATGCTTCAGTGGATTTTAAAGGAAAAAAAGAATTCGTTAAAATGGGATCTTACGGGATTGGTGTATCAAGACTTGTTGGAGCAATTATTGAAGCAAAATATGATGATAAAGGTGAAATAATGAAATGGCCATTATCTGTCGCTCCATATGATTGTGCAATTTTTCCTTTAGTTAGTAAAAATGATAATTCTAATTTAGAAAAAGCTAACAAAATTTATGAATATTTTAAAAAGAAAAAAATAGATGTTATAATCGATGATACAGAAGAAAATTTTTCAGCTAAAATTAAAAAATTTAATTTAATAGGAATTCCTTATCAAATTATGATTGGAAAAAAATCTGAAGGAGATTTTTATGAATTTAAAGAAATAGGCAAGCAATCAGAAAATTTAAAAATAGAAAAAATTGCAGATAATATTATCAATAATAAAAAAATAAATTGATCTCAATATTAGAAAAAGAAATAACTTTAAGATATTTAAAAACCAGGAAAAAAGATGGTTTTTTAAATATCATTTCAATTTTCTCTTTTGTTGGAATTAGTTTAGGTGTAGCTGTTTTAATAATAGTTATGTCTGTTATGAACGGATTTCGTTCAGAACTAGTTGAAAAAATTATCGGATTTAATGCACATGTTGTAGTTGAACCTTATAATAAACCTATAAATATTGAAAAATTAAAAAACGAAGATTTAAAAAGTTTATCTAGTAAAATTTTGTTTAGTAATAGTGGTGAAGGAGTATTAATAAACAAAGATTACACTAAAGGTCTTTTATTAAGAGGGTATTTAAAAAATCAATTTAAAAATTTGGAAATTGTGAAAAACTCAAACTTTATTGGTGATAAAAAATTATATTCAAAATATATATCAATAGGAAAAGAGTTAAGTTTTAACCTTAATTTAAATGTTGGAGACAAAATATTAATAATGTCTCCTTCTGGTGTTGAAACTATTGTAGGAAATTTACCCAAACAACAAACTTATATAGTTGGATCTATTTTTGATAGTGGGTTAGCAGATTTTGATAAAAATGTAGCTTTTTTAAATATAAAAGATTTAGAAAATTTATTTGAATTAGATGAATCTAAAAGATCATTAGAAATATACTTAAAAGATCCAAAAAAAATAGAATTTGCTAAAAAAAAAGTGCAAGATATTTTTAACGATGAATATATCTATGCATGGTCTGACTTAAACAAACCCTTATTTTCTGCATTAAAAGTTGAAAGAAATGTAATGTTTATAATTTTATCTTTAATAATCATTGTTGCAGCGTTTAATATTATTTCAGGCCTAACAATTCTTGTAAAAAACAAGACTAAAGAAATAGCAATATTAAAATCAATAGGAGTTCAAAATAAATCGATTACTAAAATTTTTTTTATGGTTGGTTTTTTGATTGGTACAATAGCGACGTTTTTTGGAATTGCTTTGGGTGTAATATTTTCTGTTTATATTGAAAATATCAGACAATTTATAAGTAATATTTTTAATATAAGTTTATTTCCAGAAGAAATTTATTTTTTGAGCAAAATTCCTTCAGAGATTAATGTTCAATCAATTTTTTTAATATCGTTTTGTTCAATAATAATAACTTCAATAGTTTCTATATATCCGGCATTTAAAGCATCAAGTTTAGATCCAGTAAAGGCACTAAAATATGAATAACTTAATTGAAATTAACAACTTGGTTAAGCAGTATAGCACTCATAAAAAAATTAAAATATTAAATAAACTGAGTTTTGCATTTAAAAAAGGAAAAATATATTCTTTAGTAGGGCCTTCTGGATCAGGAAAATCTACATTATTAAATTTATTATCACTAATTGACAGACCATCTTCAGGCAGCATAAAAATTTGTAATAAAAATATTAGTTTTTCAAAAAAATCTATCAATGATCAATTAAGAGCTAATAAAATTGGTATTATTTACCAAGAAAATAATCTATTGAATGACTTCAATGCATTAGAAAATGTATATCTTGCGAGATTGTCAATCGATAATAATAAAAAAAAAGCAATAACAGATTCAATTAATTTAATAAAAAGTTTGGGTTTATCTAATAGATTAAATCATCTTCCTTCAGAACTTTCAGGTGGAGAGATACAAAGAATCGCTATTGCAAGGGCATTAGTAAATTCACCTGAAATAATACTAGCAGACGAGCCAACAGGAAGTTTAGATTACAGCAATGCTAAAGAAGTATTTAAAATTTTATTTAAGTTAAAAAAATCTAATAGATTGATAATATTTGCAACTCACAATAGATATTTTGCTAATATGGCAGATTGTAAAATAGAATTAATTGGTGGTAAGATAAAAACTTCCAATGCTAGAATCACAAATTAAAAATTTCAATCATTTAAAAATACACACTCAGTATTCAATTTGTGAAGGAGCTGTAAAAATTGAAGAACTTAAAGATTTTTGTAAAAATAATAAAATTCAATCAGTTGGGCTGTCAGATACCGTAAATCTATTTGGAGCATTAGATTTTTCTGAAAATATATCTAAATCAGGCTCACAACCGATCATTGGAACTCAAATTTATTTTAAATTTAAAGATGTTTTAGGTTTAATTCCTTTAATAGCGTTAAATAACAATGGGTATAAAAGAATTATTGAACTTTCATCAAAATCATACTTAGAAAATGATAATTTATCTGATCCTCACTGTAATTTTGAAGATTTATTAATTAAACATGAAGGAATATCAGTATTTTCAGGTTCGATAAATGGTTTAATTGGTAAACTTTTTAACAAGGGAAGATTAAATGAAATAGATGAAATTTATAAAAAAATTAATTCAATTTATAAAGATAATTTTTATATAGAAATCCAAAGACATGGAGTACAAATACCAATTATAGCAACTCATGAAGTTTTCTACCTTGATCAAAGTATGTATGACGCACATGATGTATTAACATGTATTGGTTCAAAAACCTATGTAAATGAGAAAAATAGAATAAAATTATCCAATCAGCATTACTTCAAATCCAATCAAGAAATGACTGATTTGTTTTCAGATCTACCAGAAGCGTTAGAAAATAATTATAACTTTCCTTATCGTTGCAATTTTAGACTTCTAACTTCTAAACCAATTTTACCAAATATAAGTTCTGAAAAAGGGATAAATGCGAATGATTTATTAAAAAAAGAGGCTGAAGATGGTCTTTTAGAAAAATTTATAAATGTTTTTAAAATAAAAGAAAAAGAAGTTTATCTAAATGAAAATTATAAAGAATATAAAGTTAGATTGAATCATGAAATTAAAATCATACAAGAGATGAACTATTCTAGTTATTTTCTAATTGTTTCGGACTATATTAAATGGTCTAAAAAAAATAAAATACCTGTAGGTCCTGGCAGAGGTTCCGGAGCAGGATCTTTGGTTGCTTGGTGTATGTCAATAACTGATATAGATCCAATTAAATTTAATTTAATTTTTGAAAGATTTTTAAATCCTGATAGAATTTCTATGCCAGATTTTGATATAGATTTTTGTGAGGAAAGAAGAGATCTTGTTTTTCAATACTTAACTAAAAAATACAAAGATAGTGTTGCGCATATCATTACTTTTGGAAAATTAAAAGCTAGAATGGTCATTAGAGATGTTGGGAGAGTATTAGGTCTTCCTTATGGCTTTGTTGATAGTATATGTAAAATGATTCCATTTGATCCATCAAGACCAATGAGCCTTTCTCAATGTATTAATACCGAACCAAGATTACAGAAATTAATTAATGATGATAAAAGAGTAAAAAAATTAGTTGATTTATCGTTAAAACTTGAAGGTTTGAATAGAAATGTTGCTACTCATGCTGCAGGCGTTGTTATTGCTGATAGAAAGTTAACTGAGACTGTTCCTTTATATAAAGATTCCTCTTCAGATTTTTTATTACCATCCACTCAATTTGATATGCACTCTGCAGAAAATGCTGGATTAGTTAAATTTGATTTTCTAGGCCTTAAAACATTAACAGTTATAAAAAAAACAGAAGACTTGATAAATGAAAATAATAAAGAATTTAAAATAGACACTGTAGATTATGAAGATCAAAATGTTTTTAAACTTTTATCTAGTGGTAAAACAGTTGGTTTGTTTCAACTTGAAAGTTCGGGAATGCGAGAAGCTCTAATGCAAATGAAACCAAATAGATTTGAAGATATAATAGCTTTGGTTGCTTTATATCGCCCAGGACCTATGAGCAACATAACTATTTATAATGATTGCAAACATGGAAAAAAAGAACCTGACTACCTTCATCCTAAACTAAAAGAAATATTAAAACCAACATATGGTGTAATTATATATCAAGAGCAAGTGATGCAAATTGCCCAAACTCTTTCAGGATTCACAGCTGGTGAAGCAGATATTTTAAGAAGAGCTATGAGTAAAAAAAAGAGACATGAACTCGATAAACAAAAACAAAGATTTATAGAAGGTGCCGCTAAAAACGAAATAAGTAAAGAAATTGCAGCAGGAATTTTTTTAAAAATAGAACCTTTTGCACAGTATGGTTTTAATAAAAGCCATGCTGCCGCTTATGCTATTATAGCCTATCAAACAGCATATTTAAAAACTTATTATCCTCATGAATTTTTTGCCGCTTCAATGTCTATGGAATTATCAAGTCAAAATAAATTAAGTGAATTCTATGAAGAACTTAGAAGAATAAATATTAATATTGTAAGGCCAGACATTAATAGATGTTTTGCAGATTTTAGATCAGATAAAAAAAATTTTTTTTATGCTTTAGGAGCTTTAAAGAATGTTGGTTACGAAGCTATTTCAAATATTGTTAAAGAAAGAAATAATAATGGAAAATTTAAATCTATAAATAATTTTATAAATAGAATAAATCCAAAAGATATTAATAAGCTTCAACTTGAAGCCTTGGTCAAAGCTGGAGCATTTGATACAATTAATCCTAATAGACAATCTTTGTTCAACTCTATTCCTAATATAATTCTTAAGTCAAAAAATAACTTTGAAAATAAATCAATAAATCAGATTGTACTTTTTAATATTGAGGATGATAACAAAGATAATATTCTGGAAAAAATTAATGATTGGCCTATTGAAGAAAGGTTATCAAAAGAATTTGAAACATTAGGTTTTTTTATTTCCGATCATCCTCTTAATCAATTTAAATATATTTATAATGAATATAAAATTACTGACTTTGCAGATTTTAATATTGCTAAAGAGATCAAAGAAACAAATATTGCCGCAACAGTTTTAAAATTACAAGAAAAAAAAACACAAAAAGGCAATTCTTATGCAATTGTTAAGTTTTCTGATCTAAGCAGTGTTTTTGAACTCTTTATATTTTCAGATATTTTTGAAATGAATAGAAATCTATTAGTAGAAGGAAATTCATTAATTATTACTTTAGTAAAAAATATTTCTGATGAAGTAAATAGATTTAAAAGAATTAATGTAAAAAAAATAGCATTACTTAAAGAATTAATTAACAAGCCAATTAAAGAAATTCAATTTAAATCTAAAAATATAAAGTTTTTCAAGAGCTTATTTAATTTATCTAAAGTAAATGCCCAAACTGAAGTAAAACTTGTAATCATAGATAATGGTAAAAATTTAATATTTAAATTAAAGGATAAAAGGTATATTGATAGAAAAACACTTGAATCTTTAAATGATAAAGATATTTCATCGTTAATTAATTAAAAAAATACTTGTTTTCTTAACAATTAATTTGTAAATAACTGCTTAAATTAACACGCACACAATTTGTGGTTTTATACCTCCGGTCCTTAAGTGGAAATAATTGTGGTGGCATAACCGGGAAAAAATATGAAGATACCTAACATAACTATCCAACAACTATTAGAAGCTGGAGTTCATCTTGGTCACAAAACACTTAGATGGAACCCAAAAATGAAAAAATATATCTTTGGGAAAAGAAATTCAATTCACATCATTGATTTAACCCAAACTTTAGAGCTAACTAATGTAGCTTTAGAGAAAGTTTACGATTGCATACAAGGCAATGGTAAAATACTTTTTATTTCAACTAAAAAACAAGCAACTGAAGCAATTGCAAATTTAGCCAAAAGTACTGATCAATATTATGTAAATCATCGATGGTTAGGTGGCATGTTAACTAATTGGGACACAATCTCAAATTCTATAAAAAAATTAAAAAAAATTAATATAGATCTTTCTTCTGAAAATAGAGGTTTTACAAAAAAAGAGTTTCTAAAAATGAGGATACAAAGAGACAAGCTTCTAAGATCACTAGGTGGAATTGTTGAGATGAAAAAAATTCCAGATTTGGTTTTTATAATTGATACAAACTACGAGTCTTTAGCAATTAAAGAGTCGATTAAATTGGGCATTCCTATAATTGCAATTCTTGATACAAATTCTGATCCAGAAGGAATTGATTTTCCTATTCCAGGAAATGATGATGCCAGAAGATCAATTGATTTATATTGTAATTTACTCAAAGAAACTATTGAAAATGCAAAAAAAGAAACATCAAAAATTTCTGAAGAAAAAATATTAAAAGAAGACAAAAAAGAAGAAAATCTTTTTATACAAAAAAAGGAAAAATCCAAAAAAAAAGATACTTCTAAATTAAATTAATAAATCAAACTATTTATGAGTGATATAGAGAAAATTAAACAGTTGAGAAAATCAACTCGGGCAGGTTTTAAAGATTGTAGTTCAGCTCTAGAAGAAGCAAAAGGTCATATTGATAAAGCAATAGAAATTTTAAGAATAAAAGGAATATCTAAAGCTTCTAAAAAAATGTCAAGAGAAGCTAAAGAAGGTGTAATTGCCGCAAGTGGAGATGGACAAAAAACTTCAATCATAGAAGTTAATTGTGAAACTGATTTTGTAGCAAAAAATAATAATTTTATTAATTTTGTAAAAGAATTAAGTGAATTTCCTGGTGCAAAAAATTTTACTTATCATCATACAGTAGTTAAAGATAATTTATCCAAATTAGCTGCAGTTGCTTCATTAGAAACCAAAGAAAAATCTAAAAATTTAGATTTATTTGGAAAACAATTGACCATGCATATTGCCGCTTCCAATCCACTTGCTTTAGATTCTGAGAGTATAAAAAAGGAAATTTTAGAAAAGGAACAGGAATTGATTTCAAAAGAGCTAAAAAATTTAGGAAAACCAGAAGAAATTGCAAAAAAAATTAGTATTGGTAAACTTAATAAATTTAAAGAAGAAAATAGTTTACTATCTCAACCATGGGTTATGGAACCAAAAAGAAAAGTTAAAGATGTTATGAATGATCTGAAAATATCTGATTTAAAAATAAAAGATTTTTATAGATTAAAAATTGGTGAATAATGTTTAACGACAAAACTTACAGTCAAAAAATGGATAAAACATTTAATGTTTTCACTAAAGAACTCTCTTCATTAAGAACAGGTAGAGCCAATGCAAGTATGCTTGATTTAGTTAAAGTTGAAGTTTATGGACAAAAGATGCCAATAAACCAATTAGCCACCATAACAACTCCAGAACCAAGAATGATAAATATTCAAGTATGGGATTTAAACAATGCTAATTTAATTGATTCTGCAATTAAAAAATCAGAGTTAGGTTTAAATCCACAAATAGATGGTCAATTAATAAGACTTCCAATTCCAGATTTAAGTGAAGAAAGAAGAAATGAGATTAAAAAAATAATAAAATCAACAGGTGAAAAATGTAAAGTTTCAATAAGAAATATAAGACGTGAAGCAAACGATGAATTAAAAAGGTTATTAAAATCTAAAGATATTAGTGAAGATAATGAAAAAAAATTTGAAAAAATAATTCAAAAAACTACAGATCAACATATTAAATTAATTGATGAAAAAGTTATTTCTAAGGAAAAAGAAATAATGACAATATGAATCCAATACAACATGTAGCCATCATTATGGATGGTAATGGTCGTTGGGGTATAAAAAAAGGAAAATCAAGAAATTATGGACATCAGCAAGGCCTTAAATCAGTAGAATTAGTTATAAAGCAAACTATTAAAGAAAAAATAAAATTTCTTACATTGTATGCTTTTTCAACAGAAAATTGGAAAAGGCCTAAAAGTGAAATAAATTTTTTATTTAAACTTTTAGAAAATTTTTTAGATAATAAGATTAACGATCTTAATAAAAATGGAATAAAATTAAAAATTATTGGAGATAGAGGTATATTTTCAAAAAAATTAAAAAAAATCCTTCATAGTTCGGAAAAAACTACTAAAAAAAACAATAAATTACAAATAAACTTGGCTTTGAACTATGGGGCAAAAAAAGAACTAGTTTCAGCATTTAATATTATAAAAAAAAATAAACAAAAAATAACAGAAAAAAGTATTAGAAATTATCTATTTACTAAAGATATTCCAGATCCTGAAATTTTAATTAGGACTGGAAACACTCATAGATTAAGTAATTTTCTATTATGGCAAATTGCATATTCTGAAATTTTTTTTATTAAAAAGCTATGGCCTGATTTTAATACTAATGATTTTAAAAAAATTATTTATAAATTTAAAAATATAAAAAGGAATTTTGGTAGTGTTTAATGGAAAAACAATTTTTTTATAGAATTTTAACTTCTATTTTTTTATTCATTGCGATTTATTTGATTTTTATTAATAATATTTTTTTAATAATATTTTTATCAATTATATTTATAATTTCTTATTATGAGTTTTACAAATTAATCGTTTTAATTAAACAAAAACTAAGATTTAGCTATTACAATTTTATATGTTATAATATTTTTTTCTTCATATATTTATCGTTCTTTACATTTATCATTTACAATTCTCTAATTCATGAAAATAATGATAATATATTGATATTGTTTATTCTTTTTATATGTATTTTAACTGATGTAGGAGGAATTTTATTTGGCAAACTAATTGGTGGTAAAAAATTAACTAAAATTAGTCCAAATAAAACAATAGCCGGAAGTATTGGTGGTTTTATTTTATCTTTTTTATGTTTGTTCTTATTTTTAAATTTTATTCCGAATAATTCATTATTTAATTTATCAATATTGGTTATTACAACTAGTTTTTTTTCACAAATTGGAGATTTGTTTGTTTCATTTCTTAAAAGAAAAGCTAAAGTTAAAGATACAGGTAAAATTTTACCAGGTCATGGAGGGTTACTTGATAGAATTGATGGAATTTTACTAGGTTTGCCTTTAGGAATTATTATTTTCAGTCTACTAAATTAAAATATATGTCAATTAAAATAGCAGTTTTAGGTTCCACAGGATCTATAGGCACAACTACAGTTAATATTATCAAAAAAAATCAAAAAGATTTTAAAGTAATTTTTTTATCAACAAATAATAATGTAACTAAAATTTACCAACAAGCAATAGATCTTAAAGTAAAAAATGTAATAATAATAAATAAAAAAAAATATTTAAAATATAAACATAAATTTATTAAAAAAAAAATAAATGTTTCACACGATCATTCAAAAATTAAAAAAATAATTAAAAAAAAAATTGATTATACCATGTGTTCAATTTCAGGATTATCAGGATTAAAACCAACCCTTGGAGCAATCAATTATAGCAAGACTGTTGGTATAGCAAATAAAGAATCAATTATTTGTAGTTGGAATATTATTAAAGAAAAATTAAAAAAAAATAAAACCAATTTTATCCCAATCGATTCTGAGCATTTTTCTATATGGTCATTAATTAACAATGGTTATTGAAGCTCAGAGAATATTTAATATTGATAAAAAAAAATTTAAAATTTTAATCCATCCAAAATCATATATTCATGCAATAATTAAATTCAATAATGGTTTGGTTAAGTTTTTAGCTCATGATACTCATATGAAAATTCCAATTTTTAATTCTATATATTTTAAAAAAAATAAAAAAATTAGATCAAAACAATTAAATTTAAAAGTATTGAATAATTTGGAACTTTCAAAACCAAATATAAATCAATTTCCAGTTCTTAATATTTTAAAAATGATACCTAATAAAACTTCCTTATTTGAAACAATATTGGTCTCAGCTAATGATGAACTAGTTAATTGTTACTTAGAAGGAAAAATTAAATATACCGATATTTATGAAAATTTAATAAAAATAATTCAAATGAAAGCTTTTAAAAAATATTTATTTATTAGCCCAAAAAATGTTGATCAAATATCAAAACTGATGAAAGAAGTTAGATTGAAATGTAATGATCTATGTATAATATAAACATAATTTTATGAAAAAATTATTTTTTATTTTTGCTTTTACTTTCTTATTTACCACAAATATTAATTCTGAAATAATTAAAAATATTGAAATATCTGGAAATGTTCGAATTTCGGATGAAACAATAATACTTTTTGGAGAAATAAAAAAGAATCAGGATTTAAAAAATGAAAATTTAAATCTTATAATAAAAAAATTATACACCACCAATTTTTTCAGCGATATAAATGTTACTTTTAATGAGGGCATTCTTAAAATTAATGTAAAAGAGAATCCTGTTGTTCAAACTTTAGAATTTAAAGGAATCAAAAATAAAAAAATTCTAGAATTATTAAATGATACAATACAACTTAAAGAAAAGTCATCTTTTTTAGAAAGTATTGCCAAATCCGATGAAAAATTAATAACAAATATATTAAGATCTAATGGATATTATTTTGCAGAGGTTAATCCAAAGATCAAATCAAATCCAAACAATACTGTAAATCTTATATATGATGTAAGTTTGGGTGAAAAGGCTTTAATTACAAAAATTAAATTTATTGGTGATAAAAAAATTAAAGATAAAAAATTAAAAAGTATAATTATTTCTGAAGAAGCTAAATTTTGGAAGTTTATTTCAAGAAGAAAATATTTAGATATTAATAGAATTCAATTAGATGAAAAATTATTAACTAATTATTTTAAAAATAATGGTTATTTTAATATTTCTGTAGAAAGTTCATCAGCACAAATAATTGATGAATCAAATTTTGAATTAGTATTTAATATTAACGCTGGTGAAAAATATTACTTTAATAATTTGAAATTAGATATTCCCGATGATTATTCTGTTGATAATTTTTCAAACATTTTAAATTTATTTGATAAGTTAAATGGAAAAATTTATTCTTTGAATAAAATAGAAAAAATACTTAATGAAATTGATAAAATTGTCTTAACCAAAGAATTTGAATTTATAAATGCCAAGTATGATGAAGTAATAACTGAAAAAAATAAAGTTAATTTAACTGTTAAATTGGAGGAAACCGAAAAAACATATGTTGAAAAAATTAATATTTATGGCAATTTTATAACTGATGAAAATGTTATCAGAAATTCTTTAATTGTAGATGAAGGTGATGCTTATAATCAAATTTTAGTTAATAAATCCATTAATAATATTAGATCAAAAAACATATTTAAAAGTGTTAAACCTGTTATTGAAGAAAATTTAGTTAATAAAACTAAAATTATAAATATTGAAGTTGAAGAAAAACCAACAGGTGAAATTTATGCGGGAGCTGGGACTGGTACTAGTGGTTCATCACTAACTTTTGGTATTAAAGAAAATAATTTTTTAGGTCAGGGAAAGAGAATAGATACTAATTTTTTAATAAGCGATACATCAATCCAAGGTATATTTTCTTTAACAAATCCAAATTTTAGAAATTCAAATAAGAGCCTCAATACTTCTATTGAATCTACAAAAACTGATATGATGAGTAAATTTGGCTATGAAAGTAATAAAACAGGCTTTACTGTTGGTACATCTTTTGAACAAGCAGAAAATTTATTCTTTTCACCTTCTTTTTCAACTTATTATGAAACACTTGATACCTCATCAAAAGCTTCAACAGCCAAAAAAAAGCAGGATGGTAGTTATTTAGACTCGAATTTTTCATATGGGTTAACTTTGAATAAATTAAATCAAAACTTCCAACCTTCTGAAGGATCAAGAAATAAATTTTCTCAGGATATTCCAATTCTTTCAGATGATTGGGCTTTTGCAAATACATATACATTCTCAAAATATTTACGTCTCGGAAAAGATAGTATTTTTTCAATGAATTTCCTTGCTAAAACTATTAATTCGCTAACGGGTGAGGATGTAAGGGTTTCAAAAAGAGTTTTTATACCTAGTAAAAGATTAAGAGGTTTTGAATATGGAAAAATTGGACCAATCGATAGTGGCGATCATATTGGAGGAAATTATGCATCATCACTAGGTTTTAATTCAACTTTGCCCCAATTATTTCCAACTTTGCAAGATATTGATTTTAGTTTATTTTTTGATGTAGCCAATGTTTGGGGCGTAGATTATAATAGTAGCTTAGATAGTAGTAAAATTCGTTCTTCTACTGGTCTATCAATTGATTGGTTTACTCCTATAGGTCCATTAAGTTTTTCATTTGCTAAACCAATAACAAAAGCAAACAGCGATAACACAGAAAAATTTAGATTTGATATAGGAACATCTTTCTAATGAAAGATATAATTAAGTTTTTTTTATTGATTATATTTTTACAATTAAATCAAGTTTATGCAGCAGAAAATATTGTATACTTAAATATTGAAAAATTAATTCATAGTTCGGAAGCAGGAAAAATAATTGATGTGGAAATAAAAAAAAATCATGAAACAAATTTAGATATTTTCAAAACAAAAGAAAATGAATTAAAAGAAGAAGAGTCAAAAATTATTTCACAAAAAAATATTTTAAGTGAGGAAGAGTTTAAAAAAAAAATAGATAATTTAAAAAAAAAAGTAATAAATTATCAAAATGAAAGGCAACAAAAAATCAACGAGTTGAACATTTTAAAATCCAAGTTAACGAAAAAATTATTAAGTAATATAAATCCTATACTGGTTGAATATTCTGATAAAAATTCTATTTCCTTAATTGTTGATAAAAAGGGTATTGTGCTTGGAAAAACTGAATTAGATATTACTGAAAAAATTATTAATCTACTTAATGAAAAAGTAAAAGAAATTAAATTAAATTAATGTCTGAAACTTTAAATAAAGAACAAATAAAAAATCTTTTACCTCATAGAGAACCTATGCTCTTAATAGATGAGTTAAATAATATTAAAAAGTTATTTTCTGCCACAGCTATTGTGAACGTTAAAAAAGATAGTTTTTTTGTTCAAGGTCATTTTCCGGGACAACCTGTTATGCCAGGTGTTTTTATTGTCGAAGCTTTTGGTCAAGCAGCCGCCGCTTTAACAGCTAGTGGAATTGATAAATCTGTATATGAAAATAAATTAGTTTTTTTAATGAGTGTAGAAAAAGCAAGATTCAGAAGCCCGGTAGTACCAGATTGTAAATTAGAATTAAATATTGAAGCAATTAGATCCCATGGAAGAGTCTGGAAATATAAGGGTGAAGCCTTTGTTAATGGAAAAAAAATGGCAGATGCTCAATGGTCAGCAACAATTGTTGATAGGAAATAATTAGCAATAAATCTTGATAAGCATTTACTAAATGTTTTGATAATAAACTTTATTAATGACTAATCCTTTTTTTAAAAATAAAGGTCCTTTTGAGATTAATAAATTATTAAAGTTTGCTGAGTTAAAAAATCTTCAAAAATATAAGAATTTAAAAATTTATGATGTTAAAGATTTATCAAGATCAACTAAAAAAGATATTACATTCTTTCATTCAAAAAAATATGAAGCTCATGCTTCAAAAATAAAAGCTTCATTTTGTATTACTACAGATAATCTCAAGGATTATTTACCTAAAAATTGTAATAAAATAATTGTTGATAATGTTCTAATTGTTACCGCTAAAATTACAAAAATATTTTATCCAGACTCAGTAACTGATGATTTTGATATAACAGTAAAAGATATATCTAAAACCTCATTTAAGAAAAAAGTTGTTTTTGGAAAAAATGTATTAATTGGTAAAAATGTAAAAATAGGAATGAATTGTTCTATAGGTCATAACTCTATAGTAGAAAAAAATGTTATTATTGGAAATAACTGTTTTATAGGTTCTAATGTAATCATAAGAAATACAATTATCCATAACAATGTTCACATTTTAGATGGTTGTGTAATTGGTAAAAAAGGATTTGGTTTTTTTCCTAACAAAGAAAATAACTATAGATATCCTCAGATTGGTATTGTGATAATTAATGATAACTCTGAAATTGGATGTGGATCAACTATTGATAGAGGATCAATATCAAATACTATAATTGGAAAAAATACTTATTTAGATAATCAAATTCATATAGCTCACAATGTAAAGATAGGAGATAATTGTATTATAGCTGGTCAAGTGGGTTTTGCGGGAAGCTCGACATTAGGTAATAATGTAATGATTGGTGGTCAAGCAGGTGTTTCAGGCCATTTAAAAATTGGAAATAATGTTAAAATAGGTGGTGGAAGTGGAGTCATTAAAGATATAACTGATAATTCAAAAGTCATGGGATATCCCGCAAAAGATTTAAAAAGTTTTGTAAAGGAAAATAAATAAATGATACACAAAACTGCAATAATAGATAACAAAGCTAACATTTCAAGCTCTGCAAATATAGGTCCATATTCTGTAATTGGTCCTAATGTTGAAATAGGTGAAAATGTAATTATTCATTCACACGTCAATATTTCGGGTAATACTAAAATTGGAAATGGAAATAAAATTTATCCTTTTGCAACTATTGGTAATGATCCACAAGATTTAAAATATAATGGAGAGGAAACTAAACTTGTAATTGGTAGCAATAATAAAATTAGAGAGTATGTAACTATAAACCCAGGAACTGAAGGCGGTGGAGCTTTAACTAAAATTGGAAATAACTGTTTATTTATGATTTCATCTCATATAGCTCACGATTGTCATATTGGAAACAATGTAATTATTGCAAATAATGTTCCATTGGGTGGCCATGTTACAATACAAGATAATGTTGTTATTGGAGGCAATTCAGCTGTTCAACAGTTTACAAGGATAGGTAAATTAGCAATGATTGGTGGAATGACGGGTGTTTTACATGATGTTATTCCATATGGTTTATCAATAGGTAACAGAAATTATTTGCAAGGTCTTAATTTAATTGGACTAAGAAGAGCTAATTTTGAAAATAAAGATATTCTTGGTTTAACTAAAGCGTACAAAGAAATTTTTGCTACGAAAAATCTTACAGATAATTTAGATAAATTAAATGGCGAATTTAAAAAAAATCAACTAGTTAATGATGTTATTGAATTTATAACAAAGGATAAAAAAAGATCTATTTGTACACCTTTTTCCAAGGAGTAAGATGATTGGTTTAATATTTGGAGAAACAAATTTTCCAATAGAGATTCTTAAAAAAATAAAAAAAAAAAGACTAAAATATTTGATAATTGATTTATCAAAGTCAAATAAATTTAAAAAAGATAAAAACTCTTACAATATATCAATCGGACAATTCGGAACAATTATAAATATTTTAAAACAAAATAAATGTAAAAAAGTATTATTCGCTGGAAAAGTTGTTAAACCGAATTTTTCAAAAATTAAATTAGATTTAAAAGGCATTTTTTATATGCCTAGGATAATTGAAAGCTCAAAACTTGGTGATGTAGCTATTTTAAAACAAATTATCAAAATATTAGAAAAAGAAAAAATAAAAACAATAAGTTCGCTTACTTTCAATCACGAATTAACATTAAAAAAAGGTAACTACTCAAGAATTAAACCAAATAAAGAAGATAAAATTGATATTAATAGAGCCATAACAACATTAAATAGATTAGGAAAATATAACTTTAGTCAAGGTACTGTTGTTAGAAATAAAAACGTAGTAGCCATTGAAGGAAAGGGTGGCACTGAAACGATGCTTAAAGAATGTAAAAGTAAGAAATTTAGAAATAATGGTGTTCTAGTTAAATTTCCTAAGAAAAAGCAAGATCTAAGAATTGATTTACCTACCGTAGGATTAAAAACTTTAAAACAATGTAAAACTGTAGGGCTTAAAGGAATAGTTTTAAAAAGTAAGCAAAATGTTTTTCTAGAAAGAAAAAAATGTATCAGCTTCGCTAATAAAAACAAAATGTTTATAATTGTAAAATGAAGAAAATATTTGTTTTAACAGGTGAACCCTCAGGAGATAAACTCGCTTCAAAAGTTATTTCTCAGGTTAGAAACTCAAAATCAGATATTGAATACTTGTCCGTAGGTGGTGAACATTTAAAATCCTTAGGGATTAAATCGCTATATGACTTAAATGAAGTAACTTATCTTGGTTTTACTAAAGTTTTGTTGAACATCTTTAAGATTAAAAAAAAAATTAATGAAACAGTAGATAAAATAATAGAATTTAAACCTGATATTTTATTTAGTGTAGATAGTCCTGATTTTACTTTAAGAGTTGCCGAAAGGGTAAAAAAAATCAATCCTAATATAAAAACAATTCATTTTGTTGCTCCCCAAGTGTGGATTTGGAGAGAGTATAGAGTTAAGAAACTTAAATCATTTTTAGATCATGTATTGCTGTTATTTCCTTTTGAAAAAAAATATTTTGATAAGGAAAATATTCAATCTACATTTACAGGCCATCCATTGTTAGAAAATAATGAAAAAAGCAAAATTGATATAAGTCAAATTATAAAAGATCATAAAAAAATTATTTCCATTTTTCCAGGTAGTAGACGATCTGAAATAGATGTTTTGTTACCAATTCTGATTGACTTTATAAAGCTGATGAATGAAAAGTATAATGATATTTTTTACGTTTTTCACTCAACTACTGAGTTTAATAAATTAATACAAGATAAATTAATAAAAGTAGGTTTTAAAAATTGTGGATCTATATCTGATGAAAAAATTAAATCTGAAATTTTAAAATCTTCTACATTTGCTGTAGCTAAGTCAGGAACTATTTCATTAGAAATATGCAATGCAAAAGTACCTTCTATTGTTATTTATAAAATGAATAGTATAAATTATTTAATTATTAAAATGTTAGTCAAAGTTAAATATGCAAATATAATTAATATTGCTGCCAATGAGGAAATTATACCTGAACTATTACAATCAAATTGTAATTCTAAAAATATATTTAATAATGTAGATAGTTTATTTGAAAATAATGAATCTATGTTAAATCAAATAGATAAATCACAAGAAATTTTAAAAAATTTTAAAACAAACCAATCCCCTAAAATTGCAGCTACTGTTTTAACTAACAGCCTTTAATCTATCAATTACTTCATTTTTATCTAAAGAAAAAATGATATCGTATATACCTGGGCCAAATTTTGAACCAACTAAAGCAACTCTTAGAGGTTGACCCACACCTTTAAAGTTTGTTTTATTATTTTTAATTAAGTCATTTATTATTTTTTCTAAATTTTCTTTATTTATATTTGATAACCTTTCAAATTCTTTTAAAAAATCTTTTAAAATTGTTTTTGATAAATTATCTAAAAGTTTTATATCTTCAGTGGAAATTTGGATTTTATCTTTAATTATATATTGTGAGTTATTATAAATATCCTCTAATGTTTTTGCTTTATTTTTAAGGAAATTTAGAGATTTTTTAATTTTTTTTCCTTTATTATCAATTTTATCTTTATAACTTTCACAATACTTTATTAAATGATCAAAAAGATCATTTTCATTCATATTTTTAATATAGTGCTCGTTCATTGATAAAATACGGCTCATGTCCAGCTTAGAAGGAGATTTTCCTATCCCCTCAATATTAAAATGTTTTATACTTTCTTCTAATGTAAATATTTCTTTATCTTGAAAGGACCAGCCCAATCTTAGTAAATAATTTCTTAAAGCATCGGGCATAATGCCAATTTTTTTATAATCATCCAGAGTCGATGCTTTATCCCTTTTAGATAACTTTTTACCTTCAGAAGTGTGGATTAGAGGAATATGAACATAAGTTGGTAATTTCCAATTCATTCTTTCAAATATTTGCATTTGTTTAAATGTATTCATTTTATGATCATCACCTCTAATTATATGTGTAATATTCATATCCTTGTCATCTACTGCTGCAGATAAATTATATGTTGGAGTTCCATCTTTTCTTAATATTATAAAATCTTCAATATTAGAATTTTCGATATTAACTTTACCTTGAACAAGGTCATTTAAAATTGAATTTCCTTCAATTCTACTCTTAAATCTTATAACAGGATCGATATTTTTTGGTGTATCTTTAAGATCTCTACATTTTCTATTGTAAATATACGGTAGCTTTTTTTGTTTAGCTCTTGTTTTTTCTTCTTCTATTTCTTTTTCTGTGCAATAACATTTATATGCAAAACTTTTTTCTAAAAGTTTTTTTACAATTTCAACATGTTTGTTGAGTTTAGTTGATTGAATATATTCTTCTTTATCAGGTTTAATTCCTATCCATTTTAAAGATTGAATAATTTGTTGTTTATATTCATTTTTTGATCTTTCTTTGTCTGTATCTTCAATTCTTAAATGAAATATTCCTTTTTGATTTTTTGAAAATAACCAATTAAATAATGCAGTTCTTACTCCTCCAATATGTAAAGGACCAGTAGGAGAGGGAGCAAATCTAGTTGCTACTTTAGACATTACAAATATTTAGACTATTTTAGTGAAAGTTTCTATATAAAGATATTAGAACACCTTGAACTTTAACTCTATCAGGACCAAAGATTTTAGTTTCGTAATTTTTATTTGCACTTTCTAGCGCAACTGTTTTGCCTTTTCTTCTTATTCTTTTTAACATTGCCTCGTGGTCATCAATTATAGCTACTACAATTTTTCCATTATCTACAGTATCAGTCTTTTTAATAATAACAGTATCACCATCATGAATACCAGCCTCAACCATGGAGTCTCCTTGAATCTTTAGTCCAAAATATTCGCCATTCTTTTCAATATTACTTGGCAAAGGTATCCTAGTAACTTCATTTTGAATTGCTTCTATTGGTGTTCCGGCAGCTATATTTCCTAAAACAGCAATTTCTGGACCTTTATTTTTTGAATTACTTTCATCTAAACCACCTTTAATTACACTAGGTGAAAAACTATTGTAAATATCATTAGCAGATGCTGTCTCTGGTAATTTTATTACTTCGAGGGCTCTTGCTTTGTGAGGAAGTCTTCTAATAAATCCTCTTTCTTCTAAAGCGCTAATTAATCTATGAATTCCTGATTTTGATTTAAGATTCAAAGATACTTTCATTTCTTCATAAGAAGGAGATACACCCGAAGATCTCAACTTCTTGTTGATAAATAAAAGCAGGTTTTTTTGTTTTTTAGTTAACATAGAACAAATTAGGTACATATTTGTTCTATAAAAGTTCTGTTGTTTAATCAATAGCTCAAAACCCTATTAAAATATAGATTATTTACCTATAAAATTGAGAAAATTGAATTTTCTTTTAAATTTTTTAACAATGATTCACCGATTAAAAAACTTTTTATATTTGTTTTCTTTTGGATTTCTAAAATTTCTTCTTTTGTTCTAATCCCACTTTCAACAATAATTGGTTCACTATGGTTTAGTAAAGAATTATAGATCTCATAAGTTGTATTTATATCAGTTATTAAAGTTTTCAAATTTCTATTATTAATTCCTATAATTGCATTTTTAAATCTTAATGCTCGTTTAGCTTCATTAATAGTGTGAACTTCAACTATAACTGTTAAATCATATTTTAAAGCTTCTTCATATAATTCAAATGCATTTTTATCAGTTACACCAGCTAGAATAATTAGTATTGCGTCAGCACCGTAACTTTTTGAAAGTGGAATTTGAAATTTATCAATAAAAAAATCTTTACATAAAATTGGCAAGTTAATTTTTTGCTTAACTTTAGAAATATGAATTAAATTACCTAAAAAAAAATCTTCTTCGGTTAAAATTGATAAACAAGTAGCTTTGTTTTGTTGATATATACTAGCTATTTCAATAGGATTGTAAGCTTCAACAATAATACCAGCTGATGGACTCGCTTTTTTTATTTCAGCAACTATTGAAGTTTTGTTTAAACTTATATTTCTTTTAATTTTTTCCTTAAAATTAATAAATTTATTATGTTGTTTAATCTTTTCATCTAATTCATTTATTGATATTGATTTTTTTAATATATCAATTTTATTTCTTTTATTTTTTATTATTTTATCAAGTATATTTTCAGACATTTCTTATTTTTTTTAAAAGATCGAAAGATTTTCCTGATAAAATATATTTTCTTGCAGCATTATAAGCATCTTTATAATCTGTAAATTTCTCCGAAACTATCAGTCCAGCTGCTGCATTTAAACAAACAGATATAGAAAAATCATTATCTATACCTTTAAATATTTCTTCAATCTTTTTTGCATTGTATTTCGAATCTTTACCAATTAGACTTTCAAAGTTAGTTGCTTTAATCTCTAAATTATTAGGATCAATACTAAATTCTTTTATTTTATTACTTTTAATTTGATAAACTGATGTTTTTGCGTAAGGCGATATTTCATCTAGACCATCTTCACTATTTACAATCCAAGCAAATTCAACATTTAAGTTTTTCAAAGCATTTGCAAATATACTTAATAATTTTTTATCGAATACTCCAACAACTTGTCTTTTTACCAATGCTGGACTACTTAATGGTCCTATCATATTAAAAATAGTTCTTTTACCTATTTTTTTTCTAACCGAACCTACATATTTCATAGCACCATGATAATTTGGCGCGAACATAAATCCAAAATTATGTTTATTAATACTTTCTTCTATTTTATTTGGTTCAAAATTAATATTAATTCCTAACTCTTCTAAAACATCTCCAGAACCACAATTGGATGATACAGCTTTATTTCCATGTTTAGCTACTTTAATACCCATGCTAGCAAGCAAAAGAGCTGAAGCGGTGGAGATATTTAATGTATTTTTACCATCACCACCTGTACCACAGGTATCTATAGCGTCATCAGTGTTAACTCTTTTTGATTTTTCTCTAAGAACATACACACCTCCAGCAATTTCGTCAGCAACTTCTCCTTTTTTTGATAGTAGAGTTAGAAAATTATAAATTTGATCATCGCTAGCCTTTCCTTCCATTAAAATTTGAAAAGCAGACTTGCTTTCTTCAAAGCTAAGATCTTGATTGTTTTTCAATTTATCTAAAATTTTATCCATGAATTATAATTTTATAAAATTTTTTACTATTTTTATGCCCACATAAGTTTTAATGCTTTCAGGATGAAATTGTACTCCATGTATATTGTATTTTTTGTGCATTAATCCCATTATTAAACCATCTTGTGTTTCGGCGGTTATAATTAATTGGTCTGAAATAGTTTTTTTATCAACAATTAAACTATGATATCGTGTAGCTTCAAATTTTTTAGGTACGTTTTTTAAAATTCCTAAATTTCTATTATGGATAATGCTTGTTTTTCCATGCATTAGTTTTTTTGCTTGAACAACTTTAGATCCAAATACATGACCAATAATTTGGTGACCCAGACATACACCTAAAATTGGAATTTTTTTGTAAAGGGATCTTACTATCTTAATACAATTACCAGTTTGTATTGGATTTCCAGGACCTGGTGAAATTACAATTTTATCATACTTTTTTTTTAATATTTGAGATGAGTTTATTTTGTCATTTCTTTTAACATCAACTTTAACATTATTAAAAGATGATAAGTAATGGTAAAGATTAAAAGTAAAACTATCATAATTGTCTAATAAAATTATTTTCATACTATTCAATAGCTTTTAACAAAGCTTTTGCTTTGTTAACAGTTTCATAATATTCGTTAATTGGTTTGCTGTCAGCCACAATACCTGCGCCCGCTTGTACATAAAATTTATTATTTTTGGAAACAGCCGTTCTTAAAGCTATACAGGTATCAAAATCTCCATTTGCTGAAAAATAACCAATTCCACCTGCATATACTTTTCTTTTTGTATTTTCTAACTCGTCAATGATTTCCATAGCTCTTATTTTGGGAGCTCCTGAAACTGTTCCTGCAGGAAAACCAGATAATAAAGTGTCAAAATTAGTAAATTTATTATTAAATTTACCAATAACATTAGAAACAATATGCATTACATGTGAATATCTTTCTATTTTAAATTGTTCTGTAACTTTTACAGAATTGATTTTTGAAACTTTTCCAGTGTCATTTCTACCCAGATCTAATAACATTAAATGTTCAGCAAGCTCCTTTTTATCTTTCAAGAGATCTTTTTCATAAAACAAATCTTCTTTTTTATTTTTTCCTCTGGGCCTGGTTCCAGCTATTGGTCTTAATGTAATTGTATCATTTCTTAATCTAACTAAAATTTCAGGGCTAGCACCAATAATTTGAAAGTCATCAAAATTAAAAAAATACATAAATGGAGAAGGATTTTCTATTCTAAGCTTTTTGTAAATTTCCAAAGGACTTTTTGTTAGTTTAGTTTCAAATCTTTGACTCAATACTACTTGAAAAATATCACCTATTTTTATGTATTTTTTTGCTTTATTAATGTTTGATAAAAATTTTTTTTTTGAAATATTTGATTTTATGTAAATTTTTTTAGATGTTTTTATACTTTGAATATTAGACTTATAATTAGCCAGAAACTTTAAATATTTTATTTCATTTTTGATTTTTAAATACTTTTTTGAATAATCTTTAATTTTTTCATCCGCGAAGCAATTTATTATAAAATAAATTTTTTTTTTTAAATTATCATGAATTATGAGAGTTCTAGGCCTAAGTATTCTAGAATCTGGTATTTTTAGATCGTTTGTACAGGAATTTGAAATTTTCTCTATATATCTAATTATATCATATGAGAAATAACCGGATAATATAGAACTTATTGGTGGTAAAGATTTTGGAATTTTAAATTTAAATTCTTCAATTATTTTTTCAATAATATTTTTTGGATTTCCGTTAATTTTTATTTTACGTTTTTTTTCATCACGCTTGTAACAACTATTGTTATTAAATTCCCAAATTTTATCAGGATTTTTTCCAAAAATAGTATATCTTCCTTTAATTATACCTTTTTCAACTGATTCAAAAACAAAACTGTTTTTGTCAATTAAAAAATTATCAATAAGATTTAATATTTCTTTTTCTCCAGTAGTTCCGATCGAAGAAAAAATTATTTGATTTTGTTTTTTTTTATGTAGAAATTTAAATTTTTTTAAATTTATATTTAACATTATCTAAAATAGTTTTTAATTCTTTCAAGGGTATTTTGATTTATTGTAATTTTGTATTTATCATTAATTAAATAATCATAAGAACTATATAGATCATTTTTAATTTGTATGTTTGCTTTTATTGTATAGTTAGATAAGTCATTTTTATCTGAAAGATCATTTGACAAAATTTTTTCAATTTTAGCTAAGTAAATGTTCTTATCTTTATCACCTATTAGTGAAAAGTTATTTTTGGACAGTGAATAAAGTAATTTAATTGAGTCTGAAGTGAATAAATTACTATCTTTTATTGAGTTAATTTTTGTTTTTTTTATTAAATCTTTATTTTCTATTAATTTGATAAAATCATAATTGCTAAAATTTTGGTTTTGAATTTTTAATAATAGATTTTTATTATATTCGTATTTATTTTGTTCAAATAAACTATTTTTCACCAATTCAATAAATTTAACATCATATCTTTCTGGAAGAACTTTTTTGATACTATTTATTTCATATAATAAATAAAAATCATTTTTGTCTATTATTTGAATTTTATCTTGATTTCTTTTTACGTATATTTGTTTAAAAATAAGATCATTGTTATTTCTATCATCAAAATTATTTATCTCGGAAGTTTTTAAACCGAAATTAGTTGCGATTTCTTTAATTTTTGTGCCATTCAATACTTGATTTTCTATTTCATCAATTTTTGAAAAGAAATTTTCACTGAATTCTGTTTCTTGAACAAGATTTTGAGGGGTAATTTTTGTGTATGAAAAATCAATTAGTTCTATTTTTAATTTTTCTTCATTATCTTTTATAAAATTATCTATCTCAATATTGCTAAATTCATCTTTTTTTTTATATACATGATTTAAATTGATATATGATAAGTCAATTTTTTTATCATTATCTTTAAATGTTTTATTAGCAATAAAATATGGAGATTTAATTCCACCACTTATATATGTAAAAAGTTCTTTTTTAAGCTCGTTTTTTCTTAATCTAATTTCAAATTCTGCAGCAGAAATATTATTTTCTAATAAAAATTTTTCATATTTTAATCTTGAAAATTTATTTTTTTCATCATGAAAACTTTTATTTTTTTTAATTCTTTCAACTAAAATTTTATCTGAAATCAAGATATTTAAATCTTTAATTTCTATATCAATTAACGAATTTGAAACTAATTCTGTTAATAATTCTTCAAGAATATTATTATCTATATTTTCTCTAATTGTCTCAGTATTTAATTTTGATTTATTGATATGGTCAACAAAATCTTTGGTTGAAATATTAAAACTATTTATTTTTGCTACACTGTTTGTTTTTCCTCCACTAAAAACACTTCCCATACCCCAAAATACAAATGGGATGATAATAATTGCAACCAAAACAGTTGCTAATTTACCTTTAGAAAAATTTCTTAATTTATTTAACATAAAAAACGTTTAATTTATTGATCTATAAAAAACAAACCTATAAATTAATTTACAGTTAATGACAAATAATAATATGTATTTTATTGCTAATTGGAAAATGTATGGAGATTTAAAATCCATAAATTCGATAAAAAATGTCATCAAATTATCGAAAAAACCAAAATATAAAAAAGCTAAAATTATATATTGTCCACCATATACTCTTCTTGATCAGTTTGTAAAAAAAACTAATAAAACGAAAATAGATATTGGTGCACAAAATAGTCATACTCATCAATATTATGGAGCTTTCACGGGTTCTATAAACGCAAAAATGATTAAAAATACCGGTTCAAAATTTGTGATTATTGGACATTCAGAAAATAGAAATAGTGGAGATACAAATAAAATTATAAATCAAAAGATTAAATCATCACTTAATGAAAAATTGAAAGTTATATTTTGTATTGGAGAAACTTTAGGAGAAAAAAGAAACAAAAGAACAAACCAAGTTTTAAGTAGGCAGATAATAAAAGGTTTAAAGAGTATAAAAAAACTAGAAAACATTATTTTTGCATATGAACCAGTTTGGTCTATTGGTACAGGTATTATTCCAAAATTAGATGATTTAAAGAATCAAATTAAGCAAATTAAAATTTTAATTAAAAAAATTTATAAAGTTAAAAAACCAGTAGTTTTATATGGAGGATCAGTAAACAGCAAAAATATATTGTCATTAAGAGAAATAAGCTCGATAAATGGTTTTTTGATAGGAGGAGCTTCACAAAATTCAAAAAAATTTATTGATATCATAAAAAAAACTATTAATTAATCCACATGGAAAACATTTTATTAGGTATAAATATAGTCCTTGCAATTATACTAGTTCTTTTAGTTTTGATGCAAAAATCAGAAGGAGGAGCTCTTGGTATTGGTGTTTCTCAGGATAATTTTATGTTTTCAAGATCCGCGGGTAACTTTTTTACTAAAGCTACAGCAATAATTGCTACACTGTTTATAATTTGTAGCTTAGGATTAACTATTGTTTCTAGAGGAGAATTAACACCTACGACATCTGTAATTGATAAATTTGAAAAAAATACAGATGATGCTCCAAAAATTCCTGAAAATAATAATTAATCCTTTTCATTTTATAAATTAATAGCTATAAAGTAATTCCATGGCGCGATATATATTTGTCACTGGCGGCGTGGTATCATCTCTTGGAAAAGGATTATCATCAGCATCTCTAGCTTATCTTTTAAAATCGCAGGGTTTCAAAGTTAGAGTTAGAAAGATGGATCCTTATCTTAATGTAGATCCAGGTACTATGAGTCCATTTCAGCATGGTGAAGTTTTCGTAACTGATGATGGAGCTGAAACTGATCTTGATCTTGGACATTACGAAAGATTTACAAATATTTCTGCTAAACAATCTGATAATATTACAACGGGCAGAATATATAGTGATATAATAAAGAAAGAACGTAAAGGAAATTATCTTGGAAAAACCGTACAAGTTATTCCTCATGTAACTAATCGAATAAAAGAATTTATCAAAAGTGATATAGATAAAGAAGATTTTGTAATTTGCGAAGTGGGCGGAACAGTTGGAGATATTGAAAGTCTTCCATTCTTAGAAGCTATCAGACAATTTTCTAACGATATAGGTAAGAATAAAACTTTATTTATTCATTTAACTTTAGTTCCATTTTTGAAATCATCTGATGAAATTAAAACAAAACCTACACAACATTCTGTAAAAGAATTAAGAAGCATAGGCATTCAACCAGATATAGTTATTTGTAGATCTCAACAGTCTATACCAATTGAACAAAGAAAAAAGATTTCTCTATTCTGCAATGTGCCAATTGAAAATGTTATTGAAACGGTTGATGTAAGAACGATTTATGAAGCTCCTATTTGTTTTTATAAAGAAAAATTAGATAAACAAGTATTAAAATATTTTAAAATAAAACCAAAAAAAAAAGTAAATTTATTACCTTGGAAAAAAATTACCAACACTGTGCTTAAAACAAAAAAGCAAGTTAATATCGCTATAATTGGAAAATATGTAAATTTAAAAGATGCTTATAAATCTTTGGATGAAGCATTAATCCATGGTGGTATTAAGAATAATGTTAAAGTCAATTTACTTAGATTAGAGTCAGATAATTTAAAATCCTACGAAATAAATAATAAATTAAAAAAAGTATCAGGAATTTTAATTCCTGGAGGTTTTGGAAAAAGAGGAACCGAAGGAAAAATTTCAGCAATAAAATATGCAAGAAAAAACAAAATACCTTTCCTAGGAATATGTTTTGGAATGCAAATGGCAATAATTGAATTTGCAAGAAATGTCCTTAAAATAAATAAAGCAGGGTCCAGTGAATTAGACAAAAAATCTTACCCAGTTATAGGATTGATTCATGAATGGAATAAAGGAGGAAAACTTATTAAAGGCACCGTTGAAGATCTTGGTGGAACAATGAGATTAGGATTATATGAGGCTAAATTAAAACATAATTCTTTGATTAAAATTATTTATAAATCAAATTCTATAAAAGAAAGACATAGACATAGATACGAAGTGAATAATAATCTTAAAGAACAGTTTGAAAAAAAAGGTTTGATATTTTCAGGAATGTCACCAGACAACAAACTACCTGAAATAATTGAGTTAAAAAATCACCCATGGTTTGTGGGTGTTCAATTTCACCCAGAATTTAAATCTAGACCTTTATCTCCTCATCCATTATTCTCTTCATTTATCAAAGCTGCAAACATCTACCAATGGAAAATATAACTGTTAATTGTAACAATATAGAAATTTCTAATAATAATAAAATTTGTCTAATTGCTGGCCCATGTCAATTAGAAACTGAACAACATGCAATGGATATTGCTGGCAAAATCAAAGAAATTACTTTGAAATATAACATTGGATTTATATACAAAACATCTTTTGATAAAGCAAATAGAACTAGTCTTAAGGGAAAAAGAGGTGCTGGATTAGAGAAATCTTTACCTGTCTTTGATAAAATTAAAAAAGAACTAAATATTCCAGTACTAACAGATATTCATAATGAGGATCAATGTACATTAGTTTCCAATCATGTTGATGTTCTACAAATTCCGGCATTCTTATGTAGACAAACAGATTTACTTATTACTGCAGCTAAAACAAAAAAAATTATTAATGTAAAAAAAGGACAATTTCTTGCTCCATGGGACATGGTTAATGTAACTAAGAAAATTTCTGAATCAGGAAATAATAAAATATTAGTTACAGAAAGAGGTGCAAGCTTTGGATATAATACGTTAGTTTCTGATATGAGATCAATTCCTATAATGGCAAAGAACGGTTATCCAGTTGTTTTTGATGGAACTCATTCAGTTCAACAACCAGGGGGTTTAGGTGAAAAAAGCGGAGGTCAAAGAGAATTCATTGAATACTTAACTAGAGCTGCTGTAGCTGTCGGGGTTGCTGCTGTTTTTTTAGAAACACATCAAGATCCAGATAATGCGCCATCGGACGGTCCAAATATGGTTTCTTTAGATAAAATGGATCAATTAATAAGTCAACTTGTTGAGATTGATAATTTAATTAAAAAATAACCAATGACAAGAATAAAAAAAATTATAGGACGTCAAGTCTTTGACAGTAGAGGTAATCCAACTATAGAAGCTGAAGTATTTTCAAAAAATATTAGTGCTAAAGCGATTTGTCCATCAGGTGCTTCAACCGGATCTTATGAAGCTTATGAAAAAAGGGATTTAAATAATAAAAAATATTTAGGTAAAAGTGTTTTTAAAGCCATTCATTTAATTAATAAAAAAATTTCAAAAAAAATTAAAAATCAAAATATTCACAATCAATCAAAAATTGATTATTTAATGATCAAATTGGATGGGTCAAAACAAAAAAAAAACTTGGGAGCAAACGCAATTTTAGCAGTTTCAATGGCTGTTAAAAAATTATCTGCAAAAATAAAGAGAATACCTTTATATAAAACTTTTTTAGTTAAAAAAAATTTTAAACTACCTTATCCACTAATGAATGTTATAAATGGCGGAGTACATGCTAATAATGGACTTAGAATTCAAGAGTTTATGATTAGACCTGATAAAGCTAAAAGTTTTTCTGAGGCTTTACGAATATGTTTTATAGTTATTCAAAATTTAAAAAAAATTATTAAAAAAAAAAAACTATCAACTTCTGTTGGGGACGAGGGTGGATTTGCCCCTATGATAAACAACAATGAAAATGCCTTGAAATTAATTGTGGATGCAATAAAAAAATCTGGTTTTGAAAATGGTAAAGATATTTCTATTTGTTTAGATGTTGCGGCAAATGAACTTTATCAAAATAAAAAATATTCTATCCATTCAAAAAGCTTAATTTCAGCTGCTAAATCAATTAATGAATATAAAAAATTAATTAAAAAATATAAAATTAAGTCCATAGAAGATCCTTTTTCAGAAAATGACTGGAATTCATGGAATAAACTTATTAGAAAATTAAATAATAAAATTCAAATTGTAGGTGATGATCTATTTGTAACCAATTTAGAAAGGCTCAAAATTGGTTTTTTAAATAATTCTGCAAACTCTATTCTTATAAAATTAAATCAAATTGGCACTGTTACTGAAACTTTGGAAGTTATTAAGTTTGCCAAATTAATAAGATTTAACACAATTATTTCACATCGATCAGGTGATAGTGAAGATACATTTATTGCCGATCTTGCTGTAGGCACTGATTCAAATCAGATCAAAACAGGATCCTTAGCAAGATCAGAAAGAGTTTCTAAATATAATCAATTATTAAGGATTGAAGAGCAACTAGGAAAATCATCAAAAATGAATAATATAGACTAATGCTAAGTATAATTAAAAAAAAATATTTTATGCTTCTTTCTACTTTCTTTTTTCTCTATTTTTTTTTTAATCTTTTAGATGGTGAAAGGGGCTTATTTTCATATTTTGAAAAAAAAAAAATATTAGGTGAATTAAAAAATCAAAAAAATGAATTAACTCACAAAATTAATAATTTAGAAATTAAAAATTCTCTTTTAACAGACAATCTAGACCTAGATTATATCGAAACTCTTATAAGGCAAAAATTTTTATTTGGTAAAAATGGAGAGACTCTCTATATAATTAAAAAAAATGAAAATTAGACACCCTGAAAAAGTTAATAAACCCATTAATCCATTAAAAAAAAAACCAGACTGGATTAGATCTAAACTAACTAATAGTCAGGAATTCATCCTAACAAAAAGTATAATTAATACATACGAACTAAAAACTGTGTGCCAAGAAGCAAATTGTCCAAATATTACCGAGTGTTGGAGCAAAAGACATGCAACTTTTTTAATTATGGGAGACACATGCACAAGAGCATGCGCTTTTTGCGACATTATAACTGGTAAACCTAAACAACTTGATCCACTAGAACCAGTAAAAATTTCATTTGCTGTAAAAAAATTAAATTTAAAACATGCTGTAATTACTTCTGTTGATAGAGATGACCTTGAAGATGGTGGAGCCAATCATTTTTATGAAGTAATAGTAGAAACAAAAAAAAACAATCCTAAAACAACTATAGAAGTTTTAACACCAGATTTTTTAAAAAAGGGGAACTCTTTTAAAAAAGTTATTGAAGCAAAACCAGATGTTTTTAATCATAATATTGAAACTGTCCCAAGCCTTTATTTAAAAGTTAGACCAGGATCTAGATATTTTTCTTCAGTAGAACTTTTAAAAAATGTAAAAAAAATTGATAAAAATATTTTTACAAAATCTGGTTTAATGGTTGGTTTAGGAGAAAAGAAAGATGAAATTTTACAAGTTATGGATGATTTAAGATATGCTGAAGTAGATTTTTTAACTATAGGTCAATATTTGCAGCCTTCAATTAAACACCATCCTTTGCATAGATATTATAAACTTGAGGAATTTGAAGAATTTAAATCTATTGCTAGATCAAAAGGATTTTTACTGGTTTCATCATCACCCTTAACTAGATCTTCTTATCATGCAGATAAAGATTTTGCTAAACTTCAAAAAAACAGATTAAATCAAACTAATGCCTCAAGCATCAGTTAAAAAATTTATTGAATGCAAAAAAGAACAGCTAATTGATCTAGTTCTTGATATTGAAAAATATCCAGAATTTGTTCCTTTTTGTGTAGCCGCAAATGTTTATGAAAAAAAAGAAAAAAACAATTTGTTATTAATAGTGGCAGATCTTACAATTGGCAAAGGTCCCTTTAAAGATACTTATAAAAGTGATGTTAAATATAATAAAAAAGATGACTCCATATTTGTAACTAATCTTGATGGACCTTTAAAATATTTAAAAAATATTTGGCATTTTAAAGAAAAAAAAAATATTACGGAAATTTTTTTTGAAGTTGATTTTGAATTAAAAAATGAATTTTTAAATATAGTGATGACAAAATCTTTTCAATTTGCCTTAGATAAAATTGCTGAAGCTTTTCAAAAAAGAGCGGAGGACTTATTTAATAAAGCTTAAAATTAAATTTAAAGCTTTATTTACAGTTGCTTTTTGAATTGAGGTCCTTTTCTTATTTTTAAATAAGTATTTTCTAGCTAATGACTTATTACCTTTTTTAATACCAATAAATACTAAACCTACTGGTTTTTTCATAGTTCCACCTTTAGGTCCAGCAATTCCAGTTATAGAAACAGAGATATTTGTTTTGCTTATTTTGCTTAAATTTCTAACCATAGCCAAACATGTTTCATAACTTACAGAACCATGTTTTCTTATGATATTTTTTGAAACTTTAAGTGTACTTATTTTGGATTGATTTGAATAAGTAACTAACCCAATCGTAAAAACTTTAGAAGAGCCATTTATTGAAGTTATTGTGCTCGAAAGCAAACCACCAGTACATGATTCTGCAAAAGAAATCTTAAGTCTTTTCTTTACTAATAATTTAACTATTTTTTGAGAAATCTTTTTCATGTAAAAACCATATATAAAACAAGTACTATAACAACGTATAATCCTGCACAAACATCATCCATAATTACACCAAAACTATTTTTGAAGTTTTTATCATAATAACTTACTGGGAATGGTTTAACGATATCAAAAAATCTAAATAGTAGAAACATTATTAAATAAAATTTTAACGCATCTTCATTGTCTTCTGGTATGTTGTGAGCAACTTCATAAAAACATATAGGAATCGATTGACCAATAAATTCATCAATAACAACTTCTTTAGGATCTTTGTTGGTTAAATCTTTAATAAAAACATTAACAGCATAAAGTGATATTAATAAAACAACAATTATTGTGAATAAAACAATATTTGGAGAAACATTTAAAATATGAAATAAAAAAAATAAAAATAATGTTGTAGCTAGAGATGCAAAACTACCAGGTATTTTTTTAATTTTTCCTATTCCAAATAATGAAACAAATAAAAAATTAATTTTATTAAGCATATTTTATAACTGAAGTAATTACTTCGCAAGCTATAGCTTTTTCTTTTCCTATTAAACCTAATTTTTCAGTTGTTTTTCCTTTTATATTTATTTGCTCAGGTAATATTTCGCATATTTTTGAAATTGATTGAATCATTCTTTTTTTATATTTTGAAATCTTAGGTTTTTGAGTAATTATATTTATATCAATATTGTTGATTATGTATTTTTTTATTTTTATTTGATCTATAATATTTTTAAGCAAAATATTTGATCTGATATTTTTATATTTATTATTTTTATTAGAAAAGTTTTCACCAATATCTCCCATTTTACAAGCCCCAAGAATTGAATCTATAACCGCATGTAAAACAGCATCACCATCTGAATGTCCTAGTGCACCAAGTTTTAATGGAATTTTTATACCTCCTAAATATAGTTTTCTATTTTGTACCAATCTATGAATGTCAAATCCTATTCCATATTTTAAGTTTTCTTTATCTGCTACATCATATTTGGTTGTGATTTTGGAATTATTAATTTCACCATTTATAAATTTTACTTTTTTGTTTGCCGAAATAAATAAATTTGCATCATCAGTTATTAATGAGCTTTGATCTTTTTGTAATTTATATAATTCTTTAAAATGAAATGCTTGAGGAGTTTGAGCAAGATAAATATTCTCTCTTTTTAAATTTATAATTTGATTTTTATTTTTAAATTTTATGGAGTCATTTGTTTTAATAGCTGGCAGAACACATTTATAGTATTTTAAATTTGCGAACAGATTATCTAAAAGATTTAATGAAAAATTAGGTCTTGCCGCATCATGAATTAATACGTTTGAGACATTTAGATTTTTTATACTATTTAAAGCTTTAAATGCTGACTCAGCACGGGTTTTTCCACCTACAATTATTTTTGCATTTTTGATATTAATTTTGCTTATAAATTTTCTATGTTTCTTGTTTATTACAATTAGGATTTTGTTGATTTTTTTATAATTTTTAACTTTATCTATAGAATGTTGTATTATCGGTTTTCCTTTATATAAATAGTATGCTTTTGGAACTTTTGAATTAAATCTTTTACCTTTTCCAGCAGCAAGTATTATAAAGTAATTATTCATGTATGTTTTTTTAGTATTTTTATTATAATTTTAATTTATGTTAACTTTCTTAAAAAGAAACCTATTTATTACACTCATATTTCTAATCACTCTAACTATTGGATTTATAACATTTTTAACATTTATAGATAAAAGCTTTATTAAGTTAAATGATCTTAATCTTCAGATACTTTTAATTTTTAATGGAATATTACTATTAGTTTTTTTTATAATAATTTTTATAGAAGTAAAAAATTCATTTAAAAATAATATTAATGTACGTGGTTCAATAGCAAACAGGAAATATATTGTTTTTTTTGCACTTTTTACTTTAATACCATCTGTTTTAATTTCTATATTTTCGTTATTTTTATTTTATTTTGCATTGGAAAAATATTTTGATAATAAAATAACTACCGCTGTAAACAATTCATACGAAATTGCCAAAAATTATGTTGATGAAAAAAGAAACAAAATCGAATCTGATATTATACTTATAGCTTTTGATTTAAATAAAATTGCAAATATATTTCATGATAATCCAAAAAGATTTAAAAATATTATTAATACTCAAAAATTAATTAGAGATATTGACCAAATTCATTTAATTGATAATAAAGGAAATTTAATTCTTTCTTCATCAAACAGTAAATATATACCTATAGAAAAAAGAGCATTAGAAATGGTGTTAAATGATGACAGACCATTAAAAATAATCAATGCTTATGAAAATAGATCAGCAGCAGTAATTAAACTTAGCGGATATACAGATACGTACCTATATGTAATAAAATTTTTAGATAAAGATATTTCAAGATATTTAACAAAATCTGAGGAAGCGATTAATTTTTATTATACCGTAGAAAATCAAAATTTAGGTATTAAGATATCATTCGCTTTAATTTATATAGTTGTAGTCGCTTTGCTTCTATTCCTTGCAATAACTATAGCTATTAGATTTTCTTCAAGATTTTTTGTATCAATAAATAATTTAATTACAGCATCAGAACAAATTGGTAAAGGAAATTTTGAATCTAAAGTTCCAGAATTAAAAGCAGATAAAGAAATGGAAATATTAAATAGAAATTTTAATGGAATGATAGATAGGTTAAAATCACAACAAGAAAAATTGTTAATTTCTGAAAGACATGAAGCATGGGAAAGTGTAGCAAGAAAACTTGCGCATGAAATAAAAAATCCTTTAACACCCATTCAATTGTCAATAGATAATTTAAGATCTAAATATTTATCATATATAAAATCACCTGATAGAGAAAAATATGAAATTAATTTAAAAACAATTTTAAACCAAATTAAACAAATAGAGAATCTTGTAAATGAATTTTCTGATTTTGCTAGAATGCCAAAACCGCTATTTAGGGAAAACGATTTAATTAATTTATTTAAAATTAATATTAATTTACTACAAAAAATAGATACAAATATTAAAATTAATTTAAAATTAAATGGTATTAATAATGTGAAACTAGTTTGTGACTACGAGCAAATTAACAGAGCAATTTTTAATTTGGTAAAGAATTCTATTGAAAGTATTCAAGAAAAGTCTTTAAAAACAAAGGTTTTTGATAAGAAAATTAATATAGAAATTAAGACAATAAGCGATTATATAATAATTGAAATTATTGATAATGGACTTGGATTTTCAAGTAAAGAAACTAAAAATTTAATAAAACCTTACTATACAACAAAACAAAAAGGAACAGGACTAGGGCTATCTATTGTAAACAAAATTATTATCGATCATAATGGTTCAATTAATTTTAATTCACAAAAAAATGGAGCAAAGGTTCAAGTAATTTTGCCCTTAAATAATGTCAACTGAAATATTAATAATTGATGACAACGCAGATATTCGTTTAATACTCAATGAATTAATATCTGATGCTGGCTATAAAACTAGAGTCGCAGCAAATTATAATCAGGCTTTGTCAGAGATCGATAAAAAATTACCAGATGTAGCAATAATTGATGTTAAATTAGACAAAGGAGATAATGATGGTATTGAGTTGCTTAACCATATTAAAAAAAAAAATAAAGACATTCCAGTTATAATAATTTCAGGTCATGCAAATATAGAAATGGCAGTTAATTCACTTAAATCAGGTGCATTTGAATTTATTCAAAAACCATTTGATAAAGAAAGATTAATCAATTTTATTAAAAGAGCAGTTGAAAATTATAATTTAATAAATGAAAATAAAAATCTTCAAAATAAATTATTTCACACATTTGAAATAATTGGAAAAAGTCAAAATATAAATTCAATACGTGACCAAATTCAAAAACTTTCATCATCAGAAAGTAGAGTATTTATTTCTGGTCCAACTGGTTCAGGTAAAGAATTAATAGCTAGAAAAATACATAAAAATTCTAAAAGAAACAAAGGACCTTTTATAATTTTAAATGGCGCATTACTAGAATCTGAAAAATACGAATTAGAATTATTTGGTGAAGAGAAAAACGATGGATCTATTGTTTATGGAGCATTGGAAAAAGCTACAGCTGGAATATTGTTAATTGATGAAGTTTCTGAAATACCATTAGAAACTCAATCTAAAATTTTAAGAATTATAATTGATCAAAAGTTTAAAAGGATTAATGGAACACATGATATTAAAGTAGATGTTAGAATCATTTGCTCAACAAGCAAAGATATAAAAAATGAGATTAAATTTGGAAATTTTAGAGAAGACCTATTTCATAGGTTAAATGTTTTTAGTATTAATATTGATCCTTTGTATCAAAGAACCGAGGATATACCACTTTTAATTGAATATTTTTTAGAAAATATATGCAAAAATTATAATATTAAACCGTTTACAATAAATAATAACAACTATCTTTTAAATTATATCTGGCCAGGCAATGTTAGAGAACTTAGAAATTTAATAGAAAGAGTTGCGATATTATCCCAAGGAAATGAAGAAAATCAGATTATAAATATAATAAAAGAATCTTTATCAAAAAATGAAGAAGATAGTTTTTCAATTATTGATTCACTTTCAATTCCATTAAGAGAAGCAAGAGAAAATTTTGAGAAAGAATATTTGACAACTCAATTAAAAAAATTTGGAGGAAATATTTCAAAAACAGCTAAATTTGTAGGTATGGAAAGGTCTGCATTACATCGAAAATTAAAGCTATTAGGAGTTAAAGATTTAAATTAAATGAACATTATTATTTGTGGAGCCGGAAGAGTAGGCTTTACTATAGCAAAGCAACTTACTGAACAAAACCACTCAATTACGATTATTGATCAGTCTAGTGAAGACATTCAAAGAATTAACGATTCTTTAGATGTAAAGGCAATTGTTGGTAAAGCTACTATGCCAAGTGTTCTTGAAAAAGCACATAATGATGAGACAGATATGATTATAGCTGTAACAAAAAATGATGAAACAAATATGTTAATCTGTCAAATAGCATATTCACTATTTAAAATTCCAAAAAAAATAGCAAGAATTAGAACACAAGATTATTTAAATCCTAGGTTTGAAAAAATATATAATAAAGAAAATTTACCTATTGATGTAATAATTTCTCCAGAATTAGAAATTGCAAAATCTATTCAAAGAAAATTAGAAGCTCCAGGAGCTTTAGACAATGTTCCTTTTGCAGATAATAAAATTAGACTTTTGGAAATTCTAATAGATGAAAAATGTCCTATTGTAAATATCAAACTCAATGATCTTACAAAAAAATTTCCAAAATTAAATGCAAATATTTTAGGAGTTGTGAGAAATGAAAAATTTATTTTTTTAAAGAAAAATGATGTTATGCAAAAAGAAGACAAAGTATATGTAACTATAAATTCTTCTCAAATGAAAGAAACTCTTTCTGCATTTGGCCATAACGAAAAAATTTCAAATAAAATTTTAATTATTGGTGGAGGTAATATTGGTTTTAATCTTGCAAAAAATATAGAACAATCATTTGATAAAGCCAGAATTAAAATTATTGAGAAGGACAAAAGCAGAGCTGAATTTATAGCAAATGAACTAAATAATACTTTAGTAATTAACGGCAATGGCTTAGATGAAGATATACTTACTGAGGTTAACCTAGAAGAAGTTGAAACTGTAATAGCTCTTACGAACGATGATGAAGATAATTTAATGGTTAGTGTATTAGTTGAAAAATTTTCAAAAGATAAAAGAACTATGGCTTTGATTAACAAGCCAAATTATTCTTTATTGCAAACTTCTTTAAAAATTGATGACATGATTGATCCACGAATGACAACTGTATCAAGCATACTAAAACATGTTCATAAAGGAACAATAGAAACTGCTTACACAATATTAAACGGTGAATACGAGGTGATTGAAGCAGAAATTATAGAAACTTCTGAATTGATTAATAAAGAACTTAAAAATAGTAACTTGCCAGATGAAGTAAGAATAGGAGCCATTTTGAGGAAAGATGAAATAATTATTCCAAGGTCAAGTTTTGTTTTTCAAAAAGAAGATACAGTAGTTTTCCTTGCTAAAAGAGATCAGCTTCCTGTTGTTGAAAATTTATTTAGAATAAGCTCTGTCTAATATTAATGAGTCGATTCAGCTTAAATTATTTAGGTATTTTTTTTATAATAATATCTTTTTTATCTTTTTTTAATATAATTTATTCATATTATTTTAATTTATATTTAAATATAGAAACTTATATTTTTACATTATTTATCTCATTAATTATTGGATCTATTCTTTTATTTAAAAAAAAAATAGATAAAAAGATTACGATTTATGAGAAAATATTTATTGTAATTATTGGCTATATTTTATTACCTATAATTATTTCAATACCTTACTATCTGAGTATTTATAATATTTCTTTAATTGATTGTTATTTTGAAGCTATATCGGGGTTTACTTCTACTGGTTTTACAATCATTGAAAATATTAAGCATTTTGATGAAAGTTTAATATTATGGAGATCTACTTCGCAATGGATAGGTGGCATATACTTTTTATTTTCAATAGTTCTACTTACTGATATTTTTGATAATAGTCTCAAAAAATCATTAACCAATTTTATTTCTTTTAATACTTCTGAAGTATTTAAACAATCTTTCAAAATATTAATTCTTTATATAATTTTAACTCTTTTATTATTTATAGTTTTAAACTTAATTGACATTCGTTCTTTTGATGCATTTAATTTATCAATGACAATTATTTCTTCAGGAGGTTTTTTACCTGTTAATAATATCGAAGTAATTATAAATTCTAACTTTAAAGAAGTTGTTTTTTCAATATTAATGCTAACTTCTTTTTTTAGCTTATTTTTATCTTACAATATTATTTTTTTAAAAAAAACAAGCTTAAATTTTTTTACTGAAGATATTTATTTATTAGTTTATTTTATTTTTTTAGTTGTTATTTTTTTTATTTTTTTTAATTTTAATTATGATTTTTTATCTATTTTTTTTTCATTGACTAGCAGCATCTCAAACATAGGAATTTCTTTGAACGATACACCAAATAATTTAGCTTTTATTTTTCTAATCCTAGTTATTATTGGAGGATCTTTTTTTTCAACAAGTTCAGGAATTAGATTTATAAAAATTTATTCTTTGCTAAAATTTTCAATAAATGAACTTCTTTCACATTCAAGGCCCAAATATGTTTATGTTAATAAATTTTCATTTTCAGATAATTACATCGAACAATCAGATCTTTATAAATATTTTTTATCACTTTTAGTGTTTATTATTTCCTTATTTGTTATTTCTTCTCTATTAACTATTTCAAATATTAATATGGAAGAAGCTTTTAAATTAGGAATACTAACTCTTATGAATACTGTTAATTCGTCAATGTTTGGTTTAAATGATTTTAATTTTTTAAATCTTAATATAGCATCTAAATTAATATTGATTATTTTTATGATTATCGGTAGAGTTGAATTATTAACTATTCTGATTATTTCTAAAAAATTTCTTTTTAAAAATTAATTTTCTATTATATATATCTAATATGCGCCCTTAGCTCAGTTGGATAGAGCAACGGTTTTCTAAACCGTGGGTCGGAGGTTCGAATCCTCCAGGGCGCGCCATTAATAAATCTATATATTGAAAAATTAATAAAACAAAAACTAAATATTGAATTTTGCTTTTTAAATTAAACTAGAAGTTGTCTAGGTTGTGGGTGATATTTTAGGTTGATCAAATATTTGATTAATACATAATAAAACATAATCTAAATTGAGTTTGGATTATTTGTTAACAAATAACTTAATAAAAAAGGAAGAAAAATGTTTAAATATTTAAAACAATTAACTTCTTTAGTTGCGATGATTGCGTTGATGTTCGTTTTTACAACTGAATCTATGGCAGCTAAAAAATCAAAGACACTTAAAAACACTCAGAAAAAAGGTTTTGTAAGATGTGGAGTTTCGCAAGGTCTTCCAGGATTTTCTAATGCTGATGCATCAGGAAATTGGACTGGAGTAGACGTTGATGTATGTAGAGCTGTAGCTGCAGCAGTTTTAGGTGATGCGAGTAAAGTTAAATTCACACCACTTAGTGCTAAAGAAAGATTTACTGCTTTAACATCAGGGGAAATTGACATCTTATCAAGAAACACTACTTGGACTCTTTCAAGAGATGCTGACATTGGTTTAACTTTTGTTGGTGTAAATTTCTATGATGGACAAGGTTTCATGGTCAGAAAAAATTCTGGAATTGCTTCTACGAGTGATTTCAAAAGTGGACTTTCTGCGTGTGTAAATATAGGAACTACTACTGAGCTAAACATGAGAGACTTTTTTGAATCAAAAGGTATAAGTTACGAGCCTGTTGTGTTTGAAAAAGCAGATGAAGTTGTTGCTGCTTATGATTCAGGAAGATGCGATACTTATACTACTGACAAATCAGGTTTAGCGGCTCAAAGAACTAAAATGCAAAATCCAGATGATCATATAGTATTACCAGAAACGATTTCAAAAGAGCCTTTAGGCCCTGTTGTTCGTCAAGGTGACTCTGTTTGGGAAGATATTGTTCGTTGGTCTTTAAACGTTATGATTGAAGCTGAGGAATATGGTATTAATTCTGGAAATGCTGATTCAATGAAAACTAATGCTAATCCAGCTATTAAGAGATTAGTAGGAGCTGAAGGTGAATTAGGTGCAGCTTTTGGTTTAGATAACGATTGGAGCTTAAGAATTATCAAACAAGTTGGTAACTATGGTGAAAGCTATAAGAGAAATATAGCAGACACAGGTATTTTGCCTGATAGAGGTCCAAATGAATTATGGACTAAAGGCGGAATTCTTTACGTACCGCCTGCAAGATAAGTAATATCAAACTTTTATTAAAAAGGGCTGGATTTATCCGGCCCTTTTTTTTATTGTCATTAAATTAAAATGAAAGCTAAAAAAACAATACCACAAATTATAACCGTTTTTTTTATAGTACTTATTTTTGGGTATTTTGCTTATAACGCCCAAGTTAATATGGATAATAGGGGTATTGACTTTGGCCTTCATTTTTGGGGACAAGAAGCATCATTTGACATACAATTTTCTTTAATTGAATATGATGGTTCACATTCTTATGGTAGAGCTTATTTAGTTGGACTATTAAACACAATTTTAGTTGCAGTCATTGGAATATTTTTCGCAACTATTTTGGGCGTTATTATTGGTGTTTCTCGATTATCTTCAAATTATTTAATATCAAAAGTTGCAGAATGGTACATAGAAATTTTCAGAAACATTCCATTGTTACTACAGTTATTTTTTTGGTATTTTGCTGCGTTAAGAGCATTACCTTTGCCTAAAGAAGCTATTAATTTTTTTGATATATCTTTTTTATCAATTAAAGGACTTTATGTACCACGTTTTGTATGGACTAATCTTGATGTATTTTTCTATTCAATTGTAACTTCAATAATTATAATAATTTTTGTATATAGATATGCAAAAAATAAACAAGAACGAACAGGGTCTCAAACACCAACACTTCTTATATCTTTAAGCTTATTAACAATTTTACCATTACTTTCTTTTTTAATTGGCGGAACTTCAGTTAGGTTTGAATTTCCTGAACTTATACAACAGACTGAAACTATTTATAATTATACAGGAGGAGTGAAAATTATACCTGAATTAATGGCTTTAGCTTTGGCTTTATCACTATATACAGCAACTTTTATAGCTGAATGTGTAAGAGCTGGTATTTTAGGTGTAAGCAAAGGTCAAAAAGAGGCCGCAGGATCTCTTGGTTTAACACCTGGGCAAACATTAAAATTAGTTGTTATGCCACAAGCTTTAAGAATAATTATTCCACCAACTACTAATCAATATTTAAATTTAACAAAGAATTCTTCTCTAGCTGCAGCAATAGCTTATCCAGATATTGTTTTAGTTTTTGCTGGAACGGCAATGATGCAAACAGGTAGAGCTATAGAAATAGTTTCTATTACTATGTTTACGTACTTAACTCTAAGTATAGCAATATCTATATTTATGAACTGGTATAATAAAAAAATAGCAATTAAAGAAAAATGATAAAAATTGAAAATTTAATAGGCCATCCAACAAAAGATAAAATGCAAAAATTTTTATTATTAGGAATTTCACTTATAATTTTATCTTTTATTGATGTAATACTTAATACTTTTGCCAATATAAATATAACTGCTTTTTTACCTAGATGGTTGAATTTTTTTACACCAATAATATTTGGTTTTTTTGGACTTCATTATATTAGAATTAATTTTAGCGGGAACAAATCACTCGATAGTTTAAACAAAAATATTAATTCCGATTGGTTTAATGCAATTCTTACTTTATTAATTATTTTTGTATTAATTCAAAATATTCCACCTTTATTAAATTGGTTAATTTTTAATGCTGATTTTATTGGAACTTCCAAAGATCAATGTAGTAGAGAGGGAGCCTGCTGGATTTTTATTTATGTATGGATTGAAAGATTCATGTATGGCTTGTATCCAAATGATGAAATTTGGAGAGTAAATGTTTCTTTTATATTGTTAATAGGTTTAGTAATTGTTGCATTCTATGTACCAGCAAAAATTAAAAAATATGTAATTATTTTTCTGCTATTTATTTTTCCATTTATTATGATTAATTTAATTTCGGGGGGAAATTTTGGATTGGTATGGGTTGAAACAGCAGCTTGGGGAGGACTTTCTCTTACTTTTATTATCTCTATTTTTGCTTTACTATTTTGTTTTCCAGTAGGTATGTTTTTAGCTTTAGGTAGAAGATCTACTGCTCCAGTTATTAGATATTCATCAATTGGTTTTATTGAATTTTGGAGAGGCGTTCCATTAATTACAGTTTTATTTATGGCTTCAGTTATGTTTCCAATGTTTTTACCAGATGGAACATACATGGACAAATTAGTTAGAGTTATAATTGCTATAACACTTTTTGAAGCTGCTTATATGGCAGAAGTAATACGTGGAGGACTACAGGCTTTACCACGAGGACAGTATGATGCAAGTAAATCTCTTGGCATGGGTTATTGGAGAATGCATTTACTTATAATACTACCACAAGCTTTAAAAATTGTTATTCCAGGTATAGCAAATACATTTTTAGCTTTAGTAAAAGACACACCATTAATTTTAGTAGTAGGATTATTAGAATTAGTTGGTATGATAGATATGGCAAAAACGAACCCTGATTGGCTGGGTTTCGCCACAGAAGGTTATGTTTTTGCTGGTATAGTTTTCTGGGTTATTTGCTACAATATGAGTAGATATAGCCAAAGATTAGAACAAAAGTATAAAACTGATAGGTAAATTTTATGTCTGAAAAAATTATTCAAATGGAAAAGGTAAACAAGTGGTTTGGAGATTTTCAGGTTTTAAAAAATATTGATCTTGAGGTTTTCCAGAAACAAAAAATTGTTGTATGTGGTCCATCTGGTTCTGGAAAATCTACATTAATTAGATGTATAAACAGATTGGAAGAACATCAAAAAGGAAAAATAACAGTTGATGGAATTGAACTTACCGAAAACACAAAAAATATTGAACAGATTAGAGCGGAAGTTGGTATGGTATTTCAGCAATTCAATTTATTTCCACATTTATCAATTTTAGATAATTGTACTTTAGCTCCCATTTGGGTAAAAAAAATTCCAAAGAAACAAGCAGAAGAATTAGCAATGAAACAGTTGGAACAAGTTCAAATAGTTGATCAATCTAAAAAATTTCCTGGACAATTATCTGGTGGTCAACAACAAAGATGTGCTATCGCAAGAGCTTTATGTATGGAACCCAAAATTATGCTTTTCGATGAACCAACTTCAGCCTTAGATCCTGAAATGATCAAGGAAGTATTAGATGCAATGGTTGCTTTGGCAAAAGCGGGCATGACTATGATCGTAGTTACACATGAAATGGGATTTGCTAAAGAAGTCGCAGACGAAGTAATTTTTATGGATGAAGGGATGATTGTAGAAAGAGCACAAACTAAAGAATTTTTTGCAAATCCTAAAAACGAAAGGACAAAATTATTCTTAAGTCAAATATTATAATTTTAGTTATAATAAATGGTATTAATTATTAATAGTATTTATTAATATTATTTAATTTTAATAATCAGTTTAGTCCTGTTTTAATATTAATTTATATCACGCTTTTACTAAAAATACCCTTATGTCAACCTAAAAATCAACTAAATTTTTTTTATTTTAGTAATTGAAATCAGCCTCCAAATAGAGTTAAATTTGTATAAATTTATATCTTAAGAGGGGTCTTAATGGAGGAAAATTTTAATAAACATCTAGGGAGAAAACTAAAGCTTAGAAGATTAGCTTTGGGTTTAACACAAACAAAGGTAGCAAAGGCTATTAACGTAACTTTTCAACAAATACAAAAATATGAAAAAGGAACAAACGGCGTAAGTTCAACAAGGTTATTGCAAATATCTAATTACCTTAAAGTTTCAATCAATTATTTCTTTGAAGATTTTTCAGAATATTTAATTAACATTGAAAAATCAAAAGAAGGTCACAAGAATATAAATTATAACTTTTTAGTTAAGTTATATTCAGAGCTAACAATTGAGCAGAAAATTAAATTTAATAAAACTTTACAAACAGTAGACAATGTAATCCAAAAAGTTATTTAATTTTGGCTCCTCGGGCAGGACTCGAACCTGCGACCAATTGATTAACAGTCAACTGCTCTACCAACTGAGCTACCGAGGATTATTAAAAATTTGAACTTACTTTTTTTTAAAACTAAAACAACTCCTTTTTTGGAGGCAACGCCGAGAATCGAACTCGGATACAAGGATTTGCAATCCTCTGCGTAACCATTCCGCCACGTTGCCATCATATTTTATAATAAATCAAATTAATCAATCTTTATATATAAAATATTTCGGAATAGTCTATCTAATTTAAACCTTAATTGATTATTGTTAATTCAAATTAATAAATTATAAACTTATCTATAATAATGAGTAAAGATAAATATACACATTTAGGATCAGAAGATAGAATTTATTTCTATTGGGAAAAAAATAATTTATTTAAACCTAAACCCAATAAGAAAAAATTTTCTATAGTAATCCCTCCACCTAATGTAACTGGAAGTTTACATATGGGTCATGCATTAAACAATTCTATCCAAGATTTTTTAATAAGGTTTCACAGAATGAATAATTTTGAAACTTTATGGCAACCTGGAACTGATCACGCTGGAATAGCTACTCAAGCTTTGGTAGAAAAAAAAATAGCATCAGAAAATATAGTAAAAAATGTTATTGGAAGAGACAAATTTATAGAAAAAGTTTGGTTATGGAAAAAACAATATGGTGACATAATAATTAATCAACTAAAGAAATTAGGTTGTTCATGTGATTGGTCGAGAAATGCTTTTACAATGGATAAAAATTTATCTAAATCAGTCGTAAAAGTTTTTGTTGAATTGTATAAAAAAAAATTAATTTACAAAGCTGAAAGATTAGTTAATTGGGATACTGTTCTTAAAACCGCAATCTCTGATTTAGAAGTAGATCAAAGAGAGGTTAATTCTAAATTATATTATATCAAATACCCAATAGATGGTTCTTCTAATGAATTTATAACTATAGCAACTACTAGACCAGAAACCATGCTAGGAGATACTGCCGTTGCAGTAAATCCTAACGATCACAGATATAAAAAAATTGTAGGTAAATTTACAACAATACCACTGGCTAAAAGAAAAATTATAATAATCAAGGATGATTATGTTGATCCGGAAGAAGGAACAGGAGCAGTCAAAATAACTCCTGGACATGATTTTAATGATTATGAAGTTGGCAAAAGAAATAAACTTAAGATAATTAATATATTTACTGAAGAAGGAAAAATTAATGAAAAAGGGCCGAGAGAATTTATAGGCCTTGATCGTTTTGAGGCTAGAAAAAAAATTATAGAACAACTTTCTAAGGAAGAGTTATTAGTCAAAGTAGAAAATATAAAAAACAAAGTTCCTTATGGAGATAGATCAAATTCTATCATAGAACCTTTTTTAACAGAGCAATGGTTTGTTGATGCAAAAAAATTATCTGTTAAGGCAAAAAAAATTGTTAAATCTAAAAAAATAAATTTTTTTCCTACCAATTGGTCAAAAACTTACTTTCAATGGATGAATAATATTAAACCATGGTGTATCTCAAGACAGTTATGGTGGGGACATCAAATACCCGCTTGGTACGGACCGGATAAAAAAATTTTTGTAGCCCTAAACGAAAGTGAAGCAAAAAAAAATGCAAAAAAGTATTTCAAAAAAGAAGTTGAATTAACTAGAGATCCAGATGTGTTAGATACTTGGTTCTCTTCAGGTCTATGGCCATTTGCGACTTTAGGATGGCCCAATAAAAACAAATATTTAAAAAAATTTTATCCAACAACTGTACTTGTGACGGGGTTTGATATTATTTTTTTTTGGGTTGCAAGAATGATTATGTTCGGAATGGAATTTATAAATAAAGAACCTTTTAAAGATATTTATGTTCATGCTTTGGTTAGAGACGAAAAAGGACAAAAAATGTCCAAGTCTAAAAGAAACGTAATTGATCCTTTAGAAATAATTGAAAAGTATAGTGCCGATGCTTTACGTTTAACGTTACTCTCAATGGCTTCACCAGGAAGAGATGTAAAACTTTCTGAAGATAGAGTTAAGGGTTATAGAAACTTTTTAAACAAATTGTGGAATGCAAATAATTTTTTAATAATGAATAAATGTGTCTTTAATTCATCAAATAAAGCCCCAAAAATAACTATTAATATTAATAAATGGATTTACGCAGATTTTTTAGAAACCAAAAATACCGTCGAGAGAAATATTAAAGATTATCGATTTGATGAAGCTGCAAGAAACGCCTATCAATTTGTATGGCATTCATACTGTGACTGGTATTTAGAGCTTTCTAAAACAATTCTTTATTCTAATGATAAAAAAGCAATCAAAGAAATAAGAGATGTATCTAGTTACATATTTAAGCAAATCCTAATCTTAATGCATCCATTTATACCTTTTATTACTGAACAAATCTGGTTGAAAAATAAATTAGATAATTCAGGTAAAAATTATCTAATGTTAGCAAATTGGATATCCGCAAAACCCAAGAAAGATAAATATTCAAAAGAAGTTGAAAAAATAATTAATATTATTACTGAAATTAGATCTTTTAAAAACGAATTAAATGTTACTCCTGGCTCGTTAATTGATATATCTATTGAAAAAATTAAAAATTCTAATAAAATTTTTTTTAACAAAAATACTGTAGTTTTAAAAAAACTAGGTCGAATAAATAGTATTTTCCTTAAAGACCAAAAAAAATCATCTGCAACTCTAGTTATTTCTGGTGAATTATACAAATTATATTTTGACCAAACTGTTGACCTTAATTTAATAAAAGAAAACTTATTAAAAAGAAAAACTAAATTTCAGGATGATTTAAATAAAATTTCTGAAAATCTTTCCAATAAAGCTTTTGTAAATAAGGCGCCGAAAAATATTGTAGACCAGGAAAAAACTAACTATAATCTTCTAAAAAACGATATTCAAAAAGTACAATTAACAATTGAGAGTTTGTAATGACTAAATTCAATAAAAAAAAATTACCAAGTAGACATACTTCTTTAGGCCCTGAAAAAGCACCGCACAGATCCTTCTATTATGCAATGAAATTAACAAGACAAGATGTAGCTAAACCCTTTGTTGGTGTTGTATCCACTTGGAATGAAGCTGCTCCATGCAATATCGCGTTAATGAGACAAGCTCAATCTGTAAAAAAAGGTGTTAAACATGCAAATGGAACGCCAAGAGAATTTTGTACGATTACAGTTACCGATGGCATAGCAATGGGTCATGAGGGAATGAAATCGTCATTAATTTCAAGAGAGGTAATAGCTGACTCTACTGAATTAACAGTAAGAGGTCATTGTTACGATGCATTAGTAGGTGTCGCCGGTTGTGATAAATCATTACCAGGATTAATGATGGCAATGGTTAGATTGAATGTTCCAAGCGTATTCATTTATGGAGGATCAATTTTGCCAGGTAGATTTAAAGGAAAGGATGTAACTGTAGTAGATGTTTATGAAGGTTTAGGAAAATATTCAACTGGCAATATGTCTATTACAGATTTAGAAAAATTATCATCAGTTGCTTGCCCTAGCGCAGGTGCTTGTGGCGGTCAATTTACGGCTAATACAATGGCTTGTGTATCTGAAGCAATAGGTTTAGCTCTTCCATACTCATCAGGTACTCCCGCACCTTATGAAGAGAGAGATAAATATGCTTATTTAAGTGGTAAAGCGGTAATGAATTTATTAGAAAAAAAAATTAGACCAAGAGATATTGTTACAAAAAAATCTTTAGAAAATGCTGCAACAATTGTAGCTGCAACTGGAGGCTCAACAAACGCAGCACTTCATTTACCTTCATTAGCAAATGAAATAGGAATAAAATTTGATTTAATGGATGTTGCAAAAATTTTTAAAAAAACTCCTTATCTTGCTGATTTGAAACCAGGAGGAAAATATGTTGCAAAAGATATGTTTGAATCTGGCGGTGTTCCAATGCTTTTAAAAACACTTTATGATGGAGGTTATATTCATGGAGATTGTTTGACCGTGACAGGAAAAACTATGAAGGAAAATTTAAAAAACATTAAATTTAATTCAAATCAAAAAGTTCTTAGAAAATATAATAATCCTTTATCTCCAGATGGTGGTGTAGCTGCACTTAAAGGCAATTTAGCACCTGAAGGAGCTATTGTAAAAATAGCTGGTTTAAAAAAACTTCAATTCACCGGTCGAGCTAGATGTTTTGACACTGAAGAAGATGCATATAAAGCTGTTAAAAATAAAAAATATAAAGATGGAGATATAATTATTATTAGATACGAAGGACCACGAGGAGGTCCTGGAATGCGCGAAATGTTATCTACAACAGCAGCTATATATGGACAAGGGAAAGGTGAAAAAGTAGCTCTTATTACAGATGGAAGATTTTCGGGAGCCACAAGAGGTTTTTGCATAGGTCATGTTGGACCCGAAGCATCTCTTGGTGGTCCAATTGCACTTTTAAAAAATGGTGATGTAATTGATATTGACGCAAAAAAAGGGACTATGAATGTTAGATTATCAAAAAAAGAACTTTCAAATCGAAAAAAGAAATGGAAACCTAAAAAAATTAACTTTGGAAATGGAACTTTATGGAAATATGCTCAAACAGTTGGACCAGCATATCTTGGTGCCCCAACTCATCCAGGAGGCAAAAAGGAAGTTAAGTGTTACGCTGACATCTAAATGAAAATTAAACCTGTAATTTTATGTGGTGGAGCAGGGACTAGACTTTGGTCAAATCAGAAAATTCATCTACCAAAACAATTCATTGATTTTGGTGGATGGACTTTATTTCAAAAAACTTTAAATAGAATAAAAAATCCTATATTTGATTACCCAATTATAAGCACTAATTTAAAATATTTAAAACAAGTAAAACTTCATCTTAAAAAAAATAAATTTAAAAAATATATAATAGTGTTGGAACCAGCCAAAAAGAATACAGCTCCTGCAGTTTTAGCTTCTGCTTTGATAAAAGACATACCAAAAGAACAATCTTTAATGTTTTTTCCTGCAGATCAATTAATTGAAAAAGCTAATATATTTAATGCAGCTATAAACAAACATAAGAAAAATTTAAACGATCAAAATGTATATATTTTTGGAATTAAACCTACAAATCCTTCAAGTGAATATGGATATTTTTTAACAAAAAAAATTAAAGCCAATATTAATAAAGTAACCAAATTTATTGAAAAACCTAAACAATCAAAAGCAAAACAAGTAATAAAGAAAAATGGTTATTGGAATTCAGGAATGTTTTTTTTAAGGAAAAATTCAATAATAAATAACTTTAAAAAATACCAAGCAAAAACTTATAAAAATTGCCTAGAAGCTGTAAATAAAGCAAAAATAAAAAATAATACTTATTATTTAAATAAATTATCATTTGAAAAATCAATAGAAAAATCTTTTGATTATGCAATTTTAGAAAAAATAAAACAAATCAATGCTATTAAATTAAATATACCCTGGACAGATTTAGGAAGTTGGAAAGAAATATCTAAAATTTATAAGAGAGATAAAAAGAAATATTTTAAAAAAAAAAACGTTTATTATAGGCCTTGGGGTAGTTATGTTAATTTATTTGAGGGAAAGAATTTTCTTGTGAAAGAGTTAACTGTAAATTCTAAGTCATCAATAAGTCTTCAAAAACATCATCACAGATCTGAACATTGGATGATAACTCAAGGAAAACCTAAAATTACTGTTAATAAAAATAAATTTTTTAAGAAAGAAAATGAAACAGTGTTTATTCCACAAAGAGCAATTCATAGAATAGAAAATTACTTTAAAAAACCAGTTAAAATAATTGAAGTCCAGACAGGTCAAATTCTAAAAGAAAGCGATATAGTTCGTTACCAAGATATATACGGAAGAATTAAATAATTATTTTAATACAAATAATAATAAATAATGGATACTAATGTTTTTTTAATCATTCTTTTAGCTACAATTATGCATGCTGTTTGGAATGGAATGGTAAAAAAACATCCTGACAAAGTAGTTGCTGTATCGGGAATTGTATTTGGTCATGTTCCCGCTTCAATCATTGCTATTATTTTATTACCAGCACCCTCAGTAGATTGTATTCCTTATATAATTGCTAGTGCATTAATTCATCAAGGATACAATTGGTATTTATTGTCCTCTTATAAAATCGGAGATCTTACTAAAGTTTATCCAATTGCCAGAGGTTTTGGACCTCTAGTAGCAACAATAATTTCAATATTAATTTTAGGCTTGGTTTTAGATAATCTAATAATTTTATCGATTTGTTTAATATGCTTAGGAATAATGATTCTTGGAATTTTTGATCAAGCAGGTAAAAAAAATTTAAAGATAATACAATATTCTTTGCTTACTGGTTTTTTTATAGGTCTATATTCTCTTGTAGATGGCTATGGTGCAAGAGTCAGTCTTTCAGCTATCAGCTACATGAGTTGGTCGTTTATACTAATTGCGATATTTTTCCCAATAGTTTTAAAAATAAAAAAACAAGAAAATGTATTTAAAAATGTAATAGATAGAGGAAAGCAAATATTCTGTGTTGGTGGAACATTATCCTATATCATTTATATGATTGTTATTTGGGGATTTACTAAAGCCCCGATTCCTATGGTAGCAACTTTAAGAGAAACTAGCATATTTTTTTCTATATTTATTGGATATTTCTTTTTAAAAGAAAAAATAACTTCAACAAAAATTTTTTCTATTATATTAATTCTTGTCGGAGTTGCTGGCTTAAAGCTATTTTAAAAATATACTATTTGGAATAATTATATAGTGAATGGCTAAAACTATTCCAACAGATACACTTAGACCAAATATCATTTTTACAAAGTCTTTACCGATCAGTGGAAACACATATTTGAATTTATAATCCTTATTCATTGTAGAAATTGCAAGTTCTCTTCCACACAACAATCCTACAAACACCCATGTTGTAGACATTGGAAGATCATTTAATTCTTTAAAGTAATAAAGTACAACTGCATATATAGTGTTAATTATAGTTGCAGATCTTGCGTATCTTGTTCCTGTTTTATCCAAAACAACTTTTTGAATTTTTCCACCATGAATTTTAAAAATATAAAATAATAAAATGGAAAAATATATAATAACCATTAACAATTGCATAACGCTAAGCTCTCTTGGAAGATAAACAGCAATATTTGCAACATCATGCATTAACCAAGTAGCCCATAAAAATCCTGAAGTTACCCATACTGAGTTACGCCAAAAAGTAATTTTCCATTGATCTGTAATTTCATCAAATTTTTCATTTATGAATTTTGAAATAGCTATCCAGCAAATATAAGCTGCAACAGCAGCAAGACCATAACCTACAACACTTTTCATAAGCATTTTTTCAAGAACAACAGTTGAAGCAAAAGCAGATAATACCAAGAATGTCGTTGATACTGGAATTCCTATTCTTGTTAATAATAATAGTATTCCTGGTGCAACAGCGTGATACCATTGGATTTCTTGATAAGGTATTCTTGTAAGTCTTCCATATGATATATCACCACCATATTTCCACCATCCATAAGCAATTGTGAGAGCCATAGCCACAGATGCAGCTGTAGCAAGAGTATACCACTTAAACCATTTTTCTTTTGAAGCTATAAATGTTCCTAACGTTTGAATAGAGTCATTTGCAATTACAGACCAACCAGCCAATCCAAAACCAACTATTGTGTAAATAAGTGTTAGTTCCATTCTTTTTCTAGTTATAGTTTAATTTTAAATTCATAAGAATCTTATTCTTAACCCTCATTTAATATGGAGCAAAGGGTTAGTCTATGTTTAAATTTGATTATTTTTCTATTAAGAAAGCAGATTCATCGACATCTACATTATTTTTAATTTTTGTCTAGTAGTTTTTCAGTTGACAATAATTTGTTATGTTATAACATAACAAAATGAAAATAACCAAATGTTGCAATAAAAATGACCAACAAACATTAAATATTTTAAAAAAATACAACAAAGGTTTAACTGCCTATCGTGTATTAAACGAATTACAAAAAATTAGAAATGTTAAACCTATGACAATTTATAGATCGTTAAACAGTTTGCAAAAAATGGGAGTTGTCCATAAATCTAACCAAAGTAAAACTTATTTTGTCTGTCATGGTAATTCCAAAGATAAACACAATCCAGCACTAGCCGTTTGCAAAAAATGTGAAAAAACCGAGGAATTAAACCCAAATATTTTCTCTAAATTATTTCACAACATAAAAACTAAAGAAAAATATAATTTTTCAAATTTTGAAATTGAAATTTCAACTATTTGTCAAAAATGTAGCTAGTATGGAACATTTAATAGAAGAAATAGTATGGTTACAAGATAAAGGCTGGTTAAGAGGAATGGTTTTTGGTTTAGTACATACAATTATACCGTTAATAGGTTTTTATAGCGGATGGAGCATTAACAGATTTTTGAAAATAGTTTCTAGTGGTTATGTCGCTGGTATATTTGGAGTGGTATTAGCGCACGTTATAGCAGATTATATTGCTGCATCTTTAGATCCCCATTTAAGATCTGCCGCAATCGGAATAGTAGTTGGTGGATTATTACCTTTATCACTTGTTCCTTTAATGGAAAAATATGTTACCAAAAGTAAGTACCATGTTGTTGTTGGAGATCACGAAGATCTTAAAAAGGATTTGAAAAGCAAGCATAATTAATATTTAATAGTTTAAGTGAATACAGTTTCCTTATCTTTGGATGAAATTTTTGCTTTAGCTAAAAAAACATTATTAGCTAATGGTTGTGATGATGAAACAGCTACAATTCTTGCAGATTTAATAATGAAAGCAGAAAGAGATGGTTCTTTATCTCATGGTTTATTTAGATTACCAGCCTATGTCTCTGGACTTAAAAGTGGAAAAATTAATGGTAAAGCAAGACCTGATGTTAAAAAAATCTCACCTAGTGTAATAAAAGTTTTGGGAAATAATTGTTTAGCTCCTATAGTTTTAAACAAAGGTATTCCAGAATTAGTTAAAGCAGCTAAAGAAAATGGTGTAGCTGTTTTAGCTATTACAAATTCTCATCATATGGCTGCTATGTGGCCTGAAACGGAAATGGTAGCCGAACAAGGTTTGGTTGCTTTTGCTTGTACCTCCTATAAACCTGCTGTAGCTCCTGCAGGCGCTACAAAACCTTTATTTGGAACTAATCCAATTTCATTTGCTTGGCCGAGACCAGGAAAAACTCCAGTTGTGTATGATATGGCAACTGCTTCAATGGCAATGGGAGAAATTCAAGTTGCTAAAAGAGAAGGGCATAAAGTTCCTTTAGGAACAGGTTTAAATAAAGAAGGTAAAGAAACAACAGATCCGGCAGAAATAGCTGATGGAGGTGTATTACTACCCTTTGGCGGCTACAAGGGATCAGGAATAGCTATGATGGTTGAATTATTAGCTGGAGCTCTAGTTGGAGATAATTTTAGCTATGAGACAGCAGCAAAAGATAACAAGGATGGTGGCCCACCTAGCGGAGGTGAGTTTGTACTAGCAATATCACCCGATAAATTATCTGGAAATAATTGGGACAAACATTCTGATGAATTTTTTAATAAAATGAAATCAATGGATGGAGTTAGATTACCAGGTGAAAGAAGACATAAAAATAGACTTGATAAAGGTCCAAGAAATATCAATGAAGAATTAGTAAATAAAATTAAATCTTTAAGCTAGTTCGATTTCAATAGGTGTATGATCTGATGGTTTCTGTCTACCACGTGGGAATTTATTTATTTTAACGTCTTTAATAATATTAATTAATGTATTAGATACCAAAAAATGATCAATTCTCATTCCATAGTTTTTTTGCCAAGCACCACTAGTATAATCCCAAAATGTATATCCTTCTTTTTTAGGATTAATAAATCTATATGAATCATAAAAACCTAAATTAATTAGTTCTCTTAATTTTTTTCTTATTTCCAATCTAAACAAGGCATCATTTTCATAGCCTTTTGGATCATGAACATCTTCAGCTGAAGGAATTATATTAAAATCACCACCTATAATTATATTTTCATTTTGTTTACATAAAGATCTTACTTTTTTTATTAAACTATCTAACCAATAAAGTTTATAAGTATATTTATCTGCATCAACTGGATTTCCATTTGGAGTATAAATATTAATTAAAATTATAATCTTTTTTTTATATTTAATTTCAGCTGAAATTATTCTTGATTGCTTATTTTTATCTTTAAAAATATCATTCTGAACATTATTCAATTTATTTCTAGAAACAATTGCAACTCCGTTATAGCTTTTTTGACCAAATACATAGCTTTCATATTTTAAAGACTTAATTTTTTCATAAGGATAAGTTTCATTTGGTGTTTTAATTTCTTGCATCATCAATATATCTGGTGAAAACTTATTTAAATATTCCTTAATATTTTCAATTCTAGTTCTTACAGAATTTACATTCCAGGAACTAATAATCATTAAAGAGAAAATGAAACACCACAACCACAAGAAGACTTAGTGTGTGGATTTGATATTTTAAATGAATCCCCTATTAATTCAGACACATAATCAACTTCAGATCCTTTTAAAAGATCAGCAGAAGCTTTATCGATTAAAATATTTTCAAATTTTAAATCATCTTTTTCTATAGATTTATCAAATGAAAAATCATATTGAAAACCTGAACAGCCACCACCTTTAATAGCGATTCTAAAAAAAGATCCTTTATCTTTTTGAGACAACAAAAGATTAATCTGTTTTATAGCTTTATCTGTAAATTTAATTTCTTTAATCATATAACAACACTGATATTACTAATATAATAGTAAATTATCGATTTTAAAGTATGAAAAATTTCTCAAAATTAGGTCTATTTAAAAGTAGGGGACGTATTTTTAAAGAGTCTGCAAGCCAATATCGAACACCATTTCAAAGGGATAGAGATAGAATTATTCATAGTGCTTCATTTAGAAGATTGAAACATAAAACTCAGGTATTTGTTAATACGGAAGGAGATCATTATAGAACTAGAATTACTCATTCAATTGAAGTGTCTCAAATAGCAAGAACAATTGCAAAATATTTAAAACTTAACGATGATTTGGCAGAAACTTTAAGTTTAGCTCATGATCTTGGTCATACTCCTTTTGGTCACGCAGGTGAAGATGCTTTGAATGAATGTATGAATAAACATGGTGGTTTTGATCATAACTTACAAACTATCAGAATAGTCATGTTTCTGGAAAATAAGTATCTAAAATTTAAAGGATTAAATTTAACAATAGAAACGCTAGATGGCCTTTTAAAACACAATGGATTAATTAATGATTATTCTTATATTCAAAAAATTATTGGGTTAAAGAATTTTAAAAATAAAATTAATTTTAAAAGATCACCATCATTAGAATCTCAAATTTCAGCAATATCAGATGATATTGCTTATAATAATCATGATATTCAAGATGGTTTAAAAGCAAAACTATTTAAACTTAATGATTTAATTCAAATTGATTTTTTTAAAGAAATTTACAAATCACATAAAAAAAAAATTAAAAGCATAAATAATAATATTTTGATATATCAGATAATTAGGGATTCAATTAATTTGATGGTTAAAGATTTAATAAAAAACACATTGAAAAATTTAAAAATAAAAAAAACAAAAACTGTCCATGATATTTATTCATGTAAAGATAGATTAGTTTGTTTTTCAAATAAATTTATAAAAATTGAAGAAGAAATTAAATATTTTTTAAGAACAAGAATGTATGACAATAAAAATGTATTAATTAAAAACAATAAGGGTAAAAAGATTATAAGAAAATTATTTGATGAAATTTATATCAATCCAAGAAAATACTTAAGTAAAGAACAATCAAAATTGAATAATCATAGAGCAATAGCTGATTTTATATCTGGCATGACTGACAGATACGCAATCAATTTATATAATAATATAAAATGAACATTTTTGATATTTACCTAGATAAAATTAAAAAATTAATAATAAAACTGAATAAAAAAAATGTAATTGAAATTCCAGAGTCTTTAAATGGAATTAACGTAGATGTACCACCTCCTCAATTTGATTGTGATATTTCAACAAATGTTGCAATGGTTCTTTCAAAACTTAATAATAAATCACCAATAGATTTAGCCAATCAATTATCTGAATTAATTAAGAAAGATGATAAAAATATTTATTCCATAAATGTAGCTAACCCAGGATTTATTAATATTAAATTTGAAGGATCTTTTTGGAATAATTTCTTAAAAGAAATTATTGCTAATCACAAAACTTTTGGAGCAAATAAAAAACAAAAAAAACATAAATATCTAGTAGAATTTGTTTCAGCCAATCCAACTGGCCCTCTTCATGTTGGTCATTGTAGAGGTGCGGTTATTGGTGACGTTATTTCAAATATACTTAGCTTTAATCAGCATCAAGTTACAAAAGAATATTATGTTAATGATCATGGGAATCAGATTATTAGCTTTGCTAAATCAGTTTATTTAAGAATAAGAGAAATATTAAATAATGAGAAATTTCCTACTAATGATCCTGCTTTATACCCAGGTAATTATTTAATAGATATAGCGAAAAATATTATTTCTGAAAACAAAAAATTTAAATTTGACAATTTTGATAATATTTCAAGAGAATTAACAAAACTGAGTGTAGATCAATCTCTTAAAATGATAAAATTAAATTTAAATAGCTTAGGTATTAATCATGATAATTTTGTCAGTGAAACAGAAATTGTCAATAACAATGAAGTTCAATTAGTTGTTGATAAACTAAAAAAAGGTAATTTTGTTTATCAGGGAAAAATTAAATCTCCTAAAGGAGAAGATAAAAATGATTGGATTGAAAGAGATCAATTGCTATTTAAATCAACAGACTTTGGTGATGATAAAGATAGAGCTCTTCAAAAGTCAGATAATTCCTGGACATATTTTGCAAGTGATGTTGCGTATCATAATAATAAATTAAATAGAAAATTTGATATTTTAATAAATATTCTTGGAGCTGATCATACGGGATATATTAAAAGAATTAATTCAGCTGTTGAAGCACTATCTGGACAAAAAAATAAATTAATTTGCAAAGTTGGTCAATTAGTTAAATTAATCAAAAATGGAAAGCCTTTTAAAATGTCAAAAAGAAAAGGGGATTATATAACTGTAGAAGATTTAATAAATGAAGTAGGCAAAGATGCTGCGAGATTTATCATGCTTAATAGAAGCAGTGATGTGGAGCTAGATTTTGATTTTTCAAAAGTAAAAGAAAAATCAAAAGATAATCCTCTTTATTATGTTCAGTATTGTTATGCTCGAATTTCATCTGTCTATCGTCATATTGGTAAAAATATTAATGAAGAAGTAAATGTACAATCTTATAATTTTAATTATTCAACAGAAGAAATCAAGATTCTTAGAAAGATTTCAGAATGGCCAAAATGTATCGAAGTTTCTTCAAATAAATTAGAACCACATAGAATTCCAATTTATTTATATGAATTGTCGTCAGAATTTCATACTTACTGGAACCTGGGTAAAGATAACAAAGAAAAACGTTTTATTAATGATGAAAAAAAAATATCTGATGAGAAATTAATATTCTTAAAGGCAATTGCAAATGTAATTAAATCTGGAATGGATATAGTTGGCGTTGCAAGTCCTGAAAAAATGTAATGTTAAGAGAATTAAAATATTTTTTTTATATTTTAATAGTATTTATATTAATTTTTTTTATTACTAGATATTATTTTTCAGACCAAAATAAAAAAAATTTTTATAGATCAATTAACAAAATAGATCAAAATATTGAAAAATTAAGTGAAAATTTAAATATTTTAAAAAATGATACAGAAAATATTATTACATATGTAGAAAATGATAAAAATAAAGAAAAAAAGAAATATCATTTTTGGAAATTATTAAATAATGATTAATAAAAGACGCGCTTTTATTGTAGGAATTAAAGGTACAAAACTTAGCAATAGAGAAATTTTATTTTTAAAAACATATAAGCCATGGGGAATAATATTATTTTCTAGAAATATAAAAACAATATCTCAAACACAAAAATTAACTGAACTTATTAAAAAAATCTTTCATGATAAATATTATCCAATAATTATTGATGAAGAAGGCGGCAAAGTAACTAGATTAAAAAAGTTTATTGATAGTTCTATGTTTACTGCTGATTTTTTTGGAAAATTATTTATTAAAAATAAAAAAAAATTTAATATATTTTTTGATGTTTATGTAAAACAAATTGGAAATTTGCTTAATATTTTAGGCATAAATATTAATTCTGTTCCTGTGTTAGATGTGAGGAGAAAGGTAACTAATAAAATTATTGGAAATCGTTCATATTCATCAAACGCTCGTGTTGTTTCAAAACTTGGAAAATTTTGCATATCAAGCTTTCACAAACAAAGAATTGCTACAATAATTAAACATATTCCTGGTCACGGATTAGCAAAAGTTGATAGTCATAAAAAAATTCCTATAGTTAAAAAAACTATTAGAGAGTTAAATAAAATTGATTTTTTTCCTTTTAAAAATAAAAAATCATTGTTTTCGATGACTGCTCATATCATTTATTGGAAAATAGATAAAAATAACACAGCTACTCATTCTAAAAAATTAATACAAGTAATAAGAAATAAGATTGGATATAAAAATTTGATTCTTTCAGATGATATTTCAATGAAAGCCTTAAAGTATTCAATAGCAGAAAATACAATCAGAGCTTTTAATGCAGGTTGTAATTTAGTGCTACATTGTAATGCAAATTACTCAGAAATGGTTCATGTTGCTAAAAATTCTCCAATTGTTAATAATTTTATTATAAAAAAAACATCGCAATTTATAAATATAATTAGATAATATTAAAATGAACTTAACTGATTCTCAGCAATTCAATGTAGATTTAAATAATTATAACGGACCTCTAGATGTATTGCTAGATCTTGCAAAATCTCAAAAAGTTGATTTAGAAAAAATTTCAGTTACTAAACTAGCTGATCAATTTCATAGATTTATCATTACAGCGAAAGATATCAATCTAGACTTAGCCTCCGAGTATCTTTTAATGGCTACATGGTTGACATATCTAAAATCAAAACTTTTACTTCCAGAATCTGATGAAGAAGAGTTTAAAATTTTAGAGGTTGCTGAAAAATTAAAATTACAATTAAAAAAATTAGAGTTAATAAGATTATTATCCGATCAAATGCTAAAAAGAAAACGTCTTGGAAAAGATGTTTTTATGAGAGGCATTAAGGGAAATATACGTTCAATATATAGTACAAAGTATTCACTAACACTTTTTGAAATACTTAAAGTTTACTCTTCAATAATCATGACTAAAGATTTTCAAAAAATGAATATTCCAAAACTAGCTGTATTTACTACAGAAGAAGGAATAAAAAGGATTAAAGAATTTTTTGGTAAATTGTCTAATTGGAAAAATATAAATGAATTAGTTCCATTAAATTTTGCATCTTCAAAAAATTTAAAAAGAACTGGTAAAGCTGGAATATTATCTGGTGCTTTAGATTTAGTTAAAGAAGGGAATATATCGGTTAAGCAAAACAAACTCTTTGAAGATATTTTTATAAAGGAAAATAAATGAATAAATTAAAAAAAGATAACATATTAAATTTTCCTGCAAGTTTGAGTGAAGTTGAGAAAGAAGTTGAAGCTATTATTTTTGCCGCTGTTGAACCATTGGATATTGATACAATAGAATCTAAAATAACAAAAAAAATTAATGTATTGAATACTCTTAAGAAGCTCCAAAAAATGTATGAAAATAGAGGCATCAATTTAGTTTGTATTTCAAAAAAATGGTCTTTCAGAACATCTGAGAAACTTTCTCATTTAATGTCACAACAAAAATCAGTTGAAAAAAAATTATCTAGAGCCGCAATAGAAACTTTATCAATAATAGTCTATCATCAACCTGTAACAAGAGCTGAAATTGAAGAAATTAGAGGTGTAGCATTCGGAACAAATACTCTTGAAATTCTTATGGAGTTAAATTGGGTTAAGCCTCTAGGAAGAAAAGATGTTCCTGGTAAGCCTATACAATATGGAACTACAGAAGAATTTTTAAGTCATTTTAGTTTACAGAAATTATCTGATTTACCTACAGTTGATGAATTAAGTTCAGCTGGGTTAATTGACAGCTCAAGCGTAGAATCATCTATTTTTGGTACTGGAAAATTCTATAAAGAAAAACAAGAAGAGAAAAAAGAAAATATTTATTCTGATATTGATGAAATGCTAAGTAGCACTTTAAAAAATGACAATAAAGAGTAAAAAAGATACTTTTAAAAAACAAATATTAAGGATATAAGTTTTGTATGGGTTTAAGTATTTGGCAAATAGCAATTGTTGTAGTTTTGGTGGTCTTACTTTTTGGCAGAAACAAAATTTCACATCTAATGGGTGATGTTGCCAAAGGTATAAAAAGCTTTAAAAAAGGAATGTCAACTGATCCTACAGAAGATGATAGTCCTAAGAATATCTCTGAAAATCAAGATTCCACCAACCAAGATTCAAACAAACAAGAATCAGATAATAAAGATTAATTCAAATGCCACAAATTGGCTGGTTTGAAATACTAATTATAGTAGCGGCAGCGATTATTGTAATCGGTCCTAAGGATTTTCCTATAATGTTAAGAAAAATTGGATCATGGATAGGTATGATCAAAAAGTATGCTAATAAATTTCAAGAACAAATTTCTGTCTTAGATAACGAAAATTTTGATCAAAATATAGACGAAACAAATAAAAATCAGACTGTAAAAAAGAATAATAATGACCAAGGAACAAAATAATACTGGATTCACAAGTCATTTAACAGAACTTAGGCAAAGACTAATTCATTCTTTAGTTTTTTTGGCTCTATTATTTGTAATCTGTTATTATTTTTCTGAATATATATATGGTTTTCTAGTTGATCCTTATGCCCAAGCCGTAAAGGATGATGGAACGGAAAGAAGATTAATATTTACAGCATTACAAGAAACTTTTTTAACTTATTTAAAAGTGTCTTTTTTTGCTGCTTTTTTTATTACAAGTCCTTTTATTTTAAATCAGGTATGGAAATTTATTGCTCCGGGACTTTATGCGCATGAAAAATCTGCAATCATGCCTTATTTAATTATAACACCAATTTTATTTCTTCTAGGAGGTATGTTGGTTTATTATTTAGTTATGCCTCTAGCAATTAAATTTTTTTTATCATTTGAAAGTTCTGGAGTTAGTACAAACTTACCTATTCAATTAGAAGCTAAAGTGAATGAATATTTATCTTTAGTTATGAAATTAATTTTTGCATTTGGTTTAAGTTTTCAACTACCTGTGGTACTAAGTTTATTGGCAAGAATTGGTATTGTAGACTCAAAATATTTAAAAAATAGAAGAAAATATTTTATAGTTATTATTTTTGCTGCTGCCGCGATATTAACACCGCCAGACCCGATTACACAAATAGGTTTGGCAATTCCATTATTAATTTTATATGAATTATCTATATATTCAGTAAAAATTATAGAAAAGAAAATAAAAGAAAAAGAAAATGCATAATATTAAAGATATAAGAAATAATCTTGATATATTTAAAAATTCATTAAAAAAAAGAAATGTTAAAATAAACATTGATGAAATTATTAATTTAGACCAAATTAACCGTAAATTAATTCATGAAAAAGAAACATTAGAAAAAGAAAAAAAAGATATTTCTAAATCAAAAGATCAATCCCTATTTAATAAGTCAAAATCAATTTCAAAAAAAATAGATGCCCTTTCAAAAAAGCAAACTGATACTAAGTTAAAACTTGATATATTAATTTCAAATATACCCAATATTGTTCTTGAAGATGTTCCGGTAGGAAATGATGAGAATTCAAATATAGAAATCGCAAAATTTGGTGAAAAACCTAATTTCAATTTTGTACCAAAATCACATTATGAAATTGGATTAAATCTCAAAATGTTAGATTTTGATTTAGCAACAAAAACTACTGGATCGAGATTTGTTTTTGTAAAAGATAAACTGGCACTGTTGGAACGTGCAATAACAAATTTTATGCTAGATGTTCACACTAAAACAAATGGTTATAAAGAAATATCTCCTCCCTTAATGGCATCTGATAATACTATGTTCGGTACTGGACAATTGCCAAAGTTTGAAAATGATCAATTTGAAATTAAACTTGATGATAAAAATGATAGAAAATTTTTAATTCCTACTGCTGAAGTTATATTAACTAATATGGTTAAGGATAAAATAATTAATGTTCAAGATCTACCAATGAGACTAGTCGCTTCAACTCCTTGTTTTAGAAAGGAAGCAGGCAGTTATGGCAAGGACACTAAAGGAATGATTCGTCAACACCAATTTTACAAGGTTGAATTAGTAAGTATTGTTGAGTTAAATCAATGCATTTCTGAATTAGAAAGAATGACTAATTGTGCCACTATGATTTTAGATAAACTTAAGCTTCCTTATAGAAAAGTTGTTTTGTGTACAGCTGATATGGGATTTAGTGCTGAAAAAACTTATGATATTGAAGTATGGTTACCAGCTGAAAACAAATACAGAGAAATTTCAAGTTGTTCTTCCTGTGGATCGTTTCAAGCAAGAAGAATGAAATCTAGATATAAAAATGAAAAAAACGAAATAACTTTTGTTGGAACATTAAATGGAAGTGGTTTAGCTGTAGGCAGAACTTTAATTGCAATATTAGAAAATTATCAGAATTCAGATGGATCTATTAATATTCCTGAAGCATTAAAACCTTATATGAATAATTTAAATAAAATTACAAATAATTAAGAGTTGTTTTAAGAAATAAGATAGTATAAATAGGCCCATACATTAAAAGGAGACATATGTCAGAAGGAATAAGTTCACTAATACCGTTGGTGCTAATTTTTGTAATTTTTTATTTTTTTTTAATTCGACCTCAACAAAAAAAAGTTAAAGAACATAAAAAAATGGTCGAAAATTTACATAGAGGAGATAAAGTAATTACATCTGGTGGAATAGTTGGTAGCATTGAAAGAATTATTGATAATGACAAAGTTGAAGTTTCAATTTCTGATAATGTTAAAGTTGAAGTTATTAGAGCAACAGGTATTCATTCACTAGTAAATACTACAGAACCCAAAAAATAACATTAGATTTAAGTGTTATACTTTTCTAAATTAAAAATATACTCAGTTATTATATTTACTTTATTATTATCGTATCTCACTGCATCAAATTTTTTTAAATTTGATGATAATTTTTTTAATAGAAATATTAATCTTGGTTTAGATTTACAAGGAGGGTCATATTTATTACTTGAAATTGATACTAAACCAGTAGTAATTCAACAACTTCAGAATAAACTTATTCAATTAAAAAAATATTTTAAAAAAGAAAAAATAATATTAAAAAACATTGTTCTTCAAGACAATGGAAAGATTTATTTTACAGTTGATCGAGATAAAATTGAAGAGACAAAATCAATTTTAGATAAAGATGACAGTGAAATTAATCCTTATTTTCAACAATTTAAATCTCATCAGTTTAATGTCGAAAATTCAGAAAATGAATTTCTTTTATCTTTTTCAAAGTATGGATTAATTCAATTAAAAAACTCTTCCCAAAACCAAGCTATAGAAATTGTAAGAAGAAGAGTTGATGAAGTTGGAACAAACGAACCCAATATTTTAAAACAAAGCAATAACAGAATATTAGTTGAATTACCTGGTTTGAAAGATCCTGGTAGAATTAAATCTTTGTTAGGCAAAACTGCTAATTTAACTTTTAGATTTATAACTCTAAATGATGAAGAATCTTTTGGCACAGAAAAATTATTTTTTGAAGACGGAGCCCAAGAAGCGATAGTTAGTAAACGAATTATATTGAGTGGAGATAATTTAATTGATGCGCAACCCAAAATGGACAATCAAACTAATCAAACAGTAGTTTATTTTAATTTAGATAGAGTTGGTGCTAAAAAATTTGCTAAAGCAACAACTACTGGAGTTGGTAAAAGATTGGCTATAATATTAGATGGAAAAATTATTAGTGACCCTAGTATTAGTGAGCCTATTATTGGTGGTTCTGGTCAAATAACAGGAAACTTTACATTTCAATCTGCTACAGATTTGGCATTATTATTAAGATCTGGTGCTTTGCCTGCTCCATTAAATATTATTGAAGAAAGAACAGTAGGTCCTGATTTAGGTCAGGACTCTATAAATGCTGGAATTTTGTCTTTAATAATTGGTTTCGTATTGGTCGTAGTTTTTATGACCTATAAATATAAAGTTTTTGGATTAATAGCTAACATTACATTAATTTTTAACCTTTTTTTATTAGTTGGAATTCTAACATTATTTGAGGCAACTCTTACTTTACCTGGAATTGCAGGGATAATATTGACTGTTGGAATGGCGGTAGATGCAAATGTTTTAATTTTTGAAAGAATTAAAGAAGAAATTAGAAGTGAAAAAAATCAAATTCTAGCATTTGATAGTGGTTATACTAAATCTAAAACAACTATTCTTGATGCTAACATAACAACTTTAATTGCTGCTATAATTTTGTTTGTTATGGGATCTGGTCCAGTAAAGGGATTTTCTGTCACATTAGCTGTTGGAATTATTACAACCTTGTTTTCAGTATATTTTATCGCAAGATTATTAACATCTTTATATGTGACAAAAAATAAATTTAAAGAAAATTTAATAAAATGATAAAAAAAATAATACCTTTTAATAATTTGTATAAAACATGCAATTTAGCATCAATAATATTAATAATAATATCTTTATTATTGTTGTTAATTAAAGGATTAAATTATGGAGTAGATTTTAAAGGTGGAACATTAATTGAAATCAGAACAAATGATAAAAATATTTCAATTTCGGATTTAAGAAAATCATTCAACAAAATGAATTTAGGTGATGTTACTGTAAAACAATTCGGTAGTGAAAATGATTTTATTGTGAAATTTGAAAAAAGAAGCTCAAATAAATCAAATTTTATAGAAGAGATTAAAACTAAATTGACAAATTATATTGGAGAAAATTATGATTTTAGAAGAGTAGAAAATGTAGGTCCAAAAGTAAGTTCTGAATTATTAAAATCCGGAATAATTGCAATTGGTTTATCTCTTGCAGCAATGTTAATTTATATATGGATCAGATTTGAGTGGCAGTTTAGTTTAGGAGCTATTGCAGCAATATTTCATGATGTTATTTTAACTTTAGGTATATTTTCATTATTTAGTTTTGAAATAAACTTATCAATTGTTGCTGCAGTTCTTACTATAGTTGGTTATTCAATGAATGATACTGTTGTAATATTTGATCGTGTAAGAGAAAATCTTAAAAAATATTCAGATATTAAAATTTTCGAACTTACAAATATTTCTATAAACGAAACACTTTCAAGAACAATAATAACATCAGTTACTACATTAATTGCTTTACTGTCTATTTATTTTTTTGGTGGACAAATTCTCAAAGGATTTTCACTTGCTATGATACTTGGAGTAATTTTCGGTACTTATTCATCAATATATATAGCAAATCCTATTCTTGTATTACTAAACGTTTCTCAAAAAACTGTTATCAAGGAAAATTAAAGAATAATATTAATATAAGTTTTGAGCAGCAACCATTGACAATAACATTGGAAATGAAAACAAGGTATTTATTCTAGAAGCTATCACTGCTTTTTTTAATGCTACAGGTTTTTCCTCAGGAGTTGCCTCTATAATCCCTAATACTTTTTTTTGATTTGGCCATATAATAAACCAAACATTAAATGCCATAATCAAACCTAACCACATTCCAATACCAATTGCAGTATTTTTACCACCACCACTTCCTATTCCCAATGCTAAAGCTTGATGAATATAACCATTAAGATAAGCCACAATTAATCCTGTTATGATAGTTGCTAATGCAGCCCATCTAAACCAAAACAAAACAGCAGGCGCTATTACTTTAGTAATTGCAGGCTTTTGCTCATCTGTAAATTTTGGCATGCTAGGTATCTGAACAAAGTTTAAATACCACAATAAACCTATCCACATTATTCCTGAAAGCACATGAAGATATCTAAATAGCCAACTCCAAAATAGAGTATCAAAATCAAATCCGCCATTTCCAAAAAACATTATTAAAAACAGAATAATTGATAGTCCAATTGATGCATGTATAACTTTAGAAAGTGATCCGAAGAAATTACCCATAATTCTTTTAATATATATTAAATAAGCTTAATAATTAAGCGATTTTTTTGAACTTATTGTTCAAAATACGCTTTAAAAATTCACCAGTATAACTACCTTTAACATTGCATATTTCTTCTGGTTTGCCTTCTGCAATTATATTACCACCTTTTATTCCTCCATCAGGCCCCATATCAATTATGTAATCAGCAGTTTTTATTACTTCTAAATTATGTTCTATAACAACAACAGTATTCCCTGTGGCTACAAAGGTATGTAAAATTTCTAAAAGTTTTTTTATATCATGTTGATGTAAGCCTGTTGTAGGCTCATCAAGAATATACATAGTTCTTCCTGTTGATCGTTTAGATAATTCTTTTGCAAGTTTTATTCGTTGAGCTTCTCCACCCGATAATGTTGTAGCTTGCTGACCAATCTTTATATAACCTAATCCAACTTTTTTTAATGTAAGTAGTTTTACTTTAATATTTGAAATATTTTTAAAGTATTCACAGCCTTCATCAACCGTCATGTCAAGAACGTCTGCAATACTCTTTCCTTTATATTTTATTTCTAATGTTTCTCTGTTATATCTTGTTCCTTTACATTCATCACATTCAACATATACATCAGGTAAAAAATGCATCTCATAAGTTATAACACCATCACCTTCACAAACTTCACATCTACCTCCTCTAACATTAAAAGAAAATCTTCCTGGTTTATAACCTCTGCTTTTAGATTCTGGTAAAGCGGTAAACCAGTCTCTTATTGGTCCAAATGCTCCCGTATATGTCGCTGGATTAGATCTGGGCGTTCTCCCTATAGGAGATTGATCTATATCAATAACTTTATCTACTAATTCTATTCCTTTGAAACCTCTAAATGGTTTTGGGATTTTTCTAGATTTGTTATTATTCAATGTTAAATTTAATGCGTTATACAGAGTTTGAAGTATTAAAGTTGATTTACCGCTACCAGATACACCAGTAACACAGCTAAAACAGCTTAAAGGTATTTTCAAATTTACATTTTTAAGATTGTTACCTGAAGCTCCTGTAATTTCTAAAAATCTTCCATTTCTTGGCAATCTTCTATTTTTAGGGATAGAGATAAAACTTTTATGTGATAAATATTTTCCTGTAATGCTATTTGGATGTTTTAAAATGTCACCATAAGTTCCTTGAACAACAATTTCTCCGCCATTATTTCCAGCTTCTGGACCTAGATCTATTATATGATCTGCACTTTCCATTGTTTCAGTATCATGCTCAACAACAATGATGGTATTACCTAAATCTCTTAATCTTTTTAAAGCTCTAATCAATTTAATATTATCTTTTTGGTGCAAACCAATAGATGGTTCATCCAAAACATACAAAACTCCTGTAAGACCAGAACCTATTTGTGAGGCAAGTCTAATTCTTTGAGATTCACCACCAGACAAGGTACCAGACATTCTTGATAATGTTAAATATTCTAAACCAACATTTAATAGAAAATCTAATCGTTCCTTGATTTCTTTTAATATATGTTCAGCTATTTTTAATTGTCTTTGATCTAATTTTTCTTCGAGAGATTTGAACCATTTATTAGCATCATAAATTGATTTTTCAGATACCTCACTTATGTTTAAATTTACTATTTTTACGCATAAAGCCTCATCTTTTAATCTTTGACCATTACATCTTTCACATTTTGTATCAGACTGATATTGTGATATTTCTTCTCTTTTCCAATCACTTTCTGTTTCTAAATATCTTCTTTCTAGGTTGTTTATTACTCCTTCAAATGTTTTTTTGTGAGAATATTTTTCATAACCATCATCATAAGAAAATTTAATTTCTTCATCATCTGAACCAAAAAGAATTATTTCTTTTATTTTCTTTGGTAATTTTTCCCATTTATCGTTCAATGAAAATTTATAATGTCGAGCCAAAGAAGTTAAAGTTTGAACATAATACATAGATGTTGCTTTTGACCAAGGTTCTATTGCTCCATCTGCAATTGTCTTTTTTTCATTTGGAATAACTAATTTCGGATCAACATTTAATTTTATTCCAATGCCCTCACATTCTTCACAGGCACCATAAGGACTATTAAATGAAAACAATCTTGGTTCTATTTCTTCAATTGTAAATCCACTTTCAGGGCAAGCAAATTTTGTTGAAAAAATAATTTTTTCTATTTTCCTAAATTTTTTTGGCAATGTTTCATTTTCATATTCAACAAATAATAATCCATTAGCCAAATTAATTGCTGTTTCTACACTTTCAGCCAATCTATTTCCTAATGAAGAATTTATTACAATTCTATCTACAAGTATTGATATATCATGTTTTACTTTTTTATTTAATTCAGGAACTTTATCTATTTCATATAATTCATTATCGACTTTTATTTTTCTAAAACCTCTTTTTTTGTATGAAAAAATTTCTTTTTTGTATTCACCTTTTCGACCTCTTACTACCGGTGCATATAAATATATAGTTGATTTTTTTGGTAGTATTTTAATTTTATCAACTATTTGTGTAATAGTTTGTGAAGTTATAGGTTTGCCAGTGAAAGGAGAGTAAGGAATTCCAGCTCTTGCATATAGCACTCGCATGTAATCATATATTTCGGTTACAGTTGCGACTGTAGATCTTGGGTTTTTGGAAGTATTTTTTTGTTCTATAGAAATCGCTGGACTTAAACCTTCAATTAAATCTACATTTGGTTTTTTCATCTTGTCCAAAAATTGACGTGCATAAGCTGATAGACTCTCGACATATCTTCTTTGACCTTCGGCATAGATTGTATCAAAAGCTAAAGATGATTTTCCTGAACCAGAAAGACCCGTTATTACTATAAATTTATCTTTTGGAATTTCTAATGAAATATTCTTTAAATTATGTTCTTTTGCACCTTTAATAACTATCTTTTTAAGCATAATTTTTGTTGCTTTAGATTAATAAAATTAATATTCAAGTAAAATTGTGATATATTTATATAATTCATATCAATAAAATTTAAAATAGTATGGCTGGAACCTTAAATAAAGTAATATTAATTGGACGTTTAGGCGCAGATCCTGAAATCAAGCAAATGATAAATGGTAAAAGCGTGGCTAGATTGAGCCTAGCAACAAATCAAAATTGGAAAGATAAGAATACAGGTGAAAAAAAAGAGAAAACCGAATGGCACAGAATAGTTGTATTTAACGAAGGTTTAGTAAATGTTGTTCAACAGTACTTAAAAAAAGGAGCGCAAATATATGTTGAAGGTCAATTAAATACAAGAAAGTGGAAAGATGAAAAAAGTGGTCAAGACAAGTATTCAACCGAAATAGTTATACAAGGATATAATTCTTCTTTAGTAATGCTTGGAGGAAAAAATCAAGATTCTATTCCATCTCAAGACTCTAAACAAAAATTTGAAGACACTTCACAAGTAGTTCAAAACGAACTGGATGACGATATTCCATTTTAGTTTTTATGCAAAATAACGAAATTTCTAAAATAGACAATATAAAACCTATCTCAATGTATGATGAAATGAGTTCATCATATTTATCTTATGCAATGAGTGTAATTATTAGTAGGGCACTTCCTGATGTAAGAGATGGTTTAAAGCCCGTTCATAGAAGAATTATTTATGCAATGCATAAAGGAGGATTTGATTGGACTAAACAATATAGAAAATCAGCAAGAATTGTTGGAGACGTTATTGGTAAATATCATCCCCATGGTGATCAAGCTGTTTATGATGCACTAGTAAGAATGGTTCAAGATTTCTCAATGAGTTTGCCATTAATAGATGGTCAAGGAAATTTTGGATCTATTGATGGTGATCCTCCTGCTGCTATGAGATATACAGAAACACGTCTTTCTAAAATTTCACAATATCTAATTGATGATATCGAAAAAAATACAGTAAAATATAAAAATAATTATGATGAGACAGAAAAAGAACCTACTGTACTACCTGCTCAATATCCAAATCTATTAGTAAATGGCGCAGGTGGGATTGCTGTAGGAATGGCTACAAGCATACCGCCTCACAATCTCGGTGAAGTAATAAATGGTACACTTGCTTTAATCGATAATAAAGACATTAAATTAAATGAACTTATGAAACGTATTCCTGGTCCCGATTTTCCTACTGGCGGTATAATTATTGGAAAAGATATTATTAAACAAGGTTATAAAACTGGAAGAGGATCATTTAAAATTAGAGGAGATATTAAAGTTGAAAATTTAAAGAATGGAAGAGATCGATTAGTTATAACCTCAATACCTTATCAAGTTAATAAATCTATGCTTAATGAAAAAATTGCTGAACTAGTAAGGGATAAAAAAATTGAAGGAATTAGAGACATAAGAGATGAGTCCAATAGAGAGGGGATTAGAGTTGCTATAGACCTTAGATTAAACGTAGAACCCGAAACTATTAAAAGACAACTATATAAATATACTTCAATAGAAAGTTCATTTGGTTTTAATACTTTAGCAATTGTAGATAACAAACCAAAAACTTGTAATTTAAAAGAATTTATAGAAAATTTTTTAAAATTTAGAGAAGATGTAATAACAAAAAAAACAAAATATGATTTAAAAAAAGCTGAAGACAGATCCCATATTTTGATTGGTCTATCTATTTCTGTAGAAAATTTAGATAAAGTAATTAAAATTATTAGATCTTCAAATACGCCAGAAATTGCAAAAAAATCTTTGTTGGGAATTAAATGGAAAATAAACAAATCAATGAAATTAATTAAATTAACCGAAGATAAAAAGATAAAAACCTCTTATAGTTTTACTGTATCTCAGGTTAATTCAATTTTAGAACTTAGATTACAAAAATTAACAGCTTTAGGAATTAATGAGATCGAAAACGAAATTAAAAAGTTAGCTGAATTAATTATCCAGTACAAAAAAATTATAAATTCAAAAAAAGAATTAATGAAAGTAATAAGCGATGAACTTAAATCAATTAAAGAAAAATTTTCGGTACCAAGAAGAACACAAATAATAGATGCAATTTTAAACTACGATATCGAAGAAACTATACAGAAAGAAAGTGTAATTATAACGGTTACTTTACAAGGCTATATTAAAAGAGGAGCCTTAAACAAACTAAAACAACAAAAAAGGGGAGGTAAAGGCAAAACAGGCATTAAAACGCGTGAAGAAGATTCTGTTGTACAAACTTTGTCTGTAAATACTCATACGCAAGTATTATTTTTCTCAACAGAAGGCTTGGTTTATAGAGTTAAAGCATGGAAAATTCATGAAGGCTCAACATCATCTAGGGGAAAATCATTATTTAATATTTTACCTTTAAAAAATCATCAATCTATTAGTTCAATAATGCCTTACCCTGAAGAATCTTCTGATAAAAAAGGAATGCATATTATTTTTGCTACAGCAAAAGGTAAAATTAGAAAAAATAATTTGGAGGATTTCTCTTCAATAAATACATCAGGAAAAATTGCTATGAAACTTGGTGTTGATGATAAAATTATTGGTGTCAAAATTTGTAAAGATGATCAAGATATTATTTTAAGTACAAAATTTGGTAAATGTATTAGATTTGAAGCTAAGAAATTAAGAGTATTTAAAGGAAGATCTTCCAAAGGAATTAGAGGTATAAATTTGCATGATAAGGACACAATTGTTTCCCTTTCTATTATTGATCATGACTTTTCTAAAAAAAATGAAAAAATAAATAAAGACGGAAAATTAGAAATTAAAGCAAAAGAAAAATATATTTTATCAATAACAGAAAATGGCTATGGCAAAAGAAGTTCCCATTATGATTTTAGAGTTACAAATAGAGGTGGTAAAGGGATTATAGGTATAGTCAATTCTGCTAGAAATGGAAACGTATCATCTTCATTTCCTGTCAATGAAGGTGATGAAATTTTAATCTCAACAAATAAAGGTAGAGTAATTAGAACTGCCGTAAAAGAAATTAGAATAGCAGGTAGAAACACTCAAGGAGTAAGAATCATTAAATTGTCTGGGGATGAAAAAGTTGTATCAGCAATTAAAATTGATGATAATTTAATATAATGAAAAAAATAGCTATTTATCCAGGCACATTTGATCCTATTACATATGGTCATATAGATGTTATTAAGAAATCATTAAAAGTTGTAGATAACGTTATTGTAGCAATTTCTAACGGAAATCAAAAAAACTATCTTTTTACATCTGAAGAAAGGATAGAAATTGTTAAACAAGCTTTATTTAAAGATTTAAAACTAAACAAAAAAAAAATAATGGTTATTTCTTTTAATTCATTAACAACAGATCTTTGTAAAAAATATAAATCAAACATAATTTTAAGAGGTTTAAGAGCAGCATCTGATTTTGAATATGAATTTCAGTTAGCAGGAATGAATAGAAAATTAAATAATAATATTGAAACTATTTTTTTAATGTCTGATGTAAATAATCAAATTATTTCATCTAGACTTATTAAAGAAATAATTGAATTGAAAGGAGATATTAAAAAATTTACAACCAAAAGTACAATAAATTCATTAAAAAAAAAATATGAATAAATTTTTAATTAATTTTATAATTTTTTTTTTTTTAATTTTTTTAAACAATTCAAATGCAAAGGAAAATATAATGATCTTAAAACTTAAAGATGGTGATGTTAAAATAGAATTATTTCCTGATGTTGCTCCAAAGCACGTTGAAAGAATTAAAAAATTAGCCGATGAAGGTAAATATGACAATGTTGTTTTCCATAGAGTTATAGATGGATTTATGGCTCAAACTGGTGATGTTAAATTTGGCAATTCTTCATCAAGTGATTTTGATTTGAAAAGAGCAGGAATGGGAGGTTCGGATTTACCTGATTTAAATTCTGAATTCAATGATATACCGCACGATAAAGGAACTATTTCAATGGCACGTGCTTCTGACCCAAATAGTGCTAATAGTCAATTTTTTATTTGTTTTGAACCTGCACCTTTTTTAGATAGAAATTATACTGTCTTTGGAAAAGTAATTGAAGGTATGGACCATATAGATAAAATTAAAAGAGGTGATGGACCTAATGGATCGGTTTCAGATCCTGATAAAATTATTAGTTTTAAATCTCAGTAGATTTAAAATTTAATTGTGTTAAAGAAATTTAATTTTAATGTTTTAGAATCAGAAGAACATGCAAGATTAGGAGTTATTCAAACACATAGGGGCAATATTCAAACTCCGGTCTTTATGCCTGTTGGAACACAGGCTACTGTTAAAGGTGTTTTTTTAGATGATATTATAAAAACTGGTAGTGAAATAATTTTATCAAACACATATCATTTAATGTTAAGGCCAGGAGTAGAAAGAATAAAAGCTCATGGAGGACTTCATAATTTTATGAATTGTAAATTACCAATTTTAACTGATTCTGGTGGTTTTCAAGTAATGTCATTATCTAAGCTAAATAAAGTTGATAAAGAAAAAGGTGTAACATTTCGATCTCATATAGATGGTAAAAAATTTATACTTGATCCAGAAGAAAGTATTAGAATTCAAAAGGAATTAAATTCTGACATTGTTATGGTGATGGATGAATGTCCAAAGAAAACAAATAATTATAAAAAAATAGAAGACTCAATGAATTTATCTAGTTATTGGGCTTTAAGATCTAAAAAAGCATTTGGCGATCATCCTCATAAAGCTTTATTTGGTATAGTTCAAGGCGGGTTGTTTAAAGATCTAAGATTAAAATCGTTGTTAGATTTAACAAAAATTGGGTTTGATGGTTATGCAATAGGTGGTTTAGCAGTAGGCGAAACTCAAAAAGAGATGTTTGATGTATTAGATGAAATTAAAAAACATTTGCCTAAAGATAAACCAAGATATTTAATGGGTGTAGGAACACCATCGGATATCTTAGGAGCAGTTAAACGTGGTATTGATATGTTTGACTGTGTTTTACCAACTAGGTCTGGTAGAACAGGACTTGCTTTTACATGGAATGGAAGAATTAACATTAGAAATGCTAAATTTCAAAATGATAATGATCCTTTAGATAAAAATACTAAAAATTTTAGTTTAAACAAATATTCAAAAAATTATTTAAATCATTTATTTAATACTAACGAAATGCTCGGATCTATGTTACTTACACTGAATAACATTAATTTTTACCAAGAATTAATGTCAGTAATTAGAAAAAATATAAAAAATGGGACCTTTTCTAATTTTCACGATAAATATATTGATAAGTTATAACTATTTACGATTGATTAACTTTAGAAAATCAATATAAGAAATTTCGTTGGGCCGTTAGCTCAGTTGGTAGAGCAATTCCCTTTTAAGGAATGGGTCATTGGTTCGAATCCAATACGGCTCACCATTATTATGCTTGTTTAATTGGCGGATACCCAACAATAACTTCGTTTAGCCATTCTGTTATTTTTTTAATTCTATTATCTGAAGAGGGATGTGTGCTCATAAATTCAGGAGGCTCTTTTCCTTTATTAGCTTCCTTCATTCTTTCCCAAAGTTTTACTGTTTCACGAATATCATAACCAGACAAAGACGAGAAAATTAATCCTAAATAATCGGCTTCACTTTCTTGTTTTCTATTAAATGGATTTAGTATTCCCATTTGTGTTAACAAACCAACTGTATCCATTCCTGTTGTTCTATTAACTGTAGAAAGTTTACCACCAGATAGAAGATCTGTAACTTGTAAAATAACATTAGTTGCAACATTACGACTTGCTCTTTCTACAGAATGTTTAGCTACAGCATGTGCAATCTCATGCCCCATAACAGCTGCCAAACCATTAGTATTTTTTGTTACTTCTAATATACCAGTATAAACAGCAATTTTTCCTCCTGGCATACACCATGCATTTTTAACTTTTTTTTTATCAATAAGAATGTATTCCCAATCAAAATTCGCTGTAGGATCAGGTATATTTGATTTATAAAAATATTCGCTGATCGAATCTTCCATTTTTTTTCCTATTGCTTTAATTTCAGTTAATTCTTCATTATTTAATAGTTTTTCTTTTTTTTTAATTTTTTCGTATATTTGTGCAGCTTTAGCATTTAATTTAGCTTCTGGGATTAATTTAAGTTGTTTTCTTTCAGTAATTGGAGCAGTAGCGCAAGATGTGATTCCAATTGATAAGCACCCGCAACCAAAAAAATGTAAAAAATTTCTTCTATTCACTTTTATATCCAGTTTTATTAGTAATTTACTTCATTAATTGTGATCATAAACAATAAAATTCTTACTTATGCTATTCGTTTTAACCTTAATATTTGTTATATATTTAAGATATAGTCAATATTTATGGCGAAATTAAAAAAAAAAAGAAGCTCAATAATATCTAAATTAAGAATTTATTTTTTTGCAGGTATAGTGGTTTTGGTTCCATTAGGCTTTACAGTTTATTTAACTATCTTTTTAATTTCTATTTCTTCAAAACTTATTCCTGATGAGATTAATCCTAATAATTATCTTCCATTTTCAATACCAGGTTTAGAAATAATATTATCCATACTGTTTATTACTGTTATTGGCGGTTTATCATTATCTTTTATTGGACGAAAAATCCTTAAAGTTTTTAATGACCTTCTAAAGAAAATTCCAATTTTAAGAACAATTTATTCTGCTATTGGTCAAATGACAGAAACATTCACTCGAAAAAGAGGCAAAAGAAAAAGTGTTGTTTTAGTTGAATATCCTAGAAAAGGTAGTTGGGCAGTTGGATTTTCAACAAAAGAGAATAAAGGAGAAATACGAAGAAAAGTAGATAGAGATTTAATCAATGTTTTTGTACCAACAACTCCAAATCCTACTAGTGGTTTTCTATTAATGTTTCCAAAAGATGAAGTGCTATTCTTAGATATGAGCTTCGAAGAAGCTTCTAAATTTATTGTATCAGCAGGTACTTCAAATCCAAAAAATTAAGCTAAATCGTTAATTATTTCAGCCTGATCATATAATTTAATTAATGTTTTATATTTTGTTAAATTTTTTTCTTCATTCTCAATTCTTTTAATTTCTTTTTCAGCCAAGATAAATAAATCCTGATTATGTATAGGATCTGCTAATCTAAAATTTTTAATACCACTCTGCTTATAACCTAACAAATCTCCATATCCTCTCAATTTCATATCCTCTTCAGATATAAAAAAACCATCATTTGATTGTTTTAAAATATTAATTCTTTTTTTAGCATTTATACTTAAATTCGCCTTAAACATTAGAATACAGGAAGCTTGTTTTTCTCCTCGTCCGACTCTACCTCTTAATTGATGTAATTGAGATAATCCAAATTTATTTGCATTTTCTATTACAATCACATTTGCATTTGGAAAATCAATTCCAACTTCAATAATAGTAGTTGAAACTAAAATTTTATATTTTTTTTCAAGAAAATTTTTTAAAACTTTTTCTTTTTCATTGGATTTAATATTTCCATGAATTATTGCTACTTTATCAGGAAATATTCTATTTAAAAATTCATATTTTTTGATTGCCGATTGATGATCTATTTTTTTTGATTCTTCAATTAATGGGCAGACCCAAAAAATTTGATTTCCACTTTGAATTTCTTTTTTTACAAATTTAATTATATCATTTATTTTAGTATCAATTTTTCTATAAGTTTTTACTTCTTTTCTTATATTTGGTTTTTCTCTAATTATAGATAAATCCATATCACCATAAATTGTCATAGTAAGTGTACGAGGTATTGGTGTGGCCGACATTAACAAAACATCACAATTAACTCCTCCTTTGTCAGATAAAGCTTTTCTTTGTTTAACGCCAAATTTATGTTGTTCATCAATAATGATATATCCAAGATTTGAAAATTTCATATTCTTTTGAAACAATGAGTGAGTACCAAAAACCATATCTAAATTAAAATTTTCAGTTTTTTGCTGTATTATTTTTTTATTTTTAAGATTAGTTTTACTAGTTATTAAATCTATTTTAACTTTTTTTGGAAATATTTTTTTTGCTAATAAATAGTGTTGGTTAGATAAAATTTCAGTAGGTGCCATAAATGCTACTTGATAACCCGATTCAATTACATTTAAAGCTGAAATTAAAGCAACTATTGTTTTTCCACTTCCTACATCTCCTTGTAATATTCTAAACATTTTAGATTGAGATGCTAAGTCATGGTTAATTTCATTTAATACTTTTTTTTGATCGTTTGTTAAATCAAATGCTATTTTTTTTTTAATTTCTAAAATGTTATCATTTGTGAATATTTTATTTTTTTTTTTAATTTTTTTTATAGATTTTCTAATTTCTGAAAATACTAAAAAAGATGCTAAAATCTCATCAAAAACTAATCTTTTGTAAAAATTACTTTTAAAGTTTCCAATATTTTTTGGATCATGAAGTTTTATAATTGAATCTCTCCATGATATATTTTCAAATTTATTTAAAATAAACGGATTTAACCATTCTGATAAGCTGGGTAAATTTTCTAAAATTTGATTTATTATTTTGTTATAGATTTTTTCTGAAATACCTTCTGTCAAACTATATTTATTATGTATTTTTTCAATTAAACTGCTTTCTTTTGATACATAATTTGGATTTGTTATTTGATATCTTTTTTTAAAATAATTTATCTTGCCACTAATTGTGACTTCTTGATTTAAAGGTAGTATCTTACGTATATAACCTTCATAACTATTAAAAAAAACACAGTCTATCGTTCCTGTTTCATCTTCGCAAATTACTTTATTTGGTAGATTTCTAATTCTTGGAAAAGAGTATTTTTTTACTATTACATTTATTGTTGATATTTTACCAACTTGTAATTCATTAACCTTTAATTTTTGCGTTCTATCTGTGTACGATTGAGGTATTCTAAAAAGTAAATCAAATAAATTGTTTATTTTTTTCTTTTTTAAGATTATAGCAGTTTTATTTCCTACTCCTTTTAGTTTAGTTAAATCTTGCAATAAATATTTATAATTATCCATTTTTTATACTATTAATATAATATACTAGAAATTATGTCCTTAGATATCGATGAGTTAAAAAAAAAAATTATTTACAGATCTAGTTATAGAGGAACAAAAGAAATGGATATACTTTTAGGCTCTTTTGTTAAAGATGTCATTAATCATTTAGATAATGATCAATTAAAAAATTTATTCAATTTATTAAATATAGATGATGATAATCTTTATAAATTTAAACAGGGAATAAAAACTGAAGTTCAAATAAATGAAAATAAAATCTCTAAAATGTTTAAAGATTACATATGCAAAAAATAAATGGCGGAGAGACTGGGATTCGAACCCAGGAAAGAGTTGCCCCTTTGCCGGTTTTCAAGACCGGTGCTTTCAACCGCTCAGCCATCTCTCCGTTAGTGAGTGTTTATAAGTATAATTTATAAATTCAACAATAAAATATTTTAAATTATTGAAAGTTAATTATATAGATCTTTGTTATTAAGTAAATTTATGAAAATTTCTGATTTTAATAAAGGTATTATTTCAACATCCTTAGGATCTTTTTGGTGGGGTGTAATTGGAGTAATTTATTTTCAATATTTTTCTTTTGTCGGACATATAGAACTAGTTATTCATAGATGTCTATGGACTGCTTTAATGCTTATATTAACTACAACTTTTCTATCTAAATGGAAAATTTTATTTAAAATTTTTAAAGATTCTAAAAAAATTTTTATTTTGTTTGTAACTGGTTTTTTAATTTTTGCTAATTGGTCAGTATGGATATACGCAGTTACTACAAACCAAATTATTAATGCAAGTTTTGGTTATTTTATTATGCCGATATTAAGTGTTTTATTTGGATATATTTTTTTTAAAGAAATATTAAATAAAAAAAGAATTATATCTATTTGTTTAGTATTAATATCAATTTTTTATCTTTATTTGGACTTTAATACTATTCCATGGGTTGGACTATCAGTTGCCTTGTCTTGGAGCATTTATAACTTATTAAGAAAAACTATAAATGTTGAAACCGATATAGGTCTATTAATTGAAAGTTTATTTATACTACCATTTGCAATAATTGGTTTTTATTTTCTTATAAATAATGGCGTAAATGATTTCAGTTTATCAAATATTCCTTTAATGCTTTTACTATTATTGGCTGGCCCCATGACTGTGATTCCTTTATTTTTATATGTTAGGGGAGTTGAATTATCAGGACTTGGTCCAACAGGGATGATTTTTTTTATTACTCCTTCTTTCCAATTTTTACTTGGTTTTTTTTATTATAATGAACCTTTCTCAATACAAAAATTCATAAGTTTTATTTTAATTTGGATTGCTGTATTTATTTATTTAAAAGATTTATATGAAAAAAGTTAATTTTTTTTTTATTTATATTATTTTATGTTTTTTTTGCATAAATAATTCTGTTTATTCTGATGTCGATTCTTTTGAAATTTGGTTAGAAACTTTTGAAAAAAAAGCATTAAAAAATGGAGTATCAAAAAAAACTTTTGATCTAGCAATGTCAAATGCCAAATTTTTACCTAAGGTTATAGAATATGATCGTTATCAACCAGAATTTTATGAAGATACAATTACTTACATAAGCAAAAGAACAAATAAAAAAAAAATTAAATCAGGAATTAATCTATATAATAATAATAAATTGTTAATTAATTCTATAGATGAAGAATTTTTAGTTGAAAAAGAATTATTATTGGCTTTGATGGGAATTGAAACTAATTTTGGTACATATGTTGGAAAAATGGACATTATATCTTCTTTAGCTACATTAAGTTTTGATAAAAGAAGAAGTGAATTCTTTACAAATGAATTAATTATAACGCTACAGCTTATTGAAAAAAAAATTATTGATCATAAAGTTCTTTATGGTTCTTGGGCTGGTGCATTTGGGTACTTTCAATTTATGCCTTCAACAATAATGGATTATGCTATCGATTATGATAATGATAATAAAATTGATTTGAAATCTTTAAAAGATTCTTTTGCATCTGCTGCAAATTACATAAATAAATTGGGTTGGAAAAAAAATGATCCTTGTTATCTTAAAATAGAATTAAATGATAAAGTTCCAACTACTTTGTTGAATACTTCAGCCAAAAAAATTAAAAATAAAGTAAAATTAAAAATTATAAAAAAATACATTAAAGATCCAGATAAAATTAAATTTGATGAAAACATGAAAGTTGGAATAATAACACCTGATATAGATATTATACCTGACGCTAACACACTTAATCCAGCATATTTGTTTTTTGAAAACTATGAAATTATACTAAAATGGAACCGATCTTTAAGATTTGGTCTGGCCGTATGTAATTTAAAAGATAAATTTAAAAATGAAATTTAATATATTTGTAATATCTTTTTTTTTTATTTTTTCTTGCACAACTTATCAGTCAGATAAAAAAGAAAAATTAATAATACAAGATACTTATTCAAATAAAGGTTTTACATTGCTTTTTGAACCTTCTTTAAAAAAAAACAAAAAAATATCTAAAAATATTGATAGTAGATCTCTTATAATTTTTCAGAAATATTTAAAAAAAGATACAACGGTAAAAATTACAAATCTTTTAAATAATAAATCAATAATTGCCAAAGTAGGATCAAAAGCAAATTATCCTGAATTCTATAATTCAGTAATTTCTGAACGTATATATAATGAGTTAGAAATTGATCGTGTTGAACCTTATGTTGAGATAATTGCTTTAAATAAAAGTTCAGTTTTTATAGCAAATAAAGCAAAAACATTTGATGAAGAAAAAAAAGTGGCAAATAAAGCTCCTGTTGAAGGAATTAGCATTAAAAACTTAAACGAACATACCAATGATAAAAATATTAAAAAGAAGCAAAATACCTTCAGTTATATTATTAAGATTGCTGATTTTTATTTTATAGATTCTGCCAAATTAATGGTCAAAAGAATTAAAGAAGAAACTAAAGTAAATAAAGTAAAAATTATGAATATTTCTAATACAGCTTTTAGAGTTTTCCTTGGTCCATATAATAATTTGAATTCATTGCAAAAAGCTTTTAATAATATAAGTATAATCAATTTTGAAAACATAGAATTAATTAAACAATGAAAAAATTATTTTTTTATATAAATTTATTTATATTTATTTTTTTAAATTCTAGTTATTCTAAAGCTGAATTTGATATAAAAGCTAGAACCGTAATACTTCAAGATTATTTATCAGGTAAAATTCTTTATGAAAAAAAACCTGATCTTTCTATATTCCCAGCATCAATGACAAAAATAATGACTACTATAATTGTATTTGATTTATTACAAAAAGGAGATTTAAATTTGGATGATAAATTTATTATATCTGAAAATGCCTGGAATTTATCTCACGCAGGTTACTCATCAATGTTTATAATGGTTGGTGACTATGTGTCTGTTGAAAATTTATTAATGGGTGTCATTGTTGCTTCCGGAAACGATGCTTGTGTAGCTTTGGCTGAAGGCATTGCAGGAACTGAAGAAGAATTTGCAATTATAATGACTGGTAAAGCAAAAGAAATAGGAATGACTAATACAAATTTTACTAATTCGTCAGGTTTAAATGCTGCAAACAATTATTCTACGGTTAGAGATATTTTGATTATGTCAAATTATCTGATTAAAAATTATCCAGAATATTACCCTTATTTTAAAGAAAAAAAATTTACTTGGGACCGTACTGGTGGAGATCCGATTACTCAAGGAAATAGAAATCCACTTCTTTATAAAAACAATATAGGTGCTGATGGAATTAAAACTGGATACCTTTCCTATGAGAAATATTCTCTTGCTGCTTCAATTAAAAAGAACGAAAGAAGATTAATCGCTGTTGGAAGTGGTTTTGAAACAAGAAATTCAAGATCAAAAGAATCTAAAAAATTATTAACTTATGGACTTACAAATTTTGATACTGTTGAAATTGCTAAAAAAGAAATGAATATAACGGAGATTGATGTATGGCATGGAAACAAAGTTAAAGTAGGTGCATATGTAAATAAAGATATATATAAAACAATACCAAAAGCTCGAAAAAAATATCTCAAAATTTCCATAGAATATGAAGGACCAATACACGCGCCAATAAAATTAAATCAAGAGATTGGAAAACTTAAAATTTTTTATAAAGATGAATTATTAGATGAACATGTATTGTTGGCTTCTGAGAATGTAAAAAAATTAAATGTTTTTTCCAGATTAATTAAATCTATCAATTTTTTGATCTGGGGTGATGTCTAGAAATCCTCTGATTATTTTTGAAGGAATTGAAGGTTCAGGAAAAACTTTACACATAAACAATGTTGTAAGATATTTTAAAAAAAAAAATATAAAGTTTATAAAATTAAGAGAACCCGGCGGAACAAATAATGCTGAAAAAATAAGAAAAATTATTTTAAATAATAAATCAAATTTTAATGAAATAACAGACTTATTACTATACTTAGCATCAAGAAGCGAAAATGTTGAAAAACTAATTATTAAAAATTACAAAAAAAAAATTATATTAATTGATAGATTTATAGATTCTACTTTAGCATATCAACATTATGGGATGGGAATTAACAGAAAATTAATTATTAATTTAAATAAATTTATACTAAATAAAATAAAACCTGATTTTACTTTTTTAAACATAGTTGACAAAAATAATCTAAGACTAAGACTAAGCAAAAGAATAAACAAAAACAGATATGACAAATTTAATTTTAATTTTTATAATAAAGTACAAAAAGGATTTATCAAAATAGCAAGGAAAAAAAATAACTATTTAATTATAAACTCCAATAACACAATTAACTACAATAAAAATTTAATAATTAAAAAAATAAAAAGATTAATTTAAAAGTGAAATTAAAACCCAATCTACAAAAAAATTTATATGGATTTGATAATCTTTTTCTAGATTTAAAAAATCTATTTGACCAAAACAAATTGCCTAATAAAATTTTACTTTCAGGACAAAAAGGAATAGGAAAATGCACATTAGCATATCATTTATCAAATTATATTTTATCATTAAATGAAATAGATCCTTATAATTTTGAAAAAAAAAAAATAAACGATACAAATAAATCTTTTAAATTAGTTTCTAATAATTCACATCCAAATTTTTACTTAATAAATTTAAAAGATGAAAAAAAAAGCATTGAAATTGAACAAGTTAGAAAAATGATTAATTATACTAATATGTCATCTTTTAATAATGGTTATAAAATCATACTAATTGACAATGTTGAAAATTTGAATTTAAATTCTGTTAATGCTCTTCTTAAAATTATTGAAGAACCAAATAATAAAGTATTATTTTTTTTAATTCACGATATACAAAAAAAAATATTTGATACTTTTAAATCTAGATGTATTCAATTTAAATTAAGTTTGCCAAATAATTTTAAAGATAAAATTATAAATTCTTTAACAGATGATAATTTCTATTCTCAATTAAATCTCCATTTTAAAACCTATTATAGCACACCCGGTGATTATATTAATTTTTACTATTTTTGCATTGATAACAATATTGATTTTATAAATACAAATATAGAAGACTTTTTAAAAATTGTTTTATCTAAAAGTCTTTATAAGAAAAATAATTATATTAAAGAAAGCTTAAATTATTTCCTTGAATTATTTTTTATAAAAAAAATGAATGATCTAACTTCTAAAGATAAAATTTATGATTTATATAATTATTTTATCAAAAAAATTAGTAATGTGAAAAAATATAACCTTGATGAAGAAAGTCTTTTCTTTGAATTAAAATCTAAAGTTTTTTAATGGATAAACATTATTATATTACAACCCCAATATACTATCCTTCTGGAAAACCCCATATGGGTCATGCTTATTCAAGTATTATTTCAGATGTATTTGCAAGATTTAAAAAGATTGATGGTTATAATGTTCATTTTCTAACAGGCACTGATGAACATGGATTAAAAATTCAAAGAGCATCTGAAGAAAATAAAATGAAACCTTTGGAATTTTGTAACAAAATTAGTAAAACTTTTAAAAATTTATGCAAAATATTAAATTTATCTAACACTGATTTTATTAGAACTACAGAAGATAGACATAAAAAATCAGTTCAACACTTATGGAATGAACTTGAAAAATCTGGTGATATTTACTTATCAAAATATTCTGGATGGTATTCTGTTTCTGATGAAGCTTTTTATAATGAAGACGAAATTGAAAGCAAAGATGGTGAAAAAATTTCAGTCAATTCTGGTTCAAGAGTGGAGTGGGTAGAAGAAGAATCTTTTTTTTTTAAATTGTCTAAATGGCAAGATAAATTATTAGATTATTATGAAAAAAATCCTAATTTTATTTTACCTCAATCTCGTAAAAATGAAGTAGTTAGTTTTGTTAAAAGTGGATTAAAAGACTTGTCTATTAGCAGAAAATCTTTTTCTTGGGGAATAAAAGTTCCTTCTAATGATGAGCATGTAATCTATGTTTGGTTAGATGCTTTAACCAACTATATTAGCGCTTTAAAATATCCAGATATTTCAAACGAATTATTCAATAATTTTTGGCCTGCTGATGTTCACATCATAGGAAAAGATATTTTAAGATTCCATGCCATTTACTGGCCTGCTTTTTTGTTAGCAGCGAAAATTCCATTACCTAAAAGAGTTTATGGTCATGGATGGATTTTATCAGGTGAAGAAAAAATGTCTAAGTCAAAAGGAAATATATTAGATCCTCTTGAGATGATTGATAACTATGGGTTAGATCCTTTAAGATATTATTTAATTAAGGAAGTTTCTTTAGGTAATGACGGAAATATATCTAAGGATAAATTAGAAGATTGTATAAATAGTGATCTTGCCAACAATTATGGAAATTTTTGCCAAAGAGTTACTGCTTTTGCTGAGAAAAATTGTAATTCTAAAGTTCCTGATTCTGTTGAATTTAATGATCAGGATAAAAATATTTTAGATAATTTTTCTAATAATATAAAAACCCTTAGAAGCTATATTGATGATCAAAAATTGAATTCCTATGTAGATTTCATAGTTAATGTTTTGTTTGATGCAAATAAATATTTTAATGATCAAGAACCTTGGAACAAAAAAAATGATAAAAAAAGATTAAATACTATAATTTATACTTCTTTAGAATTGATTAGAAAAATTTCAATAATGCTCTACCCAATAACACCATCTTCATCAATAAAATCTTTAAGTGTTTTTAACATAAAGGAAAAAGACATTTTATTTGATACTATAAAAGAACATAAATATTTAAAATCTAATAGTAAAATTGATCGAGTTGATATTTTGTTTAAAAAAATTGCAAAGTAACTATGATTGATTCACATTGTCATTTAGATCATGCTCCTTTGTTTGACAATTTAAGTGATATTTTAAATAAATCTAAAGAAGTTGGTATAAAAAAAATTTTAACAATATGTACTACTTTACAAAGTTTTAAAAATATTGAAAACATCTTAACAATCGATGATATGATTTATGGTACGTTTGGAATTCATCCTCATGAAACTGAAAATAATGATGTGTCAAAGATTACTATTATAGAATGTATAAAAAAAAATCCTAAATTAATTGGAGTGGGTGAGACAGGATTAGATTTTTATTACAATCATAGTAAAAAAAATATACAAATTGACAGTTTTAAAAAGCACATCGAAGCTGCAATAGAAATAAATCTACCTATAATAGTTCATTCGAGAAATGCTGAGGAAGAAACATTTAATATATTAAACAAATATAAAAAACATAAACCTAAAATATTAATGCATTGTTTTACAGGAACATACAAATTTTATAAGCATATGGAAGAATTAGACTCATATTTTTCTGCTAGCGGTATAATCACTTTTAATAGTAGTAAGGATTTACAAAATACATTTTCAAAGATACCCAATAATAAATTACTCGTAGAGACGGATAGTCCATTTCTTGCACCAGTTCCAATGAGAGGTATAAAAAACGAACCAAGTTTTATAAAATATACACTAAAAAAATTAGCTGATATCAAAAATATAGACCTTTCAGAAATGGTCAGTCTGACAACTAAAAATTTTAATAATCTGTTTTTTAATTAATGAAAATTAAATTCATAATTCTAGGGTGTGGGTCATCTTTAGGAGTTCCCAGAGCAGATGGAAGCTGGGGAAATTGTGACCCAAAAGAAAAAAAAAATTACCGTACTAGATGTTCTGCTTTTATTAAATCTAATATTAAGAATATACTAATCGATACATCTCCTGATCTTCGACATCAATTAATAAAAAATAAAATAAACAATATTGATTATGTTATTTATTCACATAAACATGGTGATCAAGTGCACGGAATAAATGACCTAAGAGTTTTTTCTCTTAAAAATAAAAAAAAAATTTCTGTTTATGCTGATTATCAAACTGGAAAATATATAAAAAATAATTTCTCTTATTGTTTCAAAAATACACCAGGTTATCAAGCAATTTTAAAATTATATAATTTAAAAAAAAGATTTTCTTTTAAAAAAAATGGAAATTTTATTGCAATTAAATCCATTGCAGTACAACACGGAAATATCAAATCCCAATCTTTTATAATTAATAAATCGTGCGCTTATATAAGTGATGCTAACAAAATTTATAATAAAGATTTAAAGTATTTTAAAAATCTTAATTATTTAGTTATTGATTGTTTGCGTTTTAATAAACATCCTTCACATTTCAATTTAAATGAAGTTATAGATTTAACTAAATTGCTAAAACCAAAAAAAACAGTTCTTACTAATTTACATTCAGACTTAGATTATAAATATATGCTTAATGTATTGCCAAAAAATATAATTCCAGGATATGATGGAATGTCTTTTTATATTTAAAATTTTTTACCTATTTTTTGTAGTTAGCAGTAACAAACCATATCCAATCAAAGTTGACAACAAAGATCCTGCTAATACTCCTATCTTGACACCATCCATGTATTCTATATTTTCCACAAAAGCTAAATTTCCAATAAATAAACTCATTGTAAAACCAATTCCAGTAAGTATTCCAATGCCATAAAAACTCATCCAATTAGCATTATTTGGCATTTGAGCAATTTTAAGTTTAACTGCGATTATTGAAAATAAAAATACTCCTATTTGTTTGCCTACAAAAAGTCCTAACACAATACCAAGAGGTACTGGCGATAAGAGAGATTCTAAATTAATTCCATCTAGAGACACTCCAGCGTTTGCAAATGCAAACAATGGCATAATACCAAAAGCAACATATGCACTAATATTATGTTCAATTTTAGTTAATAAAGAATATTCTTCATTTTTTTTTCTATGCGGTATAACGGTAGCAAGAAGTACTCCTGATATAGTTGCATGAACACCTGATTGATAAGTAAAAAACCATAGAATTAATCCTAATATTAAATATGGAAAAAATTTTTTTACTCCAGATCTATTTAAAATTAATAAAGCAATAAAAGTTAGAAGCAATAACGAAAGATATTGAATACTCAAATCTCCTGTATAAAAAAAAGCAATAATAATTATTGCGCCCAAATCATCTATTATAGCTAAAGCAGTTAAAAAAACTTTTAAAGATATGGGTACTCTAGATCCTAATAAAGATAATACACCTAAAGAAAAAGCTATATCTGTAGCTGCAGGTATGGCCCAACCATTTATTGTATCTCCATTTCCAAAATTTATATAAATATAAATTAAAGCAGGAACTAACATTCCTCCAATAGCAGCTATTATTGGCAAGAGAGCTTGTTTAGGACTTGATAGCTCTCCTAGAATAAATTCTCTTTTAATTTCCAATGTTACAAAAAAGAAAAAAACTGCCATCAATGCATCATTAATCCAGTGGTGCAAACTCATCTTAAGACCAATGTTATTTATTCCAATAAAGAGATAGGTTTGCAGAGTTTCAAAATATAATGAAGAAAAATTTGAATTGCTTATAATTAAAGCTATTACAGCACTTATTAATAAAACTAAACCACTAGCAGCTTCTAATTTAAAAAACCATTTAAATGGTGATGATAAATAATTTAACATAAATTATTTTATCAGATCTCTAAGAAATAAATTGATATCTTTAAGACTTTCATAAAGATTAGTTAAAAGTTTCTCAATATCAGGATATATGAAACTTATTTGATGTTTAAAAGTTTCAATAATAATGATTATAGCAACAAAAGTGATTATTATAACTATAAGCATTTTTAAATAATTTATTTTTTTATATTTCTTTACTTGTGGTTCTTCGTCATCAATCTCAGATAAAGTTTCTTCATTTAAAGTAGTGCTTTCAATTTCTTCCTTTTCAATTGTTTTTTCTACAAATGTTTCGCTTAAAATTTTATTGTCATCATCTTTAATGATTTTTTTTGGTTCTTTTTTTTCAATTAATTTTTCAGTTTTTTTAAAAAACCATTTATGATCACAACTACTGCATTGAAGCAATCTACCTTGATCAGGTATTAAATTATCACTAACTTCAAATTTTTTATTGCAATTTTCGCAGCTAATAATCATATTATCTAATATATCAGATTATTAATAGATTCCTTCATTTTTGCTACTGTTTATGCTTTAAAATTTATAATATGTACTGTATTAGTATCCCATTCGGGGCGTAGCGCAGCCTGGTAGCGCATCTGGTTTGGGACCAGAGGGTCGCAGGTTCAAATCCTGCCGCCCCGACCATTTTATGAGAAAAGCAAAGATATATAAACCAACTAAAACTGCAATGCAATCTGGAACAAAAAAATATAATAAATGGATTATTGAATTTATTACTGAAGACACTGGTGTAAATCCGTTAATGGGGTGGGAAAGTTCTACTGATACTTTTGATGAAATAAAACTAGAATTTTCATCAAAAGAATTGGCCATTGATTATGCAAAAAAAAATAAGATTGAATTTGAGTTAATTGAACCTCATGCAAGAAAAATTGTAAAAAAATCATACTCAAATAATTTCACTAAATAAATGTTTAAATTTTTTACACAAAAAAAATGGTTTTTATGGAGTATATTAGGGTCAATTTTAATCTTGATATCTACATGGTACCAAGTCCAACTAGATGTAAAAATTAATGAATGGTTTGGTGAATTTTATGACACTCTTCAAAAAGCGTTAACAACGCCAAATTCAGTTACAGAAACTGAATTTATAGGTTATTTATTTACTTTTGCTAAAATAGCGGCTCTTTGGATTCTAATAGCAGTTTTTACTGGTTTTTTTACAAGTCATTGGGTTTTTAGATGGAGAACTGCAATGGCTGATCATTATCATGAACAATGGTTGAAAGCTCGATTAACTGAAGGTGCTTCACAACGGGTCCAAGAAGATACTTTAAAATTTGCTAGAATTTTGGAAGGACTTGGTACGGGCTTGTTAGATAGTATAATGACTTTAATTGCCTTCACACCAATCTTGTGGGGTTTGTCTAAGCAAATAGATCTTTTGCCTTGGATAGGAGAGGTTGATCATGCTTTGGTTTGGGTCGCAATTATTTCTGCTTTAGGTGGAACTATATTGCTAGCTGCTGTAGGAATAAAATTACCTGGTATTGAGTATGATATTCAAAAAGAGGAAGCTGGTTATAGAAAAGAATTAGTCCATGGAGAAGATGATCCTATAAGAGCTGCTCCACCCACAATAGGTCAATTGTATAATAGAGTTAGGGGAATTCATTATAAAGCTTATTTTCATTATTTATATTTTAACACAGTTAAGTGGAGTTACTTTCAAGGAATGGTTATTGTTCCATATTTAGCATTAGCACCAACTATAGTTACTGGTGCCATTACATTGGGTTTTGTACAACAAATAACAAGAGCTTTTGGAAGAGTTGAAGGATCTTTACAATATTTAGTAAAAAGTTGGTCAACAATAGTTGAATTTATCTCTGTGTGGAAGAGACTAAGTGAATTTGAAAAAAAACTAAATTCAAGTGATATTGATCTTGATGCAGAGACTGTTTAAATGGCATTAGACAAGAGTTTAATTGATGTATTTGAAAATATAACTTCTAGGGCCGCTTTAGCTTCATATCATTTCGTTGGTAAAAAAAATAAAACTGCTGCAGATAAAGCCGCTGTAGATGTGATGCGAAATCTTTTGAACAATGTGGATATACAAGGAAAAATAGTTATAGGTGAGGGTGAATTAGATGATGCTCCAATGCTATATATTGGTGAAAAAATTGGCACAGGTAAAGGCTTGGAAATTGATATTGCTGTTGATCCGCTAGAAGGTACTAATTTTGCTGCAAATAATTTGCCAGGAGCTTTGTCAGTTTTAGCTATAGCTGAGAAAAATAATTTATTTCATGCTCCAGAAACTTATATGAATAAAATTGCTGTAGGATGCAACATACCAAAAAATGCTATAGATTTAGATAATTCTTTAAAAAAAAATATTTACAATTTAGCTGATTGTAAAAACAAAGACATTACAGAATTAACAGCTTGTTTATTGGATAGACCAAGACACAAAAAAATTATCGAAGAGTTAAATGAACTTAAAGTTAACTTAAAATTAATTTCGGATGGCGATATATCTGGAGCCTTGTTGGTTTCAAATGAAAAATATGGAGTTGATATATTTATGGGAATTGGTGGAGGTCCAGAAGGAGTGTTGGCCGCATCTGCGCTAGATGCCTATGATTGTAATTTTCAAGGAAGATTTATATTTAAAGAAGAAAACGATATTTCTAGAGCAAAAAAGATGGGAATCATTGAATTAGACAAAAAATATGAATTAAATGAAATTATCTCTGGAGATTCAATATTTTGTGCAACAGGAATAACATCTGGCGATTTGGTTAAAGGTATAAAATTAATTGACAATAAATACAGTTCAGAAACTCTAGTTACGCATAAAAATTCTAATACAAAGAAAGTTATAAAAAGAACAAAAAATTTAACTTTATGATTTCAGTCTCCAAAAAGATATGGAGTGAAAGGCAAATAAAACAAAGAATAATTGACAAAGTTTCACAATATTACAGTTTAACCCCATTTCTTTCAAAATTAGTTGCTAATAGAAATTTTTCAGATGAAGAAATTTACTTAATTAATAATAAAATAAATTTTAAAAACTATTTTATAAAAAATAAAGATTTTATTTCTGCAAGTAAAATCATTGAAAATTCAATAATAAATAATGAAAAAATATGTATTTTTGGTGATTATGATGTGGATGGATCATGTGCTACAGCATTATTGATTAGATTTTTAAAAAATATTAATCATCCTTTCTTTTATTTCATTCCAGATAGAGAAAAAGATGGTTATGGACCATCTCTTAAAACACTTGCAAAAATAATAAATAAAAAACCCAAATTAGTAATAATGGTAGATTGTGGGTCTAGTTCAAATAAATCAATAGATTTTTTAAAATCAAATAAAATTAAATCATTGATTATTGATCATCATCAAATTTTTAAACCATTCCCTTTAGCAAATGAAATAATCAATCCAAATAAAAATTCGGAAAATAATAATTTTAATTATTTTTGTGCGACTACCTTAACATATTTTTTAATTGATACGATTTTGTACAGAAAAATAATAAGAACTAAATTTAATATAAAATCCCATCTAATATTAGTATTGTTAGCTACTGTTTGCGATGTTATGCCTTTAAGAGGTTTAAATAGGATAATAGTAAAGAATGTTTTGCAAAATATTTCTTCTTATAATTATTCAACCTTTAAATATTTTATTAAAACTTTATTGATAAACAAAAAAATTAACATTGATGATATAGGTTTTTTAATTGGCCCGATTTTAAATTCTGGTGGGAGACTCGGTTACTCAGATTATGCTGCAAAACTTTTATCGTCTAATAACGAAGATGAAGTATTAAAAATTTCTAATAAATTAGTTAATTTAAATGAAATAAGAAAAGAAATAGAAATGAAAATTATGAAAAAAATAAATTTTAACAAAATAAAAAATAAGTTTGATGAAGTAGTGTTTGTTTATAATCCTATTTTTAAAGATGGTTTAATAGGAATAATTGCTTCTAGATTAAAGGATAATCTTAATAGACCAGCTTTTGTGATGACATCATCATCAAACTCTCTCGTAAAAGGTTCCGTTAGATCTATACTTAATTTTGATGTTGGTAAAATATTGCGTAAAGCACTTGATCAAAATTTAATCATTAGTGGTGGAGGTCATCAAATGGCTGCTGGATTTATAATCAAAAAAAGTAAACTTAATATTTTTAAATCTTTTTTAGACACAGAATTTAATAAAAAAAAAAAAAATAAAAATTTATTCAATTTTGAATCAAAATTATCAATTGCTGCAGTTAATAATTCTTTAATTTCTGATATAAATAATCTTGAACCTTTTGGTACCGGTAATCCTGATCCAATATTTTTATTTGAAAACCTAAAGATTAAAAATGTTAGAGTTATAAAAAATAAGCATGTTTTTAATTTGTTTATCTCAAGAACTGGTAAATCCGTTCCTGCAATTTGTTTTAATTCTCTTCATAATGATATTGGCAATTGTCTATTGAATTACAAAAAAGAAGTGAATGTTGTTGGTAATTTGAAATATAATTTTTGGAATAACAAAAAAATATTACAACTTGTTGTATTAGATTTGATTTTATAGGTAATTCGACTTGATAATTAGACTTTTTTGCAATAAAAGAGCCAAATTTGGTCCCTTCGTCTATCGGTTAGGACACATGGTTTTCATCCATGAAAGAGGGGTTCGATTCCCCTAGGGACCGCCAATATGACCTATTATGTTTATTTAATAGTATCTAAGGTCAAAAATAAAACAATTTCTTATGTAGGATATACAAATAACCTTTTAAAAAGGATAAGTTTACATAATGCTTCTAAGGGAGCTAAATTTACAAAAGGTAAAAAATGGAAATTAATTTATTATAAATCATATAGTTCAAAAAAAAATGCAATGAAAGAAGAATATTATCTAAAAAAAAATTATAAGCTAAGAAATATAATAAAAAAAGAAAGTAGAAAACATTGAAAATTTCAATTTTATTGCCCTATAAAGAAAATTTTTCTCCAAATTATGCGGGAGCTGTTTCTTTAAATATTAATGAAACCTTAAAAATAAGTAAATACAAAAATAGCACAATAGTTTTTGGTAATACAAAATATAAGAATATATTTAAATTAAAATATAAAAATATTTCTCTAGATAAAAATTTTTTTCAAAGTCAAAATAGAAAATATGTAGAAGAATTCATAAAATTAGAAAATAAAAGAAATTCTGATTTAATTGAATTACATAATAGGCCTATATACCTAAGTTATTTAAATCAAAATCTAAAAAAAAAAACATACATTTTATATTTTCATAATGATCCACTAACAATGACTGGATCAAAAACAATTTCTGACAGGATTTTTTTGATGAATCATTGTTTCAAAATCATTTTTAATAGTAATTGGTCGAAAAGAAGATTTTTAGAAAGTATGCATAATGATTATGTAAACAGTGAAAAATTAGTAGTTATAAACCAATCTGCTCAAAGAAATAAAGTAAACTTAAATAATAAGAAAAATATTATTACTTTTGTTGGCAAATTAAATAAATCAAAAGGATATGATTTATTTGGACAATCCATAATAAAAATATTAAATAAATATAAAAATTGGACTGGAATAGTAATAGGTGACGAACCTCGTGATAAACTGGAATTTAATCATAAAAATTTAATCAAATTAGGATTCTTAAAACACAAAGATGTTTTAAATATATATAAAAAATCAAGTATTGCTGTTGTCTGTTCTAGATGGGAAGAACCTTTTGGAAGGACTAGTCTTGAAGCTTCATCAAATGGATGTGCTGTCATAATAAGTAATAGGGGAGGGTTACCAGAAACAATTACAAACGGTGTTATTTTAAAACAATTAAATGTTAAAAATGTTACAAAAGAAATAGAAAATCTAATTAAAAAAAAAAATTTTAGAAAAAAATTACAAAGTTTATCAATCAAAAATTTTTATTTAACTCACAATTATGTATCAAAATTAATTGATCAAATTAGAGACCAAAAATTATTATTAGGAAAAAAAATAAATACTTTTTTATTAAAAAAATCTTTAAGAATTTTGCATATTACAAATTTTAATGAACGTCATAATGGAAGATTATTTTTTAATACTGGGAGAAGAATTAATAACGGCTTTATAAGATTGGGTAATAGCGTCTTAGAATTTAGTGATCGAGATATACAAAAACACTATAAATCGTACAATGACATCTCAGGAGCTAAATCTTTAAATGATAAATTAAGAAAAACTTGTTACAATTTTAAACCAGATTTAGTTGTATTAGGTCATGCAGATTTAATATCGCCAAACATTTTAGCAGAATTAAAAGATGAATACCCTTATTTAAAAATTGCACAATGGTTTTTGGATCCATTAAATAAAAATGGACCCGATTATGATAAAAATAAAAATAGAGTGTTGGATAAATCTGAATTTGTAGATGCAAATTTTATTACTACTAGTCCTGAAGTTTTGAGTTTTTTGCCCAATAATATAACAAATTATTATATTCCCAATCCATTAGATACTTCGTTCGAAACTCTTAATAATTTTAAACATAATTGCTCAAATGATGTTTTTTTTGCTTTAAGTCATGGAGTTCACAGAGGAAGTCTAAAATCTAGAACTATTGATGATAGAGAGATTTTTATCAAAAAACTTATTAGTAAATCAAGAGATATAAAATTTGATATATTTGGAATTGAAAATGTACAGCCTATTTGGGCTGATCAATATTTTAAAACAATTGCAAATTCTAAAATGGGGTTAAATCTAAGTAGGGGATCACCTATTAAATACTACAGTAGTGATAGAATAACTCAAATTACTGGAAATGGTTTAGTCACGTTAATTGATGAAAAAACTGGCTATAGAGATTTTTTTAATAATGATGAAATGGTTTTTTACAAAAACATATCTGATTTATCAGAAAAAATTTCTAAATTAAGTCGTGATGATAAAATGAGAAAATCAATCGGTAAAAAAGGTAAAGAAAAATATTTAAAATATTTCAACTCTAACCTAGTAGCAGATTTTATTATTAATAAAACTTTTGATTTTGCTAATAAAAAAAAATATTTGTGGCATGATAAATGAACAAATATTTAATCTTTAGGACTGATAAAATAGGTGATTTTCTTATTTCGGCAATTTTAATCGAATCTATTAAAAGAAATGATCCCGATTCTTTTATAAATGTTGTGGCTTCTGAAAGTAATTATAATTATATAAAATCATTTAAAATAGTTGATAAAGTTACATTATTAACAAAGGGTATATTGTCCAAATTGAAATTAATTAATTTTTTAAGAAATGAGAAATATAATAATATAATTATTCATGATAGAAAACAAAGATCTATTCTGATCTCATTATTTTTAAAATTTAATTTAAAAATTATATCTAATTCTAATTTAAATATTTCATATTTTTCCGATATTAAAAAAATACTTAACAATTTAAATTTTTCGTTTGATAAAGCTGATTTAAATACTTTAAATAATAGAACTTATGTTAACATAGATAATTTGGAAAATAATTATATACTTTTTCATTTTGATGAAAAATGGATACATAAGGAATATATCTCAAATTATATTAATATTGAACCATCTGAAAAAGAATTAGTTTCTTTTTTTAATTTAGTTGTCAATAAAACAAATAAAAAATTAATAGTTACTACTGGATTAAATTCACCTAAAATTTTAAATAAAATATTTAAAGATAAATTTAATACTAAAATTAATTTTTTTAATAACTTAAATTTTTTAGAAATTGAAAGTATTATAGATAAATCTGATTTATTAATTTCATGTCATGGCGCTGTATCACATGTGGCGACTGCAAAAAATATTAAACAAATAGATATTATTGATGAAAGTAAAACAAACTTTTATAAAAAATGGACTGATCATTTCAGAAATTACAGTTTTATTTACAGAAAAAATTTTAACGATTTAAGTAAAGAAATAATAAGTTTATTATAATTTAATTTTGTTCAGGGCGTTGTTTTTAAATAAATTTGCCTCCTGAATATAACGTCTAACCATTTGAGTGGTTTTATGCCCAGTCATTGCCATTATACTTCGCTCTTCGGCTCCCAACTCTGCTGTTGAGGTTGCAAATCCTGATCTTAAACTATGACCTGAATATTTATTTGAATCTAAACCAGCAATAGCAGTATATTTTTTTATAGTTAAAGCTACGCTTTTATCCGACATATCAAAAATCTTTCCAGATTTAATTTCTGATATTTCTAACCAATTCTTTAATGAAATCACAGGACAGTAGTCTGGATTGGAAAAGTAGGGGATACCTTTGGTCATTCCTTCGCCCGATTGATCAGTCTTTGATCTTTTTACAAATATTTTTACCCCTTCTGTTACAAAATCAACATCTTCATAGAGAATTGTTACAAGTTCAGATCTTCTAAAACCTCCTGCGAATCCAACTAATATTAATGCTCTATTTTTAGATCTTATTTTTTCTTTTTTTTCTTTATCAATAACATTAAGAATTAATTTTAATTCATTGATTAATATAGGCTTTTTAGCTTTTTGATATGATCCTTTTACTCTTTTTATTCCCATCAAGTTTTCTGTTATAATTGGATGTTTTGTATCTATATAATGACCTGAAAGTCTATGAATGACGCTTATAGATGCTAATCTTCGCTTTAAAGTGCTGAATTTTGAAAATTTAGATAAATGGGTTAGATATAAACTTATGATTTTTGGTTCTGATGGCATTGATTTCAATCCATTTTTATAGCAAAATCCAGAGAAATCTTTAAAATCAGCTCTATAAGCTCTAAGCGTATTCAAAGCTTTAGAACTTTTTAAATTTTTTAAAGTCTCCAATTCCAAGCTTTTAACATCAGTTACTAAATCATTCATGCATTATTCCGATAACCATTAATTATCGGAAGCATATAATAATAGATTTTTTTTGTCAAATAAAATATTCATTTCATATGTCTATAGGATTTTGGCAAATTATAATTTTATTATTATTTTTTCCGTCTTTATTAGCCTTAATCTTATGTGTTCTGCTAATTAAAAAAAAAGATTATAAAAAAATACCTAAAAACTTAATTTATGCAGGTTTTTGGGTAAGATTTATAGCATATCTTATAGATTTTATAATCTTAACTGTAATTTCAGTAATTTTAGCGTTTATACCAATTATTGGATGGATAATAAGCATTTTTCTAGCTTGGTTATATTTTGCGATCCTTCAATCATCATCAAAACAAGCCACTATAGGGATGAGAGTTTTAGATATAAAAATTGTTGACGAAACTCATAAGAAAATAGGTTTCTGGCGAGCTACTGGAAACTATTTTGTGCTTGGGATATCAATTTTTATCTTGTTTGTTGGTGTAATTATGATTGCTTTTACTAAAAGAAAACAAGGTTTACACAATATAATATCAAGAACGTTACTACTTAAAGTTAAATAAAAAAATTTTTATCCCCACTATTCTGCCCTGTTGAAAAGCCAGTAAAATCAACCAAAAAGTGATACTTTCAACTTGTTGGCTTTGATATGGTGAAAAATGAATTAAGAGGCAACTCTTAACTGGCCAATTGGGGAAAAACCGAGAGGTTCAAGCCCAGAGGGCAGAAAGTTCTGCAGAGCAGCGCTAAACATGCAGAGCGGAAGGCATGGCGGTAGCGCGTACAACGACGTGCCAAAACTTCTGTTCTTTGCACCGTAAAAAAGTGCAAGGAAACAGGGTTTTTTTTTCTGTATAATGATCCTAAAAGGCACTAAATTTCAAATAAAAGTCTGGAAATACCTTAAAACAATACCCACAGGTAAGGTAAAAACATATAAACAAGTCGCAATAGGTATAAATAGCCCTAGAGCAGCTCGTGCAGTTGCTAATGCCTGCGCTAAAAACCCCTATGCGCCCAAAGTTCCCTGTCATAGGGTTATTAGATCAGATGGTACCTTAGGAGGTTTCTCAAGCCTTGGGGGGACAAAAACCAAGAAAAAGCTCCTAAAAAAGGAAGGTTTTTCGCTCTAAAAGCTTGCAATACCAACGTTTTTGTTTAATTTACCCATATTTTATTGATATTTTCTATTTTCGCCCTTCAGTTGTAGTATATATGGTTGCATCGCAAAATATACCCCTTCTATGGCCGTTTAAACGCTATATTCATATTATGCAAGTCTCTTGAATCTAAGCGTATCAAAGGTTTTTTAATGTATAAATATTTGTCATTTTATCTATGTTTTTGTTTAAATTACTATTTTTTTATTGATGTCTATTATTTACACTCAGTATGTTACTTAAAAAAGTCTTATTTTACTTAGTTTTTTTACCATATATTATTTATTTAATTTTATTTTATTTATATTTACTTATTATTTTATTCTATAATATATTACTTTAAGTATATTAATTTATTTAATAATTTCAATTATATACATATATAAATTAAAGTAATACATCATATATTAGATATATAATAATTACTAATTAATTAAACTTATTTTATGCTCTCTTCTAAATATGTAGATACCAGATGAGATGATTATAAATAATCCTAAGAAAGTCCAGCTATCAGGGAAATGGTTAAAGAAGTAATAGCCTATTAATATGTTGGTAAATATCTCAAAATAGCCAAATGGAGCTAAATTAGAGGCATCTGCGTACCTTAAAGATAATATTATGAACAGATGACCTAGAGAAGCAAAAAAACCTATTGCAAACATCATATACCACTCAGTTAATGTTGGTGAAACCCATACAGTAGGCATAATTATTGAGCCTAACACAGCCCCTACTATTCCAGTTAATAAAAGAGTTAAAAGTGGATTATCTGAAGTGTGTAACTTTCTAGTTACAATTAAATAAAAACCATACAGAACTCCTGTTCCTAAGGCCGCAATGCTCGCTAAATTTAGTTCTACAAAACCTGGCCTTATAACAATTAATGAACCAATAAATCCAGTTATAACTGCTGCCCATCTTCTAAAACCAACTTTTTCTCCTAATAAAATAGGAGACAAAGCAGTTACAATTAAAGGTGCAATAAAAGCTAAAGTAAGAGCTTTAGCCAAAGATATAATTGATATTGAATAAAAAAATAAGATATTTGCACAGAATAATAACAATCCTCTAATTAATTGAAGTTTAGGTTGTTCTGTCCAAGTAATACTTTTTCTAAAAAAAATTAGCATAATAGGTAAGGTAATTACAATTGTGAAAAAATACCTAGACCAAGTAATTTGCAATACTGGCAATGTTGAGCTCAAATATTTTGCGAAGCCATCCATTATTGGAAGCATTACCCAAGCAGATAAATTTAAAATAATTGCTTTCATTAAGTTTAACTAAAATATTTAAGTGCTAAAAAAACTATTAACACTAAAGTAAATAGTGATAAAAAAGTTGAAAGCGCCACTGTACTTGCAATGTTATCAGTTATTTCTTTTGGCGAATACATTTCGGCCACTAAATAAGTTAGAATTGCTGATGGCATAGAGGCTTGAATAAACATTACGCCTGCCTCAACTCCCGTTAAATTTAAATATTTAACAAAAGCAAAGCCAATAATAGGTCCAACTAGAACTCTAATTAAAGAATAAATTAAAGTTTCTTTAAAAGAAAAAACTTTTAACTTTGATAAAGCAACACCTAGAGAAACAAGTACTAAAAAAATAGCAGCATAACCAATTAAAAATGTTGCATTCTCAAGGAATTTTGGTGCTGGAATTTTATAATAAACAAAAAAAAGTGAAAATATAATAGCATATACTGGTACACATTTAATTAATGGTTGAATAGAAAACTTTCTACTTGCTAATAATATTCCAAGACTAAAGTGAAGAACTAAAATTGTAGATGTAATGGCAGTTGCTATTGCTAATCCTTGTATACCAAATGCAAATAAACACAAAGGCATTCCCATATTCCCTGTGTTTGGAAGAATTAGTGGTGGTAATAATCTAACAATATCTCTGTTTAATATTTTTAAAACCATAAGTCCAATTATTGAAAAAATACCAACATAAACAAAAGTTAGTACTGAAAATTTTAAAAAAATATCAAAATCTATATCTGAAAATGTTAGAGAATAAAATATTATGCACGGTAATCCTATATTGCCTGAGAATGTAGTGATAAAATTAGTATCAAATTTAGCGTCCTTTTTTCCATACCAATAACCAATACCAATGGATAAAAATACAGGAAATAATACCTCAAAAAGCTTGAAATATATTTCCATCTTAAAATAATCTTATAAGGGTAGGATTTTTAAGTATATTTTTATTATTTTTTAGTAAATTTAAACATTTACTGGAATTAAGTTCATTAGCTTTATGAGTAATAATCACTATGGAAGCTCTTTTATTTTTATGATCAGGTATTTGAATTAACCGATCGATAGATATATTGAATCTAGCTAATACTTTTGTAATTTGAGACAAAACACCCGGTTTGTCTCTAACTTCAAATCTTAAATATAAAGAATTAGAATATTTATTTAAATCATAATTTTTAATAATCTTTCTCTTATTGTACGAAACTCCAAAAGGGTATTTTATATTTCCTCGCAAAATAGATAATAAATCAGACATCAAAGCAGAAGATGTTGGACCTGGTCCTGCGCCCTCGCCCTGTAAAACAGATTCGCCAACCGGTGTACCGTTTAAAATAACAGCATTCATAACACCATTTATATTTGCGATGTAACTTTCTTTATTCACAAGACATGGATGAACTCTTTCAAAAATCTTATTATCAATTATTTCTGTTATACCTAACAATTTAATTCTCATCCCTAGGTTATTAGCCATTTTAATATCTTTTTGTTCAATATCCTCTATTCCTTTCATTAAACTTTTATTTTTGGAAATCTTTTTATTAAAAGAAAGGGATGATAAAATTTTAATTTTTGATAATACATCTTGCCCATTTAAATCAAATTTTGGATCACTTTCAGCAAAACCTAATTTCTGAGCTTTTTTTAATACATCTTTAAAATTGTTATTAGTCTCTTGCATTTCAGAAAGAATATAATTTGAAGTTCCGTTTAATATTCCAACAACTTTATTAATTTTGTTAGTTGCCAAACCTTCTTTAATTGTTCTTAATATAGGTATCCCTCCAGCAACAGATGCTTCAAACTCTAAATTAACTTTATTTTTTTCTGCAAGAGAAGATAAAAATTCACCATGTTTTGCTATTAGCGCTTTATTCGCAGTAATCACATGAATTTTTTTCTTTATTGATTGTTCAACTATTTTTTTTGAAACTCCATCAGGTAAACCAATAAGTTCAAAAAGAATGTCTATTTTCTTTTCCTTTAAAATTTTAAAAGGATCTTTATAAAAAATTTTTTTATTTATTTTAAATTTTCGTTTTTTATTAATATTTAGCGCTGAAATTGCAACTACATTAATTTTTCGGCTAGTTTTGATTTCGATTTCATTCTTTTTTTTATTAAGCTCATTTAATAAATATCCACCTACATTTCCTAGTCCAATGACAGCTATGTTTAAAATTTTATTCATATTATTTGTTTACATCTGGATATTCACTATTTTTTCCGTACTCAATAATTATTAATTTATATTCCGCCATAGATAAATCCATATCTAAATCATCCATATTTAATTCTGTAATTTTTTTTTCATCTTTTTGGTGTTCACCTATACCTGATTTAGTGTCAAATGAGCAGCTGGTTAATAATAACAAAATTAATATAGCAGATATTTTTTTAATCATTTAAGACCCATATTTACACGAAAATTATAAAATATATTAAAATTTTGAACTGCCTGCCCTGCTCCACCTTTTATCAAATTATCTATTGCAGATAAAATAATAATTTTATTTTTAAACTTAGTTCTACAAATAGAAATGTGGCAATAATTCGTGTTAATAACATCATTGGTGCTTAATAAAGAATCGGGTTTTAAAATTTTAATAAAATATTCATTTTTATAATATTTTTTTAGAGACTTAATAGTTTTTAGAATATTTGCGTTATTTTTTAACTCGACATAGATGGTACTTAATATTCCTCTAAACATTGGTGATAAATGAGGTGTAAATGTAAAATTCACTTTTTTTTTTGTAATTTGATTAAGTTCTTGTTGAATTTCAGAATTATGTCTATGAAATCCAACTCCATATGCGCTAAGAGATTCATATAAATTTTTATTTGCATATTTTTTATGTATACCTCTTCCAGCACCAGAATAACCTGATTTCGAGTCAATTATAATATTTTTTAAACTAATTAAATTTTTCTTAATTAATGGAACTAATGGTATAAGAACTGAAGTTGGATAACACCCAGGACATGAAATAATTTTGTATTTTTTGATAGTTTTTTTATAAATTTCAGGCAAAGCATAAACGCTTCTTTTAATATTTTTTTTTGCTCTATGTTGTATTTTATACCACTTTAAATAATCGTCAGCTTTTTTAAGTCTGAAGTCAGCAGATAAATCAATTAAGATATTTTTACTTAACAAAAAATTTGATATTTTTTGTGCTTCGCCATTTGGCAAAGCTGTAAACACTACATCAACTTTTTTTAAAAATTCTTTTTTAAATTCTGTAACTAAGGGAAGATTTTTATTTTTTAAAGATTTGTCATAATAAGAAATAAGTTTACCTTTTGAAGAACTACCACATAAAAATTTAATTTTTACATTTTTATGTTTTAAAAGTAATTTAGTTAATTGAAGTCCTATATAGCCTGTTGAGCCAGCAATTAATACGTTAAGCTTTGACATAATTCAGTATAACAGTTGAAAATAAAAAAGAAATTATCTTTTAGAAAACTGAAAACTTCTACGAGCTTTCCTACGACCATATTTTTTTCTTTCAACTGATCTAGAATCTCTGGTCGTAAGTTTTTCTTTTTTTAAAGTGGGTTTTAATCCTGCATCAAACATTAGTAATGCCTTAGAGATGCCATGAACCAGCGCACCAACTTGACCTGTTAAACCGCCACCTTTAACATTACATCTGACATCATATTCAGTAGATTGATTTATTATTTCAAAAGGTTTTAATAATTGCATTTTGAGATTTGCTCTTTTGAAATAACTTTCATAACTTTTTCCATTAATATAAATATTTCCAGAACCTTTTTTTAACCATACTTTAGCAATTGAAGTTTTTCTTCTACCGGTAGCATACTTGCTGTCCTTAAAATCTAATTTAACTTTTTTTGATCTATCTTGAGAAATTTCCATTTTTTAATTTCTAGCTAAATTTTTATTATTAAGTTTCGACAAATCTATTGTCTTAGGGTTTTGTGAAGAGTGTGGATGTTCTGAGCCTGAATAAATTTTTAACTTTGTTAATTGTTTTTTTGCTAATGGCCCATCAGGAAGCATTCTTTTTACTGCTAGTTTTAATGTTTCACCTGGTTTTTTATTATGAAGCTTTTCTGGAGTATTTATTTTAATTCCACCAGGATAACCAGTGTGTCTATAATATTTTTTATTTTTGAATTTATTACCAGTAAACTTAATCTGTTCTATATTTTTAACTATCACATAGTCTCCATGATCCATATGAGGAGTATATGTATTTTTATCTTTGCCTCTAATAATCTTTGAAATAATTGCAGCTAATCTTCCAACTACAGCGTTTTTAGCGTCAATTTCATACCATTGGCTTTGGATCTCACTATTTTTAACAAATTTTGTCATGAATGCGGGATTAGTACTTTTAAATATATATAATGTCAATTTATTATATTTCGCTTGTTTTTTTATCATACTCTTGATACAAAAAGGCTGCCGATTTGAACCTTATTGCAGGCTATAAACTCGCTAAAAAGGATTTCAAAAAATTGTAGGCTAAGGGTATTTGAACTATATCGTGTACCCAGCAAAAGCTAAAGCACTAAAAAAAGGAGAAAAAATGAGTAAATCAAAAAACCCAGAAACAATCGCTTTACATGGTGGCGAATATAGGAGTGATCCTGCAACAACTGCAGTAGCTGTACCTATATATAGAACAACATCATATCAGTTTAACAATACTAATCATGCTGCAAATCTATTCTCCTTAAAAGAGTTTGGAAACATTTATACAAGGATAATGAATCCAACGAACGATGTTTTAGAAAAAAGACTTGCTGCCATAGAAAGTGGTTTAGCTTGTGTAACTGTTGGTTCTGGACAGGCAGCTTCAACATTTGCTTTGGTAAATGTTTGTCAATCAGGAGATAATTTTATCAGTTCTACAGATTTATATGGTGGTACAGTTAATTTATTTACACATACTCTGAAAAAACTAGGTATCGAAGTTAGGTATGCAGATCCAACGGATCCAAAAAACTTTGAAAAACTTATTGATGATAAAACTAGAGCTATTTATGCTGAAACTTTACCAAATCCATATTTAAGAGTTTTTCCTATCAAAGAAGTAGCGGATATTGGAAGAAAACATAATATACCATTAATAATGGATAACACCGCTTCACCAATAATTTGTAAGCCGATTGAACATGGTGCTGCTGTAGTAGTTCATTCACTTACTAAATATATTGGTGGTCATGGTACTGTAATCGGAGGATGTTTAATAGATGGAGGAAATTTTGATTGGACAACTGATAAAAAAAGACAACCTTTATTTAATGAGCCTGATGCAAGTTATGGAGGGGCTGTATGGGGTGAAGTAGTACCCCAGTTGACAGGAGCAAATGTTGCCTATGCTGTACGTGCTAGAGTAGTTTTATTAAGAGATCTTGGAGCCCCTTTAGCACCTGATAATGCTTTTGGTATTATTCAAGGATTGGAAACAGCACCTCTAAGAATAAAACAACATTGTTCAAATGCACAAAAAGTTGTTGATTATTTAACTAAAAATAAAAATGTAGAAAAAGTTATATATCCAAATCTACACACAGGTGAAATTGGAGACAGAGCCAAAAGATATTTCAATGGTGGCAATGGTGGATTAGTAGGGATTGAAGTTAAAGGCGGTGTTGAAGCTGGTAAAAAATTTATAGAAGCTTTAAAAATGTTTTATCATGTTGCAAATATTGGAGATGCAAGAAGCCTAGCTATACATCCTGCTACAACAACCCATAGTCAATTAAATAAAGAAGAACTTTTAGCGGCAGGTGTAACCCCTGGTTATGTTAGGCTTTCAATTGGAATTGAACATCCGGATGATATTATAGCTGATTTAAATCAAGCTTTGGAAGCTTCGGGAAAAACTAATTTGAAAGCAGTGAGCTAAAATTGTTAAGTATTTTTATAATAAATATTTAAATAACTGCTTAAAACTATAATTGAACTAATTTGGTGTAGTGATGCGTATTTAATCTCTACACCAGATAATAGAGTAATTATCCCCAAAAAAATTTGAATTAGTACAGCAATATCAAAAAATAAAATACTTTTTAAGTCTAAGTTTAATCTAAAATAAAATATATTTAATAAAACTATTAATAAGAACAGAAAATAAGCAATAATTCTATGTAAGAATTGAATAATCGAAGGATTGTTCAATACTGAGAATGAAAAATAATCATTTAAATTAGTGTCATTTGGTAAAAAAAAACCGTTCATATCAGGCCACGTATTATAAATTAAACCACCATTTAGACCTGCTAGTAGGGCACCAAGAATAATTTGCAAAATTAGCAAAGCAAGAATAGTAGAAGTTAATTTAAAGGGTAATTTAATATTAAATTTTTTTATATTGTTAAGATCAAAGAAAAACCAAAGCGATAATGATAATATAATTAATGCGATCGTAAGATGGATTGCAAGTCTATAGTGACTTACATCAAGATTCTTATCTAAACCACTTTTAACCATATACCATCCAACGAAACCTTGAATAATAATCAAAATGAACAAAATAAAATATTTTTTATAATTTTTTAAGAACCCTTTGTATTTAATTGAAAAATAAATTAGTGGAACTATAGATATAAGGCCAATAATTTTTGCTAACAATCTATGAGAGTATTCCCAATAAAAAATTACTTTGAATTCTTGTAATGACATTCCGCTATTTAGTAGCTTGTATTCAGGAATTTTTTTGTATTCACTAAAATAATAATTCCATTGTTGCAAATTTAGTGGGGGCAAAACTCCTTTAAAAACTTCCCAAGCTGTTATAGATAAACCTGATTCTGTAAGTCTAGTAAGGCCTCCAACAATAACTATTAATGTTAGTAATATGATCATTGTTATTAACCAAATATTTAATGATAAAATATTAATGTTTTTATTTACATTCATGTACGTAAAATATAATAATTTCATTATTATCAAATAGATTAAATGTCGCCCCAAAATAAAAAAAAATTAAACTCACTTAGAAAAAAATTAGATAGATTAGACAATGATTTGTTAAAGATTGTAAAAAAAAGAACCGGTATAATAAAACAAGTAATAAGTACAAAAGAATATAAATATGAAATAGTAGATAAAAAAAGAATAAATAAAATATTATCTATTATAAAAAATAAATCCCTAAAAAATAATATTGATCCCAAAATTACAAATAGAATTTGGAAAAATATGATTTGGTCCTATATTGATTTTGAAAAAAAGAACTTCAAAAAAAAATAATTATTTACTTGCTATGAGGTGGAAGTTTTTTTTCAACAAAAATTTCATGTTTTCTTGTTGAAGGATTATATTTCTTTATCTATAATTTTACTTTAGCTTTTTCTCCACCTGATGGTTTTTTTACATAATAAAAAAACGAACTATTTGGTTTGGATTCAGGAACCAATCTTACTTTAACATGAGTTTTTTTTGCCATATTAACCTAACTTTTTAATTTCTTTGACTAATTTTGAAATTTTCTCGATTTGAGATTTCAAATTATTATTTTTGCTGTTTATAGAGGTATTCGAAAATTCGTCAAGATCAAAAGAATTTTTGTTTATTAAGTACTTTTTAACTCCATTTATAGTCATACCCTTCTCTTTCAACAGGAACTTAATTTTTTTTAATATTTCAATAGTTTTATTATCATAATATCTTCTTTTCCCTGAAAAAATTTTAGGCCTAATTTGCTTAAACTCCTTTTCCCAAAATCTAATTGTATGAGTATTGAATTTGCCTGTCTTTTGACTAACAAGATTTAATAATTTTGCCACTTCACCTATTGACTTGTAAGCATTTTCTTTTTTGACATTCATGCTATGAAATTAATTAATTTTTTTAATTCTTTCGATGGCTTAAATAATATCACTTTTCTTTCTGAAATAATTTTATTTTCTTTTGTTTTAGGATTTCTTCCAATCCGACTTGATTTATTTCGTAAAATAAATGTACCAAATTTAGCTATTTTTACTTTTTCATGTTTTATTAAATTTTGTAAAATTAGCTCAAACATGTCTTCAAGTAAGTTTTCTGATATATTTTTTGAATACCCAATTTGCATATATAATGCATTAACTATATCTTTTTTGGTAAGATTAATTCTCATTCATTAATTTATATTTTCTTTTATCTTTTCAATTAATTTACCTTTTACAATTTTTTCACATACTTTTAAAGAATTTGCAAAACCCACGTGGTCTGTTCCACCATGACTTTTAATAACAGGAGAATCTAGTCCGAGTAATATGGCGCCATTATAGAGTCTTGGATCTAATTTTTTTTTAAATTTATTTAGATTTTTAATGTTTAATAATGTAGATAATTTTCCAACAATATTTGATGAAAGTGCTTGCTTAAGTTCTGAAGTAATAAAATTAGCAGTACCTTCTGCAGTTTTCAATGCTACATTACCTGTAAATCCATCTGTAACAATTACATTAACTTTACCGTCCATAATATGGTTTCCCTCTATATAGCCATGAAACTCATAAATGGGATGATTTGAATTATTTAGTTTTTGAAAAGTATTTTTTATTACAGTATTTCCTTTTAACTCTTCTGATCCAATATTTAAAAGAGCAACTTTAGGTGTTTCGTTATCAAAGAGAGCTCTATATAAAGCTGAACCCATTAAACTAAAATCAATTAAGTTTTTTTCATTACATTCAATATTTGCACCAAGATCTAAAACTACATTCATGCCAGCTTTATTTGGCCATAATCCCGATAGAGCAGGTTTGTCAATATTTTCAATCATATTTAAATTTAATTTTGCAATAACAAATAAAGCTCCAGTATTACCAGCTGATAAAATTATATTTGACGATTTTTTTTTTACACTTTCAATAGCAAGCCACATGCTGGTATTCTTGCCCCTCTTGGCAGCAAGCAATGGACTATCTTCGTTTTCAATTTTTTCTTCTGTATGAATAATTTCATAATTTTCTTTACCAATAGATTTACTGAGAATTATTTTTTCAATAATACTTTTGTCACCAAATATTTTAAAATTTATATCTTTATTTTCTTGATGATATAATTCAATAGCATCAATAATTTTTTTTGGTGAGTTCTCGCCTCCCATTGCATCTACTGCAATTGTTATAGATTTTGTCATGAAAAAATTATTCTTTTGGATCTAGAATTTGTCTACCTTTATAAAATCCAGTTTTTAAATCTAAATGATGTGATAATCGATACTCTCCCGATTTTTTGTCTTCAATCACATTCTTGGTAGAGAATTTAAGATGCGATCTTCTTTTCCCTGCTCTTGATCTAGTAGTTTTACGTTTTGGTACAGCCATATATTAAAATTTAAAGCTTATTACATCTTTTGTAAAATGATTTAAAGTATTATTTGCTAAAAATATTCTATATTTTTCAAAGTAATTGACAAAAAAAACAGCTTCTGAGCCCACATCGATAAATTTTGAAAAAATTTTAACTTTTTTGTATTATTTTTTTTATATACTTTTAAAAAGAAGGCAAAATGAAACAAAAAAACCATTAATCTGTGTGAAAAAGAATCTTCACTGGTAATTTTTTCGAACAACAATTTATTTCTAGTTAATTTAATTAAATTATTGTAAATATTAAGATATTCGTTTTTCATATGAAATATTTTTTTATTATTGCATTAATATTTATTTTAAGTTGTTCAACTAATAAAGTGAAAAACAATCATGGCGTTTTATCATTAAATAATAAGTTTAATAAAATAGTTGTAGAAAATTCAAATAGCAATGACATTTTAAATTTACTTGGTCCACCATCCACAAAAAGTAGTTTTGATACCAATATTTGGATATATATTGAAAGAAAAAAAACTAATCAATCAATTTTTAAACTAGGCAAACAAAAAATCGAAAAAAATAATGTATTAGTCTTAGAATTAGATACTAGAGGAATTTTAGCTAAAAAAAAACTATACAATCTCGGCGATATGAATGATTATAAATTTGTTGAAAAAGTTACTGAAAGAGATTTTTCACAAAATTCATTTGTTTATGGAGTTTTATCTAGTTTAAGAGATAAGATTAATGCTCCAGTACAAAAAAGAAAAAAAAAATAATTTAACCAGCTATAAATGCCAAAAGTAACAATGCAACTATGTTAGTAATTTTAATCATAGGATTTACAGCTGGTCCAGCTGTATCCTTATAAGGATCGCCCACTGTATCACCAGTAACAGCTGCTTTATGAGCCTCGGATCCTTTTCCACCAAATTTACCGTCCTCTATATACTTTTTTGCATTATCCCATGCGCCACCTCCAGCAGTCATTGATATTGCAACAAACAAACCTGTTATAATTACTCCTAACAACATTGCACCAACCGAAGATAGAGCAGCTACTTGACCTCCAATTTGTAAAATAATTAAATATAAAACAATTGGTGATAAAACTGGAAGTAGCGAAGGCACAATCATTTCTTTAATTGCTGTCTTTGTAAGTAAATCAACCAACCTACCATAGTCTGGTTTTGCTTTTCTTTTCATAATACCTGGTATTTTTTTAAATTGTCTTCTGACTTCAATAACAACTGAACCGCCTGCTCTTCCAACAGCTTGCATGCCCATAGATCCAAATAAATACGGCAACATTCCACCAACTAATAGACCAACAACAACAAAAGGATTTGAAAGATCAAAAGTCACCGATATATTTTCTAAGTTAGATCCTTTTACTTGTGAAAAAAATTTTATATCTTCAGTGTAAGCTGCAAACAAAACAAGAGCTCCTAATCCAGCAGAACCTATAGCATAACCTTTGGTTACAGCTTTTGTTGTATTTCCTACAGCATCTAATGCGTCAGTTGTTTTCCTGACGTTTTTAGGAAGATTTGACATTTCTGCAATTCCACCAGCATTATCAGTTACAGGACCATAAGCATCAAGAGCCACAACCATTCCAGCTAAAGCTAACATGGTTGTTACTGCTATCGCTATCCCATAAAGTCCTGCTATAGAATTTGTAAAAAGAATACCTCCTACAATTATTAAAGCAGGAATAGCCGTTGCTTCCATAGAAACAGCAAGTCCTTGAATTACATTAGTACCATGCCCCGTAGTTGATGATGAAGCCACACTTTGAACAGGCCTATAACTAGTACCTGTATAATATTCTGTTACCCAAATAATTAGACCAGTTATTACCAAACCAATTACACCACAATAATATAAACTCATTCCATTAAATTCTTTAATTAAATTTCCTTCTGAATTAATTGTATAGACTTTATCAAGACCAATTACCCAATCAGTCACAGGATATAATACAAGCAAGGAGGTTATAGCAGTTACTATAAATCCTTTATACAAAGCAGCCATAATATTTTTAGATTTTCCAAGACTAACAAAAAAAGTTCCTAAAATAGATGTTAGAATACATGCTCCACCAATTGTTAATGGATAAATCATCATATTCATATCCCCATGAAAAAAAATTGATGAAAGAACCATAGTGGCAACAATTGTGACTGCATAAGTTTCGAATAAATCAGCTGACATACCCGCGCAATCGCCAACATTATCACCAACATTATCAGCTATTACTGCAGGATTTCTTGGATCATCTTCTGGAATACCAGCTTCTATTTTACCTACTAAATCAGCTCCAACATCTGCACCTTTAGTAAAAATACCTCCGCCTAATCTTGCAAAAATTGAGATTAAAGATGCCCCAAATCCTAAAGCAATTAGTGCATTAATTAATTCTCTTTCTTCTGTACCATTCTTAAGTAAAAAATAATAATATACTGTTATCGATAACAAAGCTAAGCCAGCAACTAGCATTCCTGTAACCGCTCCCGATTTAAAAGCTATAGATAGTCCCTGGGGCAATCCTTTTCTTGATGCTTCAGCTGTCCTTACATTTGCTTGCACTGATACTAACATTCCTACGTAACCGGCTAAGCCTGATAGGGTTGCTCCTATTAAATAGCCTAATCCAACAAGAATACTAAATGTATAAGTAATAATAACTAAAACAACTAAACCTACTATAGCGATCGTCTTATATTGCCTGTTTAAATATGCTCTTGCGCCTATTTGGATAGCTGATGCAATTTCTTGCATTTTTGCATTGCCAGAGCTTAAACTTAAAATTTTTTTACCTGTAAAATATCCATAAACTATGGATAACAGACCAGCTAAAATTGTATAAATTAAAATTGTTTCTGCTGAAATATTCATAAATCCCTTAATAAAAATATTGTATCTTAGTTTTTAAAATGCGGACATTACAAAATAATTAATAAAACGCAATATTTAACTTTTTAAAACTTATGTGAATAACCTTGAAAATTAACTAAATTTATAGGCTTATTGTCCAATAATAGTAAGTTCTTTTTAAACCTTTTATTAATTTTGCCTATAATTGTAATTTTTTGATTCATCTTTCTTGAAATATTTTTAATAAGGTTTCTGTTTATTTTTGATGATGTAAAAAGAATTTGATAATCATCACCTTTAAATAAATATCTATCTTTTTTTTGATTATGTTTTTTTAAATATGATTTTAACATTTTTGAAATAGGAATTTTATTAATATCAATTTCAAAAGATAATTTTTGTTTATTAATTAACTTTTGCATATCAGAAATTAAACCATCCGATATGTCCATGGAAGTATTAGCAATTTTTTTAATAGAGCTATGAATATTAAATGGTAAGTTTGGGCAATAATATTGATTGAAAAAATATTTTTTTAATTTTGAGTTAAGTTTAATTTTTTTTTGAATTATTTTTAAACCTAAATAACTATCCCCTATATTTCCTGTTACATATATATCATCATTTATTTTTGCTTTATTTCTTTCAACAATCCGATAATCAAAACCTATTGTTGTAATAGAGAAAGAAACTTTATTAGAATTAATAGTATCACCACCAGACAATCTCAAATCATATTTTTTTTGCTCTTCTTTTAAGGATTTTGAAATTGATTTAAGATTTTTTTTTGTAAAACTTCTTTTATTTCCGCTTCCAGAGATAAAATAATACTTTGGCTTAACACCTTTACATATTAAATCTGAAATTGATGATCTTAATACTTTTTTAATAACTAAATTTGGATATTTAAAATTTGGAAAATGTACACCTTCATTATATGTATCAATAGATACAACTAATTTATTTTTTTTATCAAAAAATACATCATCATTTAATTTTTTAGAACTTGGATTATTTTTGGTGAGTTTTTGAAAATAATTTTTAATTAATTCAAATTCATTCATTAGAATTTCTTAATTTTTTAGATATTTTATCTAATAAAGCATTTAAATATTTTGTTTGTCCTTCTTCTATAAAAAAATTTGAAGCGTTTAGATACTCTTGGATAATAATTTTAACTGAAGTTTTTGGCTTATATAAAAATTCAAATATAGCGCTTTTAATAATAACTTGAAAAACTTTGTCTAAATTCTTTAAATTTATATCAGAATTAAGATGGTTTTTTATTTCTTCATTAATAATATCGTCTCTTTCGATTGTTCCATTTACAACATCTTTAATAAATTTTTTAAATCTATGTTTCGGAAATATTAAATCTTCATCTTTATTGAAAAACTTTCCATAAAGTTTTTGAATTATAATAACTCTTGGATTATTTTTATGACTATATTGCAATGTCATTTTATTTAGATAATACAGCAATTACAGCATTCGCTGCTTCTTCACCTTTGCCATTTTTTATATGATTTACTACATCATATGAACCACAACGGGCACGTGCTTGTTCTTTATTTAAAGCAGTAATAATTCCATTACCAATTGGTTTTTTATTTTCTATTGATAATTTCATCAAAGCATCAATAGTTGTTTTTGAAATATAATCAAAATGAGGAGTTTCGCCTTTGATAACACAACCCAAAGCAATAAAAGCATCATATTTATTTATATTTCTAGAAATAACTACAGGTATTTCAAAAACACCTGGCACTTCTTTTATTGAATATTTTATTTTAGCCATGTCTAAAGTTGTTTGTGCTCCTACGCCTAAATTATTCGAAATATAGTCATAATAATTTGCAATAATTATAAGTACTTTTTTTTTCATTTAATAATTTCTTGTTTAGTTATTTTAATTCCATATCCATCTAAACTAACAACTTTCTTTTTAGATCTAGTAACCAATATCATATTTTTAATTTTTAAAGATTTAATTATTTGCGCTCCAATACCATAGTTTTTAATCAGTTTATCTTGTCCTTTTTTATAAAATTCTTTACTTTTATAGTCTCTTAAAGTTTGAGAAACAGATTTTAAATTTGTATCTTTTATAAATACTAATACACAATTATTATGTTTTTTAAAATAATTCAAAGTGTTGTTAAAAGAATTTGGAAGTTTTTGATTAATTAAATAATTTTGTACTACATTGGAAGATATTACTCTAACTCTTGGAACTATTTTTTTTTTAATATTTCCTTTAATTAATGCAAAATGTTCAGATCCATCCAATAAATTTTCAAATATTTTGATTTTAAATTTTAGATTTTTGACAATAATATTTGAAATTTTTTTTAATCTAATTAATTTTTCTTTTTTTAAACGATAAGCAATTAAATCATCTATTTTCCCAATTTTTAATTTATGTTTCTTTGCAAATAAATGTAGCTGTTCACCTTTGGCCATTGAACCATCTTCATTCATTATTTCACAAATTACTGCTGCATTATTTTTTTTTGCTAACTTTGAAATATCAACAGATGCCTCGGTGTGACCCGCTCTAACTAAAACACCTCCATCTTTTGCAATAATAGGAAAAACGTGTCCTGGAGATATAATTTCTTTTTTAGTTGCTTTTTTTTTTGTCGCAACTTTAATAGTCCTTGCTCTATCCTTGGCTGAGATTCCAGTTGTAACTCCAGTTTTTGCTTCTATAGAAACAGTAAATGCTGTTTGATTTCTAGATTGATTGTTTGGAGACATGTAATTTAAATCTAGTCTTCTTGCTTGGTTAGAACTTAAAGCTAAGCAAATTAAACCTCTTCCATGTTTAGCCATAAAATTTATTTTATTTGGGGTGACATCGGATGAACAAAAAGCCAAATCACCCTCGTTCTCTCTATTTTCATCATCAACTAGAATATACATTCCACCTTTTTTGGCAGTTTGTATAATCCTTTCAATATTACTGAACTTATTATTTTTCATTAAAATATTTTTTTACGTATTTAGATAAAACATCTATCTCTATATTAACAAGGTCGCCTTTCTTAACTTGATATAAATTAGTTAATTTTAATGTGTGTGGAATAACACATGTTTGAAAACCAAATTTTGTTATTTTTGAAATTGTTAAAGAAACTCCATTTATAAGTATAGAAGCTTTTTCAACAAGATATTTTTTAAAATTTTTGTTTATTTTAAAATCGTAAATTAATGATTTGTCTTCTTCTATAATTTTATTAATTGTGCCAACTGTATCAACATGTCCCTGGCATATATGTCCTGATATTTTTTGACCGTACTTTAAAGGAAGTTCTAAATTAATTTTATCTCCTATCATGCTATCTTTAAACTTTGATCTTTTTATTGTTTCATTAGATAAGTAAAATTCCATTAATTTATTTTTAATTGATGTAAGCGTTAAACATGCGCCATCACATGAAACAGAAATTCCCAAATCTTGATTGTTTAATCCTATATTTGATTTTAAAAAAAGATTTATTCCTTTTTTTCTTTTTAAAATCTTTTTGACAGTACCTTGATTAAAAATAATTCCATTAAACATTTGCTAGTAATAATAGATAAGTTGATCTTTATCTAGATATGTATCGATGTATTTTTTATTTTTAAAAGTAATTAGTAGTTTTTTTATTATATTAGAAATCTTGATTTTGCCTTTTTTATTCAAGTTTTCACTACTTTGAAATAAATAGAATTCATTAAAAAGTTTGTTTTTCAAAAAATTTTCTGTAAGGATTTTTCCACCTTCTACTAATAATGAGCTTATTCCAAACTGATAAATTGTCTTTAATAATTCTATTAAATTAAATTGATTTTTAGAGTTTAATTTTAATCTAATTGATAAAATTCTTTTTTTTTTTAATATTTCTAATTTTTGTTTATTAATTTTATTATAAAAAACAATTGTTTTAATTTTTTTTGAATTGTTAATTAAATAAGAATTTGCTTTAAAATTTAAATCTCTATCTAGAATAAATCTTGTAGGAGAATAATTTTTAAGGCCATTGATTCGACAATTAAGCTTAGGATTATCAATATTTAATGTTTTGGAAGAAATTAAAATACCCTGATTTTGATATCTTAACAAATGAGAAACATTTTTTGAATGTATATTTGTAATAGTTTTTTTGTTTGAATATATAAATTTATCCTTCGAGCATGCAATTTTACCAATTACATAAGGAAGTTTATTTTTTTTATGATAAAAATATTTTTTATATAATTTGATTGCTTTATTTTTGAGCAAATTTTTTTTTACTATTATTTTTTTTGATTTTAATAATGAATATGCTTTTTTTGAAGTTCTGAAATCAATATCATCAATAGCATAAATTACTTTTTTTATTTTTGATTTTAAAATTTGACTTGTGCATATTTCTTTTCTTGTTATTGATAGCATTATATTCGGCATGTGGTCTCCCATTTAACCCTGTTTGACCAGTAGAAATTATTTCATTATTCTTTACTATTAAACAACCAACAGGTGGATTCAATCCAGTTAAACCTATACGATCTCTCGCTAAGTTAATAGCAAGATCCATATATAGATGGTCTTTTGAGCTTAAATTACTTTTTTTTGAAGACATCAATTTTGTCTACAAATTGAATAAAATCTTTTTCTTCTCTAAAATTTCTATATACAGATGCAAATCTTACGTATGCTACCGGATCTAAATCTTTTAATCCTTCCATAACCATTGTTCCAATAGTATTTGAAGCAATTTCACTTTGACCTAATTCTTCAAGAGATCTAGAAATATTAGTAATAAATTTCTCTACTGTATCTGTATCAATCGGGCGTTTTTTTAGTGCTATATAAATTGATTTTGAAAGTTTTTCTCTATCGAATGAAGATTTTCTGCCATTTTTCTTAACAACCATAAGTTCTCTGAATTGAACTCTTTCAAATGTTGTAAAACGCTCATTACAGGCGCAAAGTCTTCTTCTTCTAATTGCTGCGCCATCTTCTGTGGGCCTTGAATCTACTACTGAAGTTTCCCTTTTTTTACAAATTGGACAAATCATTATTATTTACTTTAAATGTTTGTATATAGGAAATGAAGTACAAAGAGAAATAACTTCTTTTCTAACTTCATCTTCAGTTTTTGAATTATCATTTGGACTATCAGATAATCCTTTTATTACTTTTGTGATTAATTCTCCAACTTTTTGAAATTCTTTTAGACCGAATCCTCTTGTCGTAGCTGCTTGTGAACCAAGTCTTATACCCGAAGTAATCATTGGACTTTCCGTATCAAATGGAATTCCATTTTTATTACAAGTAATATTTGCTCTACACAAACTTTCTGCAGCTATATTTCCTTTTACTTTAAATGGTCTCAAATCAACTAGCATTAAATGTGTATCAGTTCCTCCAGAATATATCTTAAAACCATTATTCTTTAAAGTTTCAGCTAAAACTTTAGCATTAGATAATACTGATTTAATATAATCTTTAAAATCCGGTTTGAGAGCTTCATGAAAGCCTGCAGCTTTAGCAGCAATAATATGCATTAATGGACCACCTTGATAACCTGGAAATACAGCAGAATTAATTTTTTTACTTAATGGTTCATCATTCGTTAAAATTATTCCTCCACGCGCACTTCTAAAAACTTTGTGAGTAGTTGAAGTTACCACATGGGCATGTTCAACAGGATTTGGATACCCTTTACCAGCCACTAGTCCTGAAAAATGAGCCATATCAACCATAAGATTTGCTCCAACCTTATCTGAAATTTCTCTAAATCTTTTGAAGTCAATTATTCTAGAATAAGCACTTCCACCAGCTATAATAAGTTTAGGTTTGTTTTCTAAAGCTAATTTTTCAACATCGTCATAATTAATTAAACCCGTTTCTTTATCAATGTCATATGCAATTGAATTGAACCATTTTCCAGAAACAGAAGCTTTAGAACCGTGTGTAAGATGACCGCCTGAATTCAAACTCATACCCATTATGGTATCTCCTGGTTTTAATAATGCTAAATACACAGCTCCATTTGCTTGCGCTCCAGAATGAGGTTGGACATTAACAAACTTACAATTAAATAATTTTTTTAGTCTTTCTATAGCTAAAGTTTCAGCTACATCCACATGTTCACACCCATCATAATATCTTTTACCAGGGTAACCTTCCGCATATTTATTTGTTAATACTGAACCTTGTGCTTCTAATACAGCCTTAGATACAATATTTTCAGATGCTATTAACTCTATGTGTTGTTGCTGTCTTTTTAATTCATCTTGAATAGATTTGAATAATTCTGGATCAGTTTCAGACAAACTTTTTTCAAAAAAATTCTGATAACTTGAATTTAAATATTTACCTTCACTAGACATATCAATCTTTTTTATAGTACTAAATTTTTTTAACTCTTTTAGTGTGTCTACCACCTTCAAACTTTGTATTTAAAAAAGCATTGATGCATTTAAAGGCAGTATTTTTTTTAATTAATCTAGCGCCCAATGTAATGATATTCGCATTGTTATGCAATCTAGATAATTTGGTATTTTTTATTGAATAACAAAGTGCTGCTCTGATATTTTTGTGTTTGTTGGCTGACATTGCCATACCCGTTCCAGACCCACATACTAGGATACCTATATTTTTTGTATTAGATGAAACTTTTTTACATAATTTATGAGCATAATCTGGATAATTAACAGATTTCTTTGAATTAAATGTTCCCAAATCTTTAAAATTATTTTTTTTTGAAAAATGATTAATTATATTTTTTTTAAGATTGTATCCAGCGTGATCTGATGCGATAAAAATTTTTTTCAAATTAATTAAACTTATAGTCTAATACACAAGCAACAAAATGCACTCTATTTTCTTCTCCGCCATTAAAAGCATTGTGATATTTTAAGTTATTTGTTACCCAGACAGAGCCATCAGCGGGCATATGATGTGCGGTTTTATCTATTACCATTATAGCGCCTGGATTTGTATAAATTGGAATATGAAGTCTTGGCTCTGGATCTCTGTGCCAACTAAGAGTAGATCTAGGTTCTTTTAAAAGCAATCTTACTCTGCCTAATTTATATTTTTTTTTAAGAACATTATAAACTTCTTCAAAATAAGTTTTTTTGTAATCTTCAACAAATTCAGTATATTTGCTCTCGTCAATTCCAACATCTCTTGATACCTCTTTTCCAGTAGAATCTGGTTTTGTCCAATATACTCCTCTTGTTTTATTTCCTTTTATAGACTCAGGGTCACCAGGTATTTGGTTGAGAGATATACTTGCAAAATGAGGTATGCCAAGACTAGTGTCAAATCCTTTTACTTTTAAAACTTGATCACAGGCTTCTTTAAGCTTGTTAATATCAAAGTTTAGGTCTTGTTTATGAAAATCATTTAATTGTAACGACATAAAAAATTTATTAATAACTTATAGACTATTATATTATATATAACTATTGTCGCACATATTAAATTTTGTTGAGAATGATTATCACTGGAAATTATCCAAATTTGAGGCTGAGAAGAAATAGAAAAACTGATTGGTCAAGAAGGCTAACTCAAGAAAATAACTTATCAGTAAATGATTTAATTCTACCTATATTTGTTGTTGAAGGGAAAAAAAAGAAGCAAGTAATAAAAAACATGCCAGGAGTTTATAGATATAGTATTGACAATATACCATTGATTCTCAACAAAGCTGTAAACTACAAAATTCCAATGGTTGCGATTTTTCCATACACTAATCAAAAATTGAAAAATAAATTTGGTTCAGAAGCATTAAATGAAAATAATTTAGTGTGTAGAGCTATAAGATATATTAAAAAAAGATATAAAAATAAAATTGGTATAATGTGTGATGTAGCTCTTGATCCTTACACATCTCATGGACATGATGGGTTAATTAAAAAAGATCAAATTTTAAATGATGAAACTATTGAAGTTTTAATAAATCAATCTTTATTACAGGCAGAAATGGGATGTGACGTAATAGCACCTTCGGACATGATGGATGGAAGAATTGGTAAAATCAGAAAAGCTCTAGACAAAAAAAATTATAAAAATGTGCAAATTTTATCTTATGCTGCCAAATATGCATCCAGTTTTTATGGACCATTTAGAGAAGCGGTTGGTTCAAAAAGTATGCTTAAAAGTGATAAAAAAACTTATCAAATGGATTACAAAAATAGTATTGAAGCTCTAAGGGAAGTGGCTTTAGATATTAGGGAAGGTGCCGATATGGTAATGGTCAAGCCGGGTATGCCCTATCTTGATGTAATTAAAATGGTTAAAGAAAATTTTAAGATTCCAGTATTGGCTTATCAAGTATCTGGTGAATATAGTTTAATTATGAATGGAATAAACAGAGGCATTATTGATAAAAATAGCATAATTGAATCACTTACTTCATTTAAAAGAGCTGGCGCTAATGCTGTTATAACTTACTTTGCTGAAAAAATTGCTAAAGATTTAATTTAACTTTTATAATTTTATTAAATTCACAAATTCCAGTCTAGAACTAGGATATGCTATATTATTTGGTTTTAAAATAGATTTATCAATATAGTCACCTACTAATTTCAATCCTTTCAATAAAGTTTTATTATCATGTACATGATCATCAATATCAATTAAAAAATTTGGAATTAATTTTTTTTCATTATTTGATTTTACAAAATAAATTTTTTCTCCATTAACAATTTCTTTATCAACTAAGTTTTTTAATTCCAAATCATAACCAATAACTTTTAAAAACTGAAGTTCCCATAACACAAAGAGTTTAAGCCAATTTTCATTTTTTAGTAAATCGAAAAAATTATTAATTAATTTAAAAATATTTGTATTTTCTTGGAGTTCTACTGTTAATAATTTAATTAGGTTCATAGCAGATATAATGCATGCTAATTTTTTTTTATTTTCAAAATATATTGGCGTTAAAATCTTATCTATTTCAACTTTGAAATAACCAGTCTGAGAATCATTTTTAGAGTTAAAATTTATATGGAATTTGTTACCAATCTGTAAATAATTCTTTAACTTCTTTGAAGTAGCGCCAAAAACAATGCCTGAAATCTTGCCATGATTTTTGGTAAATATTTCAGCTATTACTGAATTTTCATTATAGCGACTTTTTGATAATAGATATCCTTTATCTTCCCATTGCATTATCGATTCAAATTTTTTAAATATAGTTTAGCAGCTGCTTGTTCTGCATTTTTTTTAGAATTGCCTATTCCTTCAACAAATTTATTATCTTTCAATCGAACACCAATTTTAAACAACGGTTTGTGTTTGGGACCAGAACTACTAATTAATTTATAAATGGGAAGACTTTTATATTTTTTTAAAGAATATTCTTGAAGTTTAGTTTTAGAATCTATCATTGTTATATTTGAAGAATCAATTAAACTTTGCCACATATTTAAAACAAACTTTTCTGTAATAGTAAATCCTTTTTCGTAGAAAACTGCACCTATTAATGCTTCAGTACTATCTGAAATAATTTTATTTTCAATTTTTGTTTTTTTTTTATTCGAATTACCAGCCAATATATATTGATGAAGTTTAAGTGTTTGTCCAATTTCATAACATCGATTTTTATTTACTAAAGAAGCCAATTTTTTATCTAGAATACCTTCTTTTTCTTTTGGATAGATCTTTAGTAATTTCATAGAAATTATTAATCCTAAAACTCTATCACCTAAAAATTCTAATTTTTCATAATTATTTATTGGATCATAACTTTTATGAGTAATAGCTCTTTTTAATAAGTTAATATTTTTAAATTTTAAATTAATTTTATTTTGTAAATTAGATAAGTTTTTATCCATTAATTTATTTTTTTAAAAAATCTATTAAACCTTAAAATCTGGGACCATTGCCAAAATTTTAAAATACTTCCTATTTTATAATCGGAAGAAAAAAATAAGATTTGTGCTTTTCCTACAATATTATTTTTATGCACGTAACCAACTTCAGATAAGTATCTACTATCTTTTGAACAGTCTCTATTATCTCCTAAAAAAAAATAATGATTTTCTGGAATAATATACTTATCTGAATTTTGAAAACTATAGTCCTGTCTATATGATGCTATATAAGATTTTCCATTAGGAAGTTTTTCTTTAAATGTATTTACTTTAATAATGTTGTTGCCGCAGTAAATTTTGTCATCAGAGGATAAAAAAGTTTTTAAAATCTGATTATTATTCATATATAAATCACCATCTATGAATTGTATTTCATCTCCGGGTAATCCTATTAATCTTTTAATATAATCAGTCCTGTTATCAACTGGTGTTTTAAATACAATTACATCTCCTCTCTTAGGTTCTGAGAATAATATACGTCCTTTAAAAATGGGCGGACTAAAAGGAAAAGAATGCTTACTATATCCATATGTATATTTTGTTACGAATAATCTATCGCCAACAAGCAAATTTGGTTCCATTGATGAAGATGGTATATAAAAAGGTTGAATTAAAATTGATCTAATTAATATAGCTATTAAAAACGCGTAAATTAAAGTTTTTAAATTATCTATAAAAAATTTTTTACTGAACATTATTTTTTTTGAATTATGACAAATGCAATAGAGTAATTTTTTTCATCAGACAAAGATAGAAATATATCAAAATTTCTAGTTTTAAATTTTTTAACGATAAGATTATTAACTTTATTGCTAAATTTAATATTCGGTTTCCCAGATTTATCATTAATTATATATATATCTTTAAAATTAATACCCTTTCTAATGCCTATACCTATTGACTTAATAAAGGCTTCTTTGGCCGCGAATCTCTTGGCAAAATAATTAGTTTTATAATTTCTTATTTTTGAACTTAAAATTTCTGACTTGGTAAAAATTCTATTTACAAAAAATTTATTTTTTATTGCTTTTTTTATTCTAGAATTCTGAATAATATCAACACCTATACCTACAATTTTCATTATTTATTTTGATATTTTTTTAAATTTTTTAATAATTTTATTCAAGCCAGCAAATATAGATTCTCCAATAATAAAATGACCTATATTAAACTCTTCTATGTCTTTGATTTTAGATAATAGAGAAGTAGTCTTATAGTCCATGCCATGACCTGCGTGAACTTCTAAACCAATAGATTTTGCATATTTTGCACATTTTTTAATTTTTATATATTCTTTGGAATAATTTTTTTTTAATTTGATTAAATTAGATAATTTTCCTGTATGCAATTCTACACATTTTGAGCTAACTTTCTTTGAAAGTTTAATATCATTTAAATTCGGATTTATAAAAAGACTTGTTCTAATTTTATTTTGATTAAGTTTTTTTACAATTTTTTTAATTTTATCTATATTTTTTAAAATATTGATCCCTCCCTCAGTAGTTATTTCTTTTCGTTTTTCTGGAACTAGACAAATAAAATTAGGTTTATATCTTAAAGCAATTTTTAGCATTTGATCATTGGCGGCCATTTCTAAATTTAACGGAATTTTTGATTTAGCTATATTTTTTAAATCTATATCTTTTATATGACGTCTATCTTCTCTAAGATGAATAGTGATAGAGTTTGCACCATTAACCATTGCTTGCTTTGCTGCTAAGAATGGGTTTGGATGAAATCCTCCTCTAGCATTTCTTAGAGTAGCCACATGGTCAATATTTACACCCAATCTTTTCATTTAAGACGTCTGCTACCTGGAACAGTTATTGTAATTTTTTTTAAATAATCTGGTAAATTATTCTTTGTGAATGTTGGTACATCTATTTTTACTTGAGAAACAATTTTATTTTTAATTTTTAAAGTTTTTTTATTTGATCTATCAATAATACAAGCATAACCGATCAACTTTGCTTTTGATTTTTTAATCAATTTAATGCATTCTAAACTAGATTTACCTGTTGTTATAACGTCTTCAACTATTAATACTTTAGTATTTTTTTTAATTAAAAATCCTCGTCTTAAAACAAAGTTACCTGAAACTCTTTCACAAAATATTGATTCTTTTTTTAATAGTTTGCCAATTTCATATCCAATAATTACACCTCCCATTGCAGGAGATAGAATTAAATCTATTTTTTTGAAATTTTTTTTAATTTTTTTGCTAAGCGATATACAAATTTTATTAGCTAAATGTGGAAAACTTAAAAGTTTAGCACACTGAATATATTTAGAAGAATGTAGTCCGGATGATAATACGAAGTGTCCTTCGAGAAGTGCATTAGTTCTTTTTAAAACCGCCAAAGAGTCTTTTAAAGAAAGCATATCTTTTATTTTTGTGTCTAATTATTTTGAAATTATATTCTTTTTGTTTTAGCTCACTGATTAGTTTTGTAAAGTTCTTCAAATCACTAATAATAAGATTAAATCTGAAATTTATGGTATTTTTTGTTTTTTCCACCATTTCAACACTTGATATATTAACATTATTTATACCAATTACTGTAGTAACGTCTCCTAACCTTCCAGGCTGATCAGGCAAAGATATCCATAATGTTGTGTTATATTGTTTACGTTTTAAAGGTTTATAATTTTCTCTGTATTGCCAATGTCTTCTAATCGCAGCTCTTGCTTTTCCAGTTTTTGCAGTAGTCAGCCAATGAAGAGATGGTGATACATTTTTTGAGGTTATAATTTTAACTTCATCTCCATTGTATAAAATACTTTGCAAAGGGCTGTCTTTACCATTAATTTCGCACGCAATAGTAGTGTCTCCAATTTTAGTATGTACAGCATAAGCAAAGTCAATAGGTGTTGCGTCTTTGGGTAATTTTATGATTGATCCTTTTGGTGTAAAACAGAAAACGTTGTCTTGAAACATTTGTAATTTTGTATATTCAAAATAATGTTCGGGATTTTCTTTCCTATCAATAATTTCTACCAAATCTTTGAGCCAATCGTATTCCTTCCAAGTCAATGAATTAAATTTTTCTGATGATTTATATTTCCAATGAGAAGCTATACCTCTTTCTGCAAATTCATGCATAGACATTGTTCTAATTTGAATTTCGATTGGTCTCTTATTGGGTCCTATTATAGATGTATGCAAAGATTGATAGTTATTAATTTTTGGCGAAGAAATATAATCTTTAAATCTTCCTGGAATACAATTCCATTTTTTATGAAAAACTCCTAAAACTTTGTAGCAATCTTCTACACTGTCTAAAATTATTCTAAAGCCCATAATATCTGTAATTCGTTCTAATGATACTCTTTTCTTTTGTACTTTTCTCCAAATTGAAAATGGAGTTTTTTCACGTCCAATGATTTGTGCATTTAAATTATTTTGATTTAATAAATCACTAAACTTAAAAGATATATTTTTGAAGCTACTAGTTCTGTCCTCTTTAATTTCGTCTAACCTTTTTTTTATTAATTCTCTTGCGTCATTATTTAAAACCTGAAAAGAAAGATCTTCTAATTCATCTCTAATTCTATTCATTCCCATTCTGTCAGTTAATGGCGCGTAAATTTCCATAGTTTCTTTTGCTTTTCTTATTTGTTTATCTGTATCCTTAACAAATTTAATAGTTCTCATATTATGTAGACGATCTGCAATCTTAACAAGAAGCACCCTTATATCTTTTGATGTAGCTATAATTAATTTTCTAAAATTTTCAGCCTTAGAGTTGTCTACAGCTTGATTTTCAAATTCAGAAATTTTAGTTACACCCTCAACTAAGTCTGCTACTTCTTGGCCAAATTCTTCTTTAATAGTATTATATGTAGCATGAGTATCTTCTATAGTGTCGTGCAACAAACCTGTGGCTATAGTTGCACTGTCTAATTTTAAATCAGTAAGTATATCAGCAACTGCCACTGGATGAATAATGTAAGGAACGCCTTCATCTCTTTTTTGAGTTTTATGTGCCATTAAAGCAAAATCATATGCTTTACTTAATGTTTTAGGGTTTAAAAACTTATTATATGATTTAACCTTATTAATTAATTCTTCTGATTTAAGCATTATTTATTATATCACTAAATTAAATTAGTTTAATAGTTCTTAAGTCTTTACTATTCAATGAATTAAGCAATTTTTTGATTCCTATTTTTTTTACTGGATGTATCCATGATTTTGATATTTCAAACAAAGGTAATAAAACAAAGTTTCTTTTGTGCATTTCTGGATGGGGTATATTAAGACTAAAACTTTCATTCATTTCTATTACTTTTTGGTCATAATCAACAATATCTATATCACACGTTCTAGGTTCATTTTTCTTATTTCTTTTTCTTCCCAATTCTTTTTCAATATTAAGACACCTTTGCATAAGCTTTATTGGGGATAAATTTGTTTTTATTTTTATTACAACATTAATAAACTTAGGTTTTTTTTTGTTAGGCCAGGACAAAGTTTCATAATTATTTGATGTTTTAACTATTTTAATATTATTGCTTTCTAATTTAAATTTAGCTAATTCAATATTTTTTTTTTTATTACCTAAATTTGAGCCTATTGTTAGAAATGCTATTTTAGCTTGATTTTCTAAAATATCTTGCTTTATCACGATTCCAATCTTTAGTTTTTTTTGTTTGTCTCTTGTCATATTGCTTTTTCCCTTTTGCAACAGCAATTTGTATTTTAGCTTTTCCTTTTTTAAAATACATTTTGGTTGGGACCAATGTAAATCCTTCTATATTAATTTTTCCCAATAACTTATTAATTTCTCTTTTAGTAAATAATAATTTTCTTTCACCAGTTGGATTATGATTTGAATAGCTTGCTTCTTTATAAGTGGGTATATGCGAATTTATTAAAAATATTTCACCATTTTTTTCTACAGCATAAGATTCTGCTATATTAACTTTCCCAGCTCTAATAGATTTTATTTCTGAACCCTTCAAAACGATTCCTGCTTCAATTAAATCGTTAAAAAAATAATTAAAACCAGCTTTTCTGTTAAGACAAATAATTTTTAAACCTTTATTGGTTTTATGTTTCATTAATTAGATTAATTGAGCTGAAGATAATGCTTTTTTAATTTCATCTTGAGTTGATTTCTCAACTTTAACTAGTGGCAATCTTACATCGTCATTACATAGGTTTAGTAATTTTGCAGCATATTTAACTGGGCCGGGGTTACTCTCTATAAATAATGATTTATGAACTGGCTGTAAAACTTGATCAATTCTTTCGGCTTCTTTTATTTCATTATCTGATTTAGAAACCGAAAATCTTTGAAAATCAGAACAAAGTTTAGGAGCTATATTTGCTGTAACACTTATACATCCAACCCCACCTCTTCTATTAAACTCTAAAGCATTTCCATCTTCACCGGTCAGTTGGATAAAATCTGGTCCCATTTTTTTCTTTTGTTGATCAACCCTATCCAAATTTCCTGTTGCATCTTTTACACCTATAATATTTTTTAATTCAAACAATCTTGCCATTGTGTCAACTGACATATCGATTACAGACCTAGAAGGAATATTATAAATTATTAATGGAATTCCACATGCATCATTGATTGCTTTATAATGTTGATAAAGGCCTTCTTGTGTTGGTTTATTATAATAAGGTGTTACAATTAAAGCTCCATCAGCCCCAGCTTTTTCAGCGTGAACAGTTAAAGATATAGCTTCTTCTGTGGAATTTGAACCTGTGCCAGCAATAACTGATATTTTACCGTTACTTTCTTTAATACAAAGATCTATTACTTTTTGGTGTTCATCGTGATTTAATGTTGGTGACTCTCCTGTGGTTCCTGCAGGAACCAATCCATTAGTATTATTTTTTAAGTGAAAATTAATTATTTTAATATAATTTTCCTCATCAAGTTTATTATTTTTAAATGGGGTGACTAAAGCAACATTTGATCCTTTAAACATAAGTACTTATAACATAAATTGCAGATAAATTTTAAAATATATGAGCATGAAAGCTATAAAAATTGTCATACTAAATATAGTTTTTCTGTGTACTGTTCAATTAGCTTTTTCGCAAAATTATCTACTTCCTATAAAGAAGCCTGTTTTGTCGGAAGATATAATTAAAAAGAAAATTTCTAAGAATATTCTAATACCACTAAAAAAACCCATTTTAGTACCAAAAGAAAAAATAACAGAAATTAAGAAAAAAAAAGAAGAAAAAAAAATATCTAAAATACAGGGTGTTATATTACCAGAAAGCAAGCCTCTTATCGTAAAAAAAGGAAGATCAAAAATTTCAAAAAAATCAAAATATTATAATGAAAGAGATTTCAATTATGCAAAACAAGCAATTCAATTCATGGAAAAAAGTAATTGGAAAGATGCAATAAAAGTTGCAAAAAAAGCTAGAGCAAAATCTATTTATAATTTTATTCAATGGCAACACCTTTTAACAACAGGAAATAGAGCCAGCTTTTATGATTATAAAGGATTTATTGAACAAAATAAAAACTATCCAAGAATTGAACGAATTAAATATTTGGCAGAACATAAAATGTCCACTCAAAATCTATCCCCTGAATATATTATTAATTGGTTTGGTGATAAAAAACCTTTAAGTGGTTTTGGTAAAATGGCTCTTGGTGAAAGTTTGATTCTTATAGGTAATAAGTCTGGAGGAATTAATTTAATTAAAGAAGGTTGGATTAATGCGGATTTATCTAGATCTGATTTAAAATTTTTTAGAAAAAAATATAAAAAATACTTGAATTCAGATGACTATATAAAAAGAGCAGATTACTTAGCGTGGGAAAATAAATATTGGGATCTAAAAAGGATGTTAAGATATTTACCAAAAGATTATCAATTACTCTATACTGCTAGACAACTTTTAATGAGCAAATCTTACGGTGTTGATTCTGCTATTAGTAAAGTTCCTCAAAAATTAAAAAATGATCCTGGACTTAATTATGATCGATTAAAATGGAGAAGAAAAAGAGGTAGGCTTGAAAGTTCTTTAGAAATTTTACTAAATATAGATAATACAAAAGAATATATGGTCAGACCAGATAAATGGTGGACCGAAAGATCAATCATTGCAAGATCTCTGATATATAAGAAAAAATACGAAACTGCTTATAAATTAACCAGTAAACATGCTATGTCTCAAGGACCAGAATTTGCTGAAGCTGAATGGATGAGCGGATGGATTGCTTTAAGTTTTTTAAAAGATCCATTATTGGCAGAAGAACACTTTAAACGCTTTTATAAGAATGTTGGTTATCCTATTAGTTTGACTAGGGGAGCTTATTGGCTGGGAAGAACTTATGAAATAATGGGAAATAAAGAACTTTCGGAAAAATGGTACAAAGAAGGTGCTAAATATCTAACGACCTATTATGGTCAATTGTCTCACCTAAAAGTTTATCCAAATCAAAAATTTGCTTTATATAATCCAATAGAAGTAGATAAAAAGATTTCAGAAAATTTTTATAAAAAAAAATTAGTTGCAATTGTTCATTTATTAGATGAATTAAACAAAGATAAATATACTAAACACATACTAAGATTTTTAGCAAACGAAAATATAAATGAAGGAAGTGAACTTTTAGCAGCTAAATTAGCTACTGACATATCTAGATTTGATTTTGCTATTCAGATTTCAAAAATTGCTTCTTATGAAAAAAGATTTCATCATAAGTATAATTATCCAATAATTAGCGTACCAAAATATGTGAAGAAAAGAAAAATACCTGATACTGCATTCATTTTATCAATCATAAGACAGGAAAGTGAATTTGATACTAGCGCACATAGTAATGCTGGTGCTCAAGGATTGATGCAATTAATGACATACACTGCTAGAACTGTGGCAAAACAAGCTAAAATTCCTTATTCAAAAAAGAAACTAACAAAAGACCCGGAATATAATATTAATCTAGGATCATTTTACATTGCCGGACTTCTATTAGAGTATGATGGTTCTTATCCGTTTGCGATAGCTGCATATAATGCTGGACCTAAAAGAGTTAAGTATTGGAATAAAATAAATAAAAATCCTCAAAAAGGAAAAATTGATTATGTAGATTGGATTGAGCTAATTAAATTTAAAGAAACTAGAAATTACGTACAAAGAGTATTGGAAAATTTTAATGTTTATAGATTCATATTAGAGCAAAAACCAATCAAAGTTAAAAATTTCTATAAAAATGATCCCTTATACTAATGGCGGAGAGGGAGGGATTCGAACCCTCGGATGGATTACTCCATCGCAAATTTAGCAAACTTGTGGTTTAAGCCTCTCACCCACCTCTCCAAATCTACAATTAATAGCTGACATTCTTATATCATGAAGTCTATATTTGTAAAATGACGTGCGGTGGTTTAAACCAGCAACCTCCTAAACCGCCGTACGTAATGAAATTTCTTTATCGTGCTCCGCAACTTGAAATCATTGAATATTCAATATTAATCAAGTATTTTTGGCAAAATATGAAAAACAAATACTCCATATTTTCATTAATTAAAAATACTTTTAGCTACCATGAAAATTGGCAAAGAGCATGGAGAGATCCTGAACCAAAAAAAGAATATGATGCTATAATTGTAGGTGGTGGTGGCCACGGTTTAGCAACAGCTTTTTATCTAGCAAAAAAACATGATATGAGAAATATCGCAGTTGTTGAAAAAGGTTGGATAGGAGGTGGAAATACAGGAAGAAACACCACAATAATAAGATCAAACTACCTTTGGGATGCTAGCGCAGGACTATACGATCACGCATTAAAAATTTGGGAAGGTTTATCACAAGAATTAAATTATAACGTCATGTTCAGTCAAAGAGGTGTAATGAACTTAGCTCATAATCTTCAAGATGTAAGAGATTTAAAAAGAAGAACACATGCAAATAGATTGAATGGAATTGATGCTGTTTGGTTAAATACAGAAGAAGTTAAAAAATTTTGTCCAATTATAAATACATCACCTGATATAAGATATCCTGTTTTAGGTGGAACATTACAGAGAAGAGCTGGAACTGCAAGACATGATGCTGTTGCTTGGGGGTATGCAAGAGGAGCTGATGCAATGGGAGTTGATATTATACAAAACTGTGAAGTTAAGGGAATTAAGAGAAGTGGCGATAGTGTTGAAGGTATTGAAACCACAAAAGGATTTATAAAGTCAAAAAAAATTGGAGTTGCTACTGCAGGACACTCCAGTGTTATAGCAAACATGGTTGGTATTAAATTACCTCTAGAAAGCAAACCTCTTCAAGCTTTAGTTTCTGAACCTGTTAAACCAATTATAGATACTGTTGTTATGTCTAATGCTGTTCATGCTTATATCAGTCAATCAGATAAAGGTGAATTAGTTATTGGTGCGGGTACTGACTCTTATGTATCATACACTCAAAGAGGAAGTCATAATATTGTAGAAGAAACTTTAAAAGCAATTTTAGAGCTTTATCCTATTTTTAGTAGAATGAAAATGTTAAGACAATGGGGAGGTATTGTAGATATTTGCCCTGATGCTAGTCCAATCATAAGTAAAACTCATATAAAAGGTTTATATTTTAATTGTGGTTGGGGAACTGGAGGTTTTAAAGCTACTCCTGGTTCAGGTGATTTGTTTGCACATACAATTGCAAATGACGAACCTCATAAATTAAATGCTGCATTTAATATCAATAGATTTGTTAGTGGTGATCTTGTTGATGAACATGGAGCAGCTGCAGTAGCACACTAATGTTTTTAATTAATTGTCCATATTGCGGTGAAAGAGATCAAAGTGAATTTTCTTCGGGAGGAGAGGCTCATATTGTAAGACCTAAACAACCAACAGAATTAAGTGATGATCAATGGGCAGAATATTTGTTTATGAGAAAAAATATTAAAGGAGTTCAGTTTGAAAGATGGAATCATGCACATGGTTGTAGAAAATGGTTCAATATGGTCAGAGATACATCAAATGATAAAATTGAAGCTGTCTATAAAATGGGTGAAAAACCACCGGTAAAATAAATATGTCTTCAAATCTAAGAGTAGATAATAATAAATTTATTGATCAAACAACTAGAATATCATTTAAATTCAATGGTCAAATTTTATATGGATTTAAGGGTGATACTTTGGCATCAGCTTTACTAGCTAATAATGTTCATCTTGTTGGCAGAAGTTTCAAATATCATCGTCCAAGAGGAATTATGACATGTGGCTCGGAAGAACCCAATGGTATTGTTCAAATTGGAAATGATCCTTCCTTAACAGAACCCAATGTTCGAGCGACAGAAATTGAATTGTATGAAGGTTTAGAGGCATCTAGTCAAAATTGTTGGCCAAGTGTTAACTTTGACTTAGGAGGAATAAATAATTTTTTATCACCTTTTATACCAGCAGGATTTTATTACAAAACATTTATGTGGCCGGCTAGTTTTTGGAAAAATTATGAATATTTTATCAGAAAGTCAGCTGGATTAGGAAAATCTCCAACAAAACCAGATCAAGATGTTTATGATCATAGATATTTACACTGTGATGTTTTGGTTATTGGAGGAGGAATATCAGGAATTATTGCGGCTAAAATGGCTGCTCAAAAAAATCTAAATACAGTTTTATTAGATGATCAAAGTAGATTGGGTGGATCTACAATTTTCCAAAACAATAAAAATTTTAAAATAAATGATAATAATTCCAATTTATGGCTTAAAAAGCAAATTGAAACTTTAAATTCATTTAAAAATTTAACAATAAAAACAAGAACAAGTTTAGCTGCTTACCACAGTTATAATTATCTTCTTGCTAGAGAAAACTTAACTGATCATTTAAATTTAAAAGAAAGGAAAAATAAAATTCGACAAAGACTTTGGAAAATTAGAGCAAAAAAAGTAATTATAGCCACAGGTGCAATAGAAAGACCATTAATATTTAATAATAATGATAGACCAGGAATTATTCTTTCATCATCCATTAAAAAATACATAGATTATTACGGTGTTAAGTGTGGTCAAAAAATATCTTTATTTACAAATAATGACTCTGCGTATGAAACGGCTATTTCATTAAATAATAGTGGAGTAAGTGTTAATTCATTAATTGACATAAGAGACAAATCTAATTCATCAATTGTTAAACATGTAGAAAAATTAGGAATAAAAATATACTGGAAACATACAGTAGTAAATACTATTGGTTATAAAAAAATTAATTCCATCAAAATAATGAAATTATCTGAAGATGGATCTGGAGTACTTGGAAATAAAATAAATTTTAAATGTGATTGTTTAGGTATTTCTGGTGGTTGGACACCAATGGTTCATTTATTCACTCAATCAGGTGGAAAATTAAAATTTAGAGATTCTGATAATGTATTTTTACCTGATAAAGCTCTATCTGATCAAATAAGTGTTGGATCATGTAATGGTGATTTTGATTTAGATGAAGTTTTAAAAAAATCTAATAAATTAGTTAAAGAATTTTTAAATATAGATAATTCTGATTATGATAATTTAGATATTATTTGTTCAAAAGAAGTTGATAAAAAAAATATTTGGTTACTTCCATCGGATAAACCATTAGGTAAAACTAAACCATTTCTTGATTTTCAAAATGACTCTACTGCAAAAGATGTGAAATTAGCTTTGAGGGAAGGATTTAAATCAATTGAACATGTAAAAAGATATACGACAACAGGCATGGGAACAGATCAAGGAAAATTATCAAATATGCATGCACTTGGAATTGTTGCTGAAACTGCTGGAGTTAAAATGGGTGAATTAGGAACCACTACATTTAGACCTCCCTATACACCGTTAACTTTTGGTGCCATTGTCGGAAGAAATGTAGGAGAGTTTTTTGATATTATTAGAAAAACACCAATTCATGACTGGCATGTTGAACATAAAGCAAAATTTGAAAACGTAGGTCAATGGAAAAGAGCTTGGTATTATCCTAAGGAAAATGAAAATATGCATCAAGCTGTTCAAAGAGAAAGTAAAGCAGCAAGAGATAGTGCTGGAATATTGGATGCATCTACACTAGGAAAAATTGATATTCAAGGAACTGATGCTTCTGAATTTTTAAACAGAGTATATACAAATGCTTGGTCAAAATTAGAAATTGGCAAATGCAGATACGGACTTATGCTAAATGAAGATGGCATGGTCTATGATGATGGTGTCACGACTAGATTAGGAGAAAATCATTATATAATGACTACTACTACTGGAGGTGCAGCTAATGTACTTTCAAAATTAGAAGATTATCTACAAACAGAGTGGCCTGAACTAGATGTTTATCTGACCTCAGTTACTGATCATTATGCAACGGTAAGTATCTCTGGACCAAACTCTAAAAAAATTATTTCTAAAATAATTCCAGAATTAGATTTATCAGATAATAAATTTCCACATATGTCCTTTAAAAATGTGATGATTGGTAAAATTAAATGCAGAGTTATGAGAATTAGTTTCACAGGAGAACTTAGTTATGAAATTAATGTACAATCTAGCTATGGTAAATCTGTTTGGGAAAAATGTTTTGAAGCTGGTAAAGAATTTAATATCACTCCTTATGGTACTGAAGCAATGCACTTACTTAGAGCTGAAAAAGGATTTATCATAGCTGGACAAGATACTGATGGCACTATGACACCTGTAGATCTCCAAATGAATTGGATAATAAGTAAAAAGAAATATGATTTTATCGGTAAAAGATCTTTATATAGAAGTGATACTATTAGAGATGATAGAAAACAACTAGTTGGATTGTTAACTGATGACCCTAACGAAGTATTAGAAGAAGGCGCTCAAATTGTATCTGAAAAAAATAAAAAACCTATTGAAATGCTAGGTCATGTTACTTCAAGCTATTTCAGCCCAAATTTAAATAAATCAATCGCTTTAGCGGTTGTAATAAGTGGTAAAAAATTAAAAGGTCAAAAAATGTTTGTACCAATGAAAAATAAAACTATTGGTGTAACAATTGCGGACTCTGTATTTTTAGATAAAGAGAATAAGAGGTTAAATGTTTAATTATACTTCTCCAATTAATGATAAAAAAGAATACTCTGATTTAATAATGACAGAAATTGAGCCTATAATTAAAATAAATCTAAGAGGTAAGAAAAGAGATTTTTTAACTAAAATTGGTAAATCTTTGTCAATTATACCACCTACTGAAACTAACACTTCGTCTGGAAATGATAATCTAAATATTATTTGGTTGAGTCCAGATGAGTGGATGGTTTACTCAAATAAAAAAATTAATTCCGCAAATGATAATTACAAACTTGAAGATGATTTGTTTAACGAAATTTCAAAAATAAATTATGGATCTGTAACAAACGTAACCGATCAATGGGTAATGATTAATTTAAAAGGTGATAAGGTTTTTGAATTATTATCAGTTGGTTGTCCATTTAATTTTAATGATTTTAAAAATACAAAAGGTGCAGTAACACAAACATTAATTAATCATATTGATGTAATAATCCACAATAAAAATGTTAATGATTTAAATTTATTTGTTAGAAGATCTTTTTCAAATCATCTATGGTCATGGATGAATGACAGCGCCAGATTTTTCTAATTTATTATTAAAATAATAGATAACTATTAGAAAATATAAAATAGAGAAAAACCAATTAATTCCAACCCATATCCAAAAGAAAGTATCAAAACTCGCACTAATATATTTCGCTATATAAAATACCACTATAGGATTTAGTACATTTCTAAAAAAGTTAGAAATCATAGCATTTTCAGACTTTTTTAGAGCCATAAAAAAACCGTTTGAAAGAAAAAAGACCGGATAAGCCGGCAAAACAAAAACAGATATTTTTAAATATCTTTTTCCATATTCTATTACTTCAGGATCGCTAGAAAAAATACTAGTAATAACACTTGCTGATAGAAAAACTATTGTTCCAGAAATAACCATTATAATGAAAGCATATTTTATTGCTGTAAAATAAGTTTCCTTGATTCTATTAAAATTTTTTGCACCATAGTTCTGTGATATTATTGATATAATTGCAGTGTTAATACCTAAAATAGGAAGAAGAACTACCTGTTCAATTCTAGTTCCAGCACCGTACCCTGCTACAGCATATTCTCCAGACTGACCGACGTAAGTAAAAATAATAGCCGCTGCTAATGCATAACCACAAATTGATACAGTTATTGGCATAGATTGAAAAAAAATATTTTTAAAATAGAAAATTTTAGGTACCAAATAATCTTTAGTTATTTCTTTTATTTTACTATTTTTTAAAACTTTAACTAATATGATAATCAAAGATAGTGATTGTGCAATAATAGTTGCAACACCAATACCTTTTACTCCCATGGCTGGTATAAAAAGAAAACCAAAAATTAAAATGGGGTTTAATATAATATTAAGAAAAAATGATAAAATTAAAACATTTCTATAAGTTTTAGTATCACCTTCAGCATGTAAAAGAGAATTTAGCGCTACAACTAAAATAAAAATAATAGATCCTGAATAAATAACATCAGTATATTGAAGACCTAAAAAAGTAACTTCGTTAGTTGACCCCATCAAGGAAAATACTTTTTCTGAATAACTTAATCCCAAATAAGTAATAACAATAGAAACTATAATTCCATAAAAAATGATATGAGTAAAATAATTTATTGTTTTATTCTTATCATTTTCTCCAATACTGTTACCTATTAATGATGTGCCGGCCACTGTCACACCGATTGATGTAGCAATAATTATAAAATAAATAGGAAATGATTTACTTAAAGCTGATAAAGCCTCTGGCGATATTTTACCGGCAAAAAAAGTGTCTACAATATTATAAAGTGTTTGAAAAAGAGTTCCCACCATAGCGGGTACAGCAAGTTTTTTAACTAACTTTGGAACATTGTCTTTTAATAAATTCATTTCTTAAAATTCTTTTTGGAATATGTGCTTCTTTCCATGTTTTTTTGCAAGATTTATTTGTTTTTGTCTCATTCTAAATCTTTCTTTTTGTGTAATTGTCAAAGTATCGTGACAATTTGGACATGAAACTCCTTCCTCATATTTCTGTGATTTTTTATCTTTATTTGATATTGGTTTTCTACAACCGCTACACATTGTAAAATTTCCAGGAACTAATCCATGTTTAATGGAGACTCTGTTATCAAAAACGTAGCATTCTCCTCTCCATAAGCTTTTATTTTTTTTTATTTTTTTTAAATAATTTATAATTCCTCCTTTTAATTGATATACATTTTGAAAACCTTTTGTTTGAAGGTAAACACTAGCTTTTTCACATCTTATTCCTCCTGTACAAAACATTGCTATATTTTTGTTTTTATGTAAATTTTTAAGATATTTAGGAAATTCTCTAAAATTATTGACTTGAGGATTTACAGCTCCATTAAAAGTGCCAACATCATATTCAAATGGTTTCCGGGCATCTATTAGAAAAGTGTTTTCGTCATTAATTAGTTTATTCCATTTTGAGGGTTCAACATGATTTTTTAATTTTCTTTTTAAAACTTTAATACCCATAGGAACAACTTCTTTTTTAATTTTAACTTTGCCTCTATGAAAAGGATGAAATTTACTTTTAGACGAATTAAAACTATCAAAATTATTAAATTTAAAATTTTTTTTTATTTTACTTATCGCTAAATCCAATTTTTTTTTCTTACCGGATATTGTTCCATTAATACCTTCTTGTGAAAGAATTAGCGTTCCTCTTATAGAATTATTAACAAAATAATTTTGTAAATTTTTCTTATTTTTTTTAATATTGATTATTTTTTTGAACTTATAAAATCCTGAAATGTAAAACATTACAACTTTCTACAAATAGTAAGTCCATCACCTAATGGGATAATTAAATTTTCTGTTCTTTTATCGTTATTAACATAAGAGTTAAATTCTCTTATAATTATAGTTAATTTATCTTGATTATTTTTATCTGAAACTTCGCCGTGCCATAGAACATTATCAATTACGATTAAGCCATTTGTATCAATTAAATCTAAAGATTGATCATAATAATTTTTATAATTTTCTTTATCTGCATCAATAAAGATAAGATCGAATTTTTGATTCTGGTTTTTTAAATCTTTTAAACTATCTAAAGCAGGTCTAATGATTGTTTGAATTTTACTTTCTTGATTAGCTTTTTTAAAAAAATTTTTTGCAATTTCTGATGTTTTTTCATTTTTATCTAATGCAAGCAACTCACCATTTTCGGGCAAGGCTAATGACATAGTTAATGCACTTAAACCAGTAAAAGTGCCAATTTCTAAAATTTTTTTAATTTTAGATGTTTTTATAATTAGATATAAAAAATGACATTGAGAAACAGCAATTTGCATTCTTTTGATGTCTCCCAAGCTTTCATTATACGAAATGATTTCTTTTTGAACCGGATTCAGTTCTAATGAATGATCATTAATATATTTTTCAATTTCTTTATTAATAACAAGGTTCGAACCCATATTATTTTAGTTTCTTTTTTAAAATCTCATTTACTAATTGGGGATTCGCTTTACCACCTGAAACTTTCATTGTCTGTCCAACAAAGAAACCAAATAATTTTTCTTTTCCAGATTTGTATTCTTTAACTTTATCTTGATTGTCGTTAACTACTTTATCAATCAACTTTTCTAATTCTTTAGGATCACTTTGTTGTTTAAGTCCTTTTTCTTCAATGATTTTTTGAGGGTCTTTGTCTCCTTCTGCCATTGTTTCAAACACTGTTTTAGCTATTTTGCCTGAAATAGTGCCATCTTTAATTAAATTAATCAATTTAGACATATTTTTAGAGCTAATTGGACTCTGAGATATTTCTAAATTTTTTTCATTTAATAGTGCAAATAATTCACCAGTGATCCAGTTTGTTGAAAGTTTAACATCCGATTTAGTAATAACTTCTTCAAAATATTTAGAAGTTTCGATATCAGATGTTAAAATATTAGCTTCATAAGGTGATAATTTAAATTTTTCTATAAATCTATTTTTCTTTTCATCAGGTAATTCTGGAATATTTTTTTTTAAATCATTAATAAATTCATCGCTAAGTTCTAAAGGTAAAAGATCTGGATCTGGAAAATATCTATAATCATGCGCATCTTCTTTTGATCTCATTGACCTAGTTTCATTTTTTTTAATATCAAATAGTCTAGTTTCTTGATCAATTGTTCCACCTTCCTCTATAATATCAACTTGTCTATTCGCCTCATAATCTATCGCCATTTGCATGAACTTAATTGAGTTTACATTTTTTATTTCACATCTTGTGCCAAATTCTTTTTGACCTTTTTTTCTTACAGAAACATTTACATCTGCTCTTAATGATCCCTCTTGCATATTTCCATCACAAGTACCTAAATATCTCATGATTGATCTTAGTTTTTTAATATAAGCGTTTACTTCATCTAGAGATCTTAAATCAGGTTTGCTTACTATTTCCATTAAAGCTACACCTGATCTATTTAAATCTACTAAAGTATTTTTCGGGTCTATATCATGTATACTTTTTCCAGCATCTTGTTCTAGATGAAGTCTTTCAATGCCAACTATTTTTTCTCCCGTTGGTAAATCTAAGACTATAGTGCCTTCCCCTACTATAGGATTTTTATATTGAGAAATTTGATAACCTTGAGGTAGATCAGCATAAAAATAATTTTTTCGATCAAAAATTGATTTTTTATTTATTTCTGCATTTAATCCTATTCCAGTTTTTACTGCTTGTTTTATGCAAAATTCATTTATTACTGGCAACATTCCAGGAAATGCGGCATCCACCAAACTTACCTGAGTATTTGGTTCTGCACCAAACTTAGTTGGTGCGCTAGAAAAAAGTTTTGACTCTGATAAAACTTGAGCATGAACTTCTAGACCAATAACTACCTCATACTCATTATTGTTTCTTTTTATTAAATAATTTGATTGATTTTTTGCCATTACATCCACCAATCATTTATTTTATTTTCAAAATTAATTTGTTTTTCCATAGAATATGCAATGTTAAGAATATTTTGTTCTTCGAAAGCTTTTCCGATTATTTGAAGTCCTAATGGATATCCTTTTGAATCAAGACCGGCTGGTATTGATATTGCAGGCAACCCTGCTAAGTTAATAGGGACGGTAAATATATCATTTAAATACATCGATACAGGATCGTTTGTTTTTTCACCAATTTTAAATGCTGAACTTGGAGTCGAAGGTGTTAGTATAGCATCAACTTTTTTATAAACTTCATCAAAGTCATTTTTAATTAATTTTCTTACTTTTTGAGCCTTCAAATAATATGCATCATAATAACCTGAAGAAAGTACATATGTACCAATCATAATTCTTCTTTTTACTTCATTGCCAAATCCTTCCGATCTCGTTTTTTCATACATATCGATTAGATTTTCACCTTTAGATCTAAAACCATATTTTACACCATCATATCTTGCTAAATTTGATGATGCTTCAGCTGGTGCAACAATATAATAAGCGGGTAAAGCATATTTTGTATTAGGTAGTGAAATATTAACTATTTCAGCGCCGGCTTCTTTAATTATATTTATTCCTTTTTGCCAAAGATCCTCAATTTCTTTTGGCATACCTTCAACTCTGTATTCTTTGGGTATTCCAATTTTTTTGCCTTTAATTGAACTGTTTAATTCTTTCAAATAATTGCCTCTTTTAAAATCTGTTGATGTAGAATCTTTTTGATCATATGAACTCATCACTTCAAACAATAAAGAACAATCTTTAACATCTCTAGTCATAGGCCCTGCTTGATCTAACGATGAAGCAAAAGCAACTATCCCGTATCTTGAACAACTACCATATGTTGGTTTTAGTCCTACAGTACCAGTAAATGAAGCTGGTTGACGAATTGAACCACCAGTATCAGTACCAATAGTTGTTGGTGTTAATTTTGCAGCTAATGCAGATGCAGAACCTCCTGAGGATCCGCCTGGGACTAAATTCTCTCCTACTGGACTTTGAACATTGCCAAAAAAACTTGTTTCATTTGATGATCCCATTGCAAATTCATCACAATTAAGTTTACCCAAAAGAATACTTCCAGCATTCCAAAGGTTTTCAGTAACAGTTGATTCATATGTTGGAATAAAATTATCTAATATTTTGCTTCCAGCTGTAGTTCTTAAGTTTTTGGTACAAAATAAATCTTTAACTGCTATTGGTATCCCAGGTAATTTATTTTCATAATTTGGATTTTTATCAAAATTATCAGCTTTTTTTAAAGCATTTTCAAAATCTTCAGTTACATAAGTATTTAATTTTTTTGATTTCTGAGACCTATCTATATATGCAGAAGTTACTTCTTTAGAAGAAATTACTTTTTTTTTAATTTTATTTACTAATTCTACAAGAGTTAAATCTATTATATCAGACATTACTCAATAACCTTTGGTACAACAAAAAAATCTTTATTTTCTTCTGGTGAATTTTTAAGTATTTGTTCTCTAATATTGCTTGATTTTATTTCATCTTTTCTAAGTTGAAGTTTAGTTTCAGCTATTGATGTTAATGGCACTACTTTTTCGGTATCAAGTTCGTTCAATTTTTCTATAAATGAAAATATTGAATTGAGATCAGCTTCTAATTTCTTTGCTTTTTCATCATCTACAGAAATTCTGGATAATTTTGATATATGTTTTACTGTTTTAAGATCTATTCCCATATGATAACTAGATAAATTGCAAACTACCACTTAATATAGAAAATACAATATGATCACAATTGAAGAATTTAAAAAAAAACAATTAAATAAGTCAAGATTGTTAGGTTTGGATCTAGGATCTAAAAAAATTGGTGTGTCAATTTGCGATGAAAAACAATCAATCGCTACTCCTTTTAAGACATTAGTAAAAAAAAGTGCAATGGAACTTATCGAGGAGTTAAAATTAATAATTAAAGAAAATGGTATTAGGGGCATAATTATAGGAAATCCAATAAATATGGATGGTACAACCGGTCCTTCTTCCCAATCAGTAAGAGATATGGCTAATAATATTTCAAAAAATATAGATATTCCTATTTGTTTTTGGGATGAACGACTTTCAACAGTTGGGGCTTTTAATATATCTAGTCAATTAGATATAAATGTATCCAAAAGAGTAAAAAATATAGATCAAAATGCTGCTGCCTTTATTCTTCAAGGAGCATTGGATTATATTAACAATTAATACTTGCCTAATTAATCTTTAATAGCTATAGAGTTAGTTTTAATGGCAACTATTGCAAATAAAGCTGTTAAAATCTCTCAAAAACATCTTTTAGGTATCCAAGATTTATCAATATCTGACGTTAAATATATTCTTTCTGAAGCAAAACAATTTATCAGCTTAAACAGAAGTAAAAGTAAAAAACTAAATATTTTAAAAGGAAAAACTCAAATTAATTTATTTTTTGAACCATCAACAAGAACTCAAAGTTCATTTGAGTTAGCGGGCAAAAGATTAGGAGCAGATGTAATGTCTATGAATATAATCAATTCAGCAATTAAAAAAGGAGAAACATTAATTGATACAGCAATGACTTTAAATGCAATGCACCCAGATATAATTGTTATAAGACATCAAGACTCGGGTGCTTGTAATTTATTGTCTCAAAAAGTTAACTGTGCAGTATTAAACGCAGGTGACGGACGAAGAGAACATCCTACTCAAGCATTGCTTGATGTATTAACAATAATTGAAAAAAAAGAAAAAATTCAAGGACTAAGAATTGCAATATGTGGCGATATACTTCATTCTAGAGTAGCTAGATCAAATATTTATTTACTGAATATGCTTGGTGCAGAAGTAAATATAATTTCACCAACAAACTTAATGCCCGAAGATATTGAAAAATTTGGTGTTAATAAATTTTCAGATATGAAAAAAGGATTAAAAGACTGTGACATTGTCATGATGTTAAGATTACAAAATGAAAGAATGACCAGTTCATTTTTAGCATCTAACAGAGAATATTATGAATATTATGGATTAACTCCTGACAAATTAATTTATGCTAAAGATAATGCTTTAATTATGCATCCAGGCCCTATGAATAGAGGAATTGAAATAGATACAAATTTAGCTGATGACATAAATAGAAGTGTAATTAGGGAACAGGTAGAATTAGGTGTGGCTGTAAGAATGGCTTGCTTAAAAATTTTTTGTACATAAATGAAAAAACAATATTTTTTAAATGCGAATATAATTGATACACATAATTCATTAAATGAAGTTGGTGGATTAATTGTTGACGATAATGGTTTAGTTGAAGCTATAGGAAAAAAAGTTAATAAAAATAATATACCCTCAAGAGAAAAAGTTATTGATCTTAAAGGAAAATATATATTGCCAGGAATAGTAGACATGAGAGTTTTTGTTGGTGAACCTGGGTATGAATATAAAGAAAACTTTAGAACGCTAAGTAATGCTGCCTTGTCAGGTGGAGTTACATCGGTTGTTACAATGCCTAATACAGACCCTATAATTGACAATGTATCTATAGTAGATTTTCTAAAACGAAGAGGTCGAGATAAATCTAAAATTAACATTTTTCCAACTGCATCATTAACTAAAAATCTAGAGGGTAGTAATATGACTGAATTTGGTCTACTTCAAAAAAAAGGAATTATTGCATTTACCGATGGTTTAAAAACTATTCAAAATACGAGATTAATGTCTAGAATTATGAAATCAGCTCATGATTTAAATTCTTTAATACTTCAGCATGCAGAAGATTTAGAATTATCAAAAAAAGGAATGATAAATGATGGAATTATTTCAACAAAATTAGGATTACAAGGAATTCCAGATTTAGCAGAGCTAATAATTATTGAAAGAGATTTAACTTTGTTGGAAAGTATTAAGTGCAGATATCATATTTCACAAATTTCATCTAAAAAATCTGTAGAAATTGTTAATGAAAGAAAACAGAAAGTTAAATTTACATGCGGTGTTTCAATAAATAATTTATCTTTAAATGAAAATGATATTGGTGATTTTAGAACTTTTTTAAAACTCTCCCCTCCTTTAAGAACCGAAGAAGATAGGACGTCATTGGTCGATGGTTTAAATAATAAAACTATTGATGTTATTGTTTCAGATCACAAACCAGAAGATGAAGAACAAAAAAGACTTACTTTTGCACAAGCTGCAACAGGTTCTTCTGGTATTGAAACATTATTACCTTTAAGCCTTGAACTTTATCATAATGGTTCCGTTAAATTAGAAACAATAATCCAGGCATTAACATCTAACCCTGCTAAAATTTTAAAAATTAACAAAGGCAACCTAACAATAGGCAATGATGCTGACTTCTGTATAGTAGATATAAATAAGCCCTGGATTGTAAAAAAAGAAGAGTTGATTTCAAAATCTAAAAATACTTCAATAGAAAATAAAAAACTTCAAGGAAAAGTGACAAATACGTTTGTAAAAGGTGTTGAATTATTTAAGTTATAAATATGGAAGTCTTAATTATATCTATTTTATCATATCTTATGGGCTCAGTGCCTTTTGGGTTTATTTTAACAAAAGTTTTTTTAAAAAAGGACATTAGAGATATTGGCTCTGGAAATATTGGAGCGACAAATGCATTAAGAGCTGGAAATAAATCTCTTGGATATGGAACTTTATTTTTAGATATAATAAAGGCTATAATTCCAGTTGTTTATGTTAAATTAAATTATCCAGATTATATTTTTATCGCTTCATTGTGTGTTTTTTTAGGCCATATTTTTCCAATATGGCTTAAATTTAAAGGAGGAAAAGGTGTTGCCACTTATGTTGGAATATTATTTTCAATTAACTTAACTATTGGTTTTGTTTTTATAGGAGTTTGGTTTTTTACGTTTTTAATTTCAAAATATTCCTCATTGTCATCACTGTCTGCAAGTTTAAGTATTCCAATTTATTTATTTTTTTTTACTAGTCATAATTTAGTATTTTTTTCAATAATGTTTATTTTAATACTCTATACTCATAGAGAGAATGTTAAACGCCTGAAAAATAAAGAAGAAAGTAAGACAAAAATTTATTAATTTGACTATCAAAGCCTTTTAGGTAGTTTGTAAAATTATGAATCTCGTTATAGTGGAAAGTCCTGCTAAAGCTAAAACTATTAATAAATATCTTGGTGATGATTATATAGTCCTAGCTAGTTATGGACATATTAGAGACCTTCCATCAAAGAATGGATCAGTAGATCCTGATGATAGTTTCAAAATGAAATGGGAAGTTGATAGTTTTTCAAAAAAATATTTAAAAGAAATTACAGATGCAGTGAAAGATTCCACTAAAATAATTCTTGCCACTGATCCAGATCGTGAAGGAGAAGCTATTGCGTGGCATGTTAAAGAATATTTAAACGAAAAAAAACTTCTTAAAGATAAGCATATTGAAAGAGTTGTTTTTAATGAAATAACTAAAAAAGCAGTAACACATGCAATTGATAACCCTAGACAAATTGAACCTTTATTGGTTGATGCTTATATGGCAAGAAGGGCTTTAGATTATTTAGTTGGTTTTAATATCTCGCCTATTTTATGGACTAAACTTCCGGGATCAAAATCTGCAGGAAGAGTTCAATCTGTAGCATTAAAATTAATAACAGAAAGAGAACTCGAAATAGAATTATTTGATCCAGAAGAATTTTGGACTTTAAGTCTCAAATTTAGTGATAAAAATAACAATTCATTAACGGCAAGCATTGTTCAATTTAATGGTAAAAAAATTGAAAAATTTTCTTTTAAAAATAAATCAGAAATTAATAAAGCGTCAAAAAATGTTAAATCTAAAAGATTTAATATCTCTGATATTTATACAAAGGTGGTAAATCGAAACCCATCAGGTCCATTCACAACTTCGACACTTCAACAAGCAGCATCGGGAAGGCTTGGCTTTGGTACATCAAAAACAATGCAAATTGCTCAAAGATTATACCAAGGCATAGAAATTGAAGGAGAAACAATCGGTTTAATTACATATATGAGAACAGACGGAACTAATCTATCAACAGATGCAATTTCATCGTTAAGAAGTTATATCAAAACTGAATTTGGAAATGAATATCTACCTAACGATCCATTAAATTATTCAGGTAAGAAGGCAAAAAATGCACAAGAAGCCCATGAAGCTATTAGACCAACTGATGTAATAAGATCGCCAAGTAGTGTAAAAAAATATTTAAGTCCAGATCAACACAAACTTTATGATCTAATATGGAGTAGAGCTTTATCATCTCAAATGGAATCTGCAAAATTTGACCGAAATACAATTACATTAACATCAGAAGATAGTGGAACTATTTTCAAAGCAAGCGGCTCTGTTATTAAATTTGATGGATTTTTAAAAATTTATAAAGATCAAAAAAAAGACGATGACGGAAACATATTACCCGAAATGTCAAAAGGACCTGTTAATATTGAAGCAATTTTAGATGAACAGCATTTTACACAACCTCCACCAAGATATTCAGAGGCAAGCTTAGTTAAAAAATTAGAAGAACTAGGTATTGGAAGACCTTCTACATATGCAAGTATAATTTCAATAATATCTACTAGAGGATATGCTGAAACTATAAATAAAAAATTTCATCCCACAGATAGAGGAAAATTAATATCAGCATTTTTAGAAAAATTATTTTCTAAATATGTAGATTATAATTTTACTGCAGGATTAGAAAATCAGTTAGATGATATAACTGCAGGAAAAGAAGGGTGGATTAAAGTTTTAGAGATGTTTTGGAAAGATTTTAATCAAAATGTCTTAGATGTAAAAGAAAAGAGAACAAGAGAAGTTTTAGATTTATTAAATGATAGTTTAGGAAGTTTAATTTTTGAAAGAGATAAAGATGGGAATATTGATAGAAAATGTCAACTATGTAAAAATGGATCTTTAAGCTTAAAAAATAGTTTTAGAAGTGGTGCATTTATTGGTTGTTCAAATTACCCTGAATGTAAATTCACAAGACCACTATCAAAAGCAAAAGCTGCTCAACAATCACAACTAGCTGAACCAAAATTAATAGGAAAACATGAAAATGGTAATGATATGTATCTTAAAAATGGGAGGTTTGGACCATATATTCAGTATGGAATAATTAATGAAATTCAAGATGAAGAAACAATAAAAAAGAAAAAAAAGAAAAAAGAAAATAATAATCTAAAGAATGTGTCTATACCAAAAGGTATTACTGTTGAATCTATAGATATTGATAAAGCTAAATTCTTATGCTCGTTGCCAAAAAGTTTAGGAATTAATCCTGACAATCAAAAAGAAATTTTTTTAAATTCTGGCAGATTTGGCCCTTACCTTAAATGTGAAAATAAATCTGCAAGATTAGAAAATGTTGAAGAAATTTTTTCAATAGGTCTTAATAGAGCTATTTCTCTTATCTCAGAGGCTAAACCTGGAAGAATATCTTCATTATTAATCAAAGATTTGGGAGAGCATCCTGAAGATAAAAAGGTAGTTAGAATAATGAAAGGTCACTATGGTCCATATATTAAGTATAAATCATTAAATGCAACAATACCTGAGGAAAAAGATCCATTAGAATTAACCATGGAGGAAGCTTTAATATTAATTGAGAAAAGAAAAGAGTACGATAAAAGTAAAAAAAAGAAAAATAAATGATAAAAAATATAATTTTATTTATTCTGTTTTGCTTATTTTTTTTAAATGTAAATGCTGCAGAAAAACAGGACTGTAGCGTGTTAAAGAAATTATCTAAAGACTATTGGATATGTAAAAAAAATAATCTAAAAGCATCTTCTAGTGATATGAGTTTTGATGTATCAAATATCAAAAATAAAAAAACATTAGCTGATTGGTTTAAGAAAAAATGAATGCTGAGGATAATTTAAAAAAAATGAATTTAAAACTTCCTAAAGCTCCTGATCCAGTAGGATCATATATAGCAACGAAAAACTCAAATAAATTACTTTTTATTTCTGGACAAATTTCTATGGATGAAAATGGTAATTTAATTAAAGGTAAATTAGGAAAAGATTTAAATACTGATAAAGGATATCAGGCAGCACAAAGATGTGCACTAAGTATAATTGCGCAAGCAAAAAAAGCGTGTGGAGAAGATTTATCAAAAATTAAGTCATGTATAAAATTGACTGGATTTGTAAATTCTACGGAAGATTTTATTGAACAACCAAAAGTTATTAATGGTGCCTCTGATATCATAGCAAAAATATTTGGTGATTTTGGGAAACATACAAGAGCTGCAGTCAGCGTTAATAGTTTGCCATTAGGGGTAGCTGTAGAAGTAGATGCAATTTTTGAATTAAACTAATTATCTGCCAATACCAAAATATTTTATTCTGTTTTTAAACATTTTTTCAGGAGAATAAATATTTCTCATATCATAAACGATAAAATTTTTCTTTTTGACAAGATTTTTAAAATTTAATGATTTAAAATCATTCCATTCAGTGTGAATAATTATTAAATCAGTTTTATAACAAGCAGATGAGATACTTTTTTGGAATTTTACATTTTTTATTTTATCTAAGATTTTTTTTTTACCTGAAGGATCATTATAATTAATAAGTGCTCCTTTTTTTGAAAGATATGGAATCATTTTTAAACATGATGCTTCTCTCATATCATCTGTGTTAGGTTTAAATGTTACTCCTAAAAAAGTTATTTTCTTTTTCTTTATATTTTTACCAATAATATTATGAATTTTTTGCAACAAAAGATTTTTTCTATTTTCATTAGATTTTATTACATTTTTAATAATTGAAAGGCTGGTTTTTAATTTATCAGCAGTATAAACCAATGCTCTAGTATCTTTTGGAAAACATGAACCTCCATAAGCTGGCCCTGCTCTTAAAAATCTTTCACCAATTCTTTGATCCAAACCCATTCCTATAGATACATCTTTTATATCTACAGATGCTTTTTCGCATAAATTAGCGAGTTCATTTATATAAGATATTTTGGTAGCTAAAAAAGCATTAGAAGCATATTTAATCATTTCCGCTCCTCTTCGAGAGGTATTAAAATATCTACTGTCTTTTTTAATTATTGGTAAATAAAGTGATTTCATAATTTTATTTGCCTTTTTACTTTTGGTTCCAACTACAACTCTATCCGGGTAAACAAAATCTCTAATAGCCTCTCCTTCTCTTAAAAATTCAGGATTTGAAATTACATCAAATTTATTTTTTCTATTTTTACTTTTTATTATTTTTTCTATTTTATCACCGGTAGTAATAGGAACAGTAGATTTTGTTACTATAATTTTATATTTGTTAATATTTTTAGCTATCAGGTTTACAACTTGAAAAACATACTTTAAATCAGCAGTATTAGTATTTTTTTTGGTTGGTGTTCCAACGCAAATAAAAATTATATCAGAGTTTTTTATTGCAGAATTAATATCTGTTGTGAATGAAAGTCTTTTTTGATCAAAATTTTTTTTTACTAATTCCTCTAATCCAGGTTCATATATTGGAATTTTACTAGAATTTAGTTTATTAATTTTATTTTTGTCAATGTCAGCACAAATTACTTTATTTCCTAAATCAGAAAAACAAGTTCCAGTTACCAATCCAACATAACCAGTTCCTATCATACAAAGTTTCATATTTTTGAAATCTTTAGTGATGAATTGATGTATCCTTGCATCGTACCGCAGTCTAAATATTTGCCAAGAAAGCTGTGGCCTATAAATTTATCACCTTCACATATTAGTTTTCTAATAGAATCAGTTATATGTATTTCGCCACCTTTGCCTTTTTTTTGATTTTTTAATTTAACAAATATTTTTTTTGGAAGAATATATCTTCCTATAACCGCTTTATTTGAAGGAGCTGATTTAATTTCTGGCTTCTCAATTACGTCCTTAATATAAAAATTATTATTATTAATTTTTGATTTTATTGAATATATTCCCCATCTATTAACTGTTTTTTTATTAACTTTCATACTAGCCATAACCGAACATTTTTTTCTTTTAAAAATTTTGATCATATCTTTTGAGCAATTTCTTTTAATTACTAGATCATCTGGTAAAAGCATTAGGAAATATTTATTTTTAATAAATTTTTTTGCTTTTAGTACGGCGTCACCAGTTCCTAAAGGCTTGTTTTGATAAACAAATTTTATAATTTTTCTATATTTTAAAATTTTTTTATATTCATTAATAATCCTTTTATCCTTTTTCTGTTTAATTATTTTCTTAAAATAATTATCATTATAAAAATATTTCTTTATGATTTGTTTTTTTTTTGAAATAATTAAAATTATTTCTTTAATACCCGCGTCAATGCATTCTTCTATAATATACTCTACACTAGGTTTGCCATTAATGGGTAAAAGTTCCTTAGCAAAGACACTAGTAAGTGGTAACAATCTTGTACCTAACCCTGCTAATGGAATTATAGCTTGTTTTATCATTAAAAATTTTTTAACTATTGATTTGAAATACCATAAATGAAAATTATTAAAAGCATTAATCAACTAAATAAAGAAGTTAATTTTAAGGCAAACATTGGCTTTGTTCCAACAATGGGCATGTTCCATAATGGTCATATTTCATTGATCGAATCTTCCAAAAAAAAATCTAATAAAACTATTGTAAGTATTTTTATTAATCCTTCACAATTTAATAAAAAGAGTGATTATAAAAAATATCCAAAAAATTTATCTAAAGACATAAAAATTCTAAAAAAATTAAAAATAGATTTTTTATTTCTACCAAGTAAAAACCAAATTTATAAAAATAAACAAAGCATGAAATTAAAATTGAATAAAAAAGATAAAATATTATGTGCAAAATATAGAAAAGGGCATTTTGAAGGTGTTTTAGCTGTTATTAATCAATTTCTGAAAATTATTAAACCCAAATATTTGTTTTTAGGAGAAAAAGATTTTCAACAACTATATTTAATTAAAAAATTTATTAAAAATAAATTTAAAACAAAAATTGTATCTTGTAGAACTGTACGCGATATGAAAATGGTGGCATTATCTTCTAGGAATAATTTATTAAACAATAAAGATTTAATTTTATCTTCTAAAATTACAAAATTATTGATTAAATTTAAAAAAAAATTAATCAAAAATTTAAATAAAAAAAATCAAATTAAAAAAATTAAAGATGAAATAAATAAATTTAAAAATATTAATGTAGAATATTTAGAAATAAGAAATAAGTTTAATTTCTCAAAAAAAATAAATAAACACAATTTTAAAATATTTGTTGCTTACTACAATAGAAATGTAAGGTTAATAGATAATTATTAATTACCAAAAAAAAAGTATGCACCTACTCCCAAAAAAGATAAAAAACCAATAACATCAGTTATCGTCGTTACAAAAACACTTGAAGCAATAGCGGGATCTATATTTATTCTTTTGAGTGATACAGGAACTAAAATGCCAAATAAGCCTGCTACTATCATATTCAGTATCATTGATATAGAAATAATTAAAGATAACCGAATATCATTAAACCAAAGTTGAACAACAAATGCGCTGATTATTGCAAAAATAATTCCATTTAAAATTCCAATACTAAATTCTTTTATAACATTTTGTGATAAATTATTTCTGGTTAAATCATTTGTTGCTAATGTTCTAATTGTTATTGCTAAAGTTTGCATTCCTGCATTTCCACCCATAGAGGCTACTATTGGCATCAAAAAAGCTAATGCAACCATTTGTTCTATTGTTGCTCCAAAGATACTTATCACCCATGTAGCTAAAAATGCAGTAAATAGATTTAAAAATAACCAATTAAATCTTCTTTTTGTTTTAACAAAAATACCATCAGTAATTTTTTCGTCTCCTACACCAGCCAATCTTAAAGTATCTTCCTCGGCTTCTTCTTTTAATACTGTAAGTATATCGTCACTGGTAATCATTCCTACTAGTTTATTATTTTTGTCCACTACGCAACTAGAATTTAAATTATAATTTTCAAATAGGCGACTCACCTCCTCTTTATCCATATCAACTGGAATAAAAAATTGCGTTTCTGACATTATGGAAATCATTTTAGCTTCTCTTGGTGTTCTAAGAACTTTTGATGAAGGAACTTTACCAATAGGTTTAAATTCGTTATCTACAATATATATTTCTAAAAATTCCTCTGGCAAATCTTTATTTTCTCTTAAATAATCAATAGTTTGTCCAACAGACCAATTACTAGGAATTGCCGTAAACTCTCTTTGCATTATTCTTGCAGCAGAGTCTTCTGGATAGCTTAAACTTTCTAATAAAACAAATCTATCTTTTGGTGGCAAAGAACTTAAAATTTCATTTTTATTCTTTTCATCTATATTTTCTAAAATTTTAATAGCATCATCCGATTCAAGATTTTTAAGAATATAAACTATTGAATTAGATGAAAGATACTTGATGATTTCGGATTGAATTGACTCGTTTAATTCAACAAAAACTTCTGGATCAATTTTAAAATTATTTAATTTAATTAAATTTTCTCTATCTGTTGAATTTAAATGTTCAATTATATCAGCGGCATCTGCGGGATGCATTTCATTGAATGAATTTGTAATAAATACAGCATCATTGCGCTCAATTTTATCAGTGACAACTTTAATATATTCTTTATTAAACTCAAAGTTGACCTTTTTATCTTTTGTTTTTTTTACAACAGTCATAAAATTAAAATTTTAATAAGGCACTATTAATACATAATTTGTATAATACAATTCTTTAATGAATATAGAGATAAAAAAATCAGAAAAACCAATAGAATATAATAAAGCTATTGAGTATTTAGAGAATAGAGTTGTTGAGGTCAATAACGGTAAAGCAAGAGAATTGATTTGGTTCTTAGAGCATACATCTGTATATACGGCAGGGTCCAGTTTTAATAAAAATGATATTTTAGATGATTCTATAAATTTGATCAAAACTAAACGAGGAGGTAAAATTACTTGGCATGGACCAGGTCAATTAGTTTGTTATTTTGTGATTAATTTGAACAATAGAAAAAGAGATATTAGAAAATTTATTAGTTTAATTGAAAATTCAATTATTGAATCTCTTAAAGAATATAAAATAAAATCACAGAGTGACAAAAAAAATATAGGTATATGGGTTAAATCAAGAAATAAAATAAAAAAAATTGCTGCAATAGGAATTAGAATTAAAAGATGGATTGTTTACCATGGATTTTCTATAAATATTGATAATGATTTAAATAATTATAATAAAATCATTCCTTGTGGTATTAAAGATAAAGAGGTGACAAATCTTATATCTATTAAAAAACAAAATTATGAGAATTTGACTGAAAAAATATTAAATAATCTAATTAAAAATTTAAAAATTTAAGTCTTTTTTTTTTCAATAATTGCTTAAAATAATTGGGTAGTAATGCAGTATAAGTAAATTTTTTATCATTAATCATAAATCTGATTTGATAAGAATGAAGCATTAATTCTTTATTTGTTGATTTATTAATATTTCCTAATTTATATTTATTATCGCCATAAATTGAATGGCCTATAGCAAATAGTTGTTTTCTTAATTGATGTTTTCTACCTGTTATAGGTTTTAATTCAACAAGTGAACAATTATAATTTTTATCTAATACTTTAAAAATTGTTTTAGCTTTTTCTAATATTTGTTTTTTGCCTTCATATCTAACTAAATTATTATTCCAAACTCCAGTATTTTTTTCAATTTCCCCATGACATATAGCAAGATATGTTTTGTGAATTTTTCTTAATCTAAACAATGATGTAAATAATCTTGCTGAATCTCTATTTTTGGCAATTATAAAAACTCCTGAAGTTTCTTTATCTAATCTATGAACTGAATAAGGCTTTGTATTTTTAAAAATTTCACTTTTTGCAAATATATCCATCAAATTTTTTTTTGATTTAGTCCCACCTTGGACTGAAATTCCACATTCCTTATTAAGAACTATAAAATCATTATTATTATCAATAATTAAATTTTCATTTTCTTTAATAATCTGATTTGTAGGTTGATATTTAACTTTTTTGGAAATGTATTTTTTTTCAAATTTAAAATTAATAAAATTTATTTCATCATTCAGTTTCAATTTGACTGAACTTTTAACTTTTTTTTTATTTAATTTAATTTTTCCTATACGAAGATTTTTTTCAACTAAACTTTGCGGAATATTGTCAATATTATTTCTTATCCATCTATCAATTCGCATATTTATAGATGAAGAGTCTATTTTGTAAGACTTATTCATTAATTTTGAAATATTGTTAAGCTGTAGCTATTTTCTTTTCTTCTTTATTGTCTTTAAGGTTTTCTTTTTTCTTTTTATTTACTCTTTTAGCCTCTACATCTCTATCTACAAATTCAATAACTGCCATTGGTGCGTTATCTCCATATCTAAATCCAGCTTTAATTATTCTTGTGTATCCACCTTTTCTTTTTTCATATCTTTTTGCAAGATTTTTTTTAACTTTATTTGCCGAATTGATATCCTGTAATTTTGAAACCAAGGCTTTTGTATTAATTAAAGTATCTTTTTTTCCTAAAGTAATAATTTTATCAGTAAATGTATACTGCTTAGCAGCTGAAATGGTGCCAATAATAATCCCGAATAAAGAACATAAAACAAATGCAGTACCGGATAATATTAGAGTGGCATTAAATCTCTCTAAAATTTCATCAATGACAGGTCTGTTAAGTGCATAAGATCGTCCAAAATCTCCTTGCATTAAATTACCAAGCCAAATGAAATAACGCTCGACTAATCCTTGATCTAACCCCAAATCCTTATTTAATTTGGCAACATTATCAGGGGTTGCAAATGAACCAAGAATAGCTGTTGCTGGATCACCTGGTATTAGAGAAATAATTAAAAATACAATTATAGAAATACCTAAAACAACAGGGATAGCTGATAAGAGACGTTGAATTAAGTATTGCATGAAAGTTTTATACCAAGACTATAAAAATAGTCTTGGTAACGCTGTCTATGAAATCACTTCAGTATCCTGGGATAATCACACTTATATTTTTCATGTAAATGAATAGAGTTTTCATTAATATAAAATTCATACACGGATGCATATTTTTCATTATTAACTAGTTTTT